>Ga0302320_10005610_pt1 | contig 28082 bp, 30 predicted proteins | sample Bog_T0_3_FD_202130 | JGI IMG/M metagenome (GOLD analysis project Ga0302320, IMG submission 202130) | Peat permafrost microbial communities from Stordalen Mire near Abisko, Sweden - Bog_T0_3 | ecosystem: Environmental > Terrestrial > Soil > Wetlands > Peat | place: Sweden: Abisko, Stordalen Mire...
GGACTGCGCGCCTGGGTCTGGGAGTGCGCCAGCCCTCACCCGCTTTGATCCGCGCGGGCGCGTCCACGAACCGGCGAAAATCTTCTACCGTCCCAAAGCGCCAGAGGGCTGGCGCACTCCCAGACGCTGGCGCGAATAAGTTGCGGCCCCGCGGGCGCGGAAAGCCTTGAATTCCAAAAACTCGCGGCAGTTTCAAATTCCCGTGTTCTTCGCGTCTTTGCATCTTGGCGCCTTTGCGTTAAATCCCTTTTGCTTCACTTTTCGGCTTCAGAACATCTGACGCGACAAAAATCTCCTCCAGCGTCAGCGATTCAATCCGCAATTCCTCCGGCTGCTGCGCTTTCAGCTCGGCGAGCAATTGCTCGCTGTTGCCGTTGGCCAGGATTTCCACTTCGCGGCCCGAGCGTTTTACCTGCAGCGCGCCGGACAGGGGCAGCTTCAACTCCTGCGGGAACCGCGCCCGGATTTTCTTGAAACGATCACGCGCGGCGTCGGCGTTCATCGTCAGCAATTCGCGCCCCTGCTCGATGATGGTGAAATCGTCGATCAAGCCTTCGAACTCGGCAATCAAGTGCGTGGAAACAAAGACCGTGCGTCGGCCCGGATCGCCGGATTGATACGCGCCGATGACGGTTTCGATGAATTCGCGGCGCACAATGGGATCGAGGCCGCTGGTCGGCTCGTCGAGCACCAGCAGCTCCGGCTCCGGGCAGATCGCGCCGATGAGCGCCAGTTGCGTGCGCTGACCCTTGGAAAGGCTGGCGGTCTTCTTGGTGGCGTCGAGCTGGAAACGCTGCAATAAATCCACTTCGATGTCCCGGTTCCAATTGGTCCGGAATGAGGCCAGGTACTCCAGCGTGTCGCGCACGGTCATCCAGGGATAAAACGCGACCATGTCTGGCACGTAGGCCAGCCGCGATTTGACGGCCACTTCGTGCCGCTGCGGGTCAAGGTCGAAAACCTTCACCGTGCCGGAGTCGGGCCGGAGCAGGTTGAGCAGGCACTTGATGGTGGTGGTTTTCCCGGCGCCGTTGCGGCCAAAAAAGCCGTAGCATTTTCCGGGGCGCACGGTGAGCGACAGTCCGTTCACGGCGTCGTGCTTGCCGAAGCGGCGCACCAGATTTTTGATTTCGATGACGGGGGTGTCGGTGTTCATGGATGATCTTTGGAATCGTTGGCGGCTTTGTTTTTGCGGTCGAAAGTATCCAGGCGCTTCTGCACGAGCGCCAGAAGCTCGTCATCGTCAATTCGGAGGTGGTGCGCGGCCACAATCGCGCGGTCAACCTCCTGCATGAGCAGATCATTCCGCGCGGATTTGGTGAGCAGCGAGTTGACCTCGCGCAGAAAACAGCCTTTGCCAGGGATGGTCTCGATGACCCCCTGGCTTTCCAGTTCCGCGTAGGCCTTGGCAATCGTGTTGCGGTTCACGCGCAATTCCTCGGCCAGCGGACGGATGGATGGCAGCGGTTCGCCCGCCCGCAGTCCGCCCGAGGCGGCGGCATGGCGCACCTGCTCCACCAGTTGCAGATAAACCGGCCGGCCGGACTTGAAATCAATTTGCAGGACCATATGCGCTTACTGTCATAGTACAGTATGACAGTTGCCGCCCGGCGTCAAGCGGAATTTTTCGGAAATTTTGCGGGCGGGTGAAAGGCGGGGCAGCGGCGGGCAAACCACAAATGCATGGGTGGGCGCTTGGGGGAAGCGTGAAGGCTTCGGCGCAAAAGCGGCGGAGGTTCGCCGCCCTTCCGGCGCTTCGCGAAATTGGACACGCGCCGCAATCGCGCCAGCGTTTGGTGCGGTGGCTTCAGCACCGCTGTTGAGAGGGCGGAGATTTTCGCGGGTTCGTTGCCGTGTTGCACGTTCAAAAGCGGCGGCCTCGGCCCCGGCTGGGTTCAGAGCAAGCGCCTGCAAGCCGGGGCGACCGGCGCTCCAGAATCAGAAGACCAAAAAGCCGCCGGATTGCTCCGACGGCTCTGGTGTTTCAATCGCAAATCCGTCAATACGCTGCCTGCGCGCCCTTGATGTTTTTCTTGCCCATCCAAGGCATGAGCGCGCGGAGCTTGGCGCCGGTCTTCTCAATCGGGTGCTGTTCGCCTTTTTTGAGCAGCGCGTTGTAGCGTTTATAGCCGCCCTTATATTCGGCGACCCAGTCCTTCGCGAACTTGCCGGACTGGATGTCCTTGAGCGCGGCCTTCATGCGTTTCTTCACGCTGGCGTCAATGATCTTGGGGCCCACGCTCACGTCGCCCCACTTGGCGGTTTCGGAAATGGAGAAGCGCATGCCGCTGATGCCGGACTCGTTCATGAGGTCGGCGATGAGCTTTAGTTCGTGCAGGCATTCGAAGTAGGCCATTTCCGGCGAATAGCCGGCTTCCACCAGCGTTTCAAACCCGGCCTGCACCAGCGCGCTGGCGCCGCCGCAGAGCACGGTCTGTTCGCCGAACAAATCGGTTTCGGTCTCCTCCTTGAAATTAGTTTCAATCACTCCGGCGCGTGTGCCGCCGATGCCCTTGGCCCAGGCCAGCGCGATCTTCTTCGCGTCCTTGCCGGGGTTCTGATAGACCGCGATCAGCGAGGGCACGCCCTTGCCTTCCACGTATTGGCGGCGGACGGTATGGCCGGGACCTTTGGGCGCGACCATGACGACGTTCACGTTCTTCGGCGGAACGATGGTCTGGAAATGGATCGAGAAGCCGTGCGAGAACAGCAGCGTTTTGCCCTTGGTCAAATTGGGCGCGATGTCCTTCTCGTAGCACGCCGCCTGCTTGGTGTCGGGCAGCGCCACCATGATGACGTCCGCCCGCTTGACCGCCTCGGCGGTGGTCACGACCTCGAAGCCCTTTTCCTTGGCGACGGGGATGGACTTGCTGCCCTCGTACAGGCCGATGATGACCTTGAGGCCGCTGTCCTTGAGGTTGAGCGCGTGGGCGTGGCCTTGCGAGCCGAAGCCCAGCACGGCGAGCGTTTTGTTTTGCAACACGCCGAGATCGGCGTCCTTGTCAGTATAGACTTTTGCCATAAATTATTTCCGTGGCAGCGCCACTTTGCCTGTGCGGGCGAGTTCCTGCACGCCGAACGTGTTCATCAGGCCCAGAAATTTCTCCACCTTGCCTTCATCGCCGGTGATTTCGATGGTGAGCGACTTGGGCTGCACGTCCACGATTTTGGCGCGGAAGATATCGGTGATTTGCATGACCTCGGCGCGCGTCTTGGAATCCACGGCGACCTTGACGAGAACCAGCTCCCGGTCCACGTGATCTCCATTGCAAAAATCCCGCACGGTGAGCACGTCGGGCAGTTTGTTGAGCTGTTTGAGGATCTGCTCCACGGTCGCCTCGTCGCCATGCGTGACAATGGTCATGCGCGAGGCCGTGGCGTCGTGCGTGGGCGCGACATTGAGCGAGTCAATGTTGTAGCCGCGTCCGCTGAACAGCCCGGTCACGCGCGTGAGCACGCCGAACTTGTTCTCGACCAAAACTGAAATGGTGTGTCGCATAAAGCCGTCTCGGGACGGAGGTGGAAGGTAGCAGCCGTAAGGCGAAGGGTCAATTTGCAAATCTTGGCGCGATGGCTGGCGAAGCAAACGGAAAGTGAAGCAGCGCAGACATTCAAGTCTGCGGGTTCTGCCCCGATAGTTATCGGGACAGTTCCGAAATGGAAAGCCTGCGCCACGGACGCGCCGGGCCACGACCCCAGCTTTCCCATTCACGCATTGCGTCGTTGGGACATTCCATCGTCACCCGGATTTCGGATTTCGGGATTAATTCAATCTGGCCGCCTTCTTTTTCCGCGGCTTCGGCTTCGCCGGTTTGATCGCTTTCGCGTCGCCCCAGAGACCTTCGAGGTCGTACTGCTTTCGGGTTTCCGCCTGCATGACATGGACGATCACATCGAAAAAGTCCAGCACCACCCAAGTGCCGCCGAGGGAACCCTCCGAGCGCGCAGGGCGCAAATCGTGTTCGTCGCGCAGCCGGCCGGAGATTTCCTCCACAATGGCGCGCAGGTGCGGGTGGCTGGTGCCGGTCGCAATGACGAAATAATCCGTAACGCTCGACACCCTGCGAACGTCGAGCACGACGATATTTTCCGCCTTTTTATTTTCGGCCAGCTCACGGCACAGCAGCGCCAGTTTCTTGGATTCCATATTTGTGCAGAGAGTTTAAACGAAATCCATGCGAATTCACGCCAAATCTCCAAGTTAAAACTTGGAGCGAGCCGCCGCCGGATTATTTCGGCAGGACTTTCCCTGCCGTGAAGCTTTTGCCAATACGTTGCCAATTCCACCCAAGTTTTGAAAGGAGGGGAAGCGTGAGGCGTTAATCCCGGTAAATGCCCGACTCGCGAATGGCGCCGGCGACGGCGGAGGGGACCAGATGGTCAATCGGCAAACCGCCTTTCACCCGCGCGCGAATTTCCGATGACGACACGCCGAAGGGAAATCCTCTCAAAGTCCCTCCGCGAAAGGGCGGCGGAAAAACCGTGGTCGAGCCGCCGGGCCGGGGCACGACCACAAACTCCGCCAGCTCCGCCAAAACGGCTGGCTCGCGCCACTCGTTTAACTTCGCCGCGTGGTCGGCGCCGATGAGATAGAATAGGTTTGCGCCGGGAAACCTGTCGGCGTAGCCGCGCAGCGTATCCACCGTGTAGGAAATGCCCCCGCGCCGAATTTCCTGGTCATCCACCTCGCAATTCGTATTGCCGGCGAGAGCCAGCCGGAGGAACCGCAGGCGCGCCACGGCGGGGGCGGATTGGTGATCCGGCTTGAACGGCGACTGCGCTGCCGGAATAAAGAACAGCCGGTGCAGTTGCAACTCCTCCATCGCCGCCTGCGCCACGAGCAGATGGCCCAAATGAACCGGGTCGAACGAGCCGCCGTAAATGCCAACGCTTTGCACGGAGGCAGCTTAAGCAGGCCCGCGAGGTTTTGCGATTGTTTTTGGGGGACGACTAGCGCGGACACTGCTTCAATGTCCTGCAAATCATGGCAGGCGGAGTTTGGATTATCCCGGATCGGAGCGCGGATTGTCCAATCCGCAGCGCGTGGGAAGCCGGAAACGGCTGGAGCACTTGTGGCGTTCTCAGGGTTGGTGGCGCGCTGCCCGTCCTCCGTGCCAATACTGCGGAGGGTGGATCAGTTGGGACAATCCGCGCTCCAGGGAACGGGCGCGTGTGGCGGGGCTGGCCACAAACCTCGTCCCCAACCGCTGTACCCACATCTGGTGACAAGCCAAAGGCCGGCGATGTGCTATTGTGATCATGTTGTTGGACGCGACGCTGCGGTTGACCGTGTGCAAAACTTCAACTGCGGTTCACGTTAAAAGAGTTGATAATTTGGAGCGCCTGTTCTCATTGAGGCCGGAGTAGTGTCCGGCCTCTTTTCTTTTTTAATCATTCTCCGGCGCATGGTGATCCGTGGAAATTTGCGCCCTTGCCGTCCAAAAAAACGTGGGCCGGGTTAAGTCATGGGAGAATTTTAACGCGCTTCGGCTTGCGTGCGATTCCTTCCGCCGGGCCGGGAAGCCCCGCTCCACGGCCGGCCCCGAATGCTTTCGGGGCAGGCAAGGATGCCCGCCGCCACGGCCTCCTCCGTGGTCAAGGCTGCTTGATTACCTGCCAATCTTTTGAGCGTTTAACCAATGAATCCGCGTATCACGCTGGTTCACAATAAGATATGGAAAGCCAGATTTAACTTGTCAAAAGCGCGCGAATGATTATCATAACTGGGTCTGTAAGAAAAACTGACCTTTCGACCATGGTGAATCCTCAAGTGAACTCCGTTCAGTGATGATTTGAAACCCGGTAGTCGGGAACAGACGAAAACGGTTAAATAATCAAGCAGCCAATCATCGAATGAGCACGAAATTGTTTGTAGGGAATCTTTCCTTCAACACTACGGAAAACGACCTGCAGGAGGCTTTTGCAGCCCACGGCCAGGTCGTCGAAGCCAACCTCATGATGGACCGGATGACCGGTCGTTCACGCGGGTTTGCTTTCATCACCTACTCCACGCCGGAGGAGGCGCAAAAGGCGATTGCGGCCATGAATGGCGCGCAACTCGACGGTCGCGCGTTGACGGTCAACATCGCCCGTCCGAAAGAAGAGCGTCCGCCCGGCGGTGGCGGTCGCGACCGCGGTCCGCGCCGCGACTACGGCGGCGGCGGCGGCGGCGGTGGTGGGGGTTACAGCGCTGGCGGAGGTGGCGGTGCTGGTCGGCGCGAACGCTACTGAACTTTGAAGTCAATCGTCCGGGGCGGCGTCCGATTGGGCGCCGCCCCACGGCCTTTCCAGAAGCCGATTCAATTTTTGCATGGAAGAGCACATTGAAGTCGAAGGGCGCATCCTCACCGTTCTGGCCGGGACGATGTTTCGGGTGGAACTGGACAATAAGCATCAGGTATTGGCAACCATTTCCGGCAAGATGCGAAAAAGATTTGTGCGCCTCACTTCCGGCGACCGGGTAAAGATGGAAATGTCGCAATACGATTTGAACCGGGCGCGCATCGTCTGGCGCATCAGTTGATCAGCTGCTCCGGCTCTTCATTGAGCCAAACGCCGCGCGGGTGCACGCGGCCTCTGCGCGGGAAAGTGCGCTCCCGCAGGCCGCCCGCCCTCACCTGGCTGGCGGCGGGGGCAAAAAATCCAACCCAAAGCCTTCAAGTAATCAAATGACTTCCGCCATCATCGTTGCCGCCGGCAAGGGTACTCGCATGGGCGCAAACGTGGACAAGCTGTGGCTGGAGGTCGCCGGCCGGCCGGTGATCGCCCATACCTGGAGGCAATTCGACGACGCAGCCTGCATCCATGAGATCATCCTCGTGGTACGCCCTGAAATGTCGGACTTCTGCGCGGCACTCGCAGCCAAATTTGGATTTAAGAAGACCTTCCGCCTGGTCACTGGCGGCGCGGAACGTCAGGATTCAGTCTGGAACGGACTGACGGCCATCTCACCGAAAACTGAAATCGTGGCCATTCAAGACGCGGCCCGGCCTTGCACCACTGCGGAACTGATCGCCGCGACGATTCAAGCGGCGCGGGAAACCGGCGCTGCCGTGGCGGCACAGCCGGTGACCGACACCATCAAGGCAACCGACGACGGTCAGACCATTGCCCGCACCGTGGACCGCTCGAATTTGTGGTCCGTGCAAACGCCGCAGACCTTTCGGGTGGAAGTCATCCGCCGCGCCCTCGCGGCGGCGCGCGCGAAAAATCTCCGGCTCACCGACGATACCGCGGCGTGCGAGCTCATCGGCCAGCCGGTGCGACTGGTCAAATGCGCCGCCCCGAATCCCAAGGTGACGGTGCCGGCGGACCTGCCAATCATCGAATCGCTGCTGCGCAAATAGGGTTGCAGCTTGGCCGCGCCGCGCCTTTGTGCTATTTTACCCCTAATGAAACGGAGTCTGATTTATGGCCTGGTGCTGTTGGCGCTGCTGCTCAATCTGGCGCTGGGCGCGAATGTCTATTACAACGCCGCGCGCACGACCCGCGACAACGACAGCCCGCAGGCGAGCCTCGCGATTTTTGAGGACGCCCTCCAGAAAATTCACGGCGAATACGTGGACGGCAAGGATTTGACCTATCGCCAACTGGTTTATTCCGCGCTCAAGGGCGCCGTTGGCCGGCTGGATCCGCACAGCGAATTTCTAGATGCCGATTCCTACCAGGAATTGCAGGACGACACCGAAGGCCAGTTTGGCGGCGTGGGCTTGATGGTCGGCACGAAGGACGGCCAGATCACGGTGATTGCTCCGATGGACGACACGCCGGGCTCGCGGGCAGGCATCTTGAGCGGCGACCGCATCGTCAAGGTCGAGGGCAAGAGCGTGGACAAGCTGGATCTGCCAGACGTGGTCAAAATGTTGCGCGGCGACCCCGGCTCCGCCGTGAGCCTCACCCTCGAGCGTCCCACCACGGGCATGACGAAGACCTTCATCCTCACCCGCGCGATCATTCAGATGGAAATGGTGAAGGATATCGACGGGCGGAAACTTTTCCCCGTGGATGAGAACCAGATTGGCTATGTCCGCATCACCCAGTTCGGCGAAAAGACGGGCGACGAATTGGAAGCCGCGCTCAGCCGCCTCAAGGAAGAGCGCTTGAAAGGATTGATCCTGGATCTGCGCTGGAATCCCGGCGGCCTGCTGGATCAGGCCGTGGAGGTCTGCCAGAAATTCCTTGCTTCCGGGACGCTGGTCGTCTCGACCGAGGGCCGGCACACGCTGGAGAAGTATTATGCGCACGGCCGCGGCGATGAATTGAAGAACATCCCCATCGTCGTGCTCGTGAATCTGGGCAGCGCCAGCGCGGCGGAAATTGTGACGGGCTGTTTGCAGGATCTGCACCGCGTGGTGGTGCTCGGCGAGAGAACCTTTGGCAAAGGCTCGGTGCAGACCATCTTCCCGCTCGATGACGGTTCCGCACTAAAGCTCACCGTGGCCAAATACTACACGCCGAGCCACAAGGTCATTCACCAACGCGGCATCACGCCGGACATTTATGTGCCGCTGACCGATGCCGAGGAGGCGGCGGTGCTCGCCAAGCGCACGCCCGGCGGCGTCGAATCATTGCCGGAAAAAGACCGGCCCGGCATCCTGGGCGCGCGCGACGAACAATTGGACCGCGCCGAGGATTTGCTCAAGGGCCTGATCCTTTACAACCGGCTCACCAGCGCGCCCAAACCGCAAAAGATGGCGGAGAAATAAGGCGCGTTGAAAGCGTTCAAGCGCTGAAATGCCAAACCGTTGGACTTTTTAACGCTTTAACGCTTTCCCCCATGACCCTCCTCGCGCTCGAAACCTCCTGCGACGAAACCAGCGCCGCCGTGGTACGCGACGGCGTCATTCTGTCCAACGTGGTTTCCTCGCAGATCAAATTGCATGAGGAATACGGCGGGGTGGTGCCGGAACTCGCCGCGCGCGAGCATCTCAAAAATCTTTTGCCCGTCGCGCAGGCCGCCTTGCACGAAGCCGGCGTAACCGCGGGCGCGTTGGAAGCGGTGGCCGCCACGCAGGGACCGGGTCTGGCCATTGCCCTGCTGGTGGGTTTCAAGGCCGCGCAGGCGGTGGCCTTTGCGTTGGACCAACCCTTTATTGGCATCAACCACCACGAGGCACATTTGTATTCGCCATGGATTAGGAGCGCCGGGCCCCGGTCCGGCTCGGAGCCAACTTTCCGGGAAGGCGCCCGGCGCTCAGACTTCGATCACTTCCAGCCCAACGTGTCGCTCGTTGTCAGCGGCGGGCATACTCTGCTCGTCCTCGTCGAGTCCGAGTTGAAGCATCGCGTCCTGGGCGGCACGATTGACGATGCCGCCGGCGAATGTTTTGACAAGGCCGGCAAGCTCATGGGCCTCCCGTATCCCGCCGGTCCCATCATTGACCGTCTGGCCGCGGAAGGCAATCCGGACGCCTGCGATTTTCCGCGCCCGCTTTTACACGACGCGAATGACGATTTCAGCTTTAGCGGCCTCAAAACCTCCGTGCGCTATTTCATCCGCGACCACCCGGCCTGGCTGGAGGAGCCGCAAAAGATCCGTGACCTCTGCGCCAGCGTGCAGGCGGCCATTGTGGAAGTGCTGGTCAAGAAAACCATCCGCGCCGCCAAACGCGAAGGCGTCCGCTGCGTGACCGCGTCCGGCGGCGTGACCTGCAACCGCGGCTTGCGCCGCGAATTGGAACGCGCCTGCAAACGCGAAGGCTTCACCTTGCGCCTCGCGGAACCGGACCTGTGCACCGACAATGCCGCCATGATCGGCCTTCTGGCCGAAAGAAAACTGCTGGCTCACACGCCCTTGCCGCCGCTCGACGAGGAAGTGAAACCCGGCTGGGAGCTGGCGTAGAAGCGACAAACTTGGGCTTGTGACGGGCAAAAAAACAACTAAAGTTTTCAACGCGCAGGACGCGCACCATGAAAACATTTGCAGAATCCCAGTTTCCGGGGCGGCTCATCGCCGTCGAGGGCCTCGACGGTTCGGGCAAATCCACGCAAATTTACCTGCTCAAACGATGGCTGGAGGCCGAGGGCATCAAGGTCTATTTCAGCGAATGGAACTCGTCCGAGCTGGTCAAGTCGGCGACCAGCAAGGGCAAGAAACGCGAGCTGCTCACGCCCACGACGTTCAGCCTGATTCACGCCACGGATTTCGCCGACCGCTATGAGCGGCATCTGGTGCCGCTGCTGCGCGCCGGCTACATCGTCCTGTGCGACCGCTATATTTTCACCGCGTTCGCGCGCGACGTGACGCGCGGCTGTCCGCCGGACTGGGTGCGGGGCAATTACAGCTTTGCCTGCGCGCCGGACTTGACGATGTTCTTCAAGGCGGACCTGGACGTGTCGCTCAACCGGATTCTGGAAGGCCGGCCGAAGTTGAAATTCTTCGAGGCCGGCATGGATATGCGTCTGTCCAACGACCCGTACGAAAGCTTCAAGATTTTTCAGGGCCGCATTCTGGACCAATACCTGGCCATGACCAAGGAGTTCCATTTTGTGATCATTGACGCCAACCAGGCGGTCGAGATCCAGCAGGTCATCGTCCGCAAGCTGGTGAGTGACCGGATCGATTTGAAAAAATTCAAGCGCCGGAGCCCGCTGCCGCTGCCGCCCGCCCTCCATCACCAGCGCGAAGTCCCCGACTTGGAGGAGGATAAAATCGCATGAAGCACTCGCACCGTTTTTACGGGCATGGCATTCCGCGCGTCAACGCCGCGGACCTGGGCGGCAAGTTGATCGTGGTGGAAGGCGCGGATGGTTCGGGCCGCTCCACGCAGATTGCCGAACTGGTGAACTGGCTGGAAACCAGCGGCCACGCGACGGTTCAGGTGGGGCTCAAACGTTCCACCCTCGTCAGCGAGGAACTGGAGCGGGCGCAGGAGGGAAATGTGCTGAGCCGGACGACGCTGGCTTTGTTTTATGCGACGGATTTCGCCGATCAGTTGGAGAACCTCATCCTGCCGGCCCTGAAATCGGGCTTCATTGTGCTGGCCGACCGCTACATTTACACGCTGATGGCGCGCGACATGGTGCGCGGCATGGACGAAACCTGGCTGAAGAATCTATACGGCATTGCGCCGGAGCCCGACGCGGTGTTCTACCTTTCGGTGGAGCCGCAGGAGTTGGTGCAGCGCAACCTGTCGAAAACGGCTACCCTGGATTATTGGGAAAGCGGCATGGATCTCGGCCTCTCGCGCAATGTGTTTGACAGTTTTTTGAAATATCAGAGGGCCATGGGTGACGCCTTCCGCCAACTCGAGAAAAGCTACCATTTCGACATTATTGACGCGAACCGCTCGGTCGGATCCGTCACCAAGGAACTGCGCAAGAAAATTGGCGCCCTGCTGGAAGAAAAATAAATCCGAAATCCGAAGCCGCTTTCGGATTTCGGATTAAAAACTAGGGCGCGTTCGTGGAGGCAATCGCAGGCAAGAATGGCGCGGCCGCCGGGGGCGCGTTGGTGCCGAAGATGGGCTTGTGGAACGGACGTTTCATCACTTGGTCAAATTGCTCGCGCTGCGGCGGGGTCAAAGCTTCGCGGATTTCCAGGCGGGCGTCCTGGACCACCTTGCGCATCAGGTTCTGGTTTTCGCTGATGATTTTTTGAATCGCTTCATGCTGATCCTTGGTCAATTTCATTACCGCCTCCAGTTCGGGGAGAAATTCCTTGCTTAGAATTTGCGGTGGACGGACCAGGGGCAGGACCGGAATGTTCGTGGGCGCGGAATTCACGGGGGGCGCCGGATTGGGATGCTTGGCCGCCATGCGGGGGTGGGCCTTTTTCACGTAATCAACCAGGATTCCGCCCGTGACTACGCCCGCGCCAAAAATCAAAACGGTGGCCAAAACAATCGTCGGAATGACCTTCCAATCGTTCACGGCGTGGTCTCAGGCTGGTCAATCGAGGCAAGCAGGGTGTTTTCAAAATCCTGCGAAAAATCCTTGCTGTTGTCCGCCGCTGCCGGCGTGAAAAACGAGACGGCGCAGCAGACCGCCGCCAACGCCACGCACGAAACCGCCGCGCGCCAAAAACCGCGGGCCCACAGGACGTGCCCCGGGCCCGCTCCGCGCTCAGCGATGAGGGCCAGGATGCGTTTCTCAAACGCATACGGCACCCGGTCGTCCGGCGTTTGTTGCCGGGCGGCGGCGGTCAGTTTCTGTTGCAGTTGGGCGAGATTCATACTCTTCATTCCTTGTGACGTGTTACCAGGGCGCGGGGTTACAAATACTTGTCTTTGGCCATGCGCCCCAAAATCTTCCGCATTTCGCCGCGGGCCCGGAAGGCGCGAACCTTCACCAGCGGCACCGACCAGCCGGTGAGGTCGGCAATCTCCTTCACCGAGCGGTCTTCGATTTCCAACAATTGAATCACCAGCCTGGCTTCGGGCGAAAGTCTTTCCAACACCCTGTTAATTAGCGCTTTAGCCGCGTCGGCGTCTTCCGCCGCGCCGCCGGGGTCCACCACAAAGCGATCCAGCCAATCCTCTTCCGGCTCGGAGATTTCGCTAAAGGAGGACTCGCGATTGCGCTGATGGCCGCGCAGGAAATCGTAGCAAGTTCGCACCGTCATCCGCATCAACCAGTGCTCGAAAGGCGCCTCGCTGCGGAAGCTCTTAAGCTTGTCAAATGCCTTCAGCCATACCTCCTGGGCAATGTCCTCGATTTCGCTTTCACGCCGCGCATAGCGGCGGGCCGTGGCAAACACGCGCGGAGAATATTTCGCCACGAGCGGCTCAAAGCTGGCGCTGTCGCCTCGCAGGACGGCGGCAATCAGTTCGGCTTCGGTCCGTTCCATCGGCAACACCCCGCGCCTTATTCGCGTTTCAAGCCCATCAGGGCCTCGAATTCCCGGGAAAAATCCGCAATGGCCTGGGCGGCCTTGTGCGGCTGCTCCAGCAGCATTTTCAGCCGCTCCGGGGTGGTGTCCGGCCGCAGGCGCATTAATTCCGCCGCGGCGACGATGTTGGCCAGCCGGCCGTTGACGTCATGGCGCATGGTGCGCAGTTTTTCGTGCAATTCCAGGATCTGGTTCTCGCTCAAAGAGACCGAACCACTCGGTTTATATCTGCCTGACATGGAACCATCATCGCGGAAGTGCTTGCGAAAGCAAGCGCGGGATGCGGCCCAAAACCCGAAATCCCCATCCAAAAAACCCGAAAGAAACCCGAAATCCGAATGTCGAATGACCATAAGTTGGAAGTCATTCCCGCACCAATCGTCTGATTCGGGTTTCGGATTTCGTTCGGATCTCCGCTTTTGAACTTCGGATTCGGTTCCATTACGTGTAAAAATGCCCGAGCTCCCGAAGGGAGGAATAATCCTTGGCTCGTTCCGCCGAGGCGCGCCCGAGGATGATATGGTCCACCACTTCAATCTTCAGCAACTGGCCGGCGCGGATCAAGTCGCGCGTCGCCTTGATGTCCGCCTCGCTGGGGGTGGGATCGCCGCTGGGATGATTATGCAGCAGGACCACCGCCGCCGCATTGGCCATGATCGCGGCGCGGAACACCTCGCGCGGATGCACCAGCAAAGTGTCCAGCAAGCCGTCGGAGATTTCCTCCAGGCGAATCAGTCTTTTCCGCGTGTTGAGCAGCAGCACTTGGAAGGATTCGACGTGCTTCAGGCGGTTGGTCTCGCGCATGAAGCTCACCACCGTGGGCGGATTGTCCAGCACCGGCGATTCCTCCCGCCGCTCCTGCTCCATCCGCCGCGCCAGCGCAAACGCGGCGACCAGCGTCACCGCCTTGTCGCGCCCGATGCCCGGCGTAGCCCGCACCTGGTCCACGGAGGCCCCTGCCAGTTCATTCAGCGAGCCGAACCGCTGCAGCAGATTCTGCCCGACCTGCACCACGTTTGTCCCCTTTAAACCGGTGCGCAGCAGAATGGCAATCAATTCCGCGTGCGTCAGCGCATCGGGTCCGCGGGCCACCAGCCGTTCGCGCGGACGTTCGCTGGCCGGTTGGTCTTTCATTTTCAGGGATTCGCTCATGCGCAATGGTTTAGCCGCCTGCGCGGCACTTGTCACGCCGAAGGTTTGGAGGGCGGCCGCTCAGACCGAAATCCGAACCCCCGAAATCCTGGAGTGATCCAGGCCGGGATCCTCGAAAACGCTGGCGCGCAGGCTAATGATTCTGGAACTGCGCGAAGAGTCTTGGAGTGCGCCAGCCCTCTGGCGCTTTCCCATCGGTGGCCGCGCCGCACCCAAAGTGACAAGGCGGTTGCTGCGACCTAAAATGCCGCGTGCCACCGATACCAAAGCGGTCCCGATACATATCGGGACATGCACTCCAAGACGCTTCGCTCCTCTCGAAGACCATGGCTATTCGCGTCAGCGTCTTTGACTGCGCGTCCCAATAGCTTTCGGGACCGCTTTCCAAGCGTCAACGGATATGCGGATTATGCGCTGATTCGCATTTCGGATTTCGGGTCAGGCCGCGAGCTTGAGATGGGTAATCCGGAAGACCGCGCCGCGGGGCTCATTGCCCAGGCAGGCAATCTCCCAGCCGTGGGCCAGGACAATCTGCTGCACCACGGCCAGGCCCAGACCGGTGCCCTTTTGGTGCGTGGTGAAATAGGGTTTGAAGATTTCCCGGCGGTTCTCCGGCGGCACACCGGGACCGTCGTCGCACACTTCCAAAACCGCCTCCGCTGGCCCGGCGCGCTGGACGAGGACTTGAATTTTTCCGCCCGCGTCCACGGCCTGAATCGCATTGATGAGCAAATTGAACAGCACCTGCCGCAGCAGTTGTTCGTCCGCCTCCACGGCCAGGGCTTCGCCCCCGACTTCGACGCGCACTTGCTTTTCCTCGAGGTCCAAGCCCAGGGTGCGGGCGATTTCATTGGCGGCTGCGGTCAGGACCACCCGCGTGCGGCGGACCTCGCGCGGGCGCGAGTAGTTGATGAACTCGGTCAATTGGGCGGTGACCTTGTCGGTCTCGTCCACAATGGTCCGGGATTTCTCGCGCACCTCGGGCGCGGCCTCCGGCAGGCGCGAAATCATCTGCGCCTGTCCGCGGATGATGTTGAGGGGATTGCGCGTCTCGTGCGCGAGCCCGGCGGCGGCGAGGTTCAATTCCTTGAGGTGCGAATTCATTTCGCTGGCGCGCACGAGGCGGATTTGGAGTTCCGCCGTGCGGCCCATGTTGCGCCAGGCCAGGCCGGCGCCGAGCGCGGAAACGCCGGCGAAAAAGCCGATGATGAAGCGCAGCCACAGGTCCTTCGTGCAGACGGCGCGGTAATTGTCCGTGGACATGGCGAGGACGAGCCCGTGCACCTCGTGAGTGGCCATGAGGGCGTTATACTCGGCGTCCGGCATCCCGCGCAGCCATGGCAGACGACCGCGACCGCCGCGCGGACGGGCGCCAGCGTCGGGCGGGCGGCTGCCTTGATTGAGTGGCGGCGGTCCCAAGTCACTGTTCGGCGGCGGCGGCGGGTTGGTGTCCCCAATCCCGTTGGTGACTCCGGCAGGGTTGTCCTCCGGCCGTGGCCCCCGCCGCGGGAAATCCCGGCCAGTGCGCGGCGGCGGACCGGGGAGGACGACCGTGACATTGTTGGATTCGCCTTCGGGGCTTATGCTGGGCGCCTCAATGGAGGAAACCAAAGTGACGTGATCGGCGAACCAGGTTTCGCTGCCGGCGAGGGTTTCGTGCGAAAACAAATTGGTGTCGCCCTCAGCCACGACCGGCTCGCCGTTGGTGTTCAATAGCCCCACATACATCAGTTTGACGACAGAGGTGGTGCGATTGCTGACCAGGTCGCTGAGGACAGAATCCAGGCGTTCCTGAAAAATCGTGCCGTGGAACCGGAACGCGCGCGTGACGGCGCTCAAGGTGCCGGCGATCTCGTGCGAACGACTGCGCAGGTCGAGCTTGGCGGCCTCGGCGACGCGGTGATGCTCCTCCACCTGCCAGCCCACGACCAGCAGCCAGACGCCGAGCAGCAGCCCGGTGGCCCATCCGCTTCGTCGTTCAGAATTCATGCCGGTTAATAAGACGGTGGATTTGCATCCAGCAGGTCGGATTTTTTCTTCTTTTTTGGCGGATTTTTCTCCGGGGCGTGTTTCACCGGGACGCGCTCGAGGAAGCGGTCAAGCTCCTGCTCCGAAATGGAATTGGTGATCAGCGGCGCCTGGCGCATTTCCGGAATGGTCAGAGCCGCCAACTGCGAGGGCGCTTCCACAATGTGCGGGGTGAGAAACATGACCAGTTCCGTCCGGGCTTGGGCCTTGCTGCTGGCCCGGAACAACTGGCCCAGGAAGGGAATGTCGCCCAGAAACGGCACTTTGCTGTCGGCGGTGGATTTGGTGTTGGAAATCAATCCGCCAATGACCACGGTCTGGCCATTGGGCGTGACCACCACGGTGTTCGCGGAAGTGATGTCAATGTTGGGCGCATAGACGGGGGAAGATCCCAGCAAGGTGCTGCCGTAGGCGATGATCTGCCCCGGCGAGGAAGTATCCACGGAGGAGTCCTGCGGTTGCAGGATCATTTCCACCAGGTTGTTCGCGCCGATGAACGGGGTGACGTCGAGGATGATGCCCACGGATTGATAAGTGCCGTTGATGGTGGGAACAACGGTCCCGGCCCCCCCCGCCGACACATAAGTGACCCCGCTCGGCAGATAGATGTTCTGGCCCACCGTGATCTGCGCCATCTGCCCGTCGCGCGCCAGAATGGAGGGACGTGAAAGCACTTCCGATTTGCCGGCGGCGGCAACGGCTTGGATCGTGGCCGTAAAATCATTGCCCAGCACCTGGTACATTCCGCCGTTGCCAGACACGCCCGACAAAGCCTGCGGCAGGCCGAAAGTGTTACCCGCGTTAATGCCCTGGTAAGTTGGCGTGATACTCGATGGGACAATGCTGGGAAGCGCATTTGAAGTGGCAGATGAAACCGTGTAATTGGTCAGATAACCAGTGAGTTGCCCCAGGTTGGCGCCGAACGGGTTGCCGGTGTAGGTGCCCTCCACCCCGATTTCCGAGGAGTTATTGTGCTGCACTTCGAGGAAAACCACCTTGATGAGCACCTGCGGCTCGGGGGCGTCGAGGCTTTGGATCACGCGGCGAATCTGCTCGGTGGTCACCTTGTCGGCAATGACAATGAGGTTGTGCGTCACCGGATCCACCGAGATGACCGCGTTGCCCACCGTGCCGTTGTTGTTGTATTGGCCGCTGCTGGTGGTGGAGCCGCCGCGGTTGCCCCCGCCCCCAAAACCGCCGCCGCCGAAGCCGCCAAAACCGCCAAAACCGCCGCCGCCAAAGCCGCCGCCGCCGGTGCCGCCGAAGCGCTGTTGCGCGTGTAGGTTGAGTGCGGCGCAAAAAAGCATCGTCAGGATGCCGCCGAATAGTTTGTTCAAAGAATTGGATTTCATAGTTTGCCTTTGCCTCAAATGATTTTTGAAACCGGGTTAGAATTGGCTCCTGCCGCCCGTGCCTCCTCCGGTCCCGCCCATGCTGCCAATGCCGGAGCCGCCCGAACTGGATGAGCTCGAGGTCTGGGTATTGTTTTGCGCGCGCGTCGTCAGGGGGCTGGTGGTGCTGGTGCCGGTCGTGCTCCGCGAGCTGGTGCTCTGGAACATGGTTTGCAGCTCCGTCGCCACCGCCTGCGAATCGGCGTTGTTCATTGGAATCACCGTGACATCCTGGTCGCGCTCCGACGGCACGTCCAATTTCGCAATCATGCTCCCGATCTCCTGCATCAAATCTTTCGGCGCCTCCACAATGACCGACGAGGTGCGCAGGTCGGCCGTGGCCGCGACTTGAGTCGCCTTTTTGACCCGATCGCTCGAACTGCTGCCGGCGGAGCCGGCGGCGGCATTGGCCATCATCCGTGCAAAAAATCCGCCGGGCCCGCCGCCGCCGCCAGGTCCGCCGCCGGCAAAACGGGTCGGAGCCATCGTGGTGTTGCCGGACGTGCTGCTGGGAAACACGCTGCTGATGTCGTTGGCGATATCCGAGGGACTGGCGTATTTCAGCGGAAACACCTGGATTTCCGTCTCCGCCTCCGCGCTGTCATCCACCGCCTTGATGATCTCGGCAATATGCCGGATGTTCGCCTGCGTGTCCGTGATGACAATGGAATTGCCCGCCTCATTGGCCACCACCGTGGCCTGCGGCGAGACAAACGACGACAAATCCGACACCAATTGCCGCGCCTCGACGAAGCGGATCGGGATGATCTGCGTCACAATCTCGGCGTTCTTGGGAATGTTTTCCGGGATGTTGCCGGTTTTCACCGGAATCTCGCGCGTCTTGGCGTCATTCTTGTCCACGATGGTCAGGGTCCGCCCGTCGCGGATCGCGGCGAGATTGTTTTGATTCAGCACCGCATTCAATAAATTTGCCGCCTCATCGCGGGTCAAATGCTTGCCTTTGACGGTCACGGTTACGCTGCTGCTGATCCTGGTCTCCTGCACAATAATGAAACCGGCCGCATCGCTCAAATAATTCAGCACCATTTCCAACGGGGCGTGACTGTAATTCAAGTTCAAGTCGTTCACATTGGTGCCCGCCTGAGTTGGCGGCATGAATTCGGACTGAATTTCTTCCGTCGCGGCACTCGGGCCGCGCGAGGGAGTGATTACCAGCGGCGCATGGACTTGATTTGTCTGGTCTGCTTCTGGCGCGGCATCGTTGGCGTCCGGCGGCATGGGCGGCGGGCCGCCGGCGTCCGGCCCGTTGCCGCCATCCGGCGGCGGGCCGGGTTGGTCTGCTGGGGGTGGGTTGTTGGTGTTGTCATTCCCCGGCACGGGCTGCGCGCCGGCGGAGACCAGCAGGCCCGCCAAGCCGGCGGCCATCAGGCTCACGATAATTTTTTTCATTGGTTTTCCTTTTCGCGTAGTTGCATTAATCTTTTCAAAACATCATTCTGCTCGACCTCCGAGGGGGGTGCGGCCGGGGTGGAACTTGAACTTGCAGTGCTCGCCGACCCCGCGCTGGCCGGCGCACTGGACGAATATGACAATTCGCCGGCTTCCGCTTTCACCCATTTGCCATTTTCCTGACGTAAACCGTCGCCGACATTCAGGACGAACGGTTGCGATTTGTCGGCGGAGGCCAGCATCACGTTGGTCGCTGAGATATCCGTGATGGTATAGTCCACGATCTTGCCCCCCACCTGCAGCACCTTGCTCAAATCGGAGCTGTTACCATAGAAAAAGGCAAACCTCCCCTTTTCGTAGCTCATCGTGCCGACGAATTGGATGCCCGGTGTTCCATTGCGGCGGACGCGGGTGGAGCGGTAAGACCGGTTCGGGTTATAAGAATGAGACACGCGGTTGGGGTCGAAAATGTTCCGGTCCGTGATAAAATGGCTGAACGACGCATAATCCTGCGGGCCGGGAATGCCGTTGGATTGGGCCAGGGCGGCGGCGCCCGTCAGCAGCATTCCCAGTACCAGACCAGCGGTGGCGCCGAAATTCGAAATCCGATTCCCCGAAATCCGGATCATACGCGGGCTCGGCGTCATGGTGGCAGCATCCTGGCTTGCGCGGGAACAGCGGCGGTGAACGCGCCGCACTCCAGGCGCTGCGCGCGGCCGGTAAATGCATGGAGGTCGCGTGAGCGTTTGGAGTGCGGTGGCTTCAGCACCGCTTTTTGGCGAGCGGAGACTTTGGATTGTTCCGCGGCGTACCGAGCGGTGGAAAAGCGCTAGCGGGCTGGCGCAGTCCAAGACGCTGGCGCGAATCGCTGCGACTACCGTCCGTGCGAAGCGTCTTGGAGTACGCGTCCCGCTGGACCGGGACAGCTTTTTTGACGCCCACCGATCCGAGAATAAGATCCGTATCAACCCGCGGATTCGGCCTTCGGGCTTCGCCCCGAATGTTTTCGGGGTTTCGGATCTCGGATCTCGAAATTCGGATTTCACATTAAATGGCGTCTTTTTCATTTCTTGTCGTTTCGCAATAGGGCCAGTCCGTTGATCTCCACGCCGAGCGTCATCTGCTGGCCGTTGTTGTCATGGGAACTCAGCTCCACCGAATCCAGCCGCACCATCATGGGACCTTTTTCGATGTCATAAATAAATTTGCTCAAGTCGTTCAGATCGCCGGCGGTTTCCACGCGGCAGGCCAGGGTCAGGTAATTCGTGGCGTCATTTTTCCACTGCGGCATGATGCTGGTGATCTCCGCGCCGCTGTCGCGCGACCAGCCGTCCATCGCTTTCAAAAACTTCTGCTCGGCGTCGGGCATGCTGGCCGGCAGCGCGTTGTTGCGCATGTCGTCCCATTGACTGTGGAGGGTCGGCTCGCGCTTGATCATTCGATTGCCGTCCTTGACCTTGCCGCGCAGGTCAGCGATTTGCTTCTGCCGGTCCGACCACCAGCCGACGATGGGGGGAAAAATGAAATTCACCGCCACGGCCAGCACCACCACCGCGACGGTCAAAACCACCAATAAATCCTGCCGGTTCTTGAGCTTCATTGGACGCCTCCGTTGAATTTGAAACTAAACACAAACTGAATGGGCGGCTTGTTGCCGCGGCTTTGTTCGAGATGCACGTCCGAGACTCCCGGCAGCGCGCTCAAATTCGCCTGCACCTCCAACAGCGAGGCATTGTCCTGCGCGTTGCCGGAACAATTCACCGTGCCGTCGTCGCGGGTGCCGATGACTTTCGCCGTCACCGTGCCGGTCTCGGGAAAGGCCAGCGACAATTCGCGCAAAATGGCCAGACTGCGGAAGTCGCCGGGGTGCCAGGGTTGGAATTCATGGATTTGGTCCTGAATCACCTGGAGTCCGGTGACTTTGGCTTGGATATGCGACCACTGCGAACGCAGCCGCCATAATTGAATCTCTTGGAACAGAAATAAGCCCAGCACCAGCGCCGCCACCCCCGCCGCGACCGCTCCCGTGGTCCGCAAGCGGCCCGAAGAATACTTGGTGACCAATTGCTCCACGAACGTTGGTTTGGGGGGCAGAAACTCAAAGGCCGGAGGCTGATTCGTCAGCGCGTTCGCGGCCAGGCTGAACGCCGGGGACAGCGAAGTGTCCGGCGGCAGCGTCGCGCGAAAGGCGTCCGGCGCGTAGGCGGAGACCGTTTCCACCTTCAGCCCCATCGGCTCAAATCGCAGTTCCATTTCATCCGCGAGCTGTTGCGAGAGATCGCGCGGGCCAAAGACGCGGATGCGCTTGACTTGCTCCCGCAATTCGGGCGGCAGCTGGCCGAGGGTCACCCGCGCCTCGCGCGTCACGACATCCGCGTGCAGCGTCCGGCGGCTGCCCTCCGTTTCCAGCGCGCCATCCAGCGCGCGCAGCGCCGCCACGCCGCCGCCGGCGGTGATCTGCAAGCCCACGTTGCTCTCGCCGATGGCCAGCGCCAGCACGCCGCCGGATTTTTCATCGCCGGCTCCTTGCAGCGCAGAAATGCCGAGCGCAAAACTGGCTGGCCTCAATTTTGCCGCCGCCAGAATCTGTTCCAGCGCGACCACGTGCGCCTTCGGGATGCCCCCGAGCAAAACCAGCTGCCTGCCGCCGGCCAGCGCGCTGCGCGAGTCCTCGATTTGCAGCGTCTCCGCGTCGGCGTGGAATCCTTTTTCGGCTTCCATTTGCAACAGGCTGGTGGCGTCGGCCTCCGGCAGCGGCGGCAGTTCGGTCTGCGCCGTCAGCACCCATTTGAGCGGCAGGCCCACGACGCAGTCGCGTTCGCGCACCCCGGCGGCGTCGAGCTGGTTCCGGATTTCGCGGCCCGCGAGTTCCGGAGCCGCGGTGAGCGGATCGAGCGCGAGCGGCGCGGAAAAACTCTGGAGCTTCTGCAGCGCGCCGTTGGTGCGCCGCAGCACCACCCCCTCGAGCTTGCCCCCGTCCAGCACCAGGCCGATCACGGCCGTCAGCTTTTTCTTCCGCTTTTTGAATATCGAGTCGGATTTCATTGTGTGTTCTTCGCCAGCAGGGTCTGCCGCGCCTGGTCGCCCAGCGCCCAGCCGAGCCGGCTCAGGTCCTGGCGGTACAAAATGATCGGCGAGCCGTTGCTGACATCGAAAATGAATTTCACCCGCCGGTAACCGCGTCCGTAGGCGCCCACCGCCGCGATGTCCGCCGTGAACTGGTAGCTGTGCGTGGTGAGGTAATCGCCGCCCGCGAGGGCCGTGACCACGGGGCTGGTATTGCCGAGCGCGTCAATGACCCAAGCCACGGAATTCAAGTTTTGCGGGTTCTGCTGACGGTAGGTCACCAGCGTCTGCGCCGCGCTTTCCGCGGTGGACTCGTCCGCGTTCAGGCCCATGGCATTCATAAACACCGCGGTCAGCACGTCTTGATTGGCCGTGTTCACATTGACGCGGTTGCGCAGGTAAAGATTCGTGCTGGTGGTGATGTTGTTCACCAACGCTGCGAAATCCGGCGAACTCATGCCGCTGTTTTTGCAGCGCAGGGCAAACCCGAATAGTCCGTGGTAAGGCCGCGCACTGGCGTTGGTGGCAATCAGCTGGTTAAGGTAGGTGGTGCTTACGCCGGCCGCCTGCAAAAGCGCATTGATGGTGCTGCGGGACGCGGTGTTCACATTGGTCAGCGACGAGCCATCCGAATGAAAATTCGGCTCGCGCGTATAAACGGTGCAGAATTCAAACAGCCCGGGCTGAAGTTCTCCGTTGCCGCTGGCATCCTTTTCATTTTTGTCGAGCACGCCATTCCGGTTGAGGTCCTCGCCCGCGAGCAAATCCCCGGTGGCCCCATAGACCAAATGCAGTTCATCCACGGTCTCAAACGGCGAATTCTTGTCCGCGTAGCCCAGCGACTCATAATCCGGCGAAACAATGCCATTCGTGCCGCGCCAGTCCAGAATGGCGTTGGCGAAATCCAGCGTCATATTGGGCAGGTATTGCAGCGTATTGGTGCTGATGTTGTTCAAATTCAATTTGCCGCCTTCGTCCACCAAGCCCCAGTAAGGTTGAGTGGGGTTGTCCGCGCCAGTATCCCGCCCGATGAGCCAGAACTTTGCGTCGCCCATCGGCACGGCCTCGCATTTGAACTGGGTGTGGTCCGGCATCGCGCCATTCGTCGCGAAATTCTGCAGGATAAGGGTCACATACCGCGCGGCGCCTTCGATGGCCTGATCCGCGGCAAGGCCGTTGACGCGGTTGTCCGACGCGGTCAACTCGTAGTTCATCGAATTGGCGAAATAAAGCGCGATGCTGACCAAGCCGACGGCCATCCACAGCACGATGATCAGGACGGATCCGCTTTCCTGGCAGAGCGCCGGGCACCGCCCCGGCGCGCACGAGCGATTGCCGGCCAACGAGCCGGGGCGGGGCCCGGCGCTCCGTTGGTTTGAACCCCCGACATCCAAGGCAGCGACGCGCCCGGCGCCAATGGGCGTCGGACGCTGGGAGTTGGATGTTGAGTGCTTTATATTCATTTCAGCCCCCTGTGCCCGAGTTTAGCACCATGTTGGTGCGCGATTGCGAGTCAATCGGCACCACAATTTCAATCGGCCCCGCGTCGGCCCGACCGGCCATCTGGATGTCCACGCGCACCGCCACCGGCAGGTTGGTGTTGATCGCCGAGGGATCCGTGGTGTCCCAGGTGTCGTTCCACTGCGCGCCGTCAAAGCAGGAGAATTTCAGGCTGGCGACGCCGCTCAGCATGAGTTGATCGGTCACGTCCGGCGTGGCCACCGAGAGGAGATTCCGCACCACGCTGCGATACAAATCCCGGCCGGTTGCCGTCGAGACGGCCGGGTTTTTCAGTTCGTAAGTCACGCGCTGGATGTCCCCCCACGGCTCGCTGTCGCTCAGCGCGCCGGTGGCCGTGTACATTTCAATCGCCACCGGATCGCTCACTCCCACGCTGGTAAGCCCGCTGCCCGCGCGGAAACCGCCGGAAAGAACCTTGCTCGTGCCGTTGGTTGGCGTGACCGCGCATTGCAAATCGCGTTTCAAAAACGTCACCGCCGCATCCACCGGCGAGGCGGCGTCCACCGTATTGGACGTGGCGTCGCGCAGGCGCAGCGACGAGAAAAACGCCGCGTTAACCACGATGAGGACGATCGCCGAGATGCCGATGGCCAGAATCATCTCGATAAGTGTGAAGCCACCGCAACTCGGGGGGTGGCACAGGCGACCCGCCGGACCGAACGGGAACCACGCCCCACTCTGATCACAGCCTCCTTCCAGCGGCTTCATCGCTTCCCCTGCCGGTCGGCGGGTCGCCGACCGGGGCGGGCGGGTCGCCCGTGCCACCCATTTCTCAGACACGTCCTGAAACGTTGCAACGCGCGACGCGCCGTCTCGCTGCAACGTTTTAGCGCTGCAACGATTCAACGTCTCGATATTGTTCGTTTCAATTTTCATTTACTGTGGTGTCGATCCCGTTCCGACCGGCTGGGCGGTCGTCAGCGAATTGGCCAGCGTGCTGAGCCGCACTGAATAATCTTTGCCTTGGGCGGAATAGGTCACCTCCGCCGTCAGCAATTCCATCGCATCCTGCGGCCAGCTTTCGGTCGTCAGCTTCCACCGAAAATCCAGGATCCCTTCGGTGACCGTGCCGCTTTGGATGCCGCCGGACCAGTTGGTCGTCACCAGGTTCTCGTTCAAAATCCGGTCGGCCACGCGGGCGGCTTCGCTTTTGCGCGCCGCCACTTCGCCCGCCAGGCTCGCCACGTGCAGCGCTTCCACTGCCGTCGGGATGACGATCGCCAGGAACATCAGCGCCGCCAGCACCTCGGCCAGCGTGAACGCAGCAGTGCGGCGCCGGCTGCCAGTCGGCGGTTTCGCCGATTGGCAATCAGCGAACGCGGTACCCGCTCGCGGCGCCCGGCCGGTTGCCAGCCCGCCACACCGCGGATGGCCAATCTGCGCCACGGCTGGGTCACTGAGCTGCCGTATCGTTAACTTCATAACCCGTGCGCAGGCGCGTTTCGACCAACCAGCGGGAGAACCCGTCGCTGTCCGTCAGTTTCAAAGTCTGCGGACTGTTCTCATCCACCGTGCCGTCCGCCTGAAAACGTATCGCCGGCAGATTGTTGAACATGGTCGGATCACCCTTGCCGGCATTCACCACCGCAAGCACCAGCGTCGAATCCACCGTCAGATCTTCCGCTTTCGAATCGCCGTTCTGTCCGCCGCCAGTCTGCACGCTGCGGCTCTGCCCGCTGGCTTCCGCGGCCAGTCCGTAGGCGCCCGTTTTCTCATTCACCCATAGCATCATCGGCGCGCCCTCGGAAACCGCCCGGCTCTGGGCCGCGTGCATCAGCGCCACCAGCCGCCGCGCCTCGGTATCCAGCGCGCGTCCCCGAACGAATCGCGCCATCACCGGCAACGTCAGGGAGGTGACGGCCACCAGCAGCGCGAGAATCAAAACCAACTCGATCAGCGTAAAGGCGCGGCAAAATGACGAATGACGAATGACGAATGACGAAGGGCTATCGCTCGCATCGCGCTGTCGCTCGGGCGCTGGGCTTAATTCGTCATTCGTCATTCGTAATTTCATCTATTTCCAACTCACAATGTTATCCTCCTGTCCCTCCTTGCCGGATTGTCCGGTGGAAAGCAGGTCGTAGGTATTGGGGATGTGTTTGCCCGGAAAGTAATAGATATATGGATTGCCCCACGGATCTATCGGCAGCTTGTCCAAATAGGGTCCGTGCCAGTTCTTGGCGTTGGACGGCGGGGTCAGCAAATCCTGCAGGCTCTTGGGATAACCTCCGTTGTCCACTTCAAATTGATCCAGCGCGGACTTGATGCCGCCGTGGATGTCGGTATAGGCGGCGGTTTGACGCGCCTGTTCGCCGCGTCCAACGATCTTGGGAATAACGAGCGCGGCCAGAATACCGATGATGGTTACGACCAGCAGCATTTCAACCAGGGTGAAGGCATTTTCGATTCTCGACTTTTGATTTTCGATTGCGGAAGTCCGGCGCGGGACGCGGCTGCCGGGCCCAAACGGCAAACGGCAACCGGCAATTGGCAATTCGCAAGTGGTGAGGGTATGAGTATTGATTTTCATAATTTTATGATTCTTATTTGATGTATTCGCTCATGGACAGCACCGGCAGCAACATGCCGATGAAAATGATGCCGATGAAGCCGGCGATCAAAAACAGCATCAACGGTTCCGCAAACGCCACGGCGGTCTTCAAATTGCGGTCCAAATCCGTTTCGGTTTCGGCGGCGATGCGCACCAGTTCGGCGTCGAGCTTGCCGCTCTCTTCCGCGACGGCGATCATTTCCAGCACCGAGCCGGGAAACAGCGTGCGGCAATCGGCGAGGCTCTGGCCCAGCCGCCCGCCTTGCTGCACGCGCTCGATGGCTTGCGCCACGGCGTCCACGAGAATCTGGTTGCCAATCGAGCGGCGCGCCACGTTCAAGCCGTGCACGAGCGGCACACCCGCGCCGATCAGCGTGCCGAGCATCCGGCAGAAGCGCGCCATGGCGAATTGCGCGATCAATCCGCCGATCAGCGGCGCCTTGAGGACCAAGCCTTCCCACGTGCGCTTGCCCTTTTCCGAGGTGAACCACGTGCGCACCAGAAAGAAGATTCCGACCAGCCCGGCGGCCACCAGCAAGCCGTAGGAGCGCAGCACGTGGCTGGCGACAATGATGATTTGCGTGATCAGCGGCAGCGAACCGTGGATGCTGGCAAACACCACCTGGAACTTGGGGATGAAAAACACGAGCAAAACCGTCAGCACCACCAGGGCGAGCACGAACAAAATACAGGGATACAGCATGGCGGTCATCACCTTGGACTTCAGCTCTTTCTCGCGCGACTGAAACTCAGCGATCTGCGCCAGCACCACGTCGAGAAACCCGCCTGCCTCGCCCGCCTCCACCATGGCCACGTACACCCGCGGAAAGGTTTCCGGGGAGTTCGCCATCGCGTTCGCCAGCGAGAGCCCGTCCACCACCGAATCATGCACCTCTTTCCACTTTGATTTGGCCACCGGGGAAGAGGCTTCCTTCTGCAAAATGACCAGCGCACGGCTCAAGGGGACGCCGGCCGCGAGCAGGCTGGAAAGCAGCCGGGTGAAATTCTCCAACTCCTTCCCGGAAACCTTTTTCCGGGCAAAGCTGGAAGCAATCGCCGTGGGCGTAGCCGTCGAAGCCCCGCCCTTTTTTGCCTTCTTGGAAGCGGTTTCCGCCACCTTGATCGGGCGCAAACCGAGCGTCTCGATCTGGCGCAGCGCCTCTGGCCGGTTGCCGGCATCCAGCACGCCTTCGGACATTTTGCCGTCGGCCTGCAAGGCTCTGTAAGCGAAGGAAGGCATGATTCAAAAATCCGAAACCCGAAATCCGAAATCCGAAATAAATCCGAGGCCAGAAATCCGAATGCTGCTTTGAAGCCTCTGCGTGGCCGCCAGAATTCGAACTTCGGATTTCGGATTTCGGGTTTCGGATTTCATATCATCTGGCCACCGCGATATGCGCGGCGGATTCACCGGTTTGATTTTTTGTGGCGCTTTCGACTTCTTTCGCGGTGGTCACGCTCAACACTTCTTCCACCGTGGTCACGCCTGCGGCGACCATCCGCCAGCCGTCCTCGGCGAGCGTGCGCATGCCCCCGCGGCGGGCGGCGGCGCGGATCAGGTCCGTCGAGGCGCTCTTCAAGATCAACTGACGAATTTCTTCGTCGGTGTCCATCCATTCAAAAATCGCGTGCCGCCCAAAGAATCCGGTGTTGCGGCATTCGCGGCAACCGATGGACTTGTAAATCACAGTTCCGGCCGGGATGCCGAGCTTGGCCTTTAGTTGTTGCGCGGTCGCGGAATCATCGGCCTGTTTGCAATGCGGGCACAGCACGCGGACGAGGCGCTGCGCGAGCACGGCTTCGAGCGAGGAGGCGACGAGATACGGTTCGACCCCCATGTCCACCAGCCGGGTGAGGGCGCCCGGAGCGTCGTTGGTGTGCAGCGTGGAGAAAACCAGGTGGCCGGTAAGCGACGCCTGCACCGCGATCTGCGCGGTTTCGGCATCACGAATTTCGCCGATGAGAATCACATCCGGATCATGGCGCAGGATTGAGCGCAGCCCGCGCGCAAATGTCAGGCCGGATTTCTCGTTGACCTGAATCTGATTGACCCCCTTCAGCTGATATTCCACCGGGTCTTCCACGGTGATGATCTTGCGGACGGCGTCGTTGATTTCGTTGAGGGCGGTGTACA
>Ga0302320_10005612_pt1 | contig 28070 bp, 21 predicted proteins | sample Bog_T0_3_FD_202130 | JGI IMG/M metagenome (GOLD analysis project Ga0302320, IMG submission 202130) | Peat permafrost microbial communities from Stordalen Mire near Abisko, Sweden - Bog_T0_3 | ecosystem: Environmental > Terrestrial > Soil > Wetlands > Peat | place: Sweden: Abisko, Stordalen Mire...
GCATTCGCCGCCGAAACCACATAATAATAATGGGTGCCGCTTAGGACCTGCCGATCCTGGCTGTTGGTGCCGCTGACGACGTTTGTAAAATCCGTGTACGGACCGCCATTGACCTCACCCCGGGACAGAAGATAGTAGGCAGCATTGGTGACGGCGGTCCAAGTGAGATTGACTTCCGCCGGATTGCCTGTCGTCGCGCTAACCCAACTCGGCGCGCCGATCGGCGGCGCTGTGGCGAAAATAGCCTCGATCAACACCATTTTCCCATTGGCGGATTGGTTGGAGTTCAAGGTGAACTGGACGCTGCCAGCGGGGCAATTGGACACCGCGCCCATGATCTGATTTGCGTTGCCATTGTTGGTCATAGATGTGGTCAGCAACGTGCCACCCGACGGCGAGACGGCGAGGGCGGGGATGGTAGGAGTGCCTTGGCTGCACGACCCGCAAACTGCGACCCAATCCCCGGCGGCAACACTGGCCACCGTGTTATTGATGGTCTCGGCAGCGCTACTGCCCACCGACCCAGTCAGAATGCCGGCGCTGGTATTCACGCCACTCAGGGTGTAGGCCATCCACCAACACTGGTCTTCACCTGTATCAAGCGTGCCTGTAATTGAGCCGCTCCCCGCTGGTGGGTTGAGCAAATAATAAATCGCATTATCGCCCCAAGTGCTTCCCAGGGAGCCTTGCTCAACGGCCCGGGTCAACGTATGGCCGTTCCAACTTATCGTGGTCGGAAGGCCCGGGTCGCTGCCACCCGAATCTCCCTGGGTTCTGGTTCCCAGGAAAACGACCAGCACGCTTGCGTTGGCCGTAACGCTGAACGCGGCAGGATTGATGGTGGCCAATCCGGTTGACACGCTGCTATACTCGATGGGTGATGGACCATCTTGGATGGCAATCTGCGCACTGGCCCGGCCCGCCAGCAGGAGGGTGGCCAAGCCGGCCAGAACTAACGCGGTGGAGAATGTGTGCGCCCAATTCAAGGCCAGCTTTGACAAGGCATTGAATGAACCAATTGGTGAGTTTTGCATATTTTTCATAACATTTAAGACGGGCGTTACGAGTTGCAGGTTTATGGTTGGTTTGATTGATAGTGGCTGATGCTCTTCAGAGTACAGCAAATCTGACTGGTGGCAAGCCCCACAAGTGGGGTGCAGCGATTTCGCAAAGGGACCGGAGAAACCACTTCGGGAGCAGAGGGCACACACCATTCCGACGACCGTAGCCGCCGACATGAGGAGGCGGAGCGTTGAAGGTGGATAAAGCCGTCCGCCTGCTCACGCCGGCGACCAAAACACCGAATCTGTGTTCATCGGTTTCCGTCTGCGGTGAATTCTCGTGTGTTTCGGTTCCCCAAAAGGAACATTGATTGCAACAGGAGGCTGAAGACCACGCACGCGGCGCAGCCGATGAGCGGATACCAAAGATATGAAATCGCGAGTCTGGCGTAGAGGACAAAGACCAGGGCTTGCGCCGCCAGCGCCGCCCAGAAGACGGCCGTGCCACCGACGTGCCGGACGAAAAACGCCACGACAAACAGGCCAAGCATCACGCCGTAGAAAATGGAACCAAGGATATTCACGGCTTGAATCAGATTTTCCGCCAGATGAGCGCAGAGCGCAAAACTGATTGCGACCAGTCCCCAAAAAACGGTGAAACGCTTCGATACTGCCACGCACTCGGCGTCGCTGGCATCGCGCCGGATGAGGTGGCGGTAGATGTCAATAGTGGTGCTAGAGCTGAGCGCGTTCAGCTCCGCGGCTTTGGACGAGAATGTGGCGGCGAAAAATGCCGCCACCAGCATCCCGATGACGCCGTGAGGCAATTGCTGCAGGATAAAAGTAATGAACACATAATCGGCATCGTTGGCGGTCGTGGCGGACTTGCTGGCCAAAATCTCCTGGTGCGCGGCGAACCGGATTTTTTCACCCTGCTGGCGGGCGACGGCGGCGGCGGCAAAGGCTTTGCCGGCGGCAATCTGGTTGCCGCTGTGCCGGGCCTGCAGCCAGTTTTCAAGCTGCTGCCGCGTCCGCGCGTGCGCCGCAGCAAACCCGTTTTCGTAAGCGCGAAGCTTTTCCCCGGTTACGTTATGCGCCAGCAGTTGACTCGCCGCGGGATTGAAAAACAGCGGGGCCGGCGCGAATTGATAGAAGAGAAACATCAGCACGCCCAACAGCAGAATGCAAAACTGCATGGGAATCTTGCAGACGGCGTTGAACATGAGGCCCAGCCGGTCTTCGCGCAGCGAAGCGCCGGAAAGATAACGCTGCACCTGGGACTGGTCGGCGCCAAAATAGGACAGCATCAGGAACGTGCCGCCGAGCAATCCCGACCACAAAGTATAACGCTCGTGAACATCGGTGGAAAAATTCACGGCGTTGAGTTTTTGAAATCCGCCGGCCAGCGTCAAGCTGTCCGTGCAAGTGAGTCCGGCGGGCAACTTGGCCAGCAGCAGGCAGGAGGCGGTGAGCATGCCCGCGAAGATGACGCCGAGCTGGTATTTTTGGGTAACCGTCACCGCGTCGTTGCCGCCGGCCACGGTATAAATGATCACCAGCAATCCGCTGCTGATGATGGTCAGGTTGAGCGGCCAGCCGAAGACGGTGGTGAGGACAATGGCGGGCGCGTAAATGGTCAGGCCCGCGCCCAGGCCGCGCTGCAACAGAAACAGCGCCGCACCCAGCAGGCGGGTTTTGGAGTCGAAGCGCCGGCCCAAGTATTCATAGGCGGTGAACACGTTCAGGCGGCGGAAAGCCGGCAAAAAGAAAATGGCGATGATGATCAGCGCGACCGGCACGCCAAAGTAAACCTGCACAAAGGCCAGTCCACCGAGGTAACCCTGGCCGGGAGTGGATAGAAAAGTAATGGCGCTGGCCTGCGTAGCCATGACCGAAAGTCCGATGGCGAACCACGGGGTGTGTCCGCCTTTGAGATAGGCGCTCAAGTCCCGGCGGCCGCGCGTGCGCCAGATGCCGTAAATGGCGATGCCCAGCATGGAGCTGATGAGGACGACAAAGTCGAGCACGCTCATGAAAACAATTTTGTCAGCGCGATGAGCAGCGCAACCCATAGAACAAAACTGGCCAGTACGAAAAGATAAACGGCCTTCCAGGAACGGAGGAGGGGAAGGCCGGTGGCTGCGGATTCGGGGGCAGGGTCGTCAACCGGGAAGGGGCGTTTCTTGCAGTTCATTTGCCAAGGGAAACCAGATTGGCGAACAAACGATAGGCTCCCGGCACACCGGCGGGCAGTTCGCGGAAAAAGACCAGGGTGGTATAGACGAACCAGCCCTTGCCGGAAGGCGCGACGAGCAGGCTGCCTTTGAGAGGCGACTCGCCGGGGTCGCTGCATGCCAAAATGGGCGTGAAATGGTCGTCCCACTGGTTCGGAAAATAGATTCCGCGTTCCTGGACCCAGCCGAGGAAATCCGCGCTCGTGATTTTGTTGGGCGTATTCAACACCGGATGCTCCGGGGCGAGCAACGTCATCGCCGCGGTTTCGTCCGTGACACGGTCGTTGGACAGATGCAAGTCGTACGGTGCCAGCGGGGTGGCCTTAAGGTCGAGCCGGTTGTATTGGGCGACGACCGTGCCGCCGGCCGCAACGTAGGCGAAGAGCGCGGACAGATGCGGCGCAAAGTTGGTGCGCACATTGAAGGCGCGCACGCCGATGACCACGGCATCGAAGCTTTGAAGCCCATTGGTGGTCAAATCTGAATCGTTGAGCACGTTTACCGCGTAGCCCATTTCCTTCAGGCAGGCAGCCACGGTGTCGCCGGCCCCCGGCAAGTAGCCGACCTTTTGGCCGCGAATGGCGAGATCGAGGCTCAAGGCTTTCAGGCTGGCGACCGGTTGGAGCAGTTGACGCGGAATGTGCGGATACGAGATTTCCTCGCGTTGATTGCGATATTTCACGCCGGCGATTTCGGCGCAGGCGGTGATCTTTGCGGATGCAGATTGGGCCGGCGCAGTGACGACAAAACTGAAGGTTTTATGATCACCGACGGGGCCGAGTGCAAACGGCTGTTTGGCGGGCGAAGCGGTCCAGCCGGCGGCCGTTTCCAGTTGCAGTGAGCCGGATAAATTGGCGCGGGAAGCGGTGATGCCCACTGCGACCGGATGGGATCTACCCGGGGCGAACAAGGCAACGTCTGAGCCGAATTTGAGCGAGGCCGGCGGGATGACATCCAGCTTGCGGCGGATTTCATGGCCTTCCGAATTAGTCCAGACTTGGACAGGTTCGTCGGGAATCACCAGCGTTTGGCCGCCGACTTCAAAAACTTGCTCGACTGGAAACACAGGCGGGTTTTCCGGGCGCCCAATGAGCGTGGCATCATCCACCACGAACATGCCCGGCGTGTGGTCTTCGCGCAGCCAATAGGGCTGGGTCAGTGGCGTGTTGGCGGGAAGACTTCGAATATCATCTACGATGTCGGGCCAGCAATTGACCTGCGGCAATTCGCTATGGATGCCTCCTGCCGGCCCTTGAATCAGAACTTCCGCACGTGCCTCGTCACCATGAAGGAAAGCGACTTCGCTGTGGATGCCTGGATACCGCACCGCGACCCGGCGAACCGGAATATCGGAGTGAATTCTTGCCGAAAGATGCAGCCCCATCACTTCGCCTGGCACCACTTCGGATTGCGGGATGGTGGTTTCGACTTCCAGGCCGAGGCAGGATTGGAGGAGGTGATCGAGTTGCGCGCTTTTTTCCGTGACGACGGAGTCTCGGTTCGGCAACGCCGCAAGCAAGCCGTGTAATTTCAACAAGGCCGGCACGCTGGCGTCCAGGTTGGTCGGATTGAAATCGGCAATGATGGAGTCGGCCAGTTTGCCGATTTCCGCGCCTCCGGGCACGCGGTTCCAAGAGGTGTCGATGCCGTCGAAAACATCATTGGTGGCGGGTTCGCCGGCGAGCAGTTGAAACGATTCCGGTCGCGGACCGCCCCCGCCGCCGAAACCGCGGAAATTATCGAAGCCCTGCGTCTTGTGCATGGCGCGGCTGCGTGCCGCCAAGTCTGTGAACGACCAACCGGTCACGGAATCATTGCCGCTGATCTCCATTTGAATGCCGCCGTCGCTTCCGCCGCGACCGTTTACGAATATGCGCGTGGGCTGCCACGGCGGCAGATTCTGTTCCGGAAACGCCTTGGGATCGCCGGCCAGCTTGAACGCTTCCAGTCCCAGAATTGCGGAGGCGGTATGGTGTCCGTGCGTGTTGCCCGGCTGCGTGGAAAAGCGGTTGATGACGACGTCGGGCCGGAACTCGCGCATGACGCGCACCACGTCGGACAACACTTGTTGCCGGTCCCAGATGCGGAGCGTCTCCCGGTAATCTTTGGAAAACCCAAAATCCATGGCCCGAGTGAAAAACTGGCGGCCACCGTCCAGGCGGCGTGCGGCCAGCAGCTCCTGCGTGCGCGCCACGCCCAGTTGCTCGTCGAATTGCGGGCCGAGCACATTCTGGCCGCCGTCGCCGCGCGTGAGCGAAAGATAGGCGGTGCGATAATTTCGTCCCCGCGCGAGATACGCGATCAGCAGCGTGTTTTCATCGTCCGGATGCGCGGCGATGTACAGCACGCTGCCCATTTCGCGGAAACTTTTCAGCTCCTGAAGAATGGCCGGCGCGGAATTCGTGGGCGCGTCCGCGGCGGAGGCGGTGAGAGCAAAAAAGAAAGCCGCGGCGCAAACCAAACTGGAACACCGAAATCCGCATCTCCGAGATCCGAAAAAAGTCCACCATCCGAAATCCGAAGACTTTGTTTTTCCAGGTGCGTCACAGTATCTCCGCATTTTTCCCGTTCCGTCCGGCAGGTTGCCGGACGGGACAGGCTGGTAGCCTGTGCTACCCGGGCGGCGGCTCGTATTCACTTCAAGCTCGAGATCAAATCATCATTTAGTTTCACGTACCCGTTGTCCTTGGCTTTGATGGCCAGTTCGGAAGAACGTTTCGCGGCGGCGATGGCGCCGTCCTTATCGCCGAGCTTGGCCAGGATTTTCGCCTTCAAGTGTACGATGTAATACGCCTCGCGGTTGGTGATGGCGGCGTCCACCCATTGGCTAGCCTTGTGCAGGTCCTGTCCATGATCGTAAAAAAACAGCGCCGCCGGATAATACGGTTTCTGCGAGGAATCCGAAGCCATGACGGCCTCAATCTGCGGAACCAGTTTGTCCGTCAAAGGGATTTCAATGTTGATCGGCACGACCGTGTGGTCCCACACCAGATTCATCACCGCCGACTCGTCGCGGATTTGGTTGAAGTCTATCATAAACGTCTCAATCTGCTCAGCCAGTTGCACGGGAGTGGCTTGGAAGCGCGCCACATCAGCTTTTTCGTCGTATTGAAACGCACCCCATTGTGCCGCGCCCTTGTTGATGATGATCGTCCAGTCGCTTTCCCCGGGAATGGTAAACAGGGCGTAGGTGCCGGCGGCAATGGCCGTGCCGTTCAATTTCACCGGCGTGCTGAAGGTGAGCTTGGTGGCGGCATTGGCGCCGGTGCGCCAGACCTGGCCATAGGGCACCAGGGCGCCAAAAATGTCGCGGTCTTTGATGCCGGGCCGCGAATAAACCACTTCGATGTCCGTCAATCCGACGCGTTGTTTGATGGTGCAGGCCGGACTGGGCGCGGGGAAATCCACCTTGGGCACAGCCGGTTGGGCTGGCGTGGTGGCCGCCAGCAGCCAGCCGCTGGCCACCGCGAAACAGAGTTTCAAAAATTTTGGATTCATGTTGTGGCGGGGTTGAAATTATTTTTGGACAGTGAAAGCCGCGGAATACTGGGTGTCATCCCACATGATTTTTAACTGGCCGGCTTTCGAAACGGCGATGGCGAGCTGATCCAGCGATTTTTCGAGGGGCTCCTTTTTCAAGTCAATGCGGGCCAGGTCCTGTTTTTCATCGTAGTGGGTGCCCCACTGGCCGATTTCCTTGTTGATGATCAACTTGGCGGTGCCGTCCTGCTGCGGCAGCATATACAGCGTGTAGGCGCCCGCCGGCACGGTGGTGTCACCGAACGCGAGCGGTTTTTGTGTGATGAGCGTGGTGGCCTCGTCGGCGCCCAGGCGCCAGACCTGGCCGTAGGGCACGAGGCCGCCCCAGATTTTGCGCGGTTCGCCGGATTTTGGGTCCTTGGTATAAGGTCGGCCATAAGTCACCGTGACCATGCAGCCGTCAATCCTCCCGTTCACGGTTTCGTGCGGGCTGACGCGTTTTTGTTGGGCCACCAACGGCAGGGTGCTGACCATAATGGCGGCAATGGCGAGGACAGATTTTAGTTTGTTCATAGGCATATGCTTTGGTTGGTTCACGGCCCGTGGAGAAACCTGTTGGTGATGGCAGCCGGCGTGAGGAGGCTCGAACTTCCTCGGAAGCAATCATTGGCTGGTGCCTCCTCACTTCGGCTGCTTCTTTCTTAACGGGCAGTGAACGGGGACATCATCACTCTGGAAGCGGCATTTGTAAAGTGGAGGTTTTGTTGAACCTCTGAACTGTAGCAGCCGATGTCAGGAGGCTCTGATTTCCCGAGCTCAAGTGGAGCCAGATTTCAGGCGCCACTCAAATCCACAAAGTTTTTCAGCAGCTGCAGGCCGACCTTCTGGCTTTTCTCCGGGTGAAATTGTGTGGCATAGACATTGTCGCGCCAGACGGAGGACGCAAAAGTGTCGCCGTAGTCGGTGCGCGTGGCGATGAGGCTGGAATCCACGGGCTGCGGATAAAAGCTGTGGACAAAATAAACGTAGCTGCCGCTGGGAATGCCGCGATACAACGGACAGTCTGGCTTCACAATGTCGAGCTGGTTCCAGCCGATTTGGGGAATTTTCAGCCCGTGTTTGTCCGAAAAGCGGATGACGCTGCCCTGGAACACCCCCAAGCCGGCGGCACAGGAATTGAATTCCTCGCTCCGCTCAAACAAAGCCTGGTAGCCCACGCAGATGCCGAGGAACGGTTTGCCGGTCTTGATGAATTCTTTCGCGGCCTCGAGCAATCCCTGTTTGCGCAGCGCGTGGATGCAATCGTCAAACGCGCCGACGCCGGGCAGCACCAGGCTGCGCGCGTCGCCAATTTCATCGGGGCGCTGCACCAGCCGCACGCTGGCGCCCACTTTCAGCAGGGATTTGTGGACGCTGCGGAGGTTGCCGGAGCCGTAGTCGAGGAGGGCGATCATTTTATTAGATTCCCTCGACTACAAACCGGCTATTTTCCGCACGGAGGGCGAGGATAAAATGGGCGAGTGAAGAGTCTGGCTATGGATTCGGCATCGGCGGTCGGGAGTTGCGGTCAGACAGCGGGCAAAAAATACTTGCTCGTGTTCGTCAAGTCCGCGGATACCGCGGATGCGGGCGAGTACCAGTTCGAACCTGCGTGGCTTGTTTTTCGTGCCGGTCACAAGAACATCATGCCGCAAACTTGTGCCCGCGCAAGTCCAGCTTGAAACGGTTTCCCCGCCTCGATGGTTTCCGATAGCTGGCCACCGGAAGAAGTTTTCGTTTTATGGGTATCGCGCGCCGGATTACTTACGCCTCAGCCAGCTTCATGAAGCGGTTGGCGATGGCCAGCGCGGGATCAAGCGGAACTTCGGCGCGCTTCAAATCTTTCGGGATGCTGATGGTCCCCAGACTACGCAACTTCCGGCCGGCAAACTGCGGCAGATAATGTTTCTCGGCCTCCAGCATCTCGGCCACCAGGTCGCGGATTTCCTGCAAAGTGAGCACGGCCGAGGTCAGCGGGTCAAGTGCCACGGCGTTCATGACCAGTTCCGGATCACCCGTGAAACTCGCTTCCACGGTCAGGCCCTGGACCACCACATTGCTCAGGTTCAGGGCGGCACATTGCACCGGCAGGTTGCCGACCACGGTCGGATGCAGTCCGAGCCGGTCCACAAAGATGGGCACTTCCACACAGCAGCCCGCCGGCAGATTGGTGACGTAGCCGTCGTTCCGGATGTTCCCGTTGAGCCGGAAGACTTCTCCGGTTTCCCTGGCTTCAATGATGTGCGAGCAATACTCCGCGCTGCGCGGGCCAAGGGTGGTTGTTTCGATTGACAGCGGATCCGTCTTCGCAAACTTCTCGGCCAGCATCGCGCAATATTTATAATAGGCGCCGGTTTCCCCGCCGAAGGCCGGCTCGTCGCAATAAAGGTCGAGCGCCTGCTTGTTTTTGCGGAAATAGGGGAGATATTCCGAAAGATGACCAGTGCTCTCGGTCATGAAATAGCCAAAATGCCGCAGAACTTCGCCCCGGACTTTTTCATTCACATAATAGCCGGGCTGCTCGAAGTTGGCCTTCAACCGCGGATACAGGTCCTGGCCCCGGTGCTCCAGCCTCAGAAACCAGGCCATGTGATTGATACCGGCCGCCACGAAGTCAATCTGCTCCTTTGGCACCCCCACATAACTGCCGATGAGATCCATAGTGGTCTGCACGCCGTGGCAAAGTCCCACAAACTGCAGACCCGGCACCCGTCCCAAAGCCCAGCAACACATGGCCATTGGGTTGGCGTAGTTGAACAGAATCGCGTTGGGGCACAGCTCCCGCATGTCGCGCGCGATCTCGAGCAACGCCGGGATGTGGCGCAGTGCCCGGAAGATGCCACCGGGTCCCATCGTATCGCCGATGCACTGGTCCACGCCGTATTTCATCGGGATTTCGTAGTCCTGCCGGAACTCCTCCACGCCGCCGGCCTGAATCATCACCACCACGTAATCCGCCCCGCGCAGCGCCTCGCGCCGGTCCGTGGTGGCGGTCACGGTGGCATTCACACCGTTGTCCTTGATCATGCGCCGAACGAAGGCGTGCATTTTGTCGAGCCGGGTGTGGGTCAGCGCCATCAGGCGGTATTCGCTGCCGGCCAGCGCTGGGGTGGCCAGAAAATCAGCCATCAGGGTCTTGCAGAAAACCAGGCTGCCGGCGCCAAGCATTGCTATTTTTGCCATATTATTGTTGCGGAATTCTTCCCATCCTAAACTGGCTGCCGAAAATTGCAACCTGTGATTACACCTGTGATTACACATGTGATTACACCTGTGATTACATAATGAGATCGGAAACGTTTAAGCACTGAATCGTTTATATATTATTTGCATGGCATCCCCAGGTGATTATATTAAGCGGTCATGAACGAGTATTTGACCACAACATCGCAGCAGTTCGGCGCGGTCCTGGCATCAAGTTTTGAGTAATCAAGCCAGTTTGATGAAAACAGCAGTTCTCCTGGCGGGAATTCTTGGCGCGCTCACGGGAGCCAATGGGACACAAGGTGCCACCCTCATCGTTGATGCAAATCAAGTGCTTCACACCAACACGCCTTATCTGACCGGGGCGTGCCTTGAAGATGTGAATCACGAAATTTATGGCGGTATTGACAGCCAGATGATCTTTGGCGAGAGCTTCGCGGAACCCGCAGTGCCATTGCCGTTACGATCATTCGAGTCATACGAAGGCAGTTGGACGCCCCTTGGTGATGGCAGTGTTCAAGGAGTTGGCGGCGAGGGGGCAAAAGCCTTCTGGGAAGGACCCGACTTTTCCACTGGGGAAGCCAGCGTGGACCTCATGTTGACCGAAGCAAGCGGCGGTAACGGAGGTTTGATTCTCAAAGTCAAACATCCCGGCAATGGGGCGGATGCATTTACCGGTTACGAAGTGTCGCTCGAAAGGCCTGGGTTTTTAGTGCTTGGACGCCATCGTCAGAACTGGGAGCCGATTAAACGTGTTCCCTGCGACGTGCCTGTCAATCAGTGGATTAACTTGGCCGTCCGTTTCGATGCAAAGTCATTGGAGATTTTCGTAAACGGCAATACGATCACGCAATATGAAGACGCCGAGCATCCACTTGAGTCCGGCGCAGTGGGTTTACGCGTTTGGCGGAGCAAGGTTTTATTTCGTAACTTTTCCGTCGGCACAGCAGGGGTGCGGCAAAAAATTCCGTTTGAATATCTCTTCCGGAACAACCTGTCCGGCGATGTGAGCGGACTGTGGAATGCCCTCCAACGAGGAACGGCGGCGGGTAAGTTTTCGCTGGAGCGTCAAAACGCGTTTTCCGGCGGCCAAAGCCAGACAATTTCCTTCACGGGTGGCAGCGGAGAAGTGGGTGTCGCGAATCAAAGTCTCAACCGATGGGGCATGAATTTCGTCAAAGACAAGCCATACGAGGGCTACCTTTGGGCCCGGGCTGGGTCGCCCGTGGAAGTGTTTGTTGCGCTGGAAGGCAGGGATGGCTCAGTCTATGCCGAGAAATCCATGAAGCTGAAGGCCGGCGGCTGGCAGCGCCTTGACTTCATGCTTGAGCCAACTGCGGCGGACACGGAAGGCCAATTCGCGATCAAGCTCAAACAGTACGGCACGCTCACCTTGGGTTACTTGTTTCTACAGCCCGGACCGTGGGGGCGCTTCAAAGATTTGCCGGTGCGCAAGGACGTGGCCGAGGGATTGATCGATCAGGGAGTGACGCTTCTGCGTTACGGTGGCAGCATGGTCAATAACCCAAAATATCGCTGGAAGAAAATGATCGGACCTCGCGCGCACCGCCCGCCGTATGAAGGGCATTGGCATCCGTATTCCTCCGACGGCTGGGGCATATTTGATTTTCTGAACTTCTGCGAGGCGGCTGGATTCGTCGGTATTCCTGACTTTGACATTAATGAATCTCCGCAGGACATGGCTGATCTAATGGAATACCTCGATGACGCCCCCGACAACAAATGGGGCAGTAAGCGTGTTGCTGACGGCCACGCTGCGCCTTATCACTTGAAATACATCGAGTTGGGCAATGAGGAACGCGTTGATGATAACTACTTTATAAAGTTCAAGGCCATGGCCGAGGTGATCTGGGCGAAAGACCCTTCCATCATTTTGATCGTGGGTGATTTTTCCTATCATCACGTAATCACCGACCCGTACAACTTCACCGGCGCAGACAGCGGCATCATCACCCTCGCCGCGCAGCGAAAGATTCTGGAATTGGCCAGACAACACGATCGCGAAGTGTGGTTTGACCTGCACGTTTGGACCGACGGTCCCCGGCCTGACAGCAGTCTGCCGGGCATGTTCTCCTATATTGACGCGATGGACAGAATTGACGGCGGCGCGAAACACAAAGTGCTGGTCTTCGAGCTGAACGCCAACAACCACTGCCAGCGCCGGGCCTTGGCAAACGCCCTGGCGATCAATGCCATGCAGCGCGACGGCCGCCTGCCGATTGCCTGCTCGGCGAATTGTCTCCAACCCGACGGCCAGAACGACAACGGTTGGGATCAAGGCTTGCTGTTCTTGAATCCGAAGCAAACCTGGATGCAACCGCCAGCTTTTGTGACGGAGATGATTTCGCGGAATTATCAGCCCCTGGTGGTGAAGAGTGAAAGTCCATCCCGCGATCTCGACGTCAGCGCGACGAAGAGTGCGGACGGGAAGACACTGGTGCTTCAAGTCGTAAACGTCGGTGAAAAGGCAGCAACGGTTCTGCTGAAGATATCCGGCTTCGTTCCTACAAAACCTGTGGCGCACATGCTGGCGCTGGAAGGCCCGTTGGATGCGCAAAATACAGCAACGGCGACCAAGGCGATCACGCCAGCGGCGACCGAATGGGAACCTGGTTTGGTAAATGGCGAAACCACGGTGACTTTTCCCGCGTACTCATTCACAGTCATCCAGCTTTGAAAGCCTCATGGAACATCAGTCGCTTTGTACAACATGAGAGGGATCGTGGTTTAGAATCCGAATTACGTTCGGTTCCAATGCGTTTTCTCTTTTGTTCTCAAGGGAATACTATATTTTCGTGTCCGCAACATGATTCTGGTTTTGGACAACTACGATTCGTTCACCTACAACCTCGTTCAGTATCTTGGCGAGTTGGGTGTGGATTTGCAGGTGAAGCGGAACGATGAAATCTCCATCGCGCAAATCCGCGCCTTGCAGCCGGAGCGCATTCTGGTCTCGCCCGGGCCGTGCTCGCCGCGCGAAGCGGGCCTGTCCAACGAGGTCATCCGCTCGTTTGGCGGCGAAGGCGTGCCGGTTTTCGGCGTGTGTTTGGGGCACCAGTGCATCGGGCATACCTTTGGCGCGGAGGTGGTGGTAAACTACCGCATGATGCACGGCAAGACCTCGCCCATCAAACACAATGGACAAGGTTTGTTTACGGACATGCCAAATCCGTTTCTGGCCACGCGGTATCATTCGCTGGTCATCAAGCGCGACACGCTGCCGGACGTGCTGGAGATCACCGCCGAGTCCGACGAGGGTGAAATCATGGGGGTCAGACATAAGACGCTGCCGATCTGGGGCGTGCAATTCCACCCGGAAAGCATTTTGACCGAGAACGGCCGGACGATCGTCAAAAACTTTTTGAGCCTGAAATAATCTTTGGCCATGAAATCGCTTACGGAACAACTCTGGTTTGAAGTGCCAGGCCGGCGCGGGTTCGTGAACATTACGGACACCGTCGCGGCGCTGGTCCGCAAAAGCGGCGTGCAGGAGGGGTTGTGCCTCGTCAATGCGATGCACATTACCGCCAGCGTATTTATCAACGACGCCGAAGACGGCCTGTTGCACGATTACGAGGTCTGGTTGGAAAAGCTTGCGCCGCACGCTCCGACCACGCAATACCAACACAATCGCACCGGTGAAGACAACGCCGACGCGCATCTGAAACGTCAGATCATGGGCCGCGAGGTGGTCGTGGCCATCACGAAAGGGAAGCTGGATTTCGGCCCGTGGGAGCAAATTTTCTACGGCGAATTCGACGGGAACCGGCGGAAACGGGTGCTGGTGAAGATTATCGGGGAATGAAAATTATTTTTGTACGGTTAAATCCACAATATCCGCGTGCGGTAGGACGTGGCGAAAATGTGTCGGATTGGCGGTGGTAATGGTTTTGCAGCCGGCTCTCACGGCGCATTCTGCCATCAGCGCGTCGAACAAAATTCGCCCTTGCAAGCCGCGTTTCGGGGCTGATTTGATGACGCGAGCCTCGTCCGTGTCGCCCAAGGACACCCAATCCACAAATTCATCCAGCGATTCCAGCAACGCCATCGCGATGTCCGGCGGCACGCCCATGCGACCGGTGGACGCACAGTAAAATTCCGCGCGTGAACGCCGGGCGGCGGAACAGCGGCCAGCAAATACCGCCTCGGCGGCGGAATGGAAATCATCGGCGGCACATTGCAAAGCCAGCAGCGCGCTCGTGTCCCAGAAATCAGATTTCATCGCGCAGCGTGTTGACGGCGTTGGCGGAATTCACGCCTTCGGGCAATTCGCCGGTCCAAACCACGCGGCCTTTGCGCTTGACCAGTTTGCCGGATGAGGGCAGCGCCTCGATGATGATTTTGCCGGGCATCGCAATGGCGCGGAGCGGTTGTTTCCGCTTAAAGCCCGCCGTCGCGCGCAAGGCACGGGAAACGGGCAAGCGGTTGAAATTATCAAGAGCAATGGTCGCACTCATTGGCAACAAATTGGCAAAGAATTGGCAATTTGTCAAATCGCCAATCTCGGTGAGAGGGGCAGGTGGGAATGGTGGGCGTCACTTGAAGGTGATTTCCCTCATGGTTTGATCGTGCTTTGTTTGCTCGGCTAATGCCACGGCGAATCCTACTCCCACTCAATGGTTCCCGGCGGCTTGCTGGTGATGTCATAGACGCAGCGGTTCACGCCTTTTACCTCGTTGATGATGCGGCTGGCGAGTTTCTCCAGGAGTTCGTAGGGCAGCTTCACCCAGTCAGCGGTCATGCCGTCCTGCGATTCCACGGCGCGAATGGCGATGGTGTATTCGTAGGTGCGCTCGTCGCCCATCACGCCCACGCTGCGCACGGGCAGCAGCACGGCGAAGCTCTGCCAGATCTTGTGATACCAGCCGCTCGCCTTCATTTCCTCGACGACAATGGCATCGGCGTTGCGCAGGATTTCGCAGCGCGCGGGCGTGACTTCGCCCAGGATGCGCACCGCCAGGCCGGGTCCGGGAAACGGCTGCCGCCAGACAATTTCCTCGGGCACGCCCAGTTCCTCGCCGAGCAGGCGGACTTCGTCCTTGAACAGGCATTTCAGCGGCTCGACCAACTGGAGCTTCATTTTTTTCGGCAGGCCGCCGACATTGTGATGGCTTTTGATCAGCGCGGAGGGATTGCCGCCAATCGGCACGGATTCGATGACATCGGGATACAGGGTTCCCTGCGCAAGAAACCTGGTTCGGCCCGTTGCCGCGCCGTCGCCCCGTGCCGATTTGTCCAGCCGCAGGCTCCTCGTGATGCCCTGCTCGAAAACCTCGATGAAGGTCTTGCCGATGATTTTGCGTTTGCGCTCGGGATCGGTCACGCCCTTGAGCCGGGAGAGAAAGATTTCCGAGGCGTCCTCATATTGCAACTTGATGCGGAAGCTCTTGCCGAAGACCTGTTGCACCACTTCGGCCTCGCGCGCGCGGAGCACGCCGTTGTTGACAAAGATGCAGGTGAGTTGGTCGCCGATGGCCTTGTGCAGCAGCGCCGCCGCCACGCTGGAGTCCACGCCGCCGCTCAAGCCCAGGATGACCTTTTCGGCGCCGACCTGCGCGCGGATTTCCTCCACGGCCTGCTCGACGTAGTTGCGCATGTTCCAGCTCTTGCCGCACCCGCAGACGCCATGGACGAAATTGGAAATAATCTCCCGGCCGTGGGGCGTGTGAACGACTTCCGGGTGGAACTGCAGGCCGAAGAATTTCTTCTCGCGGTTTTCAATGGCCGCGTATTCGGAATTCTCGGTGACCGCGACGGGTCTGAAACCGCTGGGGATTTTGGTGAGCTTGTCGCCATGGGAATTCCAGACTTGCAGCGACTTCGGCAACTGGCGGAACAGCGCGCAGGAGGCATCCCTCACGGTGAGTGTGCCTTTGCCGTATTCGCGCTTGAGGCCTTTCTCCACCTTGCCGCCGAGGAACTGCGCGAGCAGTTGCACGCCGTAGCAGACGCCCAGCACCGGCACCCCGAGCGCGAAGAGATTTTTATCCGGCAACGGCGCATCCGCCGCATACACGCTGGAGGGCCCGCCCGACAGGATCAGGCCGGACGGTTTCATCGCGGCGATTTCCGTCGCGGGCGTGTTGAAGTGGATGATGACAGAATAGACGTTGCACTCGCGCACCCGCCGGGCGATGACCTGCGTGTATTGCGAACCAAAATCCAAAATGACGATTTTTTCAGACATGACGAAAGAGCAGATTTTTCCCGCTGGCCAGCCGCATGGCGAGTGAAAAATGGTTTTTATTGCAGCCATCCAGGGCGGTTGACGAAGAAGCCGCCGACGTGAGAGTTGAATCAGCGCGGTGAATCCATTGGAAAATCCGCCGCCTTGCGCCTTCGGCTACGCGTTCTGCCGACTTTGTCACTCGCCCCGGCAGCCAATCTCGGCTAATAAATGGCCGTCATGTTCAAGCGAATCCGCCCGTGGCTGGCCGCGCACCCCCGCTGGACCCTCACCCTGCTGGTGGCGGCCGCGCTGGGTCCGTTCCTCGCCAAGCCCTTCAACATTGATGATCCGCTATTCATCCAGCTTGCCCAGCACGTGCAGGCGCGCCCGGAAAACCCCTTCGGCTTCGACGTTAATTGGTATGGCCAGAGCTCGCCGATGTGGACCGTCACGGAAAACCCACCGCTGGCCGGATATTATTTCGCGTTGGCAGGCAGCCTGCTCGGCTGGAGTGAAATCAGCCTGCATCTTGCCGGGTTGCTGGCGGCGCTGGCGGTAATATTGGGCACGCACCGGCTGGCCAGGCAGATGTGCGGACAACCGCTACTCGCGGCCTGTGCCGTATTGTTCACGCCGGTTTTTCTCGTATCCGCCAGCACCGTGATGTGTGACACGTTAATGCTGGCATTATGGGTCTGGGCGGTGGTCCTATGGGTGGAAGGACTGGAGCAGAATCGCGCCGGCAAGCTCGTTGCCGCCGGGCTGCTGGTGGCCCTGGCCATGTTGACAAAGTATTTTGGCGCGGCCCTCATTCCCCTGCTCGCGGTTTATGGCGGGATGCAAAAACGCAAGCTGGGCGGTTGGGCGGCTGGCCTGCTGATTCCACTGGCTGCGCTGGGCGCTTATCAATGGCTGACGCGTTCGCTGTACGGTCACGCGCTGTTCACCGCTGCCGCCGGGTTCGTGGCCGAGGCGCACGGCAAGCTGGGGTTTTCCAAACTGGCGGCCGGCGCGATCACTTTGTCGTTCCTGGGCGGCAGCGCGGCGAGTGCGGTCTTTCTGGCGCCCTGCCTATGGCGGACGCGGACGCTCTTCATCGCTTTTGGCGTCACTGTTCTGGTTGGCGGCGGGCTTTTTGTCAGCAGCGTGCTGCCCAAATATGCCGCCTTGGAAGGCCCAGTCCGGCTGGAAGTGGCGGCGCAATTCGTTTTCTGGGTATTCGGTGGCGTGCTGGTGCTGTGGCTGGCGGCGGAAATCTTACGTCAACCGCGCGACCCCCGGTCTTGGCTGCTGGCACTGTGGCTGGCGGGAACATTCCTGTTCACTGCCTTCGGCAACTGGACGGTCAATGGCCGTTCGCTTCTGCCTCTGTTGCCAGCCGTGGGAATTTTGCTCGCGCGGCGCTGGGAGCGCGCCGCGTCAAGGCGGGCGCTAGCCTGGACAGTCGGGCTGGCGGCGAGTGCGGTATTTGCGCTGCTCGTAGCGCAATCCGATTTTGAACTTGCCACCGCCGTCCGCCGCAGCGCGCAGGAAGTAATCGCAAAATATGGCCAGGGCAGGGGTGTGATCTGGTTTGAGGGGCATTGGGGATTTCAATATTACTTGGAAAAAATGGGGGCAAAGGCGGTGGACTACCATCATTTCAACCCGCTGCCCGGCGATATTTTGGTACTGCCATTGCACAATACTTATATTTCCGAGCCGCCGCCGGGTCTGATTGCCCGCCGTGAAGTTTTGAGCGTTTCAGGTCCGGCTGGACTCACGACTTGGCAGGCCGCTTTGGGTGCTGGCTTTTATTCGTCAGTCACCGGGCCGCTGCCGTTTGCCTTTGGGCAGGTGCCGGCGGAAAGCCTGTATGTGTATGAATTGAAGACTGCGGAGGCCAAACGATGACAGAGTTGACTTTCCATTGTCACGCGCGGAAGTTTGGGTTACAAAGCTGAAATGAAAGTTCGCCGAAGCGGTTTTACCCTGATCGAGATGCTCATTACCATCGCGCTGATTAGCATCTTGTCGGTGATGTTGTATGGCTTCGGCTCGAAAAGCCATCAGCGCTCGCAGCAGAAACTATGCGGCGACAATCTACAGAAGATTTACCTGGCCATGCAGATTTACGCGAATGATTTCCGGGGCGCGCTACCCCTCAGGACAAATGCCGTCACGTCCGAGGACGTGCTGGATGAACTGGTGCCCAAGTACACGGTGGACACCGCGATTTTTATTTGTCCCGGCGGCCGTGATCCCCAGATTCCCTCCGGCGAGTCGCTTCGCGACCACAAAATCAGCTACGCCTACTTCATGGGCCGGAGACTCGAGGCGCCGCAGAATCCGTTGATGTCGGATCGCCAAGTCAACACCGAGCCAAAACGAGCCGGGGAATTGGTTTTCTCGTTGGACGGAAAACCGCCGGGGAACAATCACCACAAATACGGCGGGAATTTCCTGTTAGGCGACGGGAGCGTGGAATACAGCCCGGCGCAACTCGCTTTTTCGCTCGCCGGGGAGCCAGGAGTCATGCTATTGAACCCGAAACCTTAGCGCATCATGAAACTGCAATGCCCCTGTGGCGCGAAATACGCCTTTGATGCCACGCCGGAAATGCTGGCGAATCCGGTGAAGTTCATCTGTCCAAGCTGCGGACTGGACGCCTCGGAATTCGTGAACGGGCTTATCCGGCAGGAATTTGGCGCCCAAACTTTGCCGCCGCTGCCAGAGCAGGATACGCCGCCGGTGCCACAACCGCCACCGCCCGTTCCCGCGTCGCGCTTGCACATCGCCCATGACCTCCCCGCCGCCGCGTCCCCCCAGGCGGCCCCGGTGGCCTCCAAATTCTGCGCCAAACACCGCGAACGCGCCACCGGGAACTGCGCCGTCTGCCAGAAACCGATTTGCCCGAAGTGCATGGAACTATTCGGTTTTTTCTGTTCGCCGTTGTGCAAGGGCAAGGCCGAGTTGCAGCACTTGGACGTGCCGGTCTATGCCGGCAGAAAAGACGTGGTGGAGGCCAGATTCTGGCACAAAACGGGTTGGATCGCCAGTCTTATTGGGCTGGTCATGCTTTTATTTGTGGGCGGGTGGACATGGTATGCGTGGTTTGGTTCCGTGCCGCATCCTTATTTTTCCGTGCGCTTTGAAGACACGGATCGCGGCTACTACGGGCACTCGCAGTTGGTGGGCCGGGACCAGTTGGTTTTTCTGCATGGCGGCACGCTGGCGCGTTACGACTTGAAAACAAAAAAGCCGGTCTGGTCGCAGGAACTGATAACCAAACGGCAAATTGACGATTTGATCAAGGCCGCGGACGAGGAGCAGGCGAAAATGAATGAAGGCATGGGGTTGCACAGCCATCGCAGCCAGGAAGACATTGAGCGCTCGGCAAAGCAATCGCTGCAGTCGGGACTGACCCTGCACGTGGCCGGTCAGAATGTCTGGGTGGGCCAGCAGGACAAGCTGACGCATTACGATTGGGACAGCGGCAAAGTCGTGCGCGAGGTCACGCTGCCCGAACGGGAGGGCGAACTTTTGCAGGAGGGCGACGAATTGCAGATGATCGGCGCGCAATCAGTTACGCACATCAGCCTCGTCAGCGGTGATTCACGCGTCGAGCAGTTTGGCCGCGCGGGGGCGAAGACGATGGTGCTGGCGGGAAATGACGCAGGCGGCGGACTTCCGGGCACGGGCTCGGAGCCGGGCAAACTGGATCCAAAACAGGTGGAGGCCCAGGCGCAGAACTTGAAATTGCAGGGAAAGATCGCGCTGCCAGCGTTGTTAAGCAACGCCCGGCACGAACAGCAGCTCGAACAGGCGCTCAAGGATGATCCCCAGCAGGCACGGCGGAAAGAGGCCAGCTCATTGCCGGACAATGCGGAACTGTTTCGACTCGTTCCGGGGCCAACCGGGTTGGTGCGCTTTTCCTGGCGCCTGCTGGAGGAACACGTGGTCACCCGCTCCGCCATGAAGGCGCCGCCCAAGAAATCCGCCCTGGATGGCGACGTGAATGCCTCCAAGACCACCGAAGTGGCCAATGAAATCCTGAATGAAATGCAGCGCAATAATGGCGGTGACACGGTAACCGAGGACGAAAGCCGGTACCAAGTCACCGTGCAACAGCCCGGCGACGCCGGGATTGCTGATTGGACGGGAGAAGTGGTCGGGCCGCCGCAATTGTTCGCCTTGAAAACGGTCAACGTCATTGCCGCCGGCAAGAACTTGGTGGTCCTCGACCAGAACAACAAAAAATTATGGCAGGCATCGCTGACTTATCCGGTATCCACCAGCGAGGGTGGCGGATTGTTTTCGCGCGAGGCATCACCCTATGGCGAAGGCCCGTGCGCGGAACATGGCAGCACACTTTACGTTTTTGACCAGGCGGTGCTGACGGCGTATGAATTGAACTCCGGCAATGCGCGCTGGCGGCTGCCGTCCGTTGGCGTCGTCGGCTTGTTCTTCGACGACCAAGACAATATTTATATCAATACCACCACCGGCAATCCGGACGACCTCAAGTATTCGCGCCAGATTGACATTTCCCGAAGCACCGAGGCCGTCGTTTCCAAGGTCGAGGCAAAGACGGGCAAGACCTTGTGGACCGCCAAGCCCGGCGGTTTCGTTTCCTACGTGTCGGGAAAATTCATTTACGTCATTGAGTCGCACGATCCGAATCCCATCGACGAAGACGTGCTGAACGACATGACCGCCTCCTTGCAGAAACCGGCCTTTGTGCGCATAACCCGTCTCCGGCCATCCGACGGGCGGGTTCTGTGGGACTATTACGATCCCCTCGATCGCTGTCCAGTTAATTGGGGCTTTGACGGCAACTCCATCCAGTTGATCTTCAAGCGCGAAGTGCAGGTGCTTCGCTATCTGACGTTCTAATCTTTCCCCACCAGTGCCTTAGCCTGGCGGATCAGGCTCAAATCCGTGACCAGATCGCCGAAACGCAGTTTCATCGCGCCGCTTTGCTCCTGGCCCAGCAGTTCACCCGGGCCGCGCAATTTCAGGTCCGCCTCCGCGATTTTGAAGCCATCGTTGGTCTGCTCCAGAATTTTCAGCCGCGCCTGCGCCTCCTCGTTTTGCGCGTCCGAAATCAAGATGCAAAAACTCTCGTGTGCATGGCTGGCCGCGCCCGGGGCAGGCGGCAGCGGGCGTCCAATGCGCCCGCGCAATTGATGCAGTTGCGCCAGGCCGAAATGTTCCGCGTTTTCAATCAGCATCACGCTCGCGTTCGGGACGTCCACGCCAACTTCGATGAGCGACGTGGCGACCAGCGCCTGGATTTTGTTGGCGCGGAAATCCGCCATCACGCGCTCCTTGTCCGCCGGCCGCACGCGCCCGTGCAGCAGGCCCGCCTGGAAGGGTGATAACGCCCGCTGGACATTTTCAAATTCTTTAGTGACGGCCTTGATATCTTGGTCCGTGTCCGCTACTTCGACGCGCGGATAAATGAAGTATGCCTGTCGGCCCTGCGAAATTTTTTCGCGGATGAACCGAAACACCTTCGGCAGCTTTTCCGTGGTGCGCACGAACGTTTTTATTTTGCCGCGCCCGGCGGGCGACTCATTCATCACCGACACGTCGAGGTCGCCATAAAGCGTGAGCCCCAGGGTGCGCGGGATGGGCGTGGCCGTCATCACCAGGAGGTGCGGGTAATTGCCTTTGCGCACCAGCGTCTCCCGCTGCGTCACACCGAATTTGTGCTGTTCATCAATAATCACCAACCCGAGTGTCGGCAGCTCGAAGCCGCTCGTGAGCAGGGCGTGTGTGCCGATGAAGATGGAGGAAGGAGGATGGAGGTTGGCCGAAGGAACCTGCCTTCCCTCTTCCCTCTTCCCTCTTTCCTCTTCGCTGCTCTTGCGGCTGCCCGTCTGCATTTCCACCCTCACGCCCAGCGGCTCAAACCATTTGGAAAAATTCCGGAAGTGCTGCTCCGCCAGAATCTCCGTCGGCGCCATTAAGGCTGCATTAAACCCGCTCTCCAGCGCCATGAGCGCGGTGCAGGCCGCCACCGCCGTCTTGCCGGACCCGACGTCGCCTTGCAGCAAGCGGCGCATGGGATGCGCCCCGCCCATGTCCGCGCGGATTTCGCGGAGCACCTTGGTTTGCGCCTCCGTTAGCTTAAAGCCCAGCGCGGCGAGAAACGGCTTCAGCAGGCGATTGTCGCCCCCGCAGGGCAGCGCCCGGGCATGCGCCTCGAATTTCTTTCGGCGCATTCGGATTTGTGTTTGCAGTTCCACAAATTCATCCAGCGCCAGTCGTTGCCGGGCGATTTCCACGTCTGGAAGCTCCTCGGGGAAATGGATCATCTGGACCGCGTTGGCGCGGCTGGGCATGGGCGATGTGGCTGCGCCTCGTGAGGGCGCGGCTAACTTGTCATCGGCCGCCAGCCATTCGGGAAATATGGCCGCGCCCTCACGGGACGCCGCCACGAACCTATCAAGCGCGCGCCACACCAGCGCGCGCACCACGCGCGCCGACAGGCCTTCCGTCAACCGGTGTACCGGCACGATTCGGTTGACATGGATGAACTCGTCGTCGCCCGGCTCCACGAGTTCCGTTTCAGGATGATCAATCGAGCGGGGTTTGAGCGATTCCGGTTTGCCGTAAATCAGAAACTCGCGGCCCACGCTGAACCAGTCCGGCATCCAGGACTGGGCCTGCCACCAGCGGCAATACAAATGCGCGGTGCCATCGTCAAAAATGCATTCAAAGAGGGAGCGCGCGCCTTGCCGGAAACGTTTGACGCCGGCGGCTATTATCTTGCCCCGCACGGTTGCGGCTTCCTGCAACCGCAGCTCACGAATCGGCAGGAACTTTCTCCGGTCCTCGTAGCGGCGAGGTTTGTGGAGGAGCAAGTCTTCGACGGTGAGAATACTGATCCGCGCAAGCAGTTTGGCGCGTTCCTGTCCCACACCCCAGAGGGAGGTGATCGGCGCTTGCAACGCGGACGGGGCCCCGGCCCCGCTAGCGGGCATAGGGGGCGGGGGTGCAGCTTTTTCCGGCGCTGACATTGGCCGCACGATACAGGGCACTAAATCAAATCTCAACAAATCTCGATCACGGTGATTTCCGGGCGGCAATTGAAGCGGATATGGTACTGGGCTATATAACCGATGCCGGATCCCACGTAGAGCGGGCCAGCCGGAGTTTGAAACCGGCCCAGGTCGAATTCATCAACTCCAAATGGCAGCGCGATCGGGCCGTAAAACGGAATGCGCACTTGGCCGCCGTGGGAATGCCCAGCGAGCATCAGATCGAACTTCTGGTCGCTCAGCTTCTTGACCCAGGCGGGATAGTGCATCAGCAAAATGTTCTTCCGGGATGGATCCAGCGGCAGCCGGGCCTGATTGGCGCGGCCACAAGTGATGCCGATGAGATTGATCGCGCCAGCAGCAATGATGCGCTGTTCGTCCAGCAGCCAACCGCCACCGCCGGCATTGAAACATTTGTGGATGGGCTGGAAGGAAACTTTGCTCCAGTAATCATGATTTCCCGGCACTCCGAACAGCGGAGCTTTGATGCCGGCCAGAAGTTCCAGCGCCTCGGCTAGATGTTTTTGCTCCTCAACCACGTCCCCGGTAAAGCAAACGAAATCCGGGGCGAGGGAATTGATCCGATCCACCACGGCAGTCAGGTATTCCCGGTCGCCTTTGTGATGGAGGTCAGTGAAGTGGATGAATCGATGGGAGTGTTGGCCCTTTCCGATACGAAGATGGCTGGTTTTTAACCACTCAGGCTCAACCCATTTGGCATCCGCAAGTACCAAGCCCGGCGACGCCAGCAAGGCGGCCGCAATGAATTTGCGTCGGCTCAGGCGTGGAGTTTTCACTGGTAATGTGGCGGCTTTTGGTTGTTGGCTTTGATGCGCTCCAGCTCCAGCGTTTGCATGGCGGTGGACTGTCGCTGAACCTCCTTTTTCAGACGCTCTAGCAGCTTACCTTGTTCAATCACGACGCCATTCAATTGTTCCACTTGATGTTCTAGATGCGCGAGGTTTGTCTCCAGTTTTTCGATGTACCGCTGATTTACGTCTGCCATGGTGTGGATCCTGTCACTGAATCGAGCCAAAGTCGAGGAGCGCCTCCCGACACATTATCGGGAGGCGTTTGGGTTTTCGCTGGCATTTTCATGTTTTGGGCGCCTGCCGGAAAAGACTTCGGACTTCCCCTTTCCGCACGATGTGGAATAATCCCGCCATCATGATCACCGAAACACCCTTTGGCGCAACCTTGGATCAGCACCCGGTTAGCCTTTACACCCTGCGCAACTCGAAAGGTATGGAGGCGAAGATCATGACCTATGGCGGCATCGTTGTGTCCTTGAAAACGCCGGACAAAAACGGCCAATTTGGCGACGTGGTGCTAGGCTATGACCATTTGGAGGGTTATCTCACGAAGAATCCCTGTTTCGGCACGCTGATCGGCCGCTACGGAAACCGCATCGCTCGCGGGCGATTTTCCCTGGATGGCGTCAGCTATGCTTTGGCCGTCAACAATGGGTCGAACCATCTGCATGGCGGCCTGAAAGGGTTTGACAAGGTTGTTTGGGCCGCCAGGCCGGTGGAGGCCGCCAACGGCCCGGCCTTGGAGCTGACTTATGTGAGCCGGGACGGCGAAGAGGGATATCCGGGCAATGTTTTGGTGACCGCCGTTTACCAAGTAACGGAAGACAACGCGTTGCGCGTGGACTTCGTGGCGACGACCGATCGGAAGACCGTGTGCAATCTCACCCATCATTCTTATTTCAACCTGGCCGGAACCGGGGATATCCTGGGTCACGTTGTCCAGATCAACGCGGACCGGTTCACGCCGGTGGATGCCGGGTTGATTCCCACGGGCGAATTGCGCGCGGTGGCGGACAGTCCCATGGATTTCCGGCAGCCAGCGCCTATTGGTTTGCGCATCAACGACCCGGGCGACGAGCAAATCAAATTTGGCAACGGCTATGACCATAATTTCGTGCTGAACAAAAAGTCCAACGAACTTTCCCTGGCGGCGCGCGTATCAGAAGCTGCGACGGGGCGAGTGATGGAAGTCTGGACCACGGAGCCAGCCACGCAGTTTTATACCGGCAACTTCCTGGATGGCACCATCACGGGCAAAGCGGGGAGTGTCTATGCCGCCCGCAGCGGTTTCTGTTTTGAGCCGCAACATTACCCGGACTCGCCCAACCATCCGGAATTTCCCTCCACTGAATTGAAACCAGGCGGGACTTACCACAACACCATCATTTACAAATTCAGCCGGGAATAAAAAACTGCCGGGAACGGTCAGGGCTGCATCAGGTTAAAAGCCGGCGGTTGGAACGGTCCATGAGTTTGTGCGCGAATGTTGGGCGAGCCTCCCGAATTTGCAGCTCTCCAACCCCTCATTTGCTTCGTTCATTTTCATGTTTGTTTCGAATGGCGCTTGACAAGGTGGGGACTTTCATAGTTTTCTTTATTTAATGATCTACGTCCCCTCCCGCATGGGCCAATTGAACCGGCGCGCCTTGCTCCGGCAGTTGCAGAAGCGGGGCGTGGCGTCGCGCGCCGAGCTGGCCAAATCGCTGGGCATGAGCCAGCCGACGGCCGGGAAAATCGTGGATGAACTCCTGGCAATGGATGTGCTGGAAGAAACGGCTGAAAACGGCGACCGCAAAGGCTGCGGCGACGCCTCCGGCCAACTGGGCCGACCGGGGCGCAAGCTGCGGCTCAATCATTCGCGGACAAAACTTCTCGGCCTCCAACTCGGCATCACGACCACGACCCTGACCGGACTGACGTTCGGAGCGGGCAATGAAAACCGCTGGCCGGTTTCGTTCGAGGTTGGCCCCGCCGAAACCGAGCCGGCCAAGGCTTGGGAAAGAAATCTTCGGCAGGCGGCGAAATTGCTGGGCGGCGACGATTTTCTCGGTGTGGTGTTAAGCGTGCCTGGCTTGGTGGATGAAACGGCCAACCGGATTTTATTCTCTCCAAATATTCATTGGACGGAGAAAGCAGATTTGGCCGCAATCGTTGGGCGGGTCTGGCCGGCGCCGGTGTTGCTGGTGCAGGAGGAGCGCGCTTTGGCTCTGGGGCATCACCTGGCCAATTCCGATTGCGACGATTTCTTGCTGGTGGATTTTGCCGAGGGCGTCGGCGGGGCCATCATCGTCGAGGGCAAGCCTTTGTACAATCCGCTGCCCATCAGCGGGGAAATCGGGCATACCCCCGTGCCTGGTAATATCCGCCCGTGCGGTTGCGGCGCGGTGGGCTGCATGGAAACGTTGATTTCGGTGCGCGGACTGCTCGAGACCTTTGCCGCCGCCGCGCCGGCCGCGGAGAATTCCTGGCGCGGTCTCCACGCGCACATCGCCCAGCATGGCGTCAAACCTTGGCTGGCGCAGTCGCTCGACCCGGTTGCGGCCGCCATCGCAGGCGCGCTGAACGTGCTGGGATTGCGCCGGGTGGTCATCACCGGCAGCTTGACCGAACTGCCGCCGGCCATCATGCAGTACCTTTCCCTCGCAGTCCAAAAAGGGGCCATGTGGGCGCGGTTCGGTCAGGTGGAATGCATTTCCGCCCCCCGCCGCCGCACTGCGGGGTTGGTGGCCGTGGGAATCGACCGGTTTATTGTCCCGGACAAGCATTTTACTCCCCACAAATCGGCTGCCACGAGGAGTTCGAAGCCCGCAAGGCAAAGAGCCGGGTTCCGGAATCCAATCGGGACCGCTCCGTTTCTGGCTGCCGCGAAGGTTTCGGCGCGAGCCCGATTGGGGAGAAGCGAACGCAACCACACCGACCCCAAAAAATAAAACATGAAAGCAGCATTCCCGCAAATCAAGCAAATCGACTACGAAGGTCCGCAATCAAAAAACCCCCTGGCCTTCAAACATTACAACGCCGGTGAAATCGTGGACGGCAAGAACATGCGCGAGCATCTGCGGTTTGCCGTGGTGTATTGGCACACCTTCCGGGGCACGGGCAGCGATCCGTTCGGCATGGGCACCATGCAGCGTCCGTGGGACGACGGCAGCAACTCCGTGAGCAACGCGCAAAAGCGCGCGCGGGTGGCGTTTGAGTTCATCGAGAAACTAGGGGCGCCGTATTACTGCTGGCACGACCGCGACGTGGCGCCCGAAGGCAAATCGCTGACCGAAACGAACCGGAACCTTGACGCGGTGGCGAAAGTAATGAAGGAAGAACAGGAGCGAAGCCGTGTCAAACTACTCTGGGGCACGGCGAATCTGTTTTCCCATCCGCGCTTTGTCCACGGCGCCAGCACCAGTTGCAACGCCGACGTGTTTGCGTTTGCGGCCGCGCAGGTGAAAAAGGTGATGGAAGTCACGCACGAACTGGGCGGCGAGGGGTACACGTTTTGGGGCGGCCGCGAAGGCTACATGACGCTGTTGAACACCGACATGAAGCGGGAGCAGGAACATCTGGCCAAGTTCCTGCACTTGGCGGTGGCGCACAAAAAGGCCATCGGCTTCCAGGGCCAATTTTACATTGAACCCAAGCCGAAGGAGCCCACCAAGCACCAATACGATTCAGACGCGGCGGCCTGTTTGAACTTCTTGCGCGAATATGATTTGCTGCGGGATTTCAAACTGAACATTGAGACCAACCATGCCACGCTGGCCGGGCACACGGTGCAGCATGAGCTGGAGACTGCGGGAGCGGCGGGGGCCTTGGGCTCGATCGACGCGAACACGGGCGATGAGCTGCTGGGCTGGGACACCGACCAGTTTCCCACCAGCATCTACCTGACCACCTATATGATGCTGTGCATCCTGAAGTATGGCGGATTCAAGACCGGCGGGGTGAATTTCGACGCGAAAGTGCGGCGCGAAAGTTTCGAGCCGCTGGATTTGTTTTACGCGCACATCGGGGGTATGGACGCTTTTGCCCGCGGATTGAAGATCGCGTCAGCGATCCGGAAAGATGGCCGGCTGGCGGCCTTTGTG
>Ga0302320_10005613_pt1 | contig 28062 bp, 25 predicted proteins | sample Bog_T0_3_FD_202130 | JGI IMG/M metagenome (GOLD analysis project Ga0302320, IMG submission 202130) | Peat permafrost microbial communities from Stordalen Mire near Abisko, Sweden - Bog_T0_3 | ecosystem: Environmental > Terrestrial > Soil > Wetlands > Peat | place: Sweden: Abisko, Stordalen Mire...
GGGCCGAAGATTGACGTGCAGGTGTGGAGCGCCATCGGCCGCGAATTCACCATCGCCACCAACCAGGTGGACTTCGCCGTGCCCGCCAAGTTCGGCCTGACCTATCGCGACAAGGACAATTCGAACAAGACGCCGCTGTGCATCCATCGCGCGCCGCTGGGCACGCATGAACGGTTCATCGGCTTCCTCATCGAGCATTACGCGGGCAACTTCCCGCTCTGGCTCGCGCCGGATCAGGTGCGCGTCATCACGCTCAACGACGACGAGGCGTTGATCAACTACGCCAAGCCCATCGTGACCGAACTACGCGCGAACATGGTGCGCGTGGACTCGGATTTCAGCGCCACGCCGTTCAAGGCGAAGATTTCCAACGCGGAACAATTGCGCGTCCACACGATGCTCGTCATCGGCGGTCGCGACATGGAAGCGGGACAAGCTTCCGTGCGCCTGCACAGCGCTGGCCCGCAAGGTGCCAAGCCCAAGGCGGAGGTTGTGGCGGACATTTTGGCGAGCATCAAAGAACGGCGGGCGTAATTCCGATTAGCGCCAAGAAAATCTAAATTCCCGCAGCGGGCCATTTCAAAATTCAATTGAGACGGCCCGTTTTGCTGGTAACATCCGCTTGGACGGAAATTCTCCCTGACCGACAAATGGACATGATTGACAGCCTGATTCCCGACGACAGCGGTTCCACACCGGCGCTGGAGCCGATGGCCATGGTGGCGCTCGACGCGGGGCGGATGCTGATGGAGGCCGGCGCGAGCGCCAACAGCATTGACGAGATCGTGGCGAAGGTTGCCCGCGGCCTCGGCGCGGACCGGGTGGACTTGCGCATCGGCTACGCGTCGCTGGCCATCACCATCGGCATCGGCCCGAACGGCATCACGCGGATGCGCGAGGTGGGGCATCTGGGCGTGAACCAGCGGCTGGACCAGGAATTGTGGCATCTCGCGGCCCGGGTCTCACTCGGCGAACTCTCGACGGAACAAACGCGCGCGGAACTTACACGGCTGGCGACCAAAGCGCCGCGGCATTCCGCGTGGGTGATGGCGGTGGCGGTGGGCCTGGCGTGTGCGGCGTTCGGACGTTTGCTGAAGGTGGACTGGGCGGGAACCGGGCCGGTTTTTCTGGCCGCCACCATCGGCCAGTTTTTCCGGCGCGAACTGCTCACCCGCCATGTGAACGTGTTCATCTGCGCCTCGCTGGTGTCGTTTGTGAGTTCGCTGCTCGGCGGACTCGGCGCGCACTGGGCGGGCAGTGGAAAAATTGACATGGCGATGATCGCCTCGATCTTGCTGCTCGTTCCGGGGGTTCCTTCCGTCAACGCGCTGAACGACATCCTCGAAGGCCATCCGACGCTGGGCAGCGCGCGGGCGGTGACGGTGGCGGTGATTTTGATTTTTGTGGCGGCGGGACTTTGGTTCGGCCAGGTGCTGCTCGATCATTTGTATTGAAACATGAACACGGATTTTCCATTTCTCCTGCATCAAACCGTTTGCGGCGCCATCGCGGCGGCCGGCTTTGGCGTCTTGTTCAACATCGGTTTCCGTTCGTTGCCGTGGTGCGCGGCCAGTGGCGCGCTGGCGCTGGCGGTGCGGACTTATTGCCTCGGTCTGGGTTGGAATCTGGAGGCGGCTTCATTCGCCGCCGCGCTCACGGTGGGCGCGGCCGTGCAGGTGCTACGGGCGCGCACGGACATTTCGCAAAATGCGCTGGACGTGACCGGCTGTATTCCGATGGTGCCCGGCAGTTTTGCTGCCAAGGCCATTCTCGGCATGTTCGCGCTGACCTCGGCCGGCACCGTGGACGCCTCCGAAACGCTCATCACCGCCGTGCAATATGCCTTGCGCGTGACGTTCACCATTGGTGCCATCGGCACCGGCCTGGCCATTCCCACGCTGCTGCTACGCGTGCGGGTGACCCGGTGAAATGCCAAACAGGTGGTGGTTTTAATTGTTTGTCGGAGACGACGCATGGAACCGCTGATGAAATTGAAACCGCGTCGAATCAACGTCCAAGCATGAACCACTATTGGAGCATATTTGCTAACCTGATCGCGACACCGTTCGAGCACACGTCCTTGATCTGGGGGATCGTGCCGCTGTATTTCGGGCTGCTGCTGAACGAACTGACTGCCGACAAGGCGAGTTTTCGCACAGCGCTCCAGACGGGTTTCAGTTTTCTGTGGGCGGGCGCACAATGGCTGTGGCCGTATTTCAAGCCTCACGGTTTCGGCGTGCCGCAGGTTGAATTCAACGCGATGCTGCCGATCAATCTGCTCGTGACGTTTCTGGTGATCACGCTTGGCTTCGTCGCGCTCGTCAGCGGCGTCCGCAAAAAATTTCCAAAACATTTGCGTTTCATCGGCCACACGCGGTTCGCAAATTACTTCATGATCGCCATCTTCCCGATCCAGTCGCATTACCTGCCGTGGACGTGGGAGCGTCTGGCCGCGATAATTTTATTCGCGGTTCCCATCTGGCTGGTGCTGCACTTCGGGCTGATGCCGTTGCGCAACCGGTGATGAGTTCTTCCGCCAAGGAATGAAAATAAAAACGCGGTCGCCGTGATTGGCAACCGCGTTTTGTTTTTACAAATCAATTTTAAAAACCGGGCAGCTTTTTGAGGCCGTCCATCTCGCCCTTGGCTTTTTCCCAGCCGGGCGCGTATTTGTCGGCGACGGTGGTGATGAGTTGTTTCTGGCCGTCGGTCAAGTGCGCGTTGCCCGCGACGTTCTTGATGGCCGGGATGGCGGCGGTCACGTTGCCGCCGCGCAGCGAGCTGACAATGGTGCCCACGTCGCCCTGCGCGCCGGGGAGCGATGCGAAATTTTTCTGCACGACATAGGCGGAGGCGAGATTGCCGACCTGCTTGGCGACGCCGAGCTGTTCCGGCGTCAGTTTGGCGCTCTTGACCAGATCAAAGGCGTGGGTCAGTGCGGCGGAATCCTGACCGCCGGTGAGCGACTTGAGCGTGTCATCGAGCTTGGCCGTGACGGCGGGATTCCCGCCCAGCGCGGTGCCGAGGCTTTGCATTTTGCTGGTCAACTCGGAGGCGATGGTGCCGAGCTGGCTGTCGGACGCGGACTTGGCCGAGTCGAGAAATTTGGCGACCAGCCCGGCGTCAGCCTGGGCAAAAGCGGTTTGATTCAAGCCGCCAAGAACGGCGGCGACGGTGAGCAAGGCAAAATGTTTCGCAAAATGATGTTTCATGACGCGGACATGATAGTTCTTCGCAAAAAAACTGGCAAGTGCTTCAACTCACCGCCCTGACAGTCGTGCCGGAAATCCTTGCCGACCAAAAGCCGCCGGGCTTAAGCTGTGACGCACCCCGATCCATTTATGAATAACAATCCCATCACCCGCCGAAATTTTCTCACCGTTTCCGGAGCCACCGCCGCCATCCTGGCCGCGCAAGCCACGAAGACCACTGCGTTCGCCGCGCTCGTGACCGGTGAAATCGCGCCGCCGGTTTCGCCTGCGCCGGACAGGAAAAAATATCCGATCGGGTTGGAACTTTATTCCGTGCGCAACGAGCTCGCCCGCGATCTGCCGAACACGCTCCGCACGGTGGCGAAGATGGGTTATGAGGTGGTGGAGTTTTACGCGCCGTATTATAGCTGGACGATTCCCTACGCGAAGGAAGTCCGCAGCCTGATGGATGACGTCGGGCTGCGCTGCTACTCGACGCACAACGGAATGGAATCCTTCACGCCGGGCGACAAGATGGCCAAGGCGATTGAACTGAACCGGGTTCTCGGCTCGCGCTTTCTCATTCTCGCCAGCGAACCCGGCGGAACCAAGGGACTCGATGGCTGGAAAAAACTTTGCGGGCAGCTCACGATCGCTTCGGAACAGCTCAGGCCGCACGGGTTGGCCGCCGGTTTTCACAATCATCAGACGGAATGGGCGCCGCTCGACGGCAATCTGCGCATCATGGATTTTATCGCCGCCAACACACCCAAGGAATTTGTGCTGCAACTTGACGTCGGCACCTGCGTGGAGGGCGGCGCGGATCCGGTCGCCTGGATCAAGGCGAACCCGGGCCGCATCAAAATCGCGCATCTCAAGGACTGGGCACCGGGCAGCAGCGCGGATGAAAAGGGTTATCGCGTCCTTTTCGGCGAAGGCGTTTCGCCTTGGAAGGAAATTATCGCGGCTCTGGAATCGGTGGGGGGCGTGGAATTTTATTTGCTGGAACAGGAAGGCAGCCGTTATTCAGAATTTGAGACGGCACAGCGTTGTCTTGAAGCGTGGAAGGAATTCCGGGAAAAAGCGTGAGCCGGGTTGCAATCGCTGCGCGGCGTTGCTATAGAAAAGGGTGTTGGAGACAAAATCACGCTTATGAAAAAAATTATCCTGGTGGTCATCATCCTCGCGGTGGGAATCGCACTTGGCGTTTATTTCCAAAAACAAACCAAAGCGCAAAAGATCGAGACCCAGGCGCAGACGGATGCCGAAAGAGCCGGTGAGGCCGTCAAGGCAGGCGTGCAAAAGGTTGAGACCGTTGCGACGAATGTGGCGCAGCATGTTGAAGCGGGCGCACAGAAAGTCGGCGAAGTCGCAACCAACGTGGTCGGCGAGGTCAAGCAGAAGATGCCGTGACCTGGAACGAACTGTTTTTTGATTTCGTCACCCTGTGGGTCACGGTGGATCCCATCGGCACGGTGCCGCTCTATCTGTCGGTGACGAAAGATCTGCCGGCGCAGGACCGCAAGCGTGCGGCGATGCGGGCGACGCTGATTGCCTTCCTGATTCTCGCGGGCTTTCTCTATCTCGGCCAGTATCTGCTGGAAGCGATGCACGTGGAGATGCTGTCGTTTCAAATCGCAGGCGGCATCGTGTTGTTCCTGTTCGCGCTGTCAATGATTTTTGACAAGTCTTCGGCCACGCAAGCGCCGGTGGACAAGGGCCATGACGTGGCGGTGTTCCCGCTGGCCATGCCGTCCATCGCGACGCCGGGAGCATTGCTGTCGGTCGTGGTGCTGACGGACAACAACACACACAATTTTCTTCAGGAGACGCTCACCTGCGTGGTCATGGCGCTCGTGCTGGGCGTGACCCTGGTCATGATGCTGCTCGGTGACTGGTTCATCCGCCTCATCGGGCGTTCCGGCGCGAACGTCCTCTCCCGCGTGATGGGCATGATCCTGTCCGCCGTGGCGGTGGAGATGGTTTACAGCGCCGTCAAGGGGCAGTTGGGGCCGGGCTAACGGTTAATGCCATTGCCCTGCGGCCCGTTCGCGTCCATTCTTCATCCGATGGAACAACGGATTTTGAATCTGCTCGCGCAAAAGGACTACGTCCCGTTAAGCGCGGAAAATTTGCAGCGGCACCTGCGCGTGCCGCCGGATCGCGAGCCGGAGTTCGCCCGCGCCCTCCGCAAGCTGGAACGCGATGGCGCGATTGCGCTCATCAAGGCCAGCCGCTACGTCCGCACCACCGACGCCGATTTGATTCCCGGCCGCATCCGCATGAACCGCGCCGGCAAGGGTTTTCTCCAGCCGGACGATTCGAGCCTCAAGGAAATCGCCATCGCCGAAAGCGCCACCGGCACGGCGCTGCACGAGGACCGCGTGCTGGTGCGCCGCGCGCCGCGCGGAAAATATTTTCGCGAGGGTGACCAGGAAACCGGCACGGTCGTCCGCATTCTCGAACGCACCCGCACGCAGATTGTCGGCACGCTCCAGCAGGGCCGCGCGTCGCTGCACGTCATTCCCGACGACCCGCGCATCCCGCACGACATTCTCGTGCCGCCGGCGCACGACGTGGGCCGGCCTGCGCGCATCGGCGACAAGGTTGTGGTGGAGCTGCGCGAATGGGAATGGCGCAATTCCAATCCTGAAGGTGAAATTGTCGAAGTCCTCGGCGCGCCCGATGAAGAAGGCGTGGACATGCTGTCCGTGCTGCGCCAATACAATTTGCCGCTGCATTTTCCAAAAACTGTTCTCGCCGAAGCGCACGCCATCGGTTCGACGGTTCATGCACATGATCTCGCAGGTCGCCTCGATTGCCGCGCGCACAATGTCATCACGATTGATCCCGACGACGCGAAGGATTTTGACGACGCGATTTGTCTCGAAAAAATTTCGCCGGAACAATGGCGGCTGTGGGTGCACATCGCGGATGTGTCGCATTACGTCAAGCCCGGCACCGCGCTCGACGCCGAGGCGCAGAAACGCGGAAACTCCACCTATCTCGTGGACCGCGTCATCCCGATGCTGCCGGAGGCGTTGAGCAACGAACTGTGCTCGCTCAAGCCGAACGTGGACCGCCTGACGAAGTGTGTGGAATTTCTCGTGTCGCATGACGGGCGTGTGTTGAGCACGAAGTTTCATTCCGCCGTCATCCATTCGCAGCGCCGTTTTGCCTACGCGCAGGTTTTGGCCATTCTGCAACGCGCGCCGACGGATGATCCGATTGAGCAGATGCTCCACCAGGCGCACGAGCTGGCGCAAAAAATCCGGCGCGCACGTTTCAAGAACGGTTCGCTCGAACTGGATTTTCCCGAAATGAAGATCCGGCTGGACGAACAGGGGAAGATTCTGCGCATCGAGAAGAACGAGAACGACGTGTCGCACCAGTTGATCGAGGAATACATGCTGCTCGCGAACGAGGCCGTCGCGACGCGCCTGATGAGTTTGCAGACGCCGGCGATTTACCGCATCCACGAGGAGCCGGACGCGCGCCGCCTGCAGGAATACCGGCAGGAAGTTCTGGCGTATCACGTCCCGTGCGGCAACCTGAACCAGCCCGCCGAGGTGCAGAAGCTGTTGTCGAAGCTCGGCACGCTGCCGATCGGCGCGGCGCTGAAGATCGGTTTTCTCAAATCGCTCATGCGGGCGCGTTACGCGGTCGAGCCGCTCGGCCATTACGGGCTGGCCAAGAAAAAATACACGCACTTCACCTCGCCCATCCGCCGCTACGCCGACCTGGTGGTGCATCGCGCGCTGTTTGACAAAAATGCGCCGAAGGCCGGCGCGCTCAAGCCGGTTGCCGAACACATTTCCATCACCGAACGCAATTCCGCCGACGCCGAGCGCGACAGCAAGGACGTGAAGTTATACGCATTCCTGAACGCGCAGCTCGAATCCGGCGACCCGATAAAATATCCCGCGCTCGTGACCGACGTGCGGAACTTTGGTTTCTTCGTGGACGTGCCCGGCCTGGCGATGAGCGGCCTCGTGCCGTTGTCGCTGGTGGAGGAGGATTTTTTTGTGTTCGACGAGGCGCGGCGCAATCTGGTGGGCCGCCGCACGCGCCGGGTCATCCGGCTCGGCGACAAAGTCACCGTGCAGGTCGCGCGCGTGGACAAGTTCAAGAAGCAGGTGGATTTCCAACTGGCCGCCGCGGAAGGCAAAGTGGCTGCGCCACGGCCACCACAACATTATCAGTCCCAAGCAAAACGCCCGCAATCATCTCGTCAGGATTCAAGACGTCCGGGAAGTTCGCGCCGGCAGGATTCGCGTCCGACGAAACAACAGAATACCCGCCAGTCAAACGGGCGGCCGCAAAATCCCAGGCCGGCCGTGTTTCAAACTTCCGGCTCCAAGTTTTCCACCACGCAACGCCCGCTGATCAAAGCCAGCAACAGCCGGAGTTTTTCGAGGCGCCGTCCGCGATAGTTTTTTGATGGGTCCGAAAGCCGGCTGGCGATTTACGAAGCCGCCCGCAGACACAGGTGGGCAAGGTTGGTTGAGCCTGCCGCGCCGGATAGCGACGCGATTTTCCCCTTTGCCAGCTTGGGTGAAAAACCTTGCAACGACGGATCGAGAAAATGATTGTAAAACCTCTCGACAAAAAACTTTGCTAAGCGTAGAACGTCGTAAATTTATGAAACATTTATGGCTTGTAATTCTTCTACTGGCCGCTGGCTGCTCTGATAAATCAGACAATACAAAGCAATCCACAAATGATGTAGAATCAGCAAACGAATCCTCGAATAAACAAATTGAAACCCTACTCGCCTCAAAATATTCGGCAGTTTCGAATTGGGAAACGAATCTCCTGCGACACGGCACAACTTCGGCTGTATTTTCAATTGATATTCAAAAAGCTTTAACCTCTGCATCGCCAATTTTATTTACAGCACACTTGCACGATATAGCTGTCGGCACTAACGGGATGCCGTATGCCGAATTTACCCAAAGATACAATCGGGACAAATCAGCTACTGGCCCCGATTTTGAATTGATATTGATTATTCAACTGACCGATGAACAAGCTCAAAAGATTTTGAATACTTCCCAAGATGTTCTTTTAGATGAATATGCCATTGTGGCTAAAATTTCTACTATGGAAAGTTCAGCGCAGTATGCGGATGTCAATGACGATTGGCCCACACTTTATGTTGATGGAAAATGTGTGGATTTCTCACTGCTGAAGTGACAAACAATGTGAGGAAAACCCTGTCACAGATACGAGATGAATTGTCTAACACGTCGTGGACAATTAGGTGGAAAAAATTCATGAATCTTTGGACAAATTACTGGCGAAAATTTTCCATCAACGTCAAACAAACTATGAAAACCAAACTCATCGTTACTGCGCTTGTCGCTTTCATTCTCACGGGGCTTTTCCCACCGTGGCAATATACTACTGACAAGGACAGCGTTAATGGATTTAAGCAGGGATTTGGATATGTGCCACCGTCACAAGGCGTCCACAGTCGCAAGCCGGCTGGCTATTCATTATTTTTCACTCCTCCAGTAAATCCTGACAACTCAGCGGGGAATGGAGTTCAGATTGATTTTGGCCGTCTGTCTCTTGAATGGGTTGTGCTTGCCGTGATAACCGGCATGGTTTGGATAATTGTTGTCAAGCCAGCATGGGCGCGTGAAGATAAAAGCAATCGCTCCCAAAAATTTATTTCCCCGCGCGGCAACCCGGGGAACTGATATAATTCAGAAAGGCATTATCTAGCTTCATTTTGGATGTCAAAATAGCGTGAACACTTAAGAAGCCTCTCGATTTCATCCACCGCCAAATCTTCTTTGATTACACTTTTTCCACCATTTTTTCCTCTGGTGACCATCCGCTGACGGTGAGTCGAAAGAATTGTCTTTATACAATTCCCAATACCAGGAGCGATGATATACTTGATGCTTGGCACATTTGGATACCCGGTAGATTGAATCGGATCATCGTTAAGTTTATCAAATCCGGCATCTTTGAGTTGTTTTTCAAACGCGCTTAAATCTTCGTCTGAACCGTAAATCTTAAATGTTTTGCTCATTTGAATAATTCAAATGCCAATTGGTCCAATCGTCCATCCCAAACTGAATTCAGGAAAAGAGACCATTGCCCCTGCGGAATTCAGCTTGCCCTGTCAATAAATCAGACAACCCGGTTTCAACCGTTTGGACACGGGGGCCATTTCCATGACCATGGAAATGTTTTTGTTGACCATCGGAGCGTTGGAAATGGTCATCGGAAACATTTCGTTGACCATCGGTGCCGTGGGAATGGTCATGGAAAAGTTTTCCTTGACCATCGGAATCATTTCCTTGGTCGTGGAAATGTTTTCCTTGATCATGGGAACCCTGGACATGGTCGTGGAAATGTTTTCTTTGACCATCGGAACCGTTTAAATGGTCATGGAAATGTTTTCCTTGGTCATGGAAACCCTGGACATGGTCATGGAAATGGCCTGAACCCCTCTTCCGGCCGGTTTCAAGCAGCGGTTTTTGGCCGTCTCAATCGCATTTTCACCCAGTAAACACAGGCGGTTTGCTGACATTTGAATTGTTTTTATAAAAATAATTACGAGTAGTAATGCGCAGATATGCGCTGGCACGATGTATGCCGTCCTAATGGTGGCACACCTGATGCTCATGAGCAGTCATTAAGGTTCAATAACTGAACCGAGGGAAAAATAAAAAAATGAAATAAAAAAACACATAAACGAAAGACAAAGATATGAATGCAAAACCAGCCATCGGATGGCTTAACACCGACAGCGACGAACTGCTGATCAATGACGTCAGCGTGGTCATCAAGGCATTGACCGATAACGCCACGATCTACAAAGACCCCGACCCGCCTTTGGCGGACATTCAGCTCGGGCTGGACAACTTCTCAACGGTGGTTCACATGGTGAACCGCAGCCCGGCGGACACCCTCACCAAAAACAACCTGCGCCTGGTGCTGACCAATCTGGTGCGCTCGCTTTCCTATTATGTGGCCAAGGCATGCAACGGCAACATGGCGAACCTCATCTTGAGCGGGTTTCCACCGCAGAAGGGCAAAGGCCAGCCCATCGGCAAGCCGGCCCAACCGCAGGGCCTCGTGGTCAGGCATGGCGATCAGCTCGGCGAACTGGCGGCCCGGATCAACCCGGTCTTTGGCGCGGCCATTTACAATTATCGTCTGACGGCGAATACGCCCGGAGCGGTGCCGGTGGTCGAGCAGGACACGGCATCCTTCCACACGTTCGCGAGCCTGGTTTCCGGTGTGAAATACACCATGGACGTCAATGCGTCGGGCACGGGCGGCACCGTGAGCGACTGGAGCGGTGCGATCAGCCTGACCGCCGATTAAACAATCTGTCTCCCATGCGCGCGCCGGATCAAGTTCCGGCGCGTTTTCATTCACCATCATTGTTGCCGCCGTTTTTCTTCTCCCAACTGCGCCGGGCTTTTTCCGGCAGGCTGGTGTCCACTTTGGCGTAGTAGGTTTCCTCGCCGAACAGCTTGTTGGCGGCGCGTTCCAGTTCCAGCGAAGGCGCGAGGCTGAACCGCTCGTTCGTGTCCATGAAAACCGTTCCGCCGCCCGGGCGCATGAAACACAACAGCAACGGACATTTGCCGGGATGCGCGGCGACAAGTTCCTGCACCTTGAGCATGTCGTCCGGCTGCAAATGCGCCGAGTGCAGGCGCAGATGAACCTGCTTGGTGTATTTTTTCGGCGCGTCGGTGAGCGGCAGGATTTCCTGCGGGAAAATCTTCGGCTTGTCCTCGCCGGTGCTGACTTCGCCGATGACGAGAATCGCCTTGTTGGCTTCAAGCAGCGGACGGAACTTGTCGTAATCGTTCATCACGAGCAGTTGCACCGAGCCTTCCAAATCCTCCAGCGTCACCATTGAATACGGCTTGCCGGATTTTTTGGAGAAACCGTGCGTGACCGCCGCGATCATGCCGCCGATGCGCGTCAAACTGCGGTTCGGCAGTTCGGCGAGCTTCGCAGTGTTCGTGAGCGAATACTTTTCCAGCAACGGCACGAGCGGCGTCAGCGGATGGCCGGTGACGTAAAATCCGAGCAGCTCCTTTTCGTGGGCGAGCAGTTCGTGCTGCGGCCATTCCGGCAGATTGGAAATCGCCTCCGGCATCGGCGAAGATTTTTCCTCCAACATTCCGAACATCGTTTCTTGTTTTTTTTGTTTGTCGGAAAGAATATTCGCCGCGCGCGCTAGTGTGCGTTCGATCTGCGCGAACAGCGTCGCCCGCGTCTGGCCGAAGCAGTCGCACGCGCCGGTTTTGATCAATGCTTCCAACGGTTTTCGCGTGAGCGTCCGTCCGTCCACGCGCTCGCACAGCTCGGAAAGCGTTTTAAATTTTCCGCCTTCGTTCCGCGCTTTCAGGATGGTTTCCACGGCGGCCTCGCCGACACCCTTGATCGCGGCCATGCCGAAACGGATGGCTGCCAGTGGCACGGGCGTCTCGCCCGTGAGTTCTTGTTCTTTGGCGGGCGGGTGGGACATCCGCGCCACGAGGCCGGCCTTGACTGGATTATCCTCAATATAACGGCCAAATTTCTCCAATTGCTGTTCGTCCCTAACAATGTGATCAAATGATTCCGGCTGCCAGAACTCACCGGAACGGCCCAAAATTTTGTTGGCCTCCTTGGCCGTGAACGATTTCCAGGACTGAAGAATATCCGTCAGTTTGTGACTCATCGTCGGGCGCACAAGAACATGCACATGATTGGGCATAATGACATAACTGCCCAACAGATAATGGTCGCCATTGAAGTGGTGCAGCGCCTTTTCCACAATGTCGGATATTTCATGTTTGCGCAGCCAGCATTCACCAATGCCTTCATCCAAGTGCCGATCCAGCCTGTCACGATACTCCTCGAAAATTCTTTCGGCTGCCTCGCATTTTTCGGATTCGGTCAATTTGGCGTTTTGGGCGGCCTCGCGGAGCGCCAGATTCATTTCCTCCCGCCAGCGGTCAAAAATTTTCCTGGGCAAGGAATCCACGAGTCGGAATGTGACGAAATAGGTGGCTCCGTCTTGTTGCCAGTGCGGCAGGCTCCGCTTATAGATGCTGGCTGGACGATCTTTATCAAAGGGGGTGAAGGGTAGTGGCACGGGCGTCTTGCCCGTGGTTTCTCCATTTTCAACACACGGGCGGGACGCCCGTGCCACTACTGCCGGACCCGGCGCGAAAAAAACACCGCTCTCGTTCACGTCGGGACCGAGCACCTCGATGTCGAATTCGCGCGCCTCGGCGATGTATTCGGCGAGCTTGTCCGTGTTCGCCATGTCGTTCGTCATCATGGCGCAGAAAAACTCGACCGGATAATTCGCCTTCAGATACGCGGTCTGATACGCGACGATGGCATACGCGGCGGCGTGCGACTTGTTGAAGCCGTAGCCGGCGAATTTTTCAAGCAAATCGAAAATCGCGTTCGCCTTCGCCTTGGGAATCTGGTTTTTCTCGTGGCAGCCCTTGACGAAATCCTCGCGCTGCTTGGCCATTTCCTCGACCTTCTTCTTGCCCATCGCGCGGCGCAGCAAATCCGCCTTGCCGAGCGAATAGCCGGCAAGCAACTGCGTCGCCTGCATCACCTGTTCCTGATAAATCAAAATACCGTAGGTCTCCTTGGAAATGGATTCGAGCAGCGGATGCTCGTATTTGATCTCGATCTCGCCGTGGCGGCGCTTGATGAAATCGGGAATCAAATCCATCGGGCCCGGACGATACAACGCCACCAGCGCCGTGATGTGTTCGACGGAACTGATCTGGAATTTTTTGCACAGGTCGCGCATCCCGCCGGATTCCAACTGGAACACGCCGAGCGTTTCCGCGCGGTTCAACAGGTCGTAGGTTTTTTTGTCGTCGAGCGGCAACTGGTCAATGTTGATCTGCACACCGTGCGTTTGCTTGACCATCTCGCAGGTGTTGCGGATGACAGTCAATGTTTTCAGCCCGAGAAAATCCATCTTCAACAGACCGAGATCGCCGACGGGATTCATCGCGTATTGCGTGACGATGCCGCCGTGTTCGTCCAGCTTGAGTGGCAGCAAATTCACCAGCGGCTGGTCGCCGATAACCACGCCGGCCGCATGAACACTTGCGTTGCGCGTGAGATCTTCGAGGATGAGCGCGGTGTCCACGAGTTCGCGCGTGACGTCTTCGTTCTCGTAAGCCTCTTTGAATTCCGGCGACTGCTTGAGGGCCTTCGTCAGATCCATTTTCAAATCGAACGGAATCATTTTCGCCAGCCGGTCGCAGTCGCCATACGCCAGACCCATCACGCGGCCGACATCGCGCACGACGCTTTTTGCGCCCATTGTGCCGAACGTGATAATCTGCGCGACGGAATCATTGCCGTATTTTTTGCGGACATATTCGATGACATCCGCGCGGCGGTCGTCGGCGAAATCAATGTCAATGTCCGGCGGATTGACGCGTTCGGGATTCAGAAACCGCTCGAACAGCAGGCCGTAGCGGATCGGATCCACGTTCGCGATTTCCAGCAGGTAGGTGACAATCGAACCGGCGGCGCTGCCGCGCGCCACGCAGGCAATGCCCTGGCTGCGACCGTAGCGGATGAAATCGCCGACGATGAGAAAGTAGGAAATGAAACCGGTTTTCTCGATGACGGTAAGTTCGAGTTGCAGGCGATCAATGACGGCTTTGATTGCTTCCTGTTCATTCGGCTTTTGCGGATCAAACGTCGGCAACCGCGTTGGATCGTCAATCCCCGAGACGACAAATTCTTTTCCTTCGGCCTTCGCGTGAATTGTGTAGCGCGTGAATAGCCCTTCCGCGAGCCATTGGCGTAAAAAACCTTCACGCGTGAAATGTTCCGGCGGATGAAACACCGGATAATGCAACTGGCCGAACTTGATCTCCAGATTGCATTTCTCGGCGACCTCAAGCGTGTTCTTCACCGCATCCGGCACCTCGGCGAACCGCGCCTTCATCTCGTCCGCGCTGCGCAGATAAAACTGCTCCGGCACATAGCCCGCGCTCATGCGCTTCGGATCGCTCAACATGGATTGCGTGCCGATGCAGACGAGACAGTCGTGCGCGTGCGAATGGCTTTTCTCGATGTAATGCACATCGTTCGTCGCAACGAGTTTCAGGCCGAATTCTTTCGACCACTGAATTAAATGTTTATTTACTTTGGCCTGTTCGGGAATGCCGTGGTTCTGGAGTTCGAGGAAAAAGTTTTCCGCGCCCAGCGTCTGCTTGAAGAAATCCACCGCGTCGCGTGCCCTGTCAATTTGATCTTTCATGATCAAATCGGGAATCTCGCTCGCGAGACAGCCGGACATCGCAATCAAACCTTCGCTGTGCGCCGCCAAAATTTCTTTGTCAATGCGCGGCTTGTAGTAATAGCCCTCCAGATGCGCGGCGGTCGTGAGCTTGATGAGATTTTTGTAGCCAGTCTCGTCCTTCACCAGCAGGCCGAGATGATGATATTTGTCGCCCTCGACTTTTTTGCGTTCCAGCCGCGAGCCGGGCGCGACATAAACCTCGCAACCGATGATGGGCTTGATGCCTTTGGCGCGGGCGGCCTGATAAAACTCGATGACGCCGTGCATCGCGCCGTGGTCGGTGATGGCGAGCGCGGGAAATTTCAGCTCGTGCGCTCGGTCCATTAGCTTGTCCAAACGGCACGCGCCATCGAGCAGCGAATACTCGGTGTGCAGGTGCAAATGGACAAAATCGGCGTGCGACATGGGGATAATTTAACTTCCCGCTGCCGCGTCACCAAGCCGCAAAGTTTTAAAATCCGAAATCAGTGCCACCGGCCTCTCCGCGAGTTCCAGCTTTGCAATATGTTTCAGATGACTTTTCGAGCACTTCTTTTCATGGCCAGAAACGGCTTTTCAACCAGATGCCAGCTCAGCCACGCAAATAATAGTGTTACCGGCGTCGCGAGCAGAAAAATCACCAATGGATGTCTCAATACGGCGTTCATCGCCAGCGTCTGTTGAACCGGAAAGGCATACAGATAAGTGCCGTAGGAAAGATCCGTTTTATCCGCCCAACTGGAAAGCATCAACTTGGGTGCGTAGGCTAGCCACAGGATGCAATAGCCGCCCAGGATGGGGAACATCAACGAAAACCAAGGCCGGAACTGGCTTGCGACCAATAAAACCACCAGGCACCCGCAGGCAATCGGTTTGGAAAAAGGTATTTTGTCCTGCCAGAGCCAGATGACGGCACCTGTTAGGAAACAGATAAAACACTCGTCAATCTGCTCGGCATGACCCGTGAACAGGCAGAACGCATAAAACTCATAACCGAGCAAAACGGCTACGAAAAACAGGAGTCGTCTTTTAAACAGGCCCAAAAAGCCAACCACTAAAACAGTCAGATAACACTTGAATTCCACGGGAATGGTCCATAACGATGCGTTGGCGATGTTCGGAATTGGATTGCCGGCAAATACACCTTGATGGTAGATGCTGCTGGTGGTCAGCCAAAACAGGTCTTGCAGCAGCAGCCAGAACCAAGCCACTGGATGCACAACGGCCGCCCGGAAGCCGGGGCAGAATGACCAAATTAGAGCTGCCGAAAAGCCCATGGCCACAATGAAACCAGGATAAATCCTCAAGACCCGTTTCATCAGGTAGTCCAGTGCCGACTTGGAGCGTAGCCAACTGGCGGTGACGAGCAATCCGCTGACCAAGAAAAACAGATTTACGGCCATGCCTCCACACGCTTCCTGCTGGTGAGTCAAGATGCTGAACGGCTCTTCCCGGGTGTCTCCGTGGGGTCCCAACGCCACGGCAAACGAATGAGAGAAAATAACCATCAACGCCAGCAGCAGCCGGATGATGTTGAAATTGTTGCGTTGACGGCTGACGATCTGATTCTTGAGGCTAATCATCGTGATTGGAAGATTGGAAATGCTTCGCCCACTGATCGTGTGGTGGACGAAAGATGATTAATATACACCGGCACGGAGTCAAGCGCATTGAGAGACTGGTGCTACCGCGCGTTCGTCGGCACATCCCAGTTCAGTAAAACCCTTTTTATTCCTGATCCGTAACCGTGTCGTGGAATTTCAAGATGTCGCCTTTTTCGCCCTTAAGTTCGGCTTCCTTGAACTTGATGGCGGTGCGTGGATGCTGATTCAACATGCCGGTGAGCAGATACGGCAGGTCGTAGCCCCAAAGTAATTTTGCGCGCATCGGCTCGATGTGGTTCTGCACGAGGTCGAGCACGGGGCGCAGCTCGTATTTCGGGTTATGCAAAAACGCGAGCAGCAGTTCCATCGGGCAGTTGCCCGCGCCGCGGCCGAGACCGGCCATGGTGGCGTCGAGATAATTGGCGCCTTCGATGATGCCGTCGATGGTGTTGGCGAACGCGAGCTGCATGTTGTTGTGCATGTGGACGCCCACTTCCTTGCCGGACGATTTGCAGTAGCCGAGATATTTTTTGACCAGCTCATGGACTCGTTCGCTGTAAAACGCGCCAAAACTGTCCACGACGTATATCGCCTTCGCCTCGGATTTCGCCAGCATTTCCAAGCCTTCATTGAGTTCGCGGTCGGGAATCGTTGAAGCGGCCATAAGGTTGACGGTGGTTTCGTAGCCCTTGTCGTGCGCATCCTTGACCATTTCCAGTGCGGTCGGAATCTGATGGATGTAAGTTGCCACGCGGATCATGTCGAGGACGGAATCCTTCTTCGGCAAAATATCTTCCTTGTAATCGCAGCGCTCGGCGTCGGCCATGACGCAGAGCTTCAGCGCAGTTTTGTTGTCACCGACGATGCGGCGGATGGTTTCCTCGGTGCAGTATTTCCAATCGCCATGTTCGCCCACCTTGATGCCTTTGCGCGAAGATTTGTAGCCGATTTCCATGTAATCCACGCCTGCAGCGATGCAGGTTTCATAAACCAGCTTGACGGTCGCGTCCTCGAAATAGTGATTGTTCATCAAACCGCCGTCGCGGATGGTGCAGTCCACCACCTTGATTTCGGGGCGGTAGGAGAGCCAGCGGCCGGCGGCGTTGTCTTTATTGGCAGGTTTGGCGGTTTTCATGGGTCTCAATTAATTAATTGAACTGGCGGTGACGAGGCCAATTCTCCCTGAAAATCGTCACATGGACAGAACAAATCCTGTCATTTATGCGACACTTTTTGCCCAGCCCGTGCCGGTTATTTGCGAAAGAAATCCTTGATGACGGCAACGACACGCTGGATTTGCGTGTCGGTCAGTTCGGGATAAATCGGCAGGCTCAGGCATTCGCGCGCGGCTTTTTCGGACACCGGAAAATCACCGGGCTTGTAACCGAGGCTCGCATAGCACTTTTGCAAATGCAGCGGCACCGGATAATGCAAAGCGCAGCCGACTCCGTTCGCGTCGAGATGTTCTTTCAGTTTGTCGCGCTGCGGGTGGCGCACGACATAAAGATGATAGGCACTATCGCAGCCCACCGCCTCGAGGGGAAGTTGCAGCGGCGTGTCTTTCAAAAGTTCGTGATAGCGATGCGCCACGCGCCGGCGTTCATCGGTCCATTTTTGCAGATGCGGCAATTTCACGCCCAACACCGCGCCTTGGATGCCTTCCATGCGGTAATTGAAACCAACTTCGTCGTGGTAATAACGCACGGTCGAGCCGTGTTCGCGCAATGACCGCGCCCGCTTGGCAAATTCGGCGTTGTTCGTCACGAGCGCGCCGCCTTCGCCGGCCGCACCGAGATTTTTGCCGGGATAAAAGCTGAAGCAGGAAATATCGCCGAACGTGCCGACGATTTTGCCTTTGTATTTCGCGGCGTGCGCCTGCGCGGTGTCTTCGACCAGCGGCAGCTTGTGCTTTTTGCAGATGGTGAGAATCGGATCAAGGTCAAACGGCTGGCCATAAAGATGCACTGGCATGACCGCTTTCGTCTTTGGCGTGATGGCGCGTTCGAGCAGCTTCGGGTCGAGATTCATCGTGACGTCGTCCACGTCCACATACACCGGCGTCGCGCCAACGTAGGAAATCGCCCAGCTCGTCGCGACAAACGTGAACGGCGTGGTGACGACTTCGTCGCCCGGCCCGACGTTGAGCAGCATCAGCGCGATGTGCAACGCCGACGTGCCACTGTTGAAAGCGACGCCATGTTCCGCGCCAATGAACTTGGCGAAGTCCTTTTCAAACTGCACGACATCCGGCCCGAGGCAGAATGAGCAGGCATCGAGGTTGCGCGCGATGGCGGCGTCCAGTTCCTTGCGAACGCTGCGGATTTGCGCCGGTAGGTCAAGATACGGAATTTTGTCAGCCATTAGACGTTCAGCCTAATCCTGCCGCCTGAAAATTAAAAGCGAAAATTATCGCTTTCGCCAGCGGCGCTGCCTAGCGAGCCAGTTTTGCAATTTCCGTAAAAACCTGTTCCGGCGTGATGGCGGCGAGGCAATGCTTCGCGCTTTCGCAAACGCCGACATTGCCGCAGGTGCAAACACTCCCCGTGAGAAATTTATGCCGTGCGCCGATTGGCGCCCATTGCGCGGGAGAACTTGGGCCGAACAGTGCCAGCGTCGGCACGCCCTGACCGGCGGCAAAATGCAGCGGACCGGTGTCGCCGGAGACAAACGCGCTGGCGCGCTGAAGCACGGCAAGATACAAAGCGAGATCGGGAACCGGTTCCAAAACCGGCGCGGTCGGAGCCAGCCGCCGGAAATCTTTCAGGAGCGCTTCTTCCCGCGCACCGACGCCGGTGGTGAAAATCAATTCGATCCCGGCGGCGGCCATTTGATGTAACGCCGCCCAGTGAGCCAGCGGCCATTCTTTTTTGGACTGGCTTGAAGCGATGTGGCAGATAATTTTTCCCGTTGGAAGCAGTTCACTTGCCTTCGCCGCCAAGGCCGGGTCGGCGCGGATTTCGGCGGCCAACGACGGCGGCTTGATATTCCAGGCGGAAAGCAGATGTGCCAGCCGCGCGGATTCGTGCTGCACTTTATTTTCCGGCGCGACGCGTTGGTTGTAGCAATACTGGCGGCCCCAGAAGCCGCCGCGTTCCGCCCAGCCCAGCCGCTGTCGCGCGCCGATGAGAAAACTCAAAATAGCGCCGCGGTCGTTGCCGGCGAAATCCACGGAGCGGTCAAAATGTTCGCGACGCAGGGCGCGGATCACCGGCCACGTCTGGCTCAAACTGGCGCGCCCGCGCCGGCGCGGCATGGGCCAGACACGGTTGATCCACGGGAGATTTTGCAGCAATGGCGCGATTTGTTCCGGCACGAGGACGTGCAGTTCGCCATTCGGAAATGTTTCGCGGATGGCGCGCAACGCCGGCGTCATCAAAACCGCGTCACCGAAGTATTTGAATTGCAGCGCGAGGATTTTCATTCAAGAAATCCGGCGATGGGATTGAATAAGGAAACCAAGAAACTAGGAATTAACAATTGTTCAGCCAATTTTCTCATGGTTTCCTGGCTTCCTCATAAAAAACTCCCGGGTTCACACCGCAAATTGCAGATCGTAAAGTTTTCGATAAACGCCGCCGAGAGCGTATAATTCCGCGTGTGTGCCGGTCTCAACAATACGGCCTTCCTGAAGCACGACGATGACGTTGGCGTGCATGACTGTCGAGAACCGGTGCGCGATGCAAATAGTCGTGCGGCCCTTCATCAGTTCGTCGAGCGCGGCCTGGACGGCGCGTTCGGATTCCGTGTCGAGCGCACTGGTGGCTTCGTCCAACAACAGAATCGGCGCGTTGCGCAAAACGGCGCGGGCGATGGCGATGCGCTGGCGCTGCCCGCCGGAAAGCGAGACGCCCTTCTCGCCGATGACGGAGTCGAAGCCGCCTTCCTTTTGCATGATGAAATCATAAGCGAAGGCGTGGCGCGCGGCGGTGACGATTTCCTCGTTGGTCGCGCCGAGCCGGCCGAGTTCGATGTTCCGGCGGATGGAGTCATTGAACAAAATATTTTCCTGGGCAACCACGGCAATTTGATTTCGCAAATCGCGCGTGGTCACCTCGCGCAGATCCACGCCGCCGATGGTGATGGCACCTTTCGTGGGGTCGTAAAAGCGCAGCAGCAAATTGGCGAGCGTGGTCTTGCCGGAACCGCTGGCACCGACGAGCGCAATCAACTGGCCGGACTTAACGGTGAGGTTGATGTTGTGCAGCACCGGTTTTTCGCCGTAGCTGAAATCGAGGTTCTGGATTTCAATGTCGGCGTTCGAGGCTTGGAGCATTTTCGGCGCAGCGGGTTCCGGCACGGAATTTTTCGTGGCGAGCAGTTCGAAGACGCGTTCGCTGGCGGCGCGCGCCTGGGTGAGCTGCTGGTGCAGGCGCGTCAGATTTTTCATCGGGCCATACATTTGAAATATGCTGCCGGCAAACAAGATAAAGTCCCCCGGATTAGGGTTGGCCCGCGCCAGATAAATCATGTAAAGCAGCGCCATCGCCACGCCGCAGGCGGCCAGAAAATCAATGAGCGGACTGGTGATTTCATTGGCCCGGACGATGCGCATGTAGTTGCTGACGGTTTTGCGCGCGGTCTGGCGGAACTCTTCCGTAACGATGTTTTCGAGATTGTAGGCCTTGATGACACGCTGGCCGGAGAAGGCTTCGCTCATGACCTGCATGAGATCGGCATTTTGGTTCTGCATTTCGCGGCTGGCGCGCCGGATTTTGCGGCTGTAAATGGACAGTGGAATCATGCACACCGGCAGGACAATCAGTGAAATCAGGGTCATCATCGGCTGGCGCCAGAGCAATAAGCTCAATGTGCCGATGAGAATGACCGGGTCGCGGACAATGACCGACGTGGCCCCGCTGACCACGGATTGCAATGCGCCGGTGTCGTTCATGATGCGCGAAATGAGATCACCGCTGTGGCTGGCGTTGAAAAAACCGGCGGACAATCCGAGGAGATGGCTGAACAGTTTCGTTCGCAGATCGGTGATCGTGCGGATGGCCGACCATTGGAGAAAATAGGTGTTCAGGTAGCCCATCACTTTGGCGAGCAGCATGACGATGGGAATGGTCGCCACGAGCACCAGCACCGCCAGGAAATGTTCCCGCAGGCCACTGCCCATGCCGACACGGGCGCTGTCCAACCAATGCTGAACAAAGTCCGGAAGCCCGGCAATTTGTTTGACGGGAGCGCCCGTCGGCTCAAACACCAGCGTGGAAACCAGCCAAACGGCGACCATGAGCAGCGGGGTCAAGATGCCAGCCAGCACGCCGGTCAAAACACCGAGAAACAGCCGCACCCGATAAGGCCGGGCAAACTGCCAGACGCTGCGAAGGAACTCGATCCTTTGTGTCCATTTTGCCGACGATGGCGAAAAGTGAAAGTTTTGTTTTCAGCCAAGCCCTTCCGCTGGATTGCCAAGCAACGACACTGGGGGAACCTTCCATCTTGATTCGAGTTCACTCAGGCCGTTAATCCGTGGGCTTTCTGCTTGAAACACCATCCGTGGACACCTATCGTGTGCCCTCATTTTATAATGGTATTTAGTTCGCCCATTTTTTTATTCCTGTTTTTGCCGGTGGTGCTGACGGTCTATACCCTGCTGCCGGGCATCCGGGCGAAAAACTTCTGGTTGCTCCTAATGAGCCTCGTCTTTTACGCGTGGGGCGAGGTGATTTTCATCTTTTTGCTGCTGGCCTCGACGTTGATCAATTATTTCCTCGGGTTGTGGGTGGATCGGAGCGAGGAGCCGGGCGGGCGCAAGCTCGCCGTCGCCGTCGCCGTGTGTGCCAACATCGGCCTGCTCGCGTTTTTCAAATACGCCGATTTTGTCGTGGCCACGCTGAATTCGCTGCTGCATGTGTTCGGCGTGCCGCCGGTTCCCCAGCCCAACATCCCGCTGCCCATTGGTATTTCCTTCTTCACGTTCCATGCGCTTTCCTACGTGATTGATATTTACCGCCGCAAATGGAAGGCGGCGAAGGATCCGAAGGATGTGGCGCTCTACATTTTCTTCTTTCCGCAATTGATTGCCGGGCCGATTTTGCGCTGGAACGCCATCGCGCCGCAACTCGCGGAACGCACGATGGGCGGCGACAAATTTGCGGAGGGCGTCCGCCGGTTTGTCGGCGGCCTGTCCAAAAAAATGTTGATCGCCAACGCGGTGGCCGTGCCGGCGGACCAGATCTTTGCGCTGTCGGCCAACGAGCTGTCCGCGCCGACGGCGTGGTTCGGCATCGTGTGCTACACGCTGCAAATTTATTTTGATTTTTCGGGCTACTCGGACATGGCCGTGGGCATGGGGAAAATGTTCGGGTTCCGGTTCCTGGAAAACTTTGATTTCCCCTACACGGCGCAGTCCATCCGGGATTTCTGGCGGCGCTGGCACATATCCCTGTCCATGTGGTTCCGCGACTACCTTTACATCCCGCTCGGCGGCAACCGGGTTTCCGAGGCGCGGAACAAGCTAAACCTGGTCATCGTCTTTTTTCTTTGCGGCCTGTGGCATGGCGCGAGCTGGACCTTCGTGGTGTGGGGGCTTTACCACGGCTTCTTCCTCGTGGTGGAGCGGACGCGCTTTGGCGTGTGGCTGGATAAATTTCCCCGGCCGTTGCGGCACGGCTACGCCATCTTTGTCGTGATGATGGGCTGGGTCTTGTTCCGGGCCAACAGCTACGCGGAAGCGCATCACTTTTTCCTCGCCCTGTTCGGGCTGGGCCACGCGTCCGCCGCGCAACCGCTCGCCCGCTATCTCAGCAACCAATCCATCTGGGCGCTGGCGTTTGGCATTCCCTTCTGCGGGCCGTTGTGGGGCTGGATCAATCACATGTGCGCTTGGCTGGGTCAGGCGACGCCCGCAAGCTTCCGGACCGGCGTGCAAATTTTCGGGAGCGTGCTGGAAATCGTCCTTGTGATCGGGCTGCTGTTGATTTCCGCCATCTGGCTGGCTGGCGGCACCTATAATCCTTTTATTTATTACCGCTTTTGACCGGCCATGAACCCCGCCACCACTCCTTCAACTTTGCAACGCTGGACCAATGGTGTCCTGATTGCATTGTTCATGGCGATGCTCTGGCTGCCGGGACTCGACTCGGTTTTTCACTTTGACTGGACGCCGCCGCGCAGTGAAAACCGGGCCATGGCCGCCTACCCAAAGATCGAGTCCGGCCGGCATGGAATACAGGCTTACATCGCCGGACTGGAAGCTTATTTCAATGACCACTTCGGCTGCCGCAAATGCCTCGTGCAATGGAACAACAAATTGCGTTGGTCGCTCTTTAAGGATAAAACCACCCGCACCGTGCTGGCGGGCAAGGCCGGTTGGCTGTTCTTCACGGAAGCCCAAATGATTGATCACTACAGCGGGCAGCTTCAATTTACACAAGAACAACTGCACGACTGGCAGGTGCTGGTCGAAAAGCGCCGCGACTGGCTGGCCCGGCGCGGCATCGCCTATGTTTTTGTCGTGGCACCGGACAAACAATCCATTTATCCCGAAGAACTGCCCGACTGGGTGACCAAAATCCGCCCCCAAACGAAACTTGACCAGTTTTATGACTACATGCGCGCCCATTCCACCGTGCCGGTGCTGGATCTGCGGGAGGTTCTCCGCGCCGGCAAAAAAACCTGTCCGACCTATTTTCAAACCGACACGCACTGGAATTTGTTCGGCGGATTCCTGGCTTACCAGGAACTCATGCGAACCATGGCGAAGCAACGACCCGGGTTGGAGCCGCTTTCATTATCCTCATTCACTCTGACCAACAAATTTTGGCCGGGCATGGATTTGGCCACGCTCCTTGGCTTGAGTATGGCCGAAAGCAATGCCTACTTTCTGAATCCCCAACCAGGACTGCCGCAGTTCACGGAAAAAACTGCCCGGCCAGAACACCCCAAAGATCCAAGATATACCTACAATTCTCAAGCCAAAGGCCGTGTCATTATCTTTCGGGATTCGTTTGCACAGTCCTGGATTTCACTTTTGGGCTATCAGTTCAATCAAGTCACTTATCTCTGGCAATACGACTTCGACCCGGCTTGGATTGAGCGGGATAAACCTGACATCGTCGTCAGTGAAATGGTGGAACGCTTTTTCAACATTACAAACCCTAAAGAACTGATGGCCAAGGAAGCGCTCAATTAAGAGCAGTTTGCCCGGATTATTTTGTTCACAAACTCTCATCATTTTCGGCCATGGAGATGAACCGATTCGGTCCAGAATTGAATTGAATCGCCTCAAAGCAACGGTTTTTTGCTTGGGAAATGAAGTGCAATGGGCCGGAGATAAAGAGATTTGTCAGGGAGATGAAGTGTTTTGTATCCGGGATGAAGGGCTTTGTCCCGGAGATGAAGTGTTATGCCTCCCCGATGAAGTGAGTTGTTTCAGAGATAAAGTGATTTGGATTGGAAATGCAGTGATTTGTCCGGCAAATGAAGTGATTTTCTCTGGAGATGAAGTGTTCCGGCCCGCCGATGAAATGATTTGGTCACGACATGGAGTGCATTGAGTCGTTTAAGGGGCGTTTTGCAAAGATAATGAAGTGTTTTGGATGGTCAACGGATGGTCTGGCAATGGGTCAAGCTTGGCCGGTTTCGCTTCAGCGATGGCACATGTGATGCTGCTTTCAAGCGGTTAAAACAGCCGGTCATTAGGCTTTATTGAAAGGTAATTTATGAAAAGAACCATCCGCGTGGCGGTTTCATTCGCAAGATTCAACAAGGATCACCTGAACTTTTTTGCGATATTGGTGCTGGTGTGTCTCAAGAATAATCCGCTGTTCCCCAAGCTGCCGGTGAGCCTGGCGGACTTGGGCGCTTTGCAGACGGCCTATCAGGACACCCTGAGCGCCGCCACGTTGGGCGGGCCCAAGGATAGCGCCGCGTTCCGGGAGGCACGGGGCGCGCTGGTCACGGCGTTGCGCCAGACCGCCGCCTACATTCAGAGCCTAGGGCTGACGAAAGAATCGGACGTGCTGTCCTCGGGGTTTGACCTGGCGGTGTGGAACACGCGGCAAACGCCGCTGGCCACGCCGGTGCTGGTGCGGCTGGACAACTCGGTTTCCACCCAACTGACACTGAAGCTACAGGCGGTGGCCAACGCCAAAGCATATGACGTGCAGTTCAGCGCCGATAGCGGGCAGACTTGGGAGAGACTGGGCATTTATCCGCATACGCAGGGGATTGTGCTGACGGGTCTCACACCGGGCACGGTGTATGCGATGCGCGTCCGTGCCGTTGGCGGTTCGACACGCTACAGCGGCTGGAGCAACGCCATTTCCCGCATGGCCATCTAGGCGGAACATCCGCGCGAACCGGCAAGCGATCGCCAGCGCATTCAGAACGTCAGAAATGCATAAAGAATGATGTTTTTGGCAAGTTATTCATTCTCAAAACACTGCATCAATTTTTCTGTAGCCAGCGAGTCAGGTTTTTAAAGGGGCTGGAGATTTTATGTTCAATCCAATAGAGCACGAACCATTTCACCGTGAGCGCAGCCATGAGGTCTTCGGACAACTGCCCGGCCTGCGCGAGGTGATGTTTGCGCAAGTTGTAGAGTTGATTGAAGAGCACACGGCGACGGCCGGTCATCCCATCCAGCCAGGGCCGGAAAAGCCAGTGCCGCGCCAGCATTAATTCATCCTGCACATGGGCGCCCGACTGGCGGTTCGCCGCCGATTGTTGCTGCGGGTGCTGGCGAAATGCGCACAGCGGCGCGGCCAGATACGCAAACCGGCCCTGTTCCAGCAAATGAAACCAAAAATCCAAATCGATCAGTTGCCGGTAGCGCTCGTCATAGCCGCGAAACGACGTCGCGTGCCGGAACATCACCACCGACGGTTCGCCGATGCGGTTGCCGTTCCGGATCAGGCAATGCAGGATGGCCGCCTTGCCGTCCATCACGCACGACCGGCGGAATGAGTTCCGGATTTCGCGCCGGTTTCCCTGGCCGTCAATCACATGCGAACCCGATCCCACCAGCGTCACCGCCGGGTCGGCCTCCAGTGCTTGAACCATCTGCCGGATGGCGAACGGTGAAAGCAGCAGGTCATCCTGCAAAACATATTTGATGTATTCGCCCTGGGCGGAACGCAGGCAGCAGTTGAAATTTCTCGCCAGACCGAGGTTGACGGGATTGCGCCACCAGCGGATGCGCTGGTCCTTTTCGGCGTAGCGTTGGATCAACTCATGCGAGCCATCGGTCGAGCCGTCGTCGGCGATCAGGATTTCCAGGTCCGCAAAATCCTGCGCGAGGATGGAGTCCAGACACTCGGCCAGGAAGCGCCCGCCATTATAGACGGGAATCAGCACGCTGACTTTGGGCGGAATCATGATTTGGTTGGCCGGCCGATTTTGACGCGGCAAAATAATACGAACATCCGGCGCAGGCTCGAAAGATGTTTCACGCAAAACAAGGGATGCTTGAGCGCGAGTCTGAGATAGTTTCCTGCTGCCGCGCCGGCTTCCTTGGATTGGCCTTCCCGATTGAGCAGCCGGGCGTATCCCTGGAGCATGTCCATCCGTTCCTCCCGTAAAACCGCCTGTTGTGGCCAGCCCTGATAATGACGGTCCAATTCGGCATACATCTCCAGCGCGCGGGACATCCGGTGAAGCTGCGACTTGCCCGACCAGACGCTACTACTGTGCAACCGGTAGGCGCCCATCACTTCCGGCAAATAGGCAGCTTGTCCGTGCTCGGTGCAAAGGATGTGCAGCGGGTGGTCGCCGAGATGGAGTTTCGTGAACCACGGCGGTAATGATCCGGCGCTTGACCGGCGAAACATCACGGAGCAGGTGGGAATATAGTTGCGCCTTATCAAATCGCCTTGTGAAAAGCGGGCAGGCAAATCCGGCGCGCACATCAATTGCCGGCCATCTGGCTGGGCATGATAACCTTCCACGACTGCACCGGCGTCATCGGAAAATACGATGACGTTGTGAAAACAGCTCACGCATTCGGGATGGCCATCCAGAAAACCGGCCTGTTGCGTGAGTTTTTCGCTGTCAATCCAATAATCATCGCCTTCCAGCAGCGCCACATATTCTCCCCGGCAGGCCGCCAGCGTGTCGGCCAGGTTGGCATTCATGCCGATGTTTTTTGGGCGGAGCAGCAGCCGGATCCGATCTGGAAATTTTCCGGCATATTCGGCGAGGATGGCACCGGTGCCGTCCGGGGAAGCATCGTCGCCAATCACCACCTCGTAGGAAAAATCTACTTTTTGCGCCAGCACGCTATCCAGCGCCTGCCGGATGAAGCGGGCGTGGTTGTAGGTGATCATCAACACGCTGATTTTCGGCTCGGGATTCATCACGTTTAAGCTGCTGGCGAACGAGACAACCGCTACGGATTTTTTCCTGACATCACCATGACGCGGATGATGGCGGCCACCGCGTCAATCTCCGCCGGTCCGACGGCGGTGCCGGTGGGTAGCACCAGCACGCTGGCGCACAATCGTTCCGTGACCGGCAAATTCTTGCCGGCATTTGGGAACAGCGTCCGATACGGTTCCATCCGGTGACAGCCTGGATAAAAATACCGGCGGGCAATCACATTCTCCGCAACCAAAGCCTCAATCAGGCGATCACGGCCGACACCGGCGACGGTTTCATCCACGGTCAGGACGATGTATTGGAAATTATTTTTAACGGCATCACGGTAGGCGAACAGCGATATGCCCGGGATATTTTTCAATGCGCGGCGATACGATTCGTAGTTGCACCGGTTGATGGCGATAAATTCATCCATGCTTTCCAGCGAGGTCAGTCCCATTGCGGCGGCGATCTCGCTCATTTTGCCGTTGGTGCCCCAACTGACCACCTTGTCAAAACCGGCGAAGCCGAAATTTTTCAGCAGCCGGAGCTGCGCGGCCAGTTTATCGTCATTGGTCGTCACCGCGCCGCCCTCGAATGAATTGATAAACTTGGTGCCGTGAAAGCTGAAGACTTCCGCTAGTCCAAAACTGCCGACGGGCCGGTT
>Ga0302320_10005614_pt1 | contig 28061 bp, 18 predicted proteins | sample Bog_T0_3_FD_202130 | JGI IMG/M metagenome (GOLD analysis project Ga0302320, IMG submission 202130) | Peat permafrost microbial communities from Stordalen Mire near Abisko, Sweden - Bog_T0_3 | ecosystem: Environmental > Terrestrial > Soil > Wetlands > Peat | place: Sweden: Abisko, Stordalen Mire...
GTGCCAGTTGTAGTGAATGAGGTTGTCCACATACGTCCGGCGGGGGGCCGGCCCCTGCCACAGGTCATAATCCAGCGAGGCCGGAACCGGCACGGCTTTGCCGTGGCCGATGCTGGCGCGATTATTGGCGTACCAGGTCTTGCCAAAATACATTTTGCCAATCAGTCCGTTCTGAAGCTCGGGGATAATCGTCTGCAGGTTCGGAAAGGAACGGCGTTGCGCTCCCATCTGCAACACCCGCTGCGAACGCGCGACCGCCTGCACGAGCAGCTCGCCTTCGTGCGGGTTCTGGCTGCACGGTTTTTCCACATAAACATGCTTGCCGGCGGCCAGCGCCAGAATGGCCATCGGCGTATGCCAGTGGTCCGGAGTGGCGATGGTCACCACATCCACCGAGGGATCGGCCAGGGCCTTGCGAAAATCGCCCAAGCCTTGCGGCGCGTCGGCTTGTTTCTTGGCGGCTTCCTTGATTCCCTTTTCCAGCGCGTGCATATCCACATCGCAAATGTATTTGATCTCAATTCCAGGCAGCTTCGTCAGGCAGCGCACATGGGTCAAACCGCGGCCATTGGTCCCGCAGACGGCGGCGGTGATCCGGTCATTTGGCCCGAAGGTTTTGGCGGCCGCCAGCGGCGCTTTGGCCTCCGCCTTGGCCAGGGAACCCAGATAGCCAGCCAGGCCCAGGCTCACGCTGGCCACACTGGTTTGTTTCAAAAACTGACGCCGATCAATTGCTTTAGTCATAATGGATGGACTTGATATTTTTAGAATTTGCCGTCGCCGGTGACGACGACCAGCCTCTCGCCGCCGGCCTTTTGGACACGCGGCAACGCCATAAGTAGCGTGCCGGCTTGGGCGCAGTGGTATTGCATGGGCTATTGATAAAGAAACGCGCGGACAAATGAAAGCGCAATATGCGGGTGAAGGGAGCCCACCCTGAAATTCGAGGGGAAACTCAGTTGAAACGCCCCGACCTCCCCGGCCTTCTCGTCCAGGGAGAGAGAAGCGCGCAGCGTCAGTTTGAAAAGTCACGACCGGATTGGTCGGTTCACCCGCTTTTTGATTGGCGGGACGGCCCGCAAAAACTAGACTCGCAGCATGATTCTGCCTGGATTTCCGATCAGCCGCCCGCGCCGCCTGCGCGCCTCGCCAGCCTTGCGCCGGCTCGTGGCCGAAACGTCACTCAATGCGGCGCAGCTCGTGCTGCCGCTGTTTGCCCGCGCCGGCCGGCGACTCCGCCGGCCGGTGGACGCCATGCCCGGGGTGTGCCAATTGTCGCCGGATGAAGTGTTGCGCGACGCCACCGCAGCCCACGCGCTGGGCGTGCCGGGGGTGCTGCTGTTTGGCATCCCGGATAAAAAGGACGCCAAAGCCAGCGGGGCGTATGCGAAAAACGGCATTGTCCAACAGACGGTGCGCCTGCTGAAAAAAGAACTGCCATCGCTGCTGGTGATCACGGACGTGTGTCTGTGCGAGTACATGGCCCACGGCCATTGCGGCGTCGTGCAGGGCGGAAGAATCCTGAACGATCCCACGCTCAAGCTGCTCGCCCAAACGGCGGCCAGCCATGCGGCGGCGGGCGCGGATCTGGTCGCGCCGAGCGACATGATGGATGGCCGCGTGCGCGCCATCCGCGCGGAACTGGACCGCGAAGGTTTCGCCGACACGCCGATCATGAGCTACGCGGCCAAATTCGCGTCGGCCTTTTACGGGCCGTTCCGCGAGGTGGCCGAATCCACGCCGCAGTTTGGCGACCGCCGCAGCTATCAGATGGATGCCGCCAATGCCAATGAGGCCGTGCGCGAAGTGGCGCTGGACGTGCAGGAGGGGGCGGACATCGTGATGGTCAAACCGGCGCTGGCGTATCTGGACATCATCCGGCGGGTGAAAGTGGAATTCGGCCTGCCGACCGCCGCGTACTCCGTGAGTGGGGAACATGCCATGATCAAGGCCGCGGCCGCCAACGGCTGGATTGACGAGCGCGCGGTGACGCTGGAAAGCCTGCTGGCCATGCGCCGCGCCGGGGCGGACATTTTGATCACCTACGCGGCGGCGGACGTGGCGAAGTGGCTGAAATAGGGGATTGCCATGCGGCCTGCGGCAGGCTAAGCTGCGCGTTCCAATTTTCAATATGATCGGAACAATTCGCAAACATTCATCGTGGCTGTGGTGGGTCGTCGCCGGGCTCACGATAATCTCTTTTGTCATTTTCATGGGCAACGGCGGCACGCGCTACGGCGGCCCCGTGAACGGCGGCTACGGGACCATTTACGGCAAACCGGTGACCGTGGAGGACTTCTCCGCGGCGCAGCGGGAATTCCTCGTTTTATACTGGATGCGCTCCCACGAGTTTCCCAAAACCCCGAACTTTACCAAGACGGACCTGGAACGGGAAACCTACGTGCGACTGATGCTGTCGGCCAAAGCCAAGGCTCTCGGCATCCACACCACGGTGGAGGCGCAGCAGGCCGTCGCCACCAATTTCCTCGGTTCGCTGGGACGCGAGGGACAGCCCGTGCCCATGAGCGTTTTTCTGGAGCGCGTCTTGCAGCCGCAGGGGCTGGACGCCGCCGATTTTCAGCGGGCCATCATTGACAACCTGGCCATCGCCCAGCTGCAGCAAACGCTGGGTCTCTCCGGCGCGCTGATTGCGCCGCCGGAAGCCAGCCAACTGTACGACCGCGATCATCAGGAGTTCTCCGCCCAGGCGGTGTTCTTTTCGGCGACCAATTATGTTTCACAAGTGGCCGTGACCCCGGCGGCAATTTCGCTGTTCTATTCGAATTACATGGCTTATTACCGTCTGCCGGATCGCGTGCAGTTGAATTACCTGGAGTATGACCTGACCAATTTCCTGGCCGCGGCCGAGCAAAAGGCGGGCAAGACCAACCTGGCCTCCCAGGCCGAGGCGTATTATGCCCAGAAGGGCGCCGAAGCGGTGCCGGACGCGAAAACGCCGGAAGAAGCCAAGGCCAAGATCCGCGAAATGATCCTGCGCCAGGATGCGGCGGAAATGGCCGGAGAAAAGGCCAAGCAATTCCTGAATACGCTGTTTGCCATGGAATCGCCCGTCGCGGCCGACCTCGCCGCGCTCGCCAAGACGAACGGCCTGACCGTCCAGACCACCGCGCCCTTCTCTGAGGCGGATGGGCCGGAGGAATTTCCCGCGCCGGCGGACCTGATCAAGGATGCGTTCAAACTGACCGCCGAGTCGCCGTTCTGGATCAAGCCAATACCCGGAGCAGAGGCGGTGTACGTGATCGGGCTCAAGCAGCGGTTGCCCAGCCAGATTCAGACGCTGGACCAGATTCACGACCGGGTGGTGGCGGATTTCAAGAATTTCGAGGCGACCATCAAGGCGCGGACCGCCGGCACCAACTTTTATTATGGCGCGTCCGTCCAGATGGCCGCAGGCAAGACTTTCGCCCAAGCCGCCCTGGCGGCTGGCCAGAGACCAGTGGCTTTGAAGCCGTTCTCCCTGAGTTCTCAAAGCGTGCCGGAGGCGGAAGGCCACGCCGAAGTGACCCAGATCAAGAATGCGGCCTTTTCCACCAAGCCGGGGCACATCAGCCCATTCACACCCACGGCTGAGGGTGGATTTGTGTTCTTCGTCCAGTCATTGTTGCCGGTGGATGAGGCGTCGAAAACCGCCGAGCTGCCGCAATTCCTGGCGCAGCAGCGCCGCAGCCGCGAGAGCGAGGCCTTCAACCTGTGGCTCGAAACCGAAGCCAACCGCGAACTGAAAAACACGCCGGTCTATGCCGAACTCGCTGGCAACAAACCGGCGCCCGGGAGTCCGTGAGCGCAGCCGTCAAACTATCTTCTCCCGCCACTCGCGAGTTCTGGGAAATCCCCGTCCTGTTTGAGGACGAACACCTGTTCGCGCTCGACAAGCCCGCCGGCTTGCTCACTTCGCCCGACCGCCTGGCGCCGGAGCGCCCCAGCCTGTTGAATCTTTTGCACGCCGGCATCGAAGCGGGCAAGCCGTGGGCGCGCGAACGCAACCTGGCCTATCTCGCCAACGCCCACCGCCTGGATTTTGAAACCAGCGGCGTGCTGTTGCTGGCCAAAAACAAGCCGGCGCTCGTCGCGCTCGCCGATCTGTTCGGCTCCGAAAGGACCGTCAGAAACTATGTCGCGCTCGTGCAGGGCGTGCCGCCGGACGAATCCTTTGTGGTGGACCAAAAAATCGCGCCGCATCCGCTGAAAAGCAGCCTGATGCGGATTGACTCCCGGACCGGCAAGAAAGCCAGGACGGAATTTGTCGTGCTGGAAAGATTTTCGCGCTGGTCGCTGGTGCGCTGCCTCCTGCGCCTGGAGCGCGCGCAGCAAATTCCCCTGCACGCAAGCCATGCGGGTTTCCCGGTGGTGGGCGCGGAGACGCATGGCGGCAAGAAACTGTGGCTCTCGCGTTTGAAACGGGACTTCCACCTGAAGCCCGGGCGCGAAGAGCGTCCGCTGATTTCCCGCGCCGCGCTGCACGCCGAGGAATTGAATCTCGCGCATCCGGTCACGAACGAGCCGCTTTCCATCAAGAGTGATTGGCCCAAGGACCTCCGCGTGGCGGTGAAGTATTTGCGGCAATATGGAAAAGGCGAGGCTGGCTTCCTTCAGCGCGAATGATTCTCCGAAGATTGTCAGGGTCGCCAAAAAGGAGAAATGACGGGTGGTTTTCATGGTGCGGCGCCTTTCAACCTGCGATGAGATAAAACCCCACGATGATCGCGCCGGCCGCAACCACGCCCGCGAGGATCGTCTGAATCAACCGGTTGACGGGCAACGTCAATCCCTGACCGCGTTTGAACTGTGCCAGCAGAAAACCGAAAGCGACAAACAAAACGAGCACGATGGCCGCGTGCGTAACCCAATGGTGGCCGGTCAGCGATTTCATTTCCGCCTGGACGACTGGGCTTTTTTCCTTCACCACCACCAGCAGCGCATTGAGCAGACTGCTCAAGGCCAAGGCAAGTCCAAACGAGGCCGTATATTTTGAGACGGTGCGATTTTCCATATTATGCTCAAGGGTTAAATCTGTTTTGCCAGCAAAGCCACTTTCACGCCCATGGCAATGATGGCTCCGTGACCTTCGATGATCAAGCCCAGCAGGAGAATGAGCGCTGCCAGCCAGAGAACCAATCGCCGCGCCTCCCGGTTTGCCGCCAGGGGGTTGGACGCGGCTATGGGGAGGTAGGTGGCCAGCAGCAGCAGCAGGATGACCAAGTGCTCCTTCGTTTCCATGAAGTATTCATGCGCGAAGGGCCACGGCCCCTTCAAGATGATGGCCTTGTCCGCTGGATAAAAGACCACATACCAATAGCCGCCGACCAAAAAGGACAGCCACATGAAAACGGCCGACGCCCGGCTGACCCATTGGATGCGTTTCAGGTTGGATTCGCAGGCGTTCAGCGCGTCCACAAACACCCAGACCGCCGCCAGCACACAGCCCACGCCGAACAACACGTGCGTCATCAAGATTATTTCCTTCATATTCTGTTCCCTTGTTTTTCTGATATCCAAATACCATATTGTGGCTTCGCGTCCACTTGAAAAGGTTTTTTGCGCGATGAGGCCGGCAGCCGCGCGCGGAAAGCACCGACGTAATTCGGTCGCGAGAATTTTTAGAATTCAAAATGGCATCTGCATCTGAATTGCGTGCATAAGGAACTGCCAGTTCCAACGTCAAGAGCCCAAAGCTTTTTTGAACTTCGCCGTGAAGGCGTCACTGCGACGGCCATTGGCTTGCGTGTGCGGGGAACTGAGCTCGAATTCCACGTCCGTTTCCAAACTCGTGTCGTCCACCAACAGTGGTGCAAACAATCAGGAGCCCGGGCGGTTCGCCCGCAAGTCTATTCGAAGGCGCTTTTCGCCGCCGGGGTGGCGGAGGGTGCGGGCGGATGGGTGCGCTGCAGTTTCACCTCCTCGGGCGTCACTTCGAACCCGGAGTTGCCGAAGGAGTTGTAAACGAAGGTCAACACGTTCGCGATGTTTTCATCGGTGAGCGGGAACATAGGCATGTTGTTGTTATACTTCAAGCCGTTGACGACCACTTCCCCCTGCCGGCCAAAAATGACCAGGTTGATGGCCCGGTTCTTATCGGCGTTGAGATAGTCCGAGCCGGCCAAGGGGGGAAACTGGTTTGGCCGCCCCAAGCCGGTGGGCTGGTGACACGCGGCGCAAATAGAGGCGAACAGCCGCCGGCCCAGTTGAATCCGCTCGGCTTTCGTTTTGGGTCCGCCCTCGGCGGGAGCCACCCCCAAGGGCGCGCCGCTGTCCACCCAGTGGCGGACAGTCTGGCGTTCCTCATCGGAGAGCGCCAGCGATTCCGGGCTGTTGACGATTGGCATGGGCTCCTTGTAATACGAGCCTTTCCAACTGTCCCAGACCCGCCTTTTGATTTCCCACCGGTCGGCAAAAGCGGTTTTGTAGTCCAGCCAGTTATAGACGAACCGGGACTCCTGATTGTGGCAGCGGGAACAATTGCCCATGAAGATGGGCTGGATGTCGCGGAGATATGTTGGGCTGGAACCGGCCGCCCCGGCGGACACGGACGCGGCGTTTTGGGCCGAAACCCCGGTGAAAAGCAGGCACGCGATGGCCGCCGAGAATTGCGGCCAGGACAACCGCACCCGCCGGGGTTTCAAGAATGTGAATGTTTGCATGACAAGAGCTGGTTGGGACGAACAAGCTTGAAGTTTTTCGCCGGTTTTAGAATCCGTAGGAAATTTGGAGAATTAACTGGGTGGACGGCTGGGCCGAATCATTGCTGTTGATAAACTCATAGTCGGCTTCCAGGAGGAGGGCGCTCGTGAGATAATAGATGGCACCGACACTGTATCGCCGGGTTCCGGAGAACACGCCGTTTGCCGAATCGTACGCGTTGGAGAGATTGTCGTAGCGCCCCACCAGTTCCAAGTTGTTGACTCCCGGCAGTTCCAGGTTCAAACCAGCCAGTTTATAGCTCACCTGCGCATACCATCCTTGCTGGCGGATGAGACCGAGATCGTCGCTGCCATAGCGGGTGAGCATATATTGCCACTTGGCCTCAAAATTAGGCCCCAAGTGCAGGGCCGCATCGAGCACACCCGCCGCCCAGAGATGACTGCCCGCGTTGTCCCACTCACTCACCTCACCGGAGATGCCCAGTTCCAGATCGTACCGGGGACTGAAAGGCAAAAATACGCCGAGTCGCCCGCCGCCAGCCGGGGCGTTGTGCAGATTCGCCACCGCGCCGTCGGACCTGATACCCACATTGCCGCCCAGATCGAGCGAACCGGCATTGCCGGTGCCGTCCGCCGACCCCGGCCCGTTCACGACAAAAGCCGAATAGTTGAGGAACTTGCCGGAATCGCCAAACGGAACCGCTCCGCGCAACTCGGCCCCCACGCCGCTTTCAGGAAGCAGCGCGTCAACCGCCAGCGGATCGTCGGGAAACTTGTTCAACCAGCCCGCGTTCCTTTCCGCGTAGGTCCCGAGCGGGAGCAGCAATTCTCCGGCGCACAAGGTCATGTAATCATTCATCACATAATCCAACTGCGCAAAACTCAAATTGAAGGTGGTATTGTAACCGGGGCTGTTCGGGGCGTTATTCGCCAGGGTGGCATCGAAGCCGGCCTCGAACAGAATATTCTCCCCGCCGCGATACAGAAAAACGGGCGCAAAATCGGCCAGCGCGAAGGAGCCGTTTTGATGATCGGAATTGACGTATTGAACCTCCGCGTCGCCCAGGATTTGAAAGTTATGATTCACTGTGGCTTCGTCCATCGGAACCTTGGGAATCGGTTGGGCCTGCGCCTGCTCCGCGTCGGCGGCAGTCTGCTGGGTTTCAGCGAGTTTGGTCTGGAGATCTTTGAGCTGTTGAACGTCTTTCTCGTGCTGTTGCCGCACCAACTGGTTCGTTTGCGTCAGACTCTGAACCTGCTCGCTCAACCTTTGCACCGTCTCCTTCAACGCGTTAAAATCCGCATCGCTGACCTCGGCGGTCGCCGCCGTTGGCAAGGCCAGCAGGAGCGCGCCAAGAGCAAGCCCCGGCGCGAAGGTTAAGCGGCCTGTTTTCAGGGATTTGTTCATGCGATATTCGGGTGAAAGTGGCAGCGCTCAGCGGCCGCTGTTTTCCTGGAGGTATTGCAGGATCAACCGGGACTGTTTTACCGGAAGGTTCGCCCGCACCTGCATGTGGAGCATGATGGTTTTCCATTGGGCCGCCGTGCGCTCGGTCGGGTAGCGTTCGGGATGGCACCGGTTGCAATGGATGGAGTACAACTCCGCGCCAGTCAGTTGCGCTTTGACCGCCGGCGGCACGGCATTCGTGGCACTGGCGCTCGCGGCCACGGAATGGGTGGGGGCGGACGCGCCCGCCTGCGGCTCGGCGGCGCAAAGGCAGGCCGCCAGGCCGCCGATGAACAGGGCGCCGATAATTGTCCGACCCCGCGCGGGGAACGATTTGAAGGCAGTCATGTTTTTTCCAGGTTAAAGTTGGCGCTTGTCAGTAGTAATTGACCCGATAAGAGAAAATTTTTATTAACTCATTTTATTTGATGAGTAATATTTTATGCTGAAGGCCGGACTGCCACAACCCGTTTTTTGCGATTTACCAGACATTTTTTGCCCTCGGGTTCGGGGCGCCGTTTCCGACCCGGTTGCGCTGGCGCTGCCACGGCGCGGAACGGTGAAATTCATCTGGCCGCAGCCAACCGCCCATGCCGCCCGCGTGATTGGGTGCATACTTTGCAGCCCGACAGCCTCGTTGCATAATCGAAGTGCGCCGGTCTCTGAAACCGTATTGATGGCCGCGCGCAAGCACTTCCCGGCGAGGCAGCCATCTTGCCTCGGCGAATTTGCACGCCAAACCGTTGGGAAAATGTTAAATCAATCCGCGTTAGAACATCTCAGGCTATGACCCGATAGCGCGCCCAAATGACGCCGCCAGACATCATTTTGTGCGACAACAGGCGCAACTTTGCCGCTGCCTCGGCGGGAGCCTTGCCCGGGATATCGAATATGCTGGCAACTCCTGCTCCGCCGCCGGCCACCGGCACGGTGAGATGGCTGATTTCGTCCACGAGCCCGGCTTTCAGCATGGCGCCATTGAATTTACCGCCGCCTTGCAGCCTCAACTTGCGCAGTTTAAAAACGCGGCTCAGCTTTTGCAGCGCCAGTTGCAGGTCGATTTTGTGCTTGCCGCAGAACATTCACTTTCGTGCTTGTAGCCCGGCAGCTTACCCCAGCGATGGCCGATGATTTTGCGGTCGAGCGAGGTGCACATGTGGCAGACACGGGGATCGCGAGGCGGTAACCCGCCCAAGCTCCGGCTGCTCAGCCTCCACCAAAGCAAAAGCCACTGCCGCCGGCTCACTCCCGATTTCTGATAGGTCTTAAACCCTTGCGCCTTTGACCTTGGCCTCCGTCGTTTGCATCTTCAACCCCAAGGTCATCGCTCGCAACTCCGCAATCGTTTTGCCAAGTTGCATCCAGGCCAAACCGCCGGGCGAAGATATCAATTCACTCCCGCCGTTTATGGAGAACTTTTCGTGGGCGTAATCAAATTCCAGTTTCGTGACCCCCGCCTCCAATTTTGCGACCGCGGTCTTCTCGCAACCGTCCTCGATTACTTGCGCCATCTGCTCGAGCAAATCGCCCATCGGTTTCCAAATCACCGGCGCCACGAGCTGGCAGGACTTGCCCATCGTCGGCATTTGCACCGCCAGCACATTCAGAGCTCGGGTGATTCTTTGGCAATAAGTCGCCAGCGCCGCCGCGCGGTCGGGATTTTCCCGGATTCCAGCAGGCTCTCCCTGCAAGCGCTCCACTGACGCCGCCACGTTCCGGTTGGCGTTCTCCGCACGCCGACGCGCCATGAGCGGCTCGTTCGTCCTGCCTGCAACCTCGCTCGCCCCGCCATATACGGATAGAAGAAAAGCCTGGTTCGCCCGGACAGCCTTGGCCACCAGTGTTGGGAACTTTTCTCCTTCCCAAGCCGGCCAAAATACCCGGGCCGCCACCAGTGCAAGTCCTCCGCCCACCAGCGTCGCAATAATCCGCGCAACCATGAAATCTTTGTTCACCGGCGAAACAGTTTCCGTGATCAGCACCAAGTTGATCGTGATAAAGAAAATGGCCAGCCAGTAACGGCGCTTGAGAAAATACGCAAAAACAAATGCCATCGCTGCCGCAAATGCGTCCAGCGCAAGCAGGGGCAGCTTTAGCTCGAGCAGACATCCCGCCAACACAATGCCGCCTACCGTCCCGCCAATACGCGCTGCCGCCCGCTGCCGTGTCGAGCCGTAATCCGGCTGCAGCACCACCATGATGGTGAAGGCAATCCAATAGCCGCGGGGGATGTTCCAACCCTCATACAATGCCACCGCCAGCATCGTGAATACCGCCATGCGCCCGGAATGGCGGATTAGCACCGAATCGAACTGCGCGACCGGCCGCATCCACCCCGCGAAAGAACCGATGGAAAAACGGCTGAGCTCAGGGAGAGTTGCGGCAAAACGAACGCGCGCCTTCCCATGATCCGTGGTTCTTTCCAATGCGGTCAGGATGCCGGGCAACACTTTGGCCACTTGTGCTGTCGCCGCCCGAACCTGCGCGACCGATTCGATCGCTGCGCCTGCGTCAATGCCGCCGGCAACTTGTTCCTCCAAGACCTTCAACAATTGCCCGCATCGCTGCAGACGCGCCCCGGAGGCAGCCAGGTTTTCCGGTCGGTGCATGATTATCGTTATGGCCACGGAACGGGCGGCGTCGCTCAAGGATTTCAATGCCGAATCCAATGCCGGCAGGCAGCGGACAAAGTCCGGGTGGTTCACCACAGATTCCAGTGAGGTGTTTAGCGCCATCACCCGCATGGTCAGTTGGACCACCTCCCGGCGCATTTCTTCCAAATCAGTGATCAAGGCCGTCGGTTTTCGTTGTTCTGCCCCGCCCAGAATGACAAATGTGCGATCCAGCGCAGCCCGCAGTTCTCCCTCCAGCGTGGTCGAAGATTTGCCGCCAGAAGCCCCGCCCGTCGCCGCGCCCGGCCGCATCGCCGCCACCAAATCCGAAGCCGCCACCCACGTCTCGGCCACCGCATAACGCAAGCCATGTTGCGGGCGGATCAGCCAGGTGCAGGCATGCACTCCGGTCGCAAATGCGCCGCCTAATGCGGTCAACTCGGCCACGTGCAATGCCATGTGAACGCCTCCGCCTTGGGACAAACCCAGAAGAAACAGCAGTGCCGATGATACTGCCATGGAGGGCCCATAGTCCGCGCTTAAATGACGCCACACGCCTCCCCCCAAAGCCACCGCCCCCATACCCAATGCTGCCCCGGCCACGCTCCCCGCGCAATCAACCCCAAGAAACGCCGAACTCGCCGCAAGCAACGTCAGCGTCGCCATTATGCCCACGCGAACCTTGTATGCTCCGCGCAGATCCGGCAGTGAAAGGTTCAATGCGGACGTGGATATAAACACCGCTTCCGCCATCTGGTTTAACCGGTGGCACATCAAAACGGGAACCGCGAAGGCCACCAATGCCCGGAACGCCCGGGCTCCGTCCATCCGCAATTCCACCTGCTCAATAAAATGGCTCTTAACGTAGCGCGCCAGCTTGACCATGCGCGCAGAATCATCCCGCATTAACACCGGAATGAGGAGCGAAAAAATTTGGTGACCACTCACAAGCCCGGATCAGAGGAATAGTTTCAACTCGGAAAGCGTGCGGATCCGATGGGTCGCAGCGGACGATGGTGCTTGCCATGCTCCCGGGGCCAGCTAATAGTGATTGCATGAAAATCGTTTCAGTCCCACTGTTTTTGGGGCTGATGGCAATTTGTGCCCAAGCTGTAGTTCTGCGATCGCCCGTGCCTCCGCAACCACACAGGTCGTGGGATCCTCCTTCCGCTATACCCGCCAAGATCCTGTCAGCTGCGGACAAATTGTATGGACACTCCGCCCGGCTATTTTAATAATTTTTCCAGCGATGTGATGTCGCGCATGCAGGCGGGTCCGGACGCCGTGAAAGCGGTTGCGAGGTTGCGGTCAGCCTTTTGGTTTATCCTGGTGGCAATGGCGGCCAGCCCAGTGTCTGCGGCAACTTTGCCTTCGGGATCGGTTGAGCTCGCGGTGCAGCCGGCCGGTGCGGTCAGATTTTCCTTCTCCCACTCATCCACCCCTGAGTTCCAAGCCAGCCAGCCGGTCTGCCTTCAGTTGCTGACCGAATCCGGAACGACTTGCTGGCTTTCCCACTCCTATTCCTCGGTCACCAGCTCCAACGGCTGCCTCCACTGTGCAAGCGAAATTCGCACGCCGTCTGGAAGTGTTTTTGAGTTTTCCGACACCTTCCAACCAGGACCGCAGGCTGGGATTTGGGAACTGGACCGCGACGTGGCAGTCCGGCAGGCGGCCAGGGCAGATGTCGGTTTTCTCACCCGCTTCAGCCTGTGCGCGCCAGAGCCGCAGCCCTTGAATCACTACGACGTGTTCATTCCCGGAATCTGGTATGCCGACAACCGCAACGTGCCGGCGAATTCACTGGCAGCGGACCTTTCCGGCGATTATTACATTTGCCGTGAAGACCGCATGCCCCTCCCCCTGGTAATGATGCGCGACAAAGCTCAGGGAATAACGCTGACCCTAATCCATTTGCACCCCGACGGCGCAACTTGTCTGGCCGATTACACTCCCGCAAGAATCGTTGATTCGCGCGTCCGAGTCGCTTCGTTGGGAATCTTTGGGCAGGCCAACGCCGCCGCCGCGTTTTATTACCCGGCTGCGGAGGGAGAGCACAGTTATTTGCTCAACCGCGGCCGAACCAAGGGATGGGTCGAGCGTTTTCACCCGGTTCGCCCCGGCGTAACCCAGTCCTGCCGGATGCTCCTCGCCTTGTCGCAGACGCCAGATTTTCCGGAAGCGATGAAGCAGGCTTGGCGGCTGGGGTTTGAACAAATCCATCCGTCGGCGGCCCAGGTGGACCTCGCCGCCTCCTACGAAGCCAGCATTCGACTGATCGCGCACTGGTCCCGCACCACGCGCGGCGCTCCCGGCGTGCCGTTTCGCCTGCGCTTGCCGCAAGGCGAACTGGAAGACGAGGAGAAGATCAATTATCAGATGGGTTTCGTGGGCCAGCAAATCCCTCTCGCGTACCATCTCCTGCGCTATGGTTTGCGGCACACTAATGAAAGCTTCGTGGAAAAGGGCGAGGCCACCGTGGATTTCTGGGCCACGAACGCCCTCACTGCGGCTGGCCTGCCGCACACTTGGTTCAACACCTGGCCGGAGCCGCACTGGCGGAACGAGAATACTTTTATCCGCGTGGCCAGCGATGGCATGGTGGGAGCGCTCATGGCTTACGATGTCCTGGCCGCCGCCGGTCGGCGCAAGGAGGAATGGCTGACATTTTGCTGTCGATTTGGTGACTGGCTGGTGGCGCGGCAGAACTCCGATGGGAGTTGGTATCGGGAATACAAACTCGACAGCATGCCCGCCCACGCCGGCAAACAAAACACTTGCGATCCCATCCCCTACTTGGTTGATCTCTACACGCTCACGGGCAACCGCGGTTACTTGAACGCCGCCTTGCGGGCGGGAGATTGGTGCTGGACCAATGTCCACGAGTCATTTTGTTATGTCGGCGGAACGGTGGACAACCCGAACGTGACCGACAAGGAAGCCGGATTCCTGGCCTTGGGCGCGTTTCTGGCGTTGCATGATGCCACCGGCGACGACCGCTGGCTGAAAGCCGCCGCCCAAGCGGCGGATTTTACCGAAACCTGGGCCTATTGCTGGAATGTGCCCATCCCCGCCGATGACAGCGGCTCCACCTTTCCGCACGGCGCCACTGCCACCGGTTTCAGCCTGATCGCCTGCGGCCAATCCGGCGCGGATTTGTTCCTGGCCGGGGCGCCCTTCTATTTTTACCGCCTCTACCTGGAAACTGGCGACGCCCATTACGCGGACATGGCCCGGCAGTTCCTTTACAATCCACGCCAAAGTGTCGATATCAACGGGTCGCTCGGTTATGGCTTCCCCGGTCTTTGCACGGAGGCGTTGTCCCTGGCTCCGCCGCGCGGCCACGGGGTCAATGCCTGGCTGCCGTGGCTCACCTACAGCATGCTCGAACCCATGGTTCGATTGGAGGATGCCTATGGAACGATGGACCTTCCCGCCGTTGACACAAAACAGCGGCCAGAGATGCTGGCCAAGGACCAAGTTTTCGGACGCACGCGCGGACTGCTTTCGGTAAACGCAACGGCTGCGAAATAGACTTGCCTGAAGCGTGTGGCCTCACCAACTTCGCCCCAGGTCGGGACTCGCAGGCTCAGAGTTTCACCCGATAAAAGGACCGCGGCGCGGACGGGATGTTAGTGTAGGGGGGCGTCGCCGCGTTGGTGGTCCAGGGCCCGGTGACATTGGTGGCCTGCAACAGGGCGCCGCCCCCGGTCCAGGTCAGGACCAGGTTGCGCCCGGCGCTCATCTGGGCGCTCAGGAGGGGCAATGGGCTGGCCTGGATTTCGATCGCGCTGACCCCGCCATAATTGCCGTTGGTGATCAGCAGGTCAAACGCGCCGCCGGTAAGATTGCTCACCACAAAATAATTCGCTCCCGGCGTTTCCCCGGACGTGCCGGTATTCGTCGGCGTCAGGTCCTGCACCAGGCTGCCGGAGTTGGCCGTGTCGGTGGTGAATAAGTTCCATTGCACGGTTACCAGCGCGGGACTGTTGGAGGTCTGCCCCGAGTGCGTGCGCACGTAATTGTCGCCGCCCCACCCCACCGTATTGCCGCGGTAATAGAAATACAGATTGTAGCCGTTGGTAAACGGGGCGTCCAGGTTGGTCACGGACAAATACCAGCAGTTGTTATTGACGTTCACAAAGCTGTCGAGCAGCGTCTTATTGTTGGAGCCGATCGTCGAGGCCGTGATCTCGTTGGCCCACTTGTAAACGATCGCGGCGCCCGACGGGTATTTTGCGCCATCAAATGTGTAATACGGCGCGTTGGTCACCCCGCTCGAGGAGCCGCTGGCGAGATAAAAATTATACCAATTGGTCGTGTTCAAGGCGCCGGCGCCAAGGCGGTTGTCGATGAAATCCTTCGAGTAATCCTGATCAGCGGCAAATTTGATGGACATCCGCGAGTCGGGCCCGCCGCTGCCGTTGGTCAGGGAATACGGTGACAGATTCCACAGGTTGGCGGTGAAGTAATGCGGGGCGTACCACGAGCGGTCAGAAGCCCATTTGGCCAAACCCTCGGGCGAATCGTTGTCCGAATAATCAATCGTGTAGCTCCCGTTGCTGCCGGTCCCGGCGCAGACGTTCGGCATGTAAAAAATCTCCCCCCATTCGCCGTCGCCGCTAAACAGCGGCGCGGTCGGGCTCCACGGCCCCATGGGCGAAGGCGCGAATTGGGCATAGGTGGTCGTGCTCAGGCTGGGCATGGATAAGGCAACATAGTTGCTGCCGGAAAGCCGCACAAACGAACTTTCCCCGGATAATCCCGCCGCTCCCTTCGAGGCCTGCGCATGATCCGTCACCCACGCACCGTTGGTCCAATAGGTCCACGCAGAACTCACGGCCAGGCTCCCCACGGGCACCCGCGCCACATTGGCATCCCAATAAATGTAATAATAGCCGTCGTCGCCCTTGATGATCGGCCCGTAGTTGTCCGCCCCGGGCGAGGGAATCTCGGTGAGGCTTTCCAGCGTGAGGGACGGCAGGGATACCTGACCGATGGCGGTGCCCACCCGCGTGATGGAGGACGCGTTAACCTCCGTGAGGAGCACCAGCAACTGGTTGGTCTCGACGACTCCGTCGCCAATCCAGAATATGTTCGCTGTGTTGGTGGGCACGAAAAACGTGGCGGTGTTGTTATTCAACGCGTACAGGTTTGTTCCCACTTGATGCACCAGGGAGTTCCGCGGCAGTGAAGTATTGCCCCGCACATTGGTGTAAAAATGGTTGGTCACCGTCGAGATGAACGAATCGTTGCAGATCCAGGCCACGCTGCCATCCGGCAATTGCACGGATTTTTGGTTATCCCCGCCGCTCCAGCCCAAGGCATTGGTTCGGGACTGCGCCAGCTCCCCCCAGCGCCACAGATAGGTCATGGGAATATCCCATCCGTCATTGTTAGTCCGATCCATGATTTCCACGTCATCCAGCCAGTAGTTGGCCGCTGTTTGAAAACAAAAGGCGATCGAGACGGCTCCCGACGCCCGGAACGGATACAGATATTCCTGATAGCTGTTCTCGTTGGTGGAAATTTCAAACAGAATCTGCGGGAACACGGGAGTGGCGCCAAGCAGGCTTACGCCAATATGCGAGCGCAACGTATCGGTGGTTGCCCAAAACCGCAGGACATATGTGTCCGAACTGGTTGCGGTGAAAGAACTGCTGACGAGCTGAACCGAATTCGAGGCGGCGCCGGGATTGCTCACGGTCACCAGCACGGCGTTGGTTCCCCAATGCGCGGGACTGCTGTTGTTCGCAAAGGTCGCCGCCCCGCCGCTGCTCAAACCGGTGGTCCAGTTGTTCAAGCCATTCTCGAACCCGCCGTTCGTGAGGATTTGCGCCCAAGAAGGGCGGGCCAGCAAACACGTCAGCGACATCAGGCCCACGAACCCATGACGACGAACGTCCCGGCTAAACGATAACTTTTTTAGCGAATTCATATAGTCTCAAGATGCTCTGAAAAGCGGTTCAAATCCTGGTTGAACCTGAAATCCGAAGTTACAGCCCGCAGACGGACGCAACACGATGTAGCGCAGGCTGGAAAGCCTGCGCTACCTCTGCAATGTGGTTCGACCTCGGTTTTCGGGTTGAATAGTGCCAGCGTCTTGCCCGAGGGGGCATGGTCATCGTTGGCGACGCTGTCATAGCCAATCACGTGCGCCGCGGCCGCCACCTCGAGGCCGCTGTTCCGGAACTGGCCTGCGAATCCATTTTCTGTTCCGTGATGGAATCACCGCAGATCACCGGTCGGTCCCCAGGCCGGAGGAGCCGGCAGGCAGGCGCCGGGAGCGGCTGATAGCGGGCCAGAAACACATCATTGGTATTGGCCGCAGCCACGCCAGCGACCAGCCAGAGTGCTGGAGCAGCCACATATAGGAGGATAAACTGGCGCACAAGGTGAACTATAGTCTGCGCACTCACCTCCAAACTGTCAAGGGTGAGTCGGGCAAAATGGCGGGGCTGGGCTTTTGAATGAATTCCAGCGTGTTGCGCACCCATCTGGGATCAATCCGCAGGGCGCATGGCCGGTCTTTCTGCAAACTTCCTTCAAAGGACCCGCCAACCTCTGGGAGCCAGGGAAAACGGGCATTTTCGCGACCTGGATTTTTACTCGAAACTGGCCAGGGGCGAAGCTGGCCTGCTTTCAGGCCGCACTGCCCATTGATAATTGGGAAAGGATGCCATTTGGAACCACAGCTCGCCTCCTTTCATGATTTGATCATGCGTAATGAATACTTTATCAAATGGTTTCCCGTTTAATTTTGCACCGTCAATGTAATATTCCTGCGGACCGTTGTCTTGCGCCGTGATGGTGAAGGTTTTTCCGTTGCTCAGCTTGATGGTTCCCCGGTCAAACACCGGGCTGCCAAAAAGGTAAACCGGATTGCCGGGGCAGACCGGATAGATTCCCAAAGCGCTCAAAACATACCAGGCGGACATCTGCCCGGTGTCTTCATCGCCCGACAAACCGTCGGGAGTGGACTGGTAAAGTTCATTCATGACCTCCCGGATGCGCACCTGCGTTTTCCACGGCTGGCCGGCATAGTCATAAAGGTAGATCACATGATGAACCGGTTCGTTGCCGTGCGCATATTGGCCAAAATTTTGGGCTGCCATTTCGTTCATCTCGTGGATCATGGTATGGTAAGTGCCTACCTTGACCGCCGTGCCCGCGTTGAACATCGCATCCAGCTTGTTGGCAAAAGCCTCGTCGCCGCCGATCAATTGTACCAGGCCGGGAATGTCCTGCATGACGCTCCAGGTCCATTGCCAGGAATTTCCCTCCACGAATGGTCCGCCCCACTCGATGGGATCAAACGGTTCATACCAGGACCCGTCGTCTCTCCGGCCGCGCATCATTCCTGTCCCGGGGTCAAAGACGTTCGTATAATTCATGGCGCTTTTTAAAAACGCCGCTTCGTCTGCCGGCCGGCCGGCCGCACGGGCCAGGGTGGCTGCGCAGAAATCGTCATACGCATATTCGAGCGTCCTGGCGGTGCCCGCGAACACATTCGTGTACGGCACATAACCCAGCTTGTCGTAATAATCCGAATCGCCGCGCCCCATGCCAAAATAACCGCCATGATGCGCGTCGTGAACCATCGCATCCACCGCTGTCTGCAAGGCAAAATTGGTGACCCCTTTAGTCCAGCCATCCGCCAGCAACGAGAAGGCGTGATTGCCGATCATCGCCTGCCGGTTGCCTGGACTGGACCATGCGGGCAGGAAGCCGCTTTCGTTGTAGGAATTGATCACCCCCTGTAATATCTCCGCGCTGATTTCTGGATATAGCAAATTATACAGCGGATGCGCGGCGCGAAATGTGTCCCAGAAGCCTGAATCCGTGTACATGACTCCCATGTGGATTTTGCCGTCGTTGGGGCCGGCATAAACCGGCTGGTTGTTGCGATCAAATTCGTAGAGCCGGTGCGGGAACAAAATGCTCCGGTACAATGCGCTGTAGAACGTCCGCTGCTGTGCTTCTGAACCCCCATGGATTATGACCCGCCCCAGAGCCTCGTTCCACGTGTCCTCCGCTCTATGCCGGACCGTGTCAAAATCCGCGTTCCCAATTTCCCGTTGCAGGTTGCGTTCGGCTTGTTCCGGGCTGATGAACGAGGAGGCGACCTTGCATTCCACAACCCGGTTGCTGCTGGTGTCAAATTTTAGATACGCGCCTACGTGCCGGCCCTCCAGCCTGGTTGCGCCCGCTTGAATCGCGTCATCAGACCAGACTCCGTTCGTCACGAAGGGACGGTCGAAAACAATCGTGAAATAATTTCCATAATTATTCGGCACCGCGCCGCTGTTGTCGCGCGCCACCCCGATGATTCGGTTCTCCGAAGGAATCACTTCCACGTAAACCGGCTTTTGACTCTGGAAAACATCCAGCACAACGTACGCATCGCCCGGCTGCTCAAAGGTGAATCGGAACCGTGCTGCGCGTTCAGTTGGCGTCACCTCAGCGGTGGCGTTCCAGGTATCCAAGCGCACCTTGTAATAACTCGGCTGCGCAGTTTCGTCCTCGTGCCGGAAGGCGGAAACCCGGTCCTGTTCCGTCACCGCCAACCTGCCTGATACCGGCATCAACGAAAAAGCGGCATGCTCCCGGATCCACACACTGGGCTCGTGCGACTGTCGGATTCCATAAATCCGGTTGTGCCGATATTGATAAAAAAAAGAGTTGTCCTGCGGCTCAGTGTACGGTCCCCAAGTATTCATGGGAAATGGCAGGGCGATGGTTGGGTACGTATTCCCATGCGAGAATCCGTCGCGCGAAGCAGTGCCCTGCATTGGCTTGGCCAGCATAAACAACGGAGGCTCCTGGCCCGAAGCGGCTGATGCAAGGGGCAGCAGTAAAACGAACAAAGTATATTTTTGCATGGGACAATTTTGCCAATATTCCCTGAAATAATCACTTTAAAACAAAAGGTGTGTCATCGGGTTAAGCAAACCTACCCTACAAAAGATGCGGTTCGCGGTACTAACAATTTTTCACCTCGAGCGCGCCGCGCTGGAAAATGGAGCTTGATATGGCTTGCGCTCCGGTCAACCATACTCTCAATGCTGCTTCCAAATGAACCGTATATTTCAAAATCATAGTTTAGCCACCGTGCTTTTAATGCAGTGCTATTGTGGCGCAATGGCCAGCGCTTCAAATGGATCACTGGTGGAAAGCATCAACCCGTTTGTTGGCGCCAGCACCAGCGTTGACTATGGCGAGGGCAAAACATTCCCCGGAGCGGCGACGCCGTTTGGCCTGGTGCAATTGAGTCCCGACACGATCACCGGGGGAGACAATGGGCCCGGTTATTCGTATGAGCACAAGACGATCGAAGGGTTCAGCTTCACTCACATGAGCGGCATCGGCTGGTACGGGGATTTGGGAAATTTTCTGGTCATGCCGACCTTGGGCCCGCTGAAAACCGAACGAGGTGTAAACGGTGGTGGCGATGGCTATCGTTCCAAGTTTACGCATGACGGCGAAATTGCCAAAGCCGGCTATTATGCGGTCACGTTGACGGATAATGACATTCGCGCCGAGGCGACGGCGGCGCCGCACGCCGGAATATTAAGGTTTACTTTTCCGCAGAACAAACAAAGCCGGGTGCAAATTGATCTCGCCCGGCGCATCGGGGGAACGTCCACCCGGCAATATGTCAAGGTGGTGGACGACCACACGATTGCCGGCTGGATGAAATGCCCGCCCGAAGGTGGCGGCTGGGGCGGTGGTTTGGGCAAGGCAAATTACACCGTTTATTTTTGCGCGCAATTTAGCAAGCCCATCACCAATTGGGGCGTTTGGTCGGCGGAAATTCCCGCAGGCTGGACCCGCAAGCGCGAGGACATCGAGAGCCGGCCTTACCGCGAGGTCGTAGCGACGGCAAAAATTCTCCAGGGCTGTAGGGAAATGGAAGGCGACCATCTGGGATTTTACAGCGAGTTTGCCACGGTCAACCGCGAACAACTGCTGGTTAAAGTGGGCATTTCCTTTGTGGACGCCGCCGGTGCCAGGCAAAACCTTGAAAGCGACATTCCCGGATGGAATTTTGACGGCGTGCGGGCGCAGGCCACTGCGTTGTGGAAAAAGGCCCTCGCCCACATCGCGATCAAAGGTGGTACGGACGCCCAGCGGGAAGCCTTTGCAACCGCAGTCTATCATACCATGCTCGATCCGCGCGCCTATTCCGACATAGATGGCAATTACACCGGTGCCGACGGGAAAAAGCACCAGGCGAAGAACTTTACCTACCGGACGATTTTCAGCGGTTGGGATGTCTATCGCAGCCAGTTCACCTGGCTGAGCCTCGTGCGCCCGGACGTGGTGAATGATGAGATAAACTCCTTGATGCAGCAGGCGGAGCTGAGTGGAAATGGCTATCTCTCTCGCTGGGAAATTTTGGGCTCCGAATCCGGCTGCATGATTGGGGATCCGGCCGTGTCAGTATTCACCGAGGCGTATCGGAAAGGCATTCGCGGTTACGACGTCGAAAAAGCGCTCAAACTGTGCCTGCAATCGGTGGACCCGAATACCGAGAACGGAAACCATCGCCAAGAGTATGCGCGACTCGGTTATGTTCCCGGCAGCATCTCGGGTACGCTGGAAAATGCCTACAATGATTATTGCGCCGGTCGATTTGCCGAAGCGTTGGGGGACGCGCCTGACGCGCAGCGTTTGCTAAGGCGTTCGCTCAATTATCGGAATATTTACGATCGGACCGTCGGCAACATGCGCGCTAAAAATGCCGACGGATCATGGATAAAGTGGGAGGGCGCCACGACCGAAGGGCAGGGTTGCGTGGAGAGCAACCCTTATCAGCAGGGCTGGTTTGCGCCCCAGGATCCGGCTGGCTTGATAGATTTAATGGGCCGGGATTATTTCTTGAATTACTTGAACGAGTTCTTTGAGAAGACTCCGCGATCATTTAAATGGAATGAGTATTGCAATCATTCCAACGAACCGGTGCACCACACTGCCTATCTTTTCGCATATGCCGGCGAGCCGTGGCTCGGGCAAAAATGGGCGCGCGTGGTCATGGATCACGCCTATGGCCCGGGCGTGAAGGGCCTTTGCGGCAACGAGGATGTCGGCCAAATGTCTGCCTGGTATGTCTTAAGCGCCATCGGTTTTCATCCGGTGTCTCCGGCGGACGGAATTTACATCATCGGCAGCCCGCTTTTTGAACAGGCCACCATCCAACTGGATTCAAAGTATTATCCTGGCAAAGCTTTCACGGTCAAAACGCGCAATAATTCGGCGCATAACTTTTACGTGCAGTCGGCCACCCTCAACGGCAAACCCCTCAATCGCGTCTGGATCAGCCATTCGGAAGTAGTCGCCGGAGGCAGCCTGGAATTGATCATGGGACCCAATCCGAATGCAAGCTGGGGAGCATCACCGGACCAGCTGCCACCTCGCAATTTTGCACCGATGAGCCAGCGGTAAAATAAAGACGCTGCGTGTTAAAGCGTGCCTGTGGCCTATGGAAAAAATCGTCCGCCGTGTTGCCGTGCTCGGATTCTGCCTGGGGGCGGCTGCGGCCTGCGGGCAGGAGCGGGCTTGGTTTGTGGATGGCTATCATGGCGGCATTTATGGGCATTACCCGCCTTTCGTCACACAATTCATGGTGGATTCAATGCGGGCGAATCCCGACTGGAAACTTAATCTGGAGATCGAACCGGCGACTTGGGATTTTGTCCGCACCAATACGCCCGAAGCCTATGCGGCGTTTACGGAACTTGCAGCGGATCAATCCGTCTCCGGGCGGATTGAGTTTATAAACCCGGCATACGCGCAAAGTTATCTCTGGAATATTTCCGGCGAGAGCATCATTCAACAGTTTGCGCGTGGAATGGGGAAAATCCGCGAGCATTTTCCCAGCGCGAAATTCACCACCTACAGTTCGGAAGAGCCCTGCTTCACAAGTGCGTTACCCGGCCTCTTGAGGTCATTCGGAATCGAACATGCCGTGCTGAAAAATCCCGACACCTGTTGGGGTGGTTACACCCGGGCGTTTGGCGGCGAATTGGTGAATTGGATCGGTCCTGATGGTACAGCCATTCCCACCGTTCCACGTTATGCCATGGAATCGCTGAAACTAAACTCGACTTGGGAAACCATTGCCAATGCCAATAATCCCAAGTTTGTTCAAGCCGCGCTCCGGGCCGGGATTGAACACCCCGTCGGCATGTGTATTCAGGACGCGGGCTGGCGAAATGGGCCATGGTTAAAGCACGTGGGCGATGCCTATGAACCATCTGAGTTCACAACCTGGCGAAATTACTTTCAAAATGTGGCCCTTCAAAAAACTGCTGAAGATTGGCATCTCAGCCAGGAAGATGTGCAGGTCAGCCTCGTCTGGGGGGCACAGGTATTGCAGCGCATTGCCCAGGAGGTTAGAGGCGCGGAAAGCCGCATCGTAACCGCGGAAAAAATGGCAACCCTGGCTGTAGTCTATCGGCAAGCCGCCTGGCCGGAAAACTCGCTCGAGGAGGCTTGGCGAACGCTCATGCTGTCGCAACATCACGACTGCTGGATCGTGCCTTACAACACCCGCGGCGGACAAAGTTGGGCCGATAAGGTGGCCGGCTGGACCCGGAACACGGTTCAGCGAAGTGATGAAATCGTTCGGCGGTCAGCCGGGGCATTGGCAGGGGAATCAAAATCAAACCAGCCCCTCCAATTGCGCGTATTCAATACTCTGGGGATGGCGCGGACCGCGATTGCCCGCGTGGCTTTGCCGGAAGATTGGCGGGGCGAGTCGCTGATTCGCGACCGCGCGGGTCAGGTGGTTCCTTCGCAGGCAGTGTCATCTGATGAGGGCGTGAAAGACTTGATTTTCCTGGCTACTGTGCCTGCCCTGGGTTACGTCACCTTTAACCTGGAAAACACGAATAAAACCAGGGTGGAACGCCCACTCGGTTTCGGGGCCACGGCCGCCCCGGCCGGGTTGGAGACTGATCTTTATCGGCTTGAACTCGATCCTGTTCATGGCGGGACCATTAGCAAGTTAATATTGAAAGGGCAGGGAAATCGTCAGTTGGTGGATTCGGACAGCGCGCGCCGATTCAATGAACTGCGCGGGTTTTTCTTCCAGGCCGGAAAATTCGCCTCAACGGCTGACAATCCGGCCAGGATTGAAGTCATCGAGAATGGGCCGGTGCGGGCCAGGGTTCGCATCAGTGGCCAGCTAGCTTCCAACGCCGTGACTCAGGTGATCACGCTGACGCAGGGGCAGCGGCGGATTGATTTCAACGCGCGGATTGAGTGGCATGATAATCCCGGCATTGGTGAGAATTTCGAGCAGTCGGGCGGGTTCCAGCCGGTGCATGATCACAAGGCGTTCTACGACGATCGTTACAAATTGGTTGCCTACTTGCCAGTGAACCTGCCCGAACAACAAATTTACAAAAACGCTCCGTTTGATGTGACTCAAAGCCGGTTGGCAGACACGTTTTTTAATACGTGGTCCGGCATCAAGAATAACGTTCTGTTAAACTGGGTGGATGTGTGGGATTCCACGAATAAAGTCGGCTTGGCGCTGCTGTCAGATCACACGACCAGCTTTGTGCATGGCAAAGAGTATCCACTTGGGTTGACATTGCAATACTCCGGAATCGGGCTCTGGGGTCGCGATTATTCCGTGCACGGAGCAACCGCCGCGAATTATGCCATGGTGCCGCACCAAGGCAACTGGCAACAAGCAGCGCTTTGGGCTGAGGACGACGGGTGGAACGAGCCCCTGCAAACGGAACTCTTCACTTCCGAGGCCGCGCCGGCATTCGCCCGCAGATCATTGCTTTCATTTGATCGCGACGGTTGGGAAGTGCCGGCCATGTGGCTCGCAAACGGCAAGGTTTATATCCGATTATTCAACGCCTCCGGAGCAGCGGCACGGCGAAGTCTGACCTATGACGGACCGGTTGCGAAAGTGGAACTGGTGCAGTTAAATGATGAATTGCTGCGTGAGCTTCCTGTGACAAAAGATCCCGCGCGACGGGCCCATTTCGATCTGACGCTGCATCGTTTTGGCGTAGGCACGCTGAGGATCACTCAATAAGCTGAGGTGGACCTTTCGCGCCTTGCGCTTAGGCGGGAATAGGGCGCGCGGATTCCGCCTTGTTTTTCTTGAGTAAAAAGCCAATCCTATTCGGACATGCCAATGCACCCTGGTAAATCCGTTTGGCGAGCCGCTTCATGCTTTTTGTGTCTCATCGCCGGCGCTCAGCACCTAGGCGCGCAGACTGATTTTAACATCCGTCTCTGGCAATCAGAGGACGGTTTGCCGAATAATATTGTTCAAGCCATTGCTCAGACACGGGACGGCTATCTTTGGATTGGCACGCGCGAGGGATTGGCGCGGTTTGATGGCGGACAGTTTCGTTTATTGGAATTGCTGTCTCAATCCTCCCAACCGTCTGTTATCAGTTTACTTGGGGACCGAGACGGCAGTTTATGGATAGGAACAGAACAGTCGGGAATCTTTCATTTGAGTGGTGACAAGCTGGAGCGCTGTGATGCAAGGGGCGGCAATAAAACTTTCGATGTTTACGAAATTCAACAAGGTGGCGATGGCGTGGTTTGGTTTGGAACCTCTAACGGCATATTTTATTGGGTAAATGGCCACCTGGAGCAAAAGAAAGGCTTCATGAAATTACAGCAACGATTCTGCATAGATAATTCAGGCCACGCTTGGGTGCTTGACAATGGTTTAAAAAGGTTGGATTCAAACGCCGCCACGAATTATCCTGTGCAATCAGGTAATTTACCAAATATCGTCCGGTATTTATATTGTGATAAGCACGGAACTTTTTGGCTTGGGCGAAGTTCTGGCGGCAATAATGCGTTGATTGGTTTACGCAATGGCGTGGCTGCCAGCTTTGACAGAAGCAATGGCCCGGCCGGATTTTCAAGTGTGATTTTTCGGGATAGCTCAGATGAGCTCTGGGTGGGTTCTTATTCCGGTCTGAGCCAGTTGAGGAATGCAAAGTTTTCTAATTTCACCACTTCGGACATGTCGTCATATCGGATTTATTCGGTGTTTGAGGACACAGAGCACAATCTGTGGATTGGTTCTGAAGAAGGACTTACCCGTTTGACGCGCAAGCGATTCAAGACCATCACAAAAAAGGATGGGTTGTCACTGAATGCCGTCGTTTCCGTCTGCCCCAGCCGGGACGGCGGCGTCTGGATCAGTTCCTGGGGCGGCGGCATCAATCATTATCTCGATGGCAAATTTACGTATCTGCAAACCAGCAATGGATTGAAATCCAATTATATCATGGGCATGTTGGAAACGCGCGACGGAAGCCTTTGGGCGGGTTCAGATTACGATGGTCCGCTTCATTGCGTGAAAAATGGCAGAATTGTAATTTATAAGCAGTCTGACGGGTTCGTGCCACAAGCTGCCACCGTCGTTTTGAATGAAGCTAGCAGCGGAATGCTGTGGATCGAAATAGGGGCGGTTTGCAAATTTGGAGCGGGACTAACTTCACCCGGTTTACCACCAAAAATGGATTGTGTAACAACACAGTCAATGCGATTTGTGAAGGATTCCAGCAAGCGGTTTGGATTGGGACCGACGGAGGATTGATGCGATGGTCGGGCGGAAAATTTGAAGATTTAGGAGCAAGAGATTCGCGGCTGAAAATAACCATTCTCTCGCTCTATCAGGATGCTAAAAGAACTTTGTGGATCGGGAGCAAAACACACGGTTTATTGATGCTGCGTGAGGGGGCGCTGAATGAATTTAGAGGCACGAATGGCCTTTTTAGCGAATCGATTTATTCAATTCTTGAAGATAATTATACGAATTTGTGGTTCAACAGCAGTCGGGGTGTTTTTAGGGTGTGTAAACAGCAAATCGAATCTGTCGCCAAAGGAAAGGACGCGACCATCACTTCCATCAGCTACGGGAAAGCGGACGGTATTTTGGCCAGCGGCCAATTCAAGGATATCACCCAGCCGGCCTCATGTAAAGACGGCCAAGGGCGGCTTTGGTTTCGCACAACCCAGGGCGTCGTCGTAGTCGATCCCGATGTCATCGCCGTCAATCATCAAGCTCCCCCGGTTGTGATCGAGAAAGTCGTCGCTGATAATAAACCAATCGCCGGGGAGCAAGTGGGGCTAAATATGCCGGAGGTTCTTACTATTGCGCCAGGCCGTGGCGAATTGGATATCCAGTATGCAGCCTTGAGCTATACTGCGCCGGAGAAAAATTTATATCGTTACAAGCTGGAGGGTGTGGATTCTGATTGGGTGAATGCAGGGAATATCCGCGACGCGAAATATAATAATTTGCATCCCGGGCAGTACCGGTTTCAAGTCGCGGCTTGCAACAACGATGGGGTTTGGAACGAAAGGGGACAATCCGTGGAATTAATCATGGAACCGCATTTCTGGCAGACCCGGTGGTTTTTAACTTTATGCGCCCTCTTGGTCGCGGGCTTCGTTGGCGGCACGGTCCGCATCCTCACTCGCCGTCGAATGCAAAAGAAGCTCGCGCACATAGAAAAACAGCGCGCGGTTGAGCAGGAACGAACGCGCATCGCGCGCGATGTCCATGATGAATTGGGCGCGAAGCTTACCCGAATCTCATATCAAGGTAGTATTGCCGTGTGTCGCTTGAGCGATCCGGTAGAAACGCGCAAACAAATTGAGCAGATGTCCGCTTCTGCGCGGGAGGCGGTTTCATCCCTGCATGAAATCATCTGGGCGGCGGATCCACAAAGCGACTCGGTGGAAGGATTGATGGCGCACATTAGTCAACATGCGGAAGAGTTTTTTAATGCCTGCGCGATTAGGTGCGAAGTGGTCGCTCCCGCACAGTTTCCGGCACTTCACATTTCAGCGCGCATACGTCACAATTTGTTTTTAGCGATCAAGGAGGCCATTAACAATGCGGCCAAACATGCCCGGGCGACTCGTGTTCTTATTCAAATCATCATTGGGGCGAAGGCGTTGGAAATTTTGGTTTCTGACGACGGGGTGGGCTTTGTAATGGACCCAGCCATTGATGACCTGCCTGCCCGGGCGCAGCGGATTGGTCATCACGGTCTGTTAAATATGCACCAGCGGTTAAGCTCCATTCACGGCCGATGTGAAGTCCATAGCCAAGAGGGGCGGGGCACCGACATTCGTTTTGTCGTTCCGCTGAACGAGGGGATGATTTAGCCCGTCGTATGTTTATGTGTATTTACCTTTTTTAATTTTCGCGTATTGTTTTTGAACTGGAGAGTGGTACGTTCATGCCGCTTTCTCCAGTCCGAGGATAGCGGCGTAACCGCAGCGGACAAGGCTGATTTTGGAGGCGAGGAATTTCTTGAGCGTAATGCTTTCTGGTGAAGC
>Ga0302320_10005616_pt1 | contig 28061 bp, 27 predicted proteins | sample Bog_T0_3_FD_202130 | JGI IMG/M metagenome (GOLD analysis project Ga0302320, IMG submission 202130) | Peat permafrost microbial communities from Stordalen Mire near Abisko, Sweden - Bog_T0_3 | ecosystem: Environmental > Terrestrial > Soil > Wetlands > Peat | place: Sweden: Abisko, Stordalen Mire...
GTCTTGCGTAAAGCCCGCACGACAAACTCAACACGTTGTTCCTGAACTTCCATCTTCTTCCACGGCACCGCTTGTCCACCTCCGCGCTCGTTCTCGCTCGCGCGGAAATGTAAAGCATCTCCAGAGACAATGTGTAAAGAATGTCATGGAACTGAACAGCGGGACCCGTGGGTACTTGAACTAGTTTTGCACGGTCAATGTAAGGTTCTAACAACTTTTTTGACTAGAGACCCAAGCCAATATCCAAGCTCTGCTCCTGCCTCGGCGCAATCTCCCGCTGCGGCGTGACTGCCTGCTCCTGCTTCTGTTCTGGCTTCATCTCCGGCGCATGGGCGCTGCTGTGCGAAACATCATGCCCCAGCGCGGCTCCCAGCTCAAATGGCCTCACTTCGCCGTGTGGGAGTACGCTCAGCCGATCCAATTCAGCCCTTACCTCGCGAAAGCCCTCGTACAGCTTCAGCAGCTTGCTGATTCCGCCCATCTCCCCGACGGTGCGGATCATTGCGAGGTGGGAGACCCGCAGGGCCTCCACCTGACGTTCGAGTTCGGCTAACAGTGAGGCATTCATCGTACTCGGTGAGTACAACGCGGCGATGGCATCTGGTCCGCCGATCCTGCAGTGGATGTACGATTATTATCGAGACCGCCTCAATGTTGCTTGGAGTGCTACCTATCCCACGCGATGACGGTGGAAGGCGCGCGTATTTCAACCCCTAAAAGTCTCGGAGTAGTTGGGACAAACTTAGTTTGAACCCATCGGCAATCGTCTTCAGCACCCGCAGACTGGGATCCTTCTTACCGGTTTCAATCTCCGACAAATAGCTGCGGTCAACACCGAGCATCTCAGCCATTTCCACCTGGGTCCAGCGGCGCTCCAGCCGCAGAGCGCGGACGCGGTTCCCGAGACGTACACGAATGTCAGTGGACACCCCTCGATAATCGCGTGTATGCTGTCATTGATGCGTTGGCAATTGCCAACAGAGCATTCGCGAGGTGTGCAAATGGCTGGAAAAGCGGGGAATGGTCTGGAGACAGTGGGGATACCGGCATCATTGCAACGAAAGGAAAAAGAACCTGCCAAATTCGTCCAATTTCGAATCCCCGTGTCATGGTGGGAGGAACTGGCTGATCTCGGTAGGGAGTTCAACCAGGATGTTTCTACGTTTCTGCGCGAGGCCACAGAGGATTGGCTGCAGCGAGCTAGGAAAGTGCGCCAACAGGCCGGACCGTCCGTCGAAAGATAGAAACCTCTCAATTCATGAAATTGTTTAGAGATGCAATCATCGTCGCAGCTGGCATTCCGCTCTTAATCGGAGGTGCAATTGCAGTGGGCGCGCTTTTTATAGGAGCGGCGTCTGTTGTGTTGTTTCGCAAGATGCACACTTTACTCAGACCGTAACTAAAAAGACTTCAGTTCCCCTCGCGGAAGGACGCCGAGTCGATCTAACTCGGCCCTGAAGTCGCGGTAGCCTTCGTACAGCTTTAGCAACTTGCTGATTCCGCCCAGCTCTCCGACGGCCCGGATCATGGCTAGATGGGAAGCGCGCAGGATCTCCACCTGGTGCTCCAGTTCAGCTATTCTGACATCCTTCTGGGCAAGTTGCGCAGCAAGTTGGTCACGGGAGCGCTTCGGCAGCCGACCTTGCCATTCCCGAAACTGCTTCTGCTCCTCCTGGGCCCGGGCCAGTTGCTCCGCACGGACAGGGATACGGGTGATGGAAGAGGCATGGCCGATTGCCGGATGCTTCCTGGCCACAGCCCGAGCTGTGATGGTCTCATTTGCCTCCAGCATCTCTTTAAGGATGCGCTCCATCTCTGGATCGGCATCGTTGCTGCTACATACTGTCGGTTCAATATTGGCCATCGAGTACCCTTCTTTCCGGCTCAGCGGGATCGCGGGACAAGTCAGCTCCATCGGGGAACACCAACTGTCCTGGAGGCGTCTCCAGGAGCTTCCGCACACCTTCCAACCTCACCTTGGCATGAGCAAGCTGGTTATCCAGTCCGACGCTGCCAGAGATGCGCCGTTGGATCGTTTGCTGTGAAGCCTGCATAGTTCCAGGCACTCCCTCTGACGATGCAGGTTCTGCTTCAAGCAGCTTTGGGTTTCCATTGCCGAGGCTCTGTGACTTGCGCTCCTCGATCACCTTAATCGCCAATGCGAACCTCGTCTCCAACTGAACCAGGTTGTGCCGCGTCTGTGCCAGATCAGTGGCGGAGAGATGCTTACAACCAGTGAAGCATTCCAGATGCTTCTGGCAAGGATCAACCATAAAGCTGTTGATGCAGTGCCCATACGGCGTGGAATGGAATCCATCCGCCTCCACGGCCAGATAGTCGATGGCGGCATCCTCACCGTCCATCAGTTGAATCCGCTTGAATGCGTCCACGATGGGGCCACGCACCTTTCCTGACTTGATCAACCTGGCGATTGTCGCCGACTTCTCTCCAAGGCGGGCCTCCACCTCGGGCTTCAACTCGACCTGGTCCAGGTCTTCTGAAAGGCTCCGGTGGTCATATTCGTAGCTCTGGGCAACCTGCCGCCGATTGAATCGCTTGGTGATGATGGTGTCGGCGATTCCCAGTCGGAACAACTCCGTGTTCTGCAGGTGACGGAGGCTGTGTGGCCGAAGGGTCAATGCGCGGTCTTCGTCAGTCTGTCCATACACCGAGAAGAGCGTTTGCTCCTTTCCTGTGGCCAGAGCGTGCGTCGTCATTTGCCGGTCCAATCTGCCGACGGAACAGTACCTTGTGATGTCACATAACCCCTCGTTTCTACCTTCGCTCAAGGCCCGCTTCGGCATGAGAAACAGGAGTTCCGATGCAGGTAGCTCCCCATCCGCAAGCTTCAGCGGCGTCGAATCTGACTGCTTCGTGACAACCTGTTTGGCGAGATAATCCTCCAACTCGTCGATGCGAAGGTACACATCGGACCAGACCATTTGGCCTTCCTGACTCCCGTCCCACACAGTGCCATTTGCCTTGCGGAGTGGAAATCCATTCAGCCTGCGGAAATACTGATAAACAGCAACCTCCAGAAGGCGTCCTTCATAGATTTCTTTCAGTTGTCTATTGCGAAGTTCCTCGAACACGGCGGGGTCGAAATCTCGCTGGTAACGGTCCACGTATTCACGACGAAGCTTCTCTGGATAGCGAACGACAAAAGGATTCCCGGTAAGGTACGTGTATATTTCAGCGGCGCGGACATACTCACTCTTTTCAAACTGCGGCAGAATCCGCCCGGTTTCAATCTGACGCTGGAGGGTTTTGCGAAGCGGTTCCGTCGCCTTCACTATCTGATCGAGAGTGTTGGTGAGGACCCCTTCAAAAACTGCTGGCACATGCTGAACGGTTTCAAACAGTGCTATGCTGTCCTCATTGACGACTCGCTGCTTCTCCGCAAAGTGGCGCAGCTTCAATGAGCGTGATATGCCACCGGCTAGACCAGCAGGACGACCATCCCTATCAAGATACTCGTGGAACCTCTTCCAGTCCGCGGGGAGCAGCGTGCACTCGCCGTCTCGGAGCCCTGTCAGAATAAGGGTTTTGGCCTGTGCAAACCGCAACATGTCGAGAAAGCTCCGGGGCTGTTCGGTGAAGACGATGCGAACCAACTCCCAGAATGCCCGGCGCTCCGGGAGCTTCTCTGCATTCTTCCTTTCCTCAAGATCAGTTCGGAGGCTCTTTGCCGCCTTTGTGAACTTGGCTGTCCTTTCATGAATCCGCTTGTCGCGCTCCAGAGAAGGGAATAGAGGGCCGTTGTCGATCAGATGATTCGGGTCGAGAATGCTTCTGACAACGCCAAAGATAAGATCAGCCAGTTTCCCGGATGCCTGGATCTTCCTCGCCGTCTCGACGGCGAAGTTGACATCTTCGACGGTGAGAGCTGATGGATCATTGGTGGCCGCGCAGGTAGCCAGAACGCGCAATGGACGACAGATGTTACCAACGACGTGAGAGCAGGTGTTGCGCCGGACGAGTAGCTGATCGATGGCGCATGCTTTTATCAAATCCTGCCACCGCTCAGGCAAAGGTTTCTTCGAGTAGGTTCGAACAGGGCCAGCAACCGGGTTCGCATTCAGTACCTCCACGGTAACCCGGTCCGTGCCGAAGTCGTTGAGCCAGTCTGTTGGAGGCGGCGACGCCTGCACCATCTGGGTAAGGTTCCATCCTTGCCCCTTCGGCGCTACGCCATCCGACCCCAGGCCGATGTTCCATCGGATTCCGAGCTCGGCGGCAATCGCCTGCGCGTCCCTGATGAACGCTTCAAGATTCAAGTTCATGCCGCTGGCCTCCGAGTTCATCGATTACAGTCTGGACTTTGGCAATGGTGCTCTCAAGCTGGAGCGCAGGCGATCCACGCTCCGCATGTGACGACACATAGAAGAACTTCATCACATCACGCAGGTCCTCCAGGACCTGCATGTGGATTCTTGCGTTCACAATCGGCATAAACCGGCTGCAGCCATAGCAGGACATTACAGGGTTGTTCGGACAACTCGGCTGCCCAAGCTCACAGCCGCCGATTCCGGCAATCGGCATGCCATGTGGCACCCCAGCAATCTGTTGATCACCCTTTAATCCCGCCAGTTCATCCGGTGAGATGAACCGACTGTGAGCAACCTTCATCACATTCTGATAGGTACTTGAGATTCCGAGCGCTTGATTGATTCTCTCCGCCTGAGACCGCGACGAATTGAAATAGACAAGGCCGGTGTTGAGATCAGTATGCCCCATGAAAGCTGCAAGCTCTTCCTCGCTCGTACCGGCATCAACCAAACGCAGTGCAGCCGTGTGGCGCAATTCATTGACGCCACGACGACAACCGATGGACTCTGTGACGCCAAAAACAACTTGCGATATTTCCGGGGGCGTCCGATGGAAAACATGGTCCGCACCAGCCATGCCTTTCCGCCTGCAGCGCTCGAAGAGTTCAACAAAAAGCGCAGCCCATTCGCGCTTTACCCGTCGAATCATTGGAAACACACGCTTCGATGAACGCTGCTTGATCATTGAAAAGGTAAGGTGGACGGCAGGGATGTCTTCAATACCATCTCTCCAAATACGGATGCTCCGCATTTCCAGCATGGCAATCTGTTTGGCGCGGAATCCAAACTGATATGAACAGAGCAGAATTGCCGTCCGTTCAAGGATCTCATCTGTGATCGTTGAGTTCCGCAACACCGTGCTCTGACACACTTCATCAATGTGCCAGATGATTGCAGCCTCCTCCTCAAACAAGAGAAATACATCTCCGGTACGAACGCCTGCATATTTGTCCACTTTAGGCAGCGGCAGAAATGAGACCAAGTCAAGCCATTCAGGTCTCCATGTCCCAACGCAATGCATACAAAGAAAGCTGAGTAGGCTCTTCAATGATATGAGCTGAGAATAAGTCATATCGCTGGAAAGACATTGTTTCCAAATATATCTGACTTCCTGCGGGTTGCTCTTCAACACCCCCGCGATCCGAGCAATCGGAACTTCCTTGAGCCTACAGAAGTAGTACTCTGCTGTAACTGGGGAAAGACGGCTGAGTTGTGTTGCGCACCAAATTTTCACAAGCGGACGGATCTGAATGTCGAAGGGGTGGAAATCAAGTTCCGCACTGCGACCATCAAACGAAATGGACCACTGATCGGAATGGCTTGGGTCAACTACATGCCCGTATGCGTCAGAAAAGTCATCGTAAAAGCGTATGACCGCAGGGAGAGGAGGAATGTTTGCCAAGAATTCAGGGGACTGATCCTGCTTCAGAATATTCTTCATTTCCACCTCGCTGGCAAAGACCTCAGCATCGACACTCGTTCGTCAAACTCGCTCCGCCAAACGGTTGACAGCCTGTCCTCAAACACCGCCCGAGCATACCGCAAAGGCATTTCAGAATCGCGAGACCATCCGAAGAATGCGCGTAACTGTTGCAGCGCATCATTCATCTCTACGTCCTCTGACAGGATCTGATTGAGCCGAACTACGGCACAGGTATGTCGCATGGCGTGTGCAGTAATCGAGGTGCTCCCCGTTTGCTCATAAAGCGACTTCCGCAGGCTGGCGGGAAGGGAAGCCGTTACCTTTTGAAAGGTCTTGGAGACCGCTTCGGGCGACATTGGAACACCCTTCTGCGAGTTGAGAAGGAAAGAGTGGCCAGTTCTACCCCTGAAGTTTGAAACATATTCCTGCACAAGAAGTGCGATCATTTTGCTTACAGGGATCTGACGGATCGAAGGCATGTTTTTAATGCAAGGTTTGGAGTATCGAAGATCATCCTCGTACTCGTTGTACTTGACGGACATCCAGTACCGGTCGTGTTGACGATTGCTGTCGAAACTACTCTTAATTGCGTCGGTAGGTAACACCAGGAGTTCACCGCGACGCAGTCCCTGATGGAGCAAAAGGATGAAAAGGATGTAAACGCGCCAACGCGATTCCGGATTCTGAAATGGGTTTACAGCGGACTCAGGGTCCAAAAGTTCATACAGGAATTCGATGACATCAGAAGGCAGTGAACGAACTTGCTCGGGACGCCGCCGCTTTCCGATGTGCAGGTTGGAATGGAGAAGTTCCAATCGGTCGAACTTTCCCCGGAGTTCGTTCAAGGATTCAGGACGAAGATAATCTCTGGTCACCCTCTGCGAAATCTCGGTGACGAACTGAATGGCAGCCTGCCACCGCTCCTCGGATGCCGGGGTTATCGAGGAAGAATTGCGGATGCTGAGGAAGTACCCCTCAAGAGCATCACTAAGAGCCTCTACGTCCAGATCTGCCAGAGCGTTATCCAGCCCTCCAGTACCAAGGAGTGTGTCCGAGTGTCGATAAAAACTGTCGAGATAGCTAAGTTTCTTGCGAACAGTTGAGGATGCCAGGTCGGCGGGCAAGAACAGTGCCCATACAGATGCCCAGTACCTGGGCAACCCCACATAATCAACGAGTGCGGGACCACACAACGACGGCGGAGCGAGGTTTCGGAGATTGACTAGCATTTCACCTCAGCAAATCGCTGGCTGGTCGGCCCAAGAATTAGCAGATTGACTCCGGCACGATAGTAGGCGAACATATAGCGAATGTCAAGGTGCATATTTTAGGTCCCTCAGATCGGAGCAGATGAGAAGCTGATCATGGAAATTAAAAACTCCAATTGGTTTGCAGCAGGTGCAGAGGTGCAGCGGGCGCTGCTGTCGCTATCTGATGGCGCATTTAGGCTGTATTTCTACCTTTGCCTCAACGCAAGCCGAGGGACCGGCAGGATTTCAGTGAGCTACGCTGACCTTGCGCACACACTGGAGAGAAGCCGCCGTTCGATATCGTCACATTTTGAAGAGTTGCGACATCATGGCATCTGCGTTATCAAACCCGCAGTAAATCAGCACCATTGCACTGAGATTGAGATCGCCGATGAATTCTGGTCATATACGAAGGCGAGCACCGGCATCCAGCCCTCAGCGGGCGAAGAGTACCTCGCACGGATTAAGTCTTTCCTGTCCGCAAGAGCCTGCATTCGGTGTGCCTTCACGGCAGCAGACCAGAAGTTTGCCGCCAATCTCCTTGCAAGTGAGGTCACACCTGACCAGATTGAACGCGCGATTGCGCTCGGGTGCTGCCGCAGATACATAAGCCTCCTGAACGGCACTGCCAGCGACCCGATCTTCAGCTTTTTGTATTTCCGGGACGTGATCGAGGAGGTGCGAGATCCTGAACTTCCGGCCGGGTACTGGTCTTACATCATGCCGGAATTGGTTCACCTGGAAAAGAAGTGGCGTGCAAAGCACATCCAAGTCGCCGATGCAGAAGTTGCATCGGCAGACGGTCCGAAAAGCAATGAGACGAGATGATGCTCCATATCCTACCTGTTGCGTACAAGTGGGTCCTTATCGGAGCGTTCATGCAACACTAGGAAAAGGACCTCCGTGTCCGATAACGTATATTCTGTATACTGCGCGTCGATCTGAATTTTGCGTTCTGAATCGACCCTTCTTTTCCCTGCTTTTCATTCGACAGGGGCGGTTCCCGTCTTTGCATACATTCGCCCCAAGCGACTACATCTTGTAATGACCAAGGTCCTCATCGTTGAGGCCTTCCAGCCACCCGCGCAACTGCTCGGCTGTCGGACCCTCGACCGGCCCCGTTGTATTCAGCTTGGCGGTTTGCATCACCTCTTCAGCCACGTAGATCGGACAGTCCGCGCGCAGAGCCAGAGCGATGGCGTCCGATGGCCGCGCGTCGATCACCAACGGCTCGCCTTCCTGCCGCAGCCACAGAACCGCAAAAAACGTGTCGTCCTTGAGCTCGGTAATTACGACGCGCTCCAGTTGCCCCTTCAAGCCGCGAATGAGATTCCTGGTCAAATCGTGCGTCATCGGGCGCGGCGCCGCCACCTTCTCAATTTCGATGGCAATGGCATTGGCCTCGAAGATGCCAACCCATATCGGCATCACTGCCTCCGAAGCGACGTCCTTGAGCACAACAATGGGCATGCTCGTAGCGGGGTCCATCATCAAACCGCGTATACGCACTTCGATATCCATAGCTTCGCTCTCCCTCGGTCGCTTCAATCTTAAACCGACTCGCCCTCCAGGCTATTCGGGTGTGTAGCGGTAATCTTCACCTGCAGATAGCTTCCAGGCGCTGGAGCAATCGCCTGCGAGGAGGTGAAGTTAACCGGAATGTTCTGACTGTTACGTCCGATAATCTGCCGCCGCGCCGGCTTTACCCCCTCAACCATAATCTCCACGATCTCCGCTAAATGCTTGGCATAATTGACCCTCTGAATCTCACGTTGCCTATCAAGCACAACTTGAAGCCGGGCTGCCTTTTCGGCATCTGGAATGGAATCGACCATGGTCAAAGCCGGCGTATTGGGGCGGCCGGAGTACTTGAACCCGAAGACGCAATCGTACTCGACCTGGGAGAGAAGGTCCATGGTTTCGGCAAGATCACCCTCTGTCTCGCCTGGGAAGCCAACGATGATGTCGGTCGAGATCGCAATCGGCCGCCGCGCGGCTTTGATCCAGGTGATCTTCTCCAGGTAATCCTCGCGGCTGTATTCGCGATTCATCAGCTTGAGAATTCGCGTGGATCCAGACTGCACAGGCAGGTGCACATGGTTGCAGAGTGCAGGCACCGCGTCGATTGCCTGGACAATCTCGCGAGTGAAGTCGCGTGGGTGACTGGTCATGAAGCGAACGCGCCGAATACCTGGCACTTCGCCCACGGCGGCCAGTAGTTCCGCGAAGCTCCGCTTCCCTTCCGGGTCGTGGTAGCTGTTCACGTTCTGGCCCAGAAGCTGAATCTCAGTGTAGCCACGGTCGACGATGCGCCGCGCCTCGGCCAGCACAGAAGTGGAGGTGCGGCTGCGCTCCTTGCCGCGCGTGTATGGCACCACGCAGTAGGCGCAGAAATTGTCGCAGCCCTCAACGATGGTGATATAGCCGCGGTAGGGGCTTTGGCGAGCAACGGACTCGGGCTCGAAGGTTTCTTCAGTTTGGCGGTCGTCGAGGCCGGTGATGCGATTCTCTCCGGCTTCCAGGCGCGCCAGCATCTCTGGCAATTTGCGATAGGAGGCCGAGCCAGAGACCAGCGAGACGTACGGCGCTCGCTCGAAGATCTTCTTGCCCTCCTGCTGCGCCACGCAGCCCAGAATCCCGAATCGCGTGCCGGTCTTGTACAGTTTTTTGTAGTCGTTGAGGCGGTTGAAGACCTTTTGCTCGGCCTTGTCGCGGATGGAGCAGGTGTTGTAAAGAATCAGGCCTGCCTCTTCCTCCGACTCGACCTGCCCGTAGCCCTGCTGCCTGAGCGTGCCAATGATCTTCTCTGAATCATGGGCATTCATCTGGCAGCCGAAGGTCTCTAAATAAAAGGTTTTTGCGGTTGCCATAACTATCTCAAGTATACCGTGATTGGCGAATCGAGCCCGCGATCACTTGATCACAGTCTCAATCCGCCAATCGCGTTGAACGCTATCAGTTCCGTATCCATATCTCAACACGGCGGTTTTTTTCACGGCCGTCCGGGCTGTCGTTCGAAGCCACCGGAAGGCTGGAACCGAACCCCCGGACAGCCGCGGGCTTGAGGCCCCGCTGTACAAATTGATTCTCAATGATCCTGGCCCTGCTCAAAGACAGAGCCTGATTCGCCGCGGGAGATCCGATGCTGTCGGCAAATCCGAACAGAAGAATCTTGTCCCCAGCACTCTTGCGGTCCGCAATCAGTGATATGACGCGGTCCACATCAACCTGCGCCTTGTTGTCCGGTTCTGATTCTCCCGCTTGAAACCTGAAGTCGAGAGACAGACGCTCGGCATTCTGGGTCAACTGCCGGTATTCGCCCGGCGCCGCATCGGATACCCCTTGCGCTTTTTCGAGCGCGACATTCTGCGCAATAAATCCATTGGCGGCAACAACGTCCTGGCCTTGCTTTGACAGAGCAAATTCAACAAACGGTCCCGTGAACTTATTGGAGGATGTGGCCGGTGTGTAAAGATAAAGCCGCCTCGACAGAGAATAATCTTCCGTGGCGACTGTCAACCGAGTCGGCAACAGGGCTCTAGCTCCCTTCTCGGACACCGCAATCGGCTTCGCATTATGAACAAATGGAAGGCCGATGAAACCAATGCCGTTGGGATCACGAGCCACGGCATCAGAAAGCTCGCTGCTGTCTTCAAATCGGCGAGAGCCCGCTGCCAGGGGCTTGCCGGCCAATACAAGCGATTTGAAAGTATCGTAAGTTCCGGACTTATCGTCTCTGGCGTAAATCTTGACCCCTCCCTGGGAGGAACCGGTCTTCGGCCATTCGGTGGATTCTCCCGTAAAGAGACGCATGATCTCGTCTTTGGGGAGTTCGCTGACCGAGTTGGAGGCGTTGACGATCACAGCAATGCCGTCAAGTCCCAGGACATGCTCGCTCGCGGGACCAAACATATTGCCCAGCGACGACAACTTGGTTGCTTCCTCCGGCTTGATTCGTCTCGACGACATGCCGATATCACAACTGTTTTCAGCCAGAGAGGTGAAAGCGGTTGCGGAACCATGCGCCGCAATCAGTATCGAGGACGGGAATCGATCACCGGGCAGCGTCCCGAGTACAATCTTTTCCTGGGGCCTTGCTCCCGCAACCGTATGTACGTTCGTTGCGCCCTGGCTCTTGAGAAACGCCTCGGCCAGCGCGGGCATCAGACTTTCTCCTATCGTGTTGGAGCCGGACAATCGCAAGATCGTATTCCTTGCTCCGGCAGCGCTTGCCTTTCGCAGGGGATTCCAGTTCGTGGAGATAGCAAATCCCGACAGAAGCAGAAGCAGAACCGCGGCAGCGGCGAAAATGATGGAACTGGTTTTCTTACGGGCGCGTGTTTCTACTTCCACCAGTTCGTGTCCGCACACAGGGCAACGAAAATCTGATCCCTCTGGAATCGTATGAGTCTCGTTTGCTCTCGCGATTGGACAATTGGACGAATTGATGCATTTTCCCTGTCGCGCTTTCACCATAAAGTTTCCCGCCTTTCGATCTGTTGTCTGGACATGCGTTCCGGATTGCGCGGATCCGCAATCTATTTCACTGCGTCGCCAGGACCGGAGAAGCGAAGGCCAAGCACAATTACGCATTTCTGTGTCTGTGCATACAGCTACGCAGCATTTGAAACGGAGTTACTGGCTACAAGAATAGATTGCGACGGTAGCGTGGATTGTAAAGGGAATTTGAATATTATGAATACTTCACGTAATTATGGCAAACGATACCGCATATCAGCATTCACTGATGGCAAAACTCGAGCGCATCGTACCGATCAGTGGTTTCCGTGGGCAGGTGGGATAGCAGTGTGGCCATCTGCTCTCGGTTGAATCGACCGGAGAAGCTGGGCATGATTCCCGAATGGCGCCTATAGTCCATTGGCGGAGCGGCCCTGAGACCGCTCCGCGCATAGCCTAGTGGATCATGTTGATGGCATCCTGGGTAACGGTGTCGAACGTGGTCACGGCCTTGGAGTTGGCCTCAAAGGCCCGCTGGGCTACGATCAGGTCCGAGAACTCGGCGGAGATGTCGACGTTTGAGGCTTCCAGGTTGCTGTCCTCGATGGCGCCGCGCCCGCCGGAACCAGCCACACCTATCGAAGCATCGCCGGAGGCGTTAGTGGTCGCGTAATTGGTGGACCCCTCTGCTTCCAGACCTTCCTCATTGCTTACGGTGGCGAGGGCCAGCTGACCGATCGTCTCAGTCTGGCTGTTGGAGAACTTTGCCGAGATCACGCCGCTCGAATCGACCGAGAAACTTTGATACTCGCCACTCGTATAGCCGTTTTGAGTTGGATCAGAAGTTGAATTGGCCGATGCTGTCTGGCTGATGTTTGACGAACCCGTGCTTCCATACAGGCCCCAGTTGAGATTCAGAGTCGCCGCTCCGTCAGATAGTCCTGCAAAGCTAATGCCGCTCACATTGGCGCCAGGGTTGGCGAGATTTCCGTTCGCATCGAAGGTAAGCGTTCCGGTCGTGTTGGCGCTCACGGGGTCCTGGATTACGCTTCCGGTCGTGGATACATTGGCGCCGGAGATCGTCAACACCCCGGCGGCGTTTGCCGAAACCGTTACGCCACCCGTGCCGGTAGTGATGCCGGCCGCTGTCAACGCGGTATTCAGATCTGTTACGTAATCGGCAACGGTCTCTGGAGAGCCCGTGAATGTGGGCAACGCGGTGGTAGCGGTTCCGCCGGCCGTGGCGGGCGCGGTGATTGTCAGATTCGTTCCCGTATCGACCGTGGCCAGCGTGCCGCTGCTCGATCCGAAGTCATAACTGACGGTAGTCGTGCCTGCAGTGGTGGTCGAGGCCGGCGTCAGAGTGTCTGGCATCGAAATGTTATACGACCACTCGTTGTTCCCTGTTTTGGTGTATGTGACCGTAGCAGTATAAGACTGGCCCAGGGAGTCATACAACGTAATGGGGCTGCTGGCGCTGTCACCGGAAGAATCAAGATTCTGCGTCACGCTGAATGTGGTCGTCGCCGAGGGCGCCATCACTGTCCCAGTGGGAATTGTAATGTCACCCAGCTCGCCGCTGGTGTTCACCACCCCGTTCGTCGCCGGATAGCCCATGACCGCGAGACCACCGGAACTCTGCAGTGTGCCGTCTGAACTCACCTGGAAGGCGCCGTTGCGCGTGTACAACTGGCTTCCATTGTTGTCCAGCACGAAGAATCCCGTGCCGTTAATCGCAACATCGCTCGTCGAGGAAGCAGAGGATATCGATCCGGTCGTGAAATCCGTGGTGTTGGTTGCCACCTGCACGCCACTGCCTGCCTGAATCTCATCTCCTGATCCAGAGGAGCCGATTTCCTGATAGAACAAATCGCTGAAGGTCGTTGTCTGCGATTTGAAACCTGTTGTGTTCATGTTGGACAGATTGTTCGCGATGGTGTTCAGCGCCGTCGAATCGGCGTCGAGACCGCTAAGTGGAATGTAAAAGCTGGGCATGATGCTTCTCCTTTGAACGGTGACGCTGGCCTCCGCGGCCGGCGGGTTAGGAGCTTCGTCGCTGGGCGATAAACTGCCCGCCGGAATCTACAGGGAATTGCGCCGGCCACTCAGCGCCTGGGCCACAGTCTGCCCTGCCGGGTTGGCATCGGGAACGCTGAGATTGCCCGGAGCCAGTTTGGATGTGGCCGTTTGAATCGCGCTGGGAATCGATCTTCCGCCATTCAACGCAGCCGGCTCGGACGTGGCGCTGTTGGCGGCCAAACTCGTTGCCGAGACTCTGGTGACATCGGAGCTTGTGCTGCTGCTCGATGTGCCAAGATCTGAGGTCAGGGTGGAGTTGATATTGATGAGTTGCTCCAGGCTGTTCACTGCAACGAGCTGGTTGACGTACTCATTGGGATCGGTATTCGCAGTCGGATCCTGGTTTTTCAGCTCGGTCACCAGCAAAGTGAGAAAGTCACTTGAGGAGATCGAGGCAGCTGAACTGCTATCGCTGCTTGAACTGCCGTCTGCCTCCTGCTTAGCGGTTTTGCCAGTTGCGGCTGACGCCATAGGAGTTGCCGCGGTATTGCCTGCAAGAGCTTGTGCCGCAGCCATGCGGTGATTCAAGATTGCTGTTGCCATCCTGCTCCCTGCCCTTTCTGCGCCGGCCTTCCTTGCCGGCTCTGGTTTATCGGGCTTCCGCCCGTCGGCCGGTGCTCCGGCCTGTCTGTAGCCTCTAGTCCGTCTTCAGGCTTAGGCCATTACCGATATGTGCTTGCCCCCCAGCCATACCGGCTGTGCGCTTCCGTCTAATCCCGTTGGTAAAACTGTCGCCTCCGAAGCAGCCGCAGGTAGGGTCGTTGGGCTTCCGGACTCTCCAAGTTGCGAACCGCTATCGGCGCCCTGCGCCAGACCTTGTCCCGTCTGTTGCCCTGTCCCCTGCTGCATGCCGTCTCCCGCGCCCTGATCACTGCCCAATCCGCTCTCGGGGGCGGTCAGCGTCAGCGTTTCAACCGGCGTGCGGTGCTCGGCAAGATAGGCATTCAATCCAGCCAGGTGGCTGCCCAGCGTCTGGGCCGCATCGGCTGAGCCAGGCACCAGCTCAGCATGAACTCCGCCTCCGCTGGCATTCGCGCGAATGCCGACCCAACCCAGCGCCGGGTCCTGAAAACCTGCTTCTGCCCGCTGTGTACCGGCATGAATCCAGGCCGGCCTTCCCTCAATGCCCTCGGCATCGAGAGCCGCAAAGGCATCGCGAGAATCGGCGCCGCTTGTTGCAGCCGTTGAACCTGCCGCCGAAGCCCCCGGTGTCCTCGCAACTTCATTCGCCTTCGCTGCTTCGCGCACGATCGCCGTCGCATCCGCGGCTGGACTGGAAGCCTTCCCTTCCGGAAGACGGCGCTGAATGGAATTGAAGCTGCTGGTTCCGCGCATGGAGCGCGATGTGCCGGACACTGAGGCCTTTCCGCTGCCGGCAGAACCTGAATCGTCTATGACTTGAGGAACTGCCGTGCGTCCCGGTTGAGAGGCTGCAATATCGGTGGCCACTGACAATTGATTCAGCTCATCGCTGCCGATTGAGGAGGCTGAGTTCCCTTCCTTGTCTGCCAGGCGCGCCGGAGCCTTGATTGGGCTCGATGCAAGAGTTTGAACCTTGCTTACGCTCCCCACCTCAGCCTGGCTCGAATTCTGGCTCGACGCGGCTGTGCCGGTTGCCTCATGGCTCGGGATTATCCCCGGAGATGAGCTTTGGCCTGCCGTCCGCACTCCCGTTGATTTCTGGTGTTGCACTGCTGTCAGAGGCCGATTTAGGCTTTGCTCAACTGTCTGACTCTGGTTCATGCCAGACGCAGAAAGCTCAGGCAGACTCTCGCCTGCAACTGGCGCTGCGACCTGCCGCGGTCCGCTTTCGCTTGCAGCCGAAATGCTTGTTTGCTTGAAGGTTGGGCCGGAGGACTCACTCAGGCCGGAAGCAGACAAAGCCTGATTTTGGCTTGCGGACGTTTCAGATTCTCCCGCAGGCGTCTGTCCGCCTGCATTCATCCGTTCGGCCGCGGTCATCGGACGCTCGGAATCAGTCGACTGCCAACTGAAGGAATCCGCCGTGAGATTCGTCTCCGTGCGCCGGGTCAACTTGTCCGCCGCATCGGAGACTGTGTTCACGACAACAGGCGCTGATGTTGCTGGCGAGATGATCGCAATCGTCCCGGTTGCATCAACAGCCGGCGCGGCAACGCGTGCGGAGTGGGATGAGCTGGCAGATTCCGTCTTGGAATTCACCGCCGGTTTCTTCTCCGTTGTTCTGGCAGTGGCCGCCTGTATCGTCTCGGCAGGCGTCCGCGCCGCGAGCCCTCCGGTCCGAGTGTCACCCGTGGACAGTTTTGCCGCCGCGCTGGTCTTCCCGCTTCCCTTCTCCGTCTCCTGACTTGAAGACGAATCCGCCCAAGCAGCCTTGGCTGAAGTCGAAACAGAGTGTTTGCCGGCGCTCTCTCCCTGCGCCAGTAAAGCAACCGTGGTTCCTAAACCCGCTTCACTCCCGGTTTGGCTGGCATCTTCCACATTCGAGCCCAGCGAAGCCAGCAGCGACTGCCAGCCGGAGCGAAAACTCTCTGCGGTCGAGGCCGTTGGCGATGACAGATTTCGAGCAATCGCCCCTGTCAGCCTTGTTCCCTGTGCCGCTCCGAGAGCATGATCCTGGCTCGGCGCCGGGCCTTTACCCGCTTCGATCTCGATTCCCGCAGCAATAGCCATGCAAACGGATAAAGCAGAAGATGTGCCAAACGGCGTGGGGGGCGGGTTAGAGCATTGTCAGAAATGAAATCGAAAATCCCAATTCAGGAAGCAGTGTTGCCTTCTGTGTGGATTGTTCCTCATGTTTCTGTCCGCACCGCAATCGCATTCTTTGATCGCCGTTTTAGAAGGTAAGGACATTTGAATGGTGGTCTATTGTCCTTTGGGCGCCGGCGGTTCGGCTTCGGCTCGTTCGCCGTGCAGCCGCGAGTTGTACCAGTCGTCCAACGTCTGCTGCATGTGACGGTCAACCTCAACGGCATCCCGCGCCTCGGTCTTCTGGATCAGGGTTTCCGCCTGGCGGCGCGCTACCCTCTTCAGGAGGAACTCCTGGCGCCGTGCCATCACTTCATCTTCCCCGGCCTTGATTCTTGGCTCAAGCATGAGAGCATGACGGCCTGCCGAGCGCGTCTCCTCAATGCCCGCGAGCCGGTCGGATAACTGGCCTGACAGGGCGCTCGCCTCGACCAGCCTCCGGCCCCGAAGCTCCCGCTCGACGGCGGTCGTAAGCGCGTTTTCCAGACGATTGAACTCTCCGAGAGCGGATTCCAGAGCCAGGTGACTCTGTTCTTCCTCGAGGTTCCGGATGCGCAACAGGCGGCGCAGGGCGCGCGATACGGCCATGGATCACACCTCCGCTGCCAGCGCGGCAAGCTGGCGCGCGCATTCGGCAAAGTTGACCTGCTCGTGCGCGTCCTGGGTCATGAACGCCCGCAGCGCCGGGCGGGCGCGCAGCGCGCGGTCCAGATCTGGATCTGAACCCGGCTTGTAGGCTCCAATGCGCACCAAATCCTCGGAGCGAGCGTAAACGGCCATCAATCGCCGCAGAAGCCCGGCATGTGCGCGATGCTCAGGCTGGGTAACGGCCGGCATCAGACGGCTGATTGAATCCAGCACCTCGATGGGCGGATACCATCCTTCAGCCGCCAGTGTTCGCGAGAGCACAACGTGGCCATCGAGCAGTGACCGGACAGCATCCACCAGCGGATCCTGCTGATCGTCACCCTCCATAAGCACCGTATAAAAGGCGGTTATGGACCCCTGCCGAAACTCCCCCGCGCGTTCCACCAGGCGGGCGAGACGGGTAAAAACCGAAGGCGTGTAGCCCTTGTTCGTGGGTGGCTCTCCGGCGGCCAATCCAATCTCCCGCGCAGCCATGGCAAAGCGAGTCAGCGAGTCCAGCACCAGCAGCACATGTTTTCCTTCTCTGGCAAAAGATTCGGCAATCGTAGTTGCCGCCAGCGCTGCTCGCATGCGCAGCAGCGGCGATTGATCGGATGTAGAAACCACCACGACCGAGCGCGCCCGGCCCTCCACGCCCAGCGCATCCTCCAGAAACTCACCCACCTCGCGGCCCCGTTCGCCCACGAGTCCCACCACGGTCACATCGGCCTCGGTGTTGCGGGTCATCATGCCGATCAGCGTGCTTTTGCCCACGCCGGAGCCGCCGAAGATACCCACCCTCTGTCCCCTGCCCACTGTCAGCAGCGCATCGATGGCGCGAATTCCGGTGCCGAGCGGCGTGCGAATCGGCGTCCGGTCCAGCGGCCGCCGCACCGCCCCGTCGAGCGGCAGCGTCTGAGAAAAGGCCAGCGGACGGCCATCATCAATAGGCTCGCCCAGCGCATTCAGCACCCTGCCCAGCAGCGCCGGTCCCACCTCGATTTCGGAATGCACGCCCATGGCCAATACGGAATTGCCAAAGCGAATCCCCTCTGTGCTCTCGACCGGCATTGACAGAACATTCGAGCCGCGAAAACCAATCACTTCGGCCAGGTGCGTGTGGCCAAACTGGTCCTGAATCTCGCAACACTCGCCGACCGAAGCCAAGGGGCCCGCCGACTCGATGGTCTGGCCCACCAACTCGAGCACCTGGCCGCGCCAGCGCCAGGGTTGGCCGCGTTCCAGGCGGGCAAAATAGCGATCCAGCATTCGGGTCATGCGCGGCTCTCCCTGACAGTCTCGGAGGCGGCCAGCTCATCCGTATCGCATTCGCGGCGGCCAGTTGCCGGGCCGCCTGCGCGGTCGAAAAAGCCCCGCTCAATCTCTCCCAACTGCGCGCGAATCCCAAGATCCACCGAACCCAGCTCTGTCTCGATCATGCAGTCACCCAGGCGCATTCCTTCGCCCGCCATCACCGTCGGCCTGACGGCCAGGTTGGGAACAAGGGCCATAGACTCGCTCCATAGGTCAAGCTCCGCCGCTGGCACGCGCAATTTTACCTGGGTCGATCCGGAGAGCTGTCCCAGCGCCACTCTCACGGCTCCAGTCAGCAGCAGAGGGTCCATTTGCGCCTCGCGGCGCAGAATGCGCGCCGCCACGGCCAGCGCCAGCTGCACCACCTCATGCTCGACGGCTTGCATAAAGCGGTCGCGTTCCTGCGTAAAACTCTCAATCAGCCTGGCTGCCTGCTGCGTCCGCTCACGCTCCGCCGCAATTCGCGCGGCTGCCTGCGCCTCGCGTTCGGCCTTGCAACCCTGCTCCCGGCCCGCGTCGAAGGCGCGGCGTGTCTCCTCGGCTATTCGCTTCTCGATCTCGGCTTGCTGCAGGAGTTCCATGCTCCCGCCTCTGGCATCTTCCGTCTGCGTCATGGCAGAGCTGCCGGCATCCTCTTCATCCCCGGCCCATCCATACCACCCCGGTGACAAAGGCGTCTCGGGACCGGCCGGGTACTGGAAGGCTTCGATGCGCCCGGTAACGGCCTTGCGCGATGTGGATTCCGCCTGCTGCAAAGTCTGCTCTCCCATCCGCGGCTGTCAGCCGTTAGAGCGGAACCAGAGTAAACGCGCCCTTGTTGAAAGTCTTCAATGTGGCTTCTTCTTCCACCCCAACGAGCAAAGTTCACTCGTTGGGGACCCCGTTGAGGAAAAAGCCACTTGGCGGGCGTGCTTCCGGCATACATCTACTCTGGTTCCGCTGTGCCATTGATGTAACCGATCGGCAGCCGATAACCGTTCAAACCATCATCTCGTCACCCGCCTCCAGCTTGAGAACCACCTTGCCTTCAGCCTCAAGCCGCCGTGCCAGGTTGAGAATCTCCTGCTGGGCCTGCGCCACCTCGCGCGAGCGCACCGGGCCCAGAACTTCCATATCTTCTTTCAGCATCTCGACGGCTCTTGAACTCATGGCTTTGAAGATCTGTGCGCGCAACTCTTCCTTGGCGCCGCGCAAGGCCAACGCCAGTTGCCGCTTGTCCACTCCGGAAACAATTTCGCGGATGGTGGCCGGTGGCACTGTTACGAGGTCTTCAAAGGTAAACATCAGGTTTCGGATGGACAGCGCCAGCTCCGGCGCGCCATCCTCGATGGTTTCGAGAATCTTCTTTGATTCTTCGGCATTAAGCCGGTTCAGCAGATCAGCCACCGCCTTGAATCCCGAGTAGCTCTTGCGCGCCGTATCGCCCATGTTCTCCAGCCGCCGGTGCAGAATGTGGGCCACCTTCTGCGCCATCTCGGGCGAGAACTGGCGCATCTCGGCCAGCCGCTGGATCGAGAGCACTTTGTGCTCTTCGCTCAGGTTGTCCAGCACCATCGAGGCCCGCCGCGGGTCCAAATGGGCCAGCACCAGGGCTATCGTCTGCGGATGTTCGGAATCGAGCAGTTTGCCCAGTTGCTGAGGATCAGTGCGCTGCAGCTTGGCCAGATTGCCCTGGGAAGCCTCCTGGGATTGACGCACCATTGCCAACAAATCGTCGGCCCGTTCCTCGCCGAAGGTTTCTTTCAGCAGCCGGCTGGCGTAGTCGAGGCCGCCGTGCATCATGAAGTTCTGGGTTTCCAGAAGCTCCCAGAACTGCTCCAGAATCTCGGTAGAGAGCTCTGGCGTGATGCCGCGCAGATCGGCCAGCTCCTCGGTAATCCGCTGCACATCCTCTTCCGGCAGCGCCCGCAGAATCTCCTTGGCCAACTCCTCGCCTACGGCCACCAACAAGACGGCCGCCTTGCGCACGCCGGATATGTTTGCCGTCGCGTGGCGCCGTGATGCTCCGTTCTGGGATTCCTCTTCGGACAAGGCTCCGGTCCTTTCCTTGCTGTGCGCTATCTCTTCTCAGTCCCTGCTGGCCTGCTGAGGTCCTTCATTTCCTTGTGCTTCACATCATTCGCATCCTTCTCTGCCCGCATTTCCGCAACTCCTCGACGCTCACCTGACTAGTCAGAATGAATCCAGCTCTGTAGCAACTTGGAACTCTGCGTAGGTTCGCGCTTAAGATGGTCGGTGACCTGCTCGAAGATCTGCTGGGTTCTGATTCGCTCTGGATCAACCTCAGCAGGCTCAGGCGGCTTCAGCGCTGGTGGCTGCCCGGCTTCTGTGGAGCCGGGCAGTTCCTTGATTTCCTTCTTGCCCTTTGGCGCGGGGCCACGCCTGGCGTGGCGCAGCGCGGGACGCACACCGAAGATCATTACGACAAGAATGCCGATCAGCAGGGCGGCGTACTTGACCAGAACCGGCGAATCTTCGGCCGTGCTCAGCAACTTCGCCGGCAGTGAGACTGGCTGCTGCAAACGATTCTCTTCAAAGGCCAGATCCTGGACTTGCAGCATGTCGCCGCGTGTGGCATCGAAGCCCACCGCGGCCTGCGCCAGCGCCGTCAGGTTGCGCACCTCGTCGGCCGAACGAGGCTGCCATTGCGCTACCTTGCCCAGGGATGCAGGCTGCGCCAGCCGGTCGTTCACCACGATGGCAGCCGTCAATCGCCGCACCTTTCCCGGGCCCTCGATTACATGCCGGACCGTCTTCGAGGACGCATACGTTCCGGACTCGCTCTTGGAGCTCTGCGGCGCGCTGTTCTGCTGCGGATAAACAGGCAAGGCCCGCGAATTGGGCGCATTCGAGGCGGTGCCGGGAATCCCGGCAGCTACCGCCTGGCCGCCCGTGGTTTGCTCTGTGCGCTGCATCGACAAAGTCACCGTCTGATCCGGGTCGTAGCTCTCCTCTGTCTCATCGGTTGCCGCGGGATCGTAGTCCAGCGTCACCGACGCGCGCACATTGCCCGGCCCGGTCACCGGCTCCAGCGTCGCGACCAGCTTCTGCTCCAGGGCTTCCTCGGCGCTCAAGCGCATGGCGTCGGCGGTCTTCGGACCGAGCGGCAGGTTGCCGGCGGCATCGACCAGAACCACGCGATCCGGCGTAAGGCCGTCAACGGCAGAGGCTACCAGATTGCGAATCGCGTCCGGCTCTCCTTCGGCCAGGGAGCGATGGCGCAGCTTGAGCACCACCGAAGCCTTGGCCGGCCGTTCAGCCTCGCGAAAGAGCGAGTCGTGAGGAAGCACCAGGTGAACCCGCGCCGATTCAACATCAGCGAGCGAGCCGACGGTATGTTCCAGTTCTCCCTCGAGCGCCCGCTGATAGTTGACTTGTTCGTCGAACTCCGATCCCACCCAGTTGGGCTTGTCAAAAATCTCAAAGCCCAGCCGCCCGCTCTTCATGCCTTTGGCCGCGGTCACCAGCCGCGCCTTGTCCAGTTGCGCGGCCGGAACGCGGATGCCAGCCCCGTTGGCGGTGGGCTCAAAGGGAATCTGCGCCTGAGCGAGAACCTGGCTTGCCTGGCGCGCGTCCTCCGGGTCCATGTCAGCATAGAGTGTGCGCCAGTCGGTGCGCAGGCCGTACCAGAACAAACCTCCCATCAGCGCCGCCAGCAGCCCCGCCGCCACTATCGTCCAGCCACGCTGCGCGGGCTGCATCTCAGCCCAGCGGACGCGTCCGCGGCCCCAAAGCCCGGCGAACCGGTCAGCCAGCCGGGGTTCGCCCGGAATCGCCGGTGTTCTTTTCTCCAACTGTGCTCCGGTGGCCATGATCTATGCGTCCCGCTGCCCTGCCTGCCGCTGTTAAAACTGCATTCCGATAACCTGCTGGTAGGCCTGAACGGCCTTGTTGCGCACCGCCAGCGTCAACTCAAAGGCCATGTTTGCCTTCTCGGTGGCAATCATCGCCTGATGCACGTCCACACCGGAGCCAGTCATCAGTCCGGCCACGGCGGTGTGGGCCTGACCTTCCAGTTGATTCACCTGGCCAACCGCATCGGTCAAAAGATCTGAAAACGGCGTAGGCGAAACGAGCGAGCCTTCAGCCGTTCCAGCGGCTGGCGTGGCGCTGGCATTGGATAGCGCCGGCATTGCTTGCGCCGCGGCGGCCATCGGATTGATTGTGATCGGCATAGGTTCTCCTTGTTTCTTTTGTCCGCAGTTTTACTTTCTCGGCTGCCCACCCGCGCTTCAATTAGAAAGTTCTCGCCAGATGGCTAAGATTTGGTTATCTCCAAGGCCGAGGCGATCATGCCCTTTTCAGCCTGCACGGCGGAGCTATTCAGACCATATGCACGTGTCGCCCCCATCAGGTCCACCATCTCTGTGAGCGGATTAATGTCTGGATACGAGACATACCCGTCCGCGCCGGCATCCGGATGCCCTGGGTCATAACGCTTGAGCGGAGCCGAGGAGTCCTCGACCACGGCCGCAATATGCACGCCCGGCGCCGTCCCCGAGCCATTCGGATTGAGCGAAGAGATTGGCGTTGAGGCGAGGGCCGTGGACGCTGCATTTCCTGAAGCCGCGGTCATCGTGTCGGCGAACGCCGGATCTCCGGAATTGGCGGCGAAAACCACATGCTGGCGGCGGTACGGCCCGCCAGAATCCGTGCGCGTCGTCTCCGCGTTGGCCATATTGGCCGCCACCACCTCGGCGCGCATCCGTTCAGCCTGCATGGCCCCGCCCGAGGTTTCCATCATTGCAAAGAGGTTCATCCAGATGCCTCCTTTTCTTCAGATAAGACCCGGCACCTTCAGGTCCAAGTTACTTGTTATCAGAATGGATGGCGTCCATGACTCGCTGGTACTCCTGGCGAAGCAGCGCCACGCCGGTCTTGAACTTCAGTTGCGCCTCGGCCAGGTTCAGGCCTTCGCGGTCCATCGAGACATTGTTGCCATCGGGCCGCGCAATCAGCCCGTCCACGTCCTTGATGCGCACCCGGCGCGCCGCGCTTCCCTGCTCCACATCCGCCATCGCCTCCCGCATCTCGGCTTCGAAGTCCAGGCCCACGGCGTGGTAGCCGGGAGTATCGACATTGGCCATGTTGGCAGCAGTCAACTTGGCCTCGCTGGTGGCCAGATCCAGGTAACGGGCAATCTGGTCGCTGAGTTGAGTTTCAACCTGCATCTTTGGGCTCCCCTCCCTGAAACTTGCTTCGAATCGACTGACAGATCTTTCATCGTTTGTTGGACGGCTCAGTTGATCGTCAACCCAAAGTCGATCTCTTGCGCGGTCAGCAAGGCTTCGTCGCCGGCCAGAATCGCGGCCCGCTCCAGAATGTGTTCGAGCTCGCGGACATTGCCCGGCCAGTCGTGAGCGGCCAGCTTGGCCAATGCCCCAGGGTCGATCCTTTTCAGCGGCGCTTCGCGCCCCATTCGCGCGAGAAAATGATTCACCAGCAGCGGCAGATCCTCGCTGTGCTCGGCCAGCGACGGGGTGCGAATGAGAAAGACGGCCAGCCGATAGTAGAGATCGGCGCGAAAGGCGCCACTCTGGGTCTGCTGCGCCAGTGGCTGATGGGTAGCCGTCACGATGCGCACGTCGACCTTTACGGTCTCGTTGTCCCCTACCCGCTGCAGTTCGCCGCACTCCACAAAGCGCAGCAGCTTAGCCTGCAGCGCCAGCGGCATCTCGCCAATCTCATCCAGAAACAGCGTGCCTCCGTCGGCGGCTTCAATCCGGCCGATGCGCCCCTGCACCGCGCCGGTGAAAGCCCCGCGCGTGTGGCCGAAGAGTTCGGCCTCCAGCAGCGCCTCCGGGATGGCCGCGCAGTTGATGGCCACAAATGGTTTATGGCTTCGGGTTGAGAGCCGGTGCACGGCCTCGGCCACCAGTTCCTTGCCCGATCCGGTAGGTCCTTCGATCAAGACCGGCGTTGAACGCGGGGCTACCAGACGAATGCGGCGGCTGACCTCAAGCATGCAGGCGCCATTGCCAACCAATTCCGGAAGCCGTTCGACGTTTGCCGGTCCGCTTCCGGAGGCTGGCAGAGCTGCTCGCGCTGGCGATGTTTGAGGAAGATTGGGCAGAGAATGTCCGGCAGGCTTGGCTGCGTTCTGTGGCGAGGAAGATGCCGTCGAATGAGCCGAAATCGGCCATGGATTGGCGTGGATCGAGTCGCAAGGCGGCTCGGACCTGTTCAGCGCGGGCGCCACATTCCAGATTGCAGTGTCAGTATCCTGGGAGCGGCGCAGTGCATAGAGCAATTCCTGGCGGTAGGGTCCTCGGGGACTCTCCTGCTCGGTCGAGCCGCTGGCGGTCACCAGATCCACTTCAGGGAAACGCGCGCGGAAGTCCTTCAGAAACTCGGCCAGTTCGAGATCGGGCAGCCAGGAGTCGACAATGACGGCTTCAGGCGGAGCTGCTTCGGACTTGGCCCATATCTGGGCGCCGCCTTCAGCCTCCCGCACCTGCCAGCGCAGGCCGGTAAGTGCCTCGGAGAGCCGCTGGCGGAAGCTGCGATCGGCACTGGCGACTAACACCGAGCGCGGGTGAATGCGTGTGGAAAGTGGGAGTGTTGAAACAGGAACGGTAGCCATGAGAATTCTCCTGAATGTCGATCGGGTTGAACTGAACCAGAAAATCAGCGGGCTTGAAGAAGCGGACCGGCCGCGGATGGCAGCATGGCGAGAACGGGGAGCGCCGGCTCGGGGGGAACGCTGGATTCCACTTCCCGCGGCACCATATAGCCCTGGCCGCGCACCGTGCAGATCAGCTCTCCTGGCGGCGGGTCTTTGAGCTTGCGGCGCAGATAATTGACGTAGACATCGACGATGTTGGTGGTCTGAGTCGGCTCCAGTTTCCAGACCGAATCCAGAAGTTCCACGCGCGAAACACACTGGCCGCGATTCATCATCAAGTGTTCGAGCAGTGCGAATTCCTTGTTGGTGAGGATGATCGGCTGGCCCGCGCGCCGGGCGCTGTGGTCCAGCCGGTCCAGTTCCAGGTCGCCGGCGCGCACGAGCAGGCGCGCCTCGCGCTTGCGGCGCAACAGGGCCCTGCATCGGGCTCGCAGTTCGTGCAGGCTGAAGGGCTTGATCATCAAGTCGTCGGCTCCGCGGTCCAGGCAGCGGACGCGCGTATCCACTTCCTGACGGCCAGTCAGCACCAGCACTGGCAGATCCGCCTCAATCGCGCGCACCTCTTCGAGCACCTGTTCGCCATCCTTGATCGGCATATTCAGATCGAGAATGGTCAGGTCAGGCAAATCCTGGCGGAATGCCTCCACTGCGGCGGCTCCATCGTAGGCCAGGCGGACATGATATCCGTCGGCCTCCAAACCGCGACTCAAGAACAACCCCAGCGCCTTGTCATCTTCGGCGATCAATAACCTCATGGCGACCTTCCTCTTTGAGCAGCGTCCTCAACCCGCAACGCCTGGCTGCTCCGCGTTCTGATTTAGCCGGCTTAGCGTGCGCTAAGGAACGGCTCCTCTTTACCTTCCCGCGTGAGGAAATGAAACTCAATAGTCTAAGAAGAAAATGATGGTGGGGTGATTCCAGGAACGGAACGGAGGCAGGGAGAGTTCCCGAAATGGTGACTGCGCGGTTGCTGCCGGAGGCTCCGGATCAGCTCAACGCTCAAGGCTGCTAGGACGCGAACCGCCGTGGCGCTCCACGCCCGCAACCGAGCTATCGCGCTCGATTATTCCTGTTTGCCCGTGACGCCGCTTTCTGTTCATACATCCGGGCATCGGCCCGGTCGACAAGTTCCTTCATGCTCTCTCCGGGCTGCCGCTCCGCCAGGCCGATGGAGGCGTCGACGCAGAGCTTTTTGGGACCGGAGTTTCCCTGCACCGTGTAGTCTCCGCACACCCACTTTCGCAGGCGATCTATCTGTACAGTGGCCTCCGTGATGCCACAGTTTTTCAGCAGGAGCATGAACTCATCGCCTCCCCAGCGCCCGATGATGTCCGTCGAGCGGCACGCCGACCGCATCTCTTCGGCAAACTGCTTCAGCAGTTCATCCCCCACCAGATGGCCGTGCTTGTCATTCACTCGCTTGAATTCGTTGATGTCGATGATGGCTACGCAAAACGCCGGGTCGGCGTGAAAGGACCTTTGGATCTGGTCTTCCACCCAGAGGCGGCTTCCCAGCCCGGTGAGAGAATCGTGCGCGGCAATCTCTTCGGCTTTTTCCAATTTGGTCTGATAGGCCGAGACTTCGGCTTGTAGATGATCGATCGCTGCCTTGCCTTCGGCTGCAATCCGTTCAATCGAGGTCTTCAGATCAGAGGCGCTCTTTTTGATCGATTCCCGGATCTCCGTCAGATCCTCCAGCTTGGCGATGCCGTTGAGCCGCGTCGTGACCTCGTTGATCTGTTCGGCGCACCGCTGATCCCTTTCGCCCACAGACTCTGCCGTGCGGGCCATCACCAGCAGGATCTCCTTCACTTCGCTGGTCTGCTGGCTGTAGTGAGTGGCCGTTTGCCTGCCCCAGCTCTGCAGTTGCTCCCGCACATGGGATTCAGTGTCCTCGATTGTCTCGATGGAGACTTGTCTGCTGAGCTGCTCGCCCAGCATTCTCAAGTTCTGCTTCAGTTCCTCGCCCAGAGCCGGGCATACATTCAGACTGCAGTTGCCCATCTCATCCAGTGCGGAGCAATAGGCGCCAACGGTTATAGGCAATAGAGCCCTGGTTTCCCGCTCGCCGTGCCCTACGGGCCCCGTTTGCGTCTGCTCAAGATATCGCTTGATTGAGATCATCTGCCCTCTTGCGCGTGCTGCCGTCCATGGGGTTGACGCGCGGCCACACCACCTCTGTTTTATCGGGCTCTCCTCAGGCTTTCTTTAATCTCGCCTTGACAGCTTCTGAGCATCCACAAACTTTTCGGGAAGCTCTCTGGTGAACCACAGCCGAAGCGGCCCAACCGCATCGACAGCTCGTTGCAGGCTAGATTTTTCGACTGCGATGAGAAAGATAAAAAATAGCTGTTACGGTTCGCCTTTTATTCGCTATAATGCCCGCATGGCTGTCACCCGAAGGCAAAAAGAGATTCTCGACTTCCTGGAGTCGTTCGTAACGCATAACGGCTACTCACCGTCATTTGAAGAGATTGCGCGTGGCATGGGGCTGAAGAGCTTGGCGACCGTGCACAAGCACATTACCAACCTCGAGAAGAAGGGCTTGCTCGACCGAGTGCATAACCGCAGCCGCTCGATCGATGTGCTGCCGCCCGGGGCGCGCACACGCTCGAGCGACAGACTGCCTTTGGCGGGAAGAATCGCAGCGGGGCTTCCCGTCGAGGCGATTGAAACTTCAGAGAGCATTTCGCTGCATGATGTGGTGGGCAACCGGGACGTCTTTGCCCTCGAAGTGCGCGGGGACTCGATGCGCGACGAGCACATTATCAATGGCGATTACGTGCTGGTGGAGCGCGCGCGCACGGCGCGCCAGGGCGAGATCGTCGTGGCGCTGGTACGCGGCTCCGAGACCACGCTCAAGCGCTTTTACACCGAGGGCAATCAGGTACGGCTGCAACCGTCCAATGTGGAAATGAGCCCCATTTACGTTCCTGCCGCGCAAGTTGCCATCCAGGGCCGAGTGCTAGGTGTGCTGCGCAAGTACAGATGATCTGAGTTTGTTAGAGCATTTTCGGAATACATATAGACTTTTTAAGCGGCGTGCAAGGTGTCTTTTTCTTGATGAAAAAGACACTTAGCATCGTGCTCTCGGTCTACACCAATTCCGAAAGATGAATATCAAGCTAGTTCCGGCAAGGCGACAAGCTGTTTGTAAGTGATGGTTTGTGTGCAGATGCAGGCGCGCAGCAGGCGAACCATCAAGTCCGGTTCCATGGTGCGACGGTTGA
>Ga0302320_10005617_pt1 | contig 28051 bp, 24 predicted proteins | sample Bog_T0_3_FD_202130 | JGI IMG/M metagenome (GOLD analysis project Ga0302320, IMG submission 202130) | Peat permafrost microbial communities from Stordalen Mire near Abisko, Sweden - Bog_T0_3 | ecosystem: Environmental > Terrestrial > Soil > Wetlands > Peat | place: Sweden: Abisko, Stordalen Mire...
CGAAACAGTTCCGCAAGAGCACCATCGCCCTCGAATCCATGAACCTCGACCGCATGGTGAATGGGATCGATCCGGACCATAAGATACAGGGCGATTCGGTGCAGCGCTTCGTCTACATCAACAGCGAGATGCGCAAGCTCAACAACAAGACCCTGGCCGACCTGCGCTTCCAGACCGAACCAAAGTTCCTGTGGACCGGAGCGTTCCTGCCCATGGTAGATTCGACCGTCGAGTCCAGGTTCGCCGATGACCGCACCTATACCTGGCAGGGCAAGAAGGTCGACGAACAAACGCATCTGGGATTCGATCTGGCGAAGCTCGCCCACTCGCCGATACCGGCTTCGAACGACGGCAAGGTAGTCTGGGCCGATTACCTGGGCATCTACGGAAACTGCGTTGTCATAGACCACGGCTTTGGCTTACAGAGTATCTATGGACACATGAGTGAGTTTCTGGTCAAGAAAGGCGACATGGTAAAGAAGGGCCAGATCATCGGCAAGACGGGCTTCACCGGATTAGCCGGCGGCGATCACCTGCACTTCACCATGCAGGTGGATGGAGTGCAGGTCAATGCGGTCGAATGGTGGGACCCGCACTGGGTCAAGGATCGGGTTCTGAGTAAGATGGGCCAGCAGATGACCGATCCCGGCGTGGACGCCTATGCCGAAGCAGTCAGGAGCCACCGCCGGGACCGGAAGAAGGGCAAGAAATAGACCGCCGGTCAGACCAAAGGCCTACTCTGCTACTTACCTTCTACACGAAGATCGTTCTGCACTGAAAAGGCGCCGGGCACCGCGTTCGCGCGAACACCAATGAGGTTCTTATCGAAGGTATTGGCCACCACGCCCTCCAGGCGCACGTTACCGTTCTTCACGATAATATGAATCGACGGCAGAGCTGAAAAGCCATACCGCGTGGATATTGCCGGGTCCCTGTAAATCGCATTGAAGACACCCCGTCGAATCGCATCGTCGTTGGGCGAAAGCGGCAGCACCTCGATATTGTTGACAACGTTAGTAACGCCTTCCACACTCTTAACTACGTTTTCCGCGCTGGATTTCAGCACGGGTTGGGTAACTTCACCAACCAGGGTAACTGTACTTCCGTTCACAGTAAACCCAAGGTCGTCGAAGATACCGTAGTAGGGGAGCATTACCAACTGGTGCCGAACCTCTTTGGCAATCCGGCTTTCGTTGGGCGCACCGGGAACGTAAGGATCTGAATGTTGAGCCTTATCGTCTTTATCCTTAGCTGTCATTGCTGCGGGAATCACAAGCGCGCCAGCCAACAGAGCAATAGCAAATCGCTTCATAGTCTTTTTCACCACCCGCGCTACCACATGCACGCAACGTGCCAGAATTTGTGCAAGAAAAATCAATAACTAATGCCGATCATGTGAATCTTTGGTGGTGGCTGTGGCCGAACTCAACCATATGGCGTATACTCCGCTTTATGCCTTTTGTCGATCAACACGCACCGGGCTCATTCTGCTGGATAGAACTAAGCACCACGGATCAGAGCGCTGCCAAGTCCTTCTACACATCGCTGTTTGGCTGGACCTTCAGAGACAGTCCCATGGGTCCAAACGACTTCTACACGATGTTCCAGCTGGAGGGGCATAACAGCGCTGCCGCCTACACCCAGCGCGAGGATGAAACCAAAATGGGTGTGCCCCCGCACTGGAATCTTTACATCTGCGTCGAGAGCGCCGACACCGCGGTAAAGCGTGCGGGTGAACTGGGTGGGCAACTCCTCGCCGGGCCGTTTGATGTTGCTACTCATGGACGAATGGCCGTCATCCGCGACCCCTCCGGAGCCGTGTTTTGTATCTGGGAGCCCAAAGACCACGTCGGCCTCGGCGTCCAGGGGCAAAATGCGAGCTTCTGCTGGGCCGATCTAAGCACGCCCGATCAACAAACCGCGGTGAAGTTTTATTCCGAGTTATTTGGGTGGACATTCCCCCCGAGCGATTCCGATTACCTGCACATTAAGAACGGCGAGGCATTCATCGGAGGCATTCCGCCCGCCCAGCACCGCAATCCGCATGCGCCGCCGCATTGGCTCATCTATCTACAGGTAGACGATTGCAACGCCAGCACGGCCAGGGCAAAGGAATTGGGAGCGAATGTATTTATGGGTCCGATGAACATGGAGAACGTCGGCGTCATTACCGTGTTGGCGGATCCTCAGGGTGCGGCGTTCTCGCTCTTTCAACCCGGCCGCCAGTCTTAGGCCCATGGCGCAGGCACCCGTTGAAGGCATGGCGTCGGCGGTTCAGCAGATTGGTGCCCGCCCGTGAAGGCCTATTACCAATCGGCCGCAGATTACCAATCTGCCCCACACAGGACCCGCGATTGTTTTCATGACCCTTTGTGAGCCGAAGGCTCATTGCGCCGGCGCCAGACCTGTCGACCCGGGTTATTCCCCGGCGATTAACGCAAACAGGCTTGTCAGGAACCGGAAGTGGCCGCCGGGACACCCGCCTTACGGCTCAGGGAATGAATCTTTTCCCGCGATCGTATGGCTGCCGTGCGCTTCGCAATGCCGAGCGGTCGGGCTGCCTCAATCGATCTGCCTGACACCGCAGTGCCGTACGGAATCTGGATCTGAAAATTGTCGGCCGCATCCGTGACAAACTCGAGATAGACGACGTCTCCCGCGGTCAGTCCCGTTGTCGGCACCTGCACGTTAATTTGATAGAGACCCGCCAGCGTCGGCGTGAGACCCGCGAACTGGATGGTGCCCATATTGCCAAACGAGTCTGAAGTCACGTCGTCAAAACCAACGGTAAGATTGCCGGCCTGGTACACATCGGCCCAGCTCAGGACCGTCGAGGAGGCTACGGCTCCATCCGCAATCGAGGGTGTCACTGTACCCAGCCCCGTCATGTACAGGGAAATGTATTCGCCTGGCTGCGCCGGATTGGCAGCGGTTATCTCCTGACCTGTTGCCGCATGCCGGGCGGCGGCGAGGCCGATTCCATTGGCCAGCTGCGAAAACGATCCCGGGGCCGCATCGGTGAGGTACATTTGCACGATGTTCGACTTAACCCCGTTGTTGGTCACCTGAATGTTCGCGAGGCCGGTCTGGTTGGAGGCAACTTCATACGGCACGATGACCGACATCTGCGTCGGTGTCACATAGTAAATTGGGCAGAGCGTGCCGTCGATGGTCACGGAGACACCGCCCAGAGAGGTCGGGAACGCCTGACCGCCTTGTGTCGTCATGGTGGTCGAAGCGAGACCGGTGCCATACAAAACCAGCAGTTCGCCGGGCGCAATGCCGGCGGTGATGGGCTGGTAGCTGGCCGCATTCGCCACCCCGATCGGGTTCAGATACACGCCGGATCCGGAAAAGGCCGGCGCGTGCAACCCTACCTGCAGAGAGAAAAATCCGTTGCTTCCGATGGCGACAAATGCCTGCCCTCCGTCACCGAAAAGATACTCATAACCATTGAAATCGATGCCGGTACTCCCATTGGCGGTCAGATCGATTTGATCGTCGGTGCCGAAGTCGAAAGATAACGACGTGGGAAGATTCAGACGCTGATGGACGACTCCATCGCCGCTGACGTCGCCTGAATTATTCGTCGATCCGTAATAGGAATCCGTTCCGAAGCCGTTGGGCGAATTTTCCAGCGCCGCCGTGAAGTAGAGACCCGTGCTGAGACTGTTCGTTCCCGTGACCGTCAGCGCCTTGACGCCGAAGAAAATGTCGTAGCCGCCCGGCGTGTACCCAAGTATAAAGTTACCGTCGGCCGACTGGAATAACGTTTTGGACCCGGTGAACAGGGCATTCGTCGCGCTCACCCCCGAGGGAAGAGGGATGTTCAGGGTGGCGCTTCCATTGTTAAAGTTATAGGTCGCGCCCGTGATCGATTGCGTTAGAGGATAGGCCACCTGGTTGGCTGCCTGCCCGGTCATGACGATGGCGCCGAAACCGTTGCTGCCGTTGGGAGTCAGCTCAAACAGGGCATTCTTGATCGCGGTGCTGCCGGCTCCCGTGAAATCCAGTAAACCTGTCTGGTAGGGCGTCGTGAAGCTCGCATTGGTGGGAGCCCCGGCCGGAATCGCGATAAAAATATCGTTAAAGATGTCGTTGTCGCCTTCGGACTCGGTCGAGCTTCCGGTAAACACCCCCTGGGCAACGGCTCCGTTGATCAGCGCGTTGGCGTCGGTCGGGTAGATCTCATTAGTAATGAAGCCGATGCCGTTGGATCCGATGGCGTAAGTGCTGGTAAGCGACAGAGGCTGGGGCGCGCCGCCTGAAACTGTGTTGTCGACAGTCATACCCGTGAGGGTATAGTTGCCCGCCCCATCGAACGTGATGGTGCCGTAAATGGCCGTGATCTCGGTGGGATTGGAGTTTGCGTCGACGTTCTGGACGGCGAGGTGCCGGAACTGGTAAGTCCCCTTGAGCATGCCGTTCCCGCTGGTGTCCTGCGTCTGCGCCGCCCCCGCCGCCGCACCGCAAACGATAAGAGCCGCCACTTGTAACACGGGTTTAATTGGCTTTAAGTACATGAATCCTCGTAGTCTATATACGACAGTATTTTATTTAAGACGGGCGATTCCCACCGAAGCAGAAAGCCACGTGTCACTTCAGATGCATGGTCCTGTATCCCGGGTTGCACGAATCGGCGGAGGAGTGTGATTGGCGACCCCTCATTTCCGGCCATCCCCCGGTTTTTTTCAGTACTCGCCAGGCCACCCGCATTCGTCACGTGATTATAGCGCTTGCCGCAAGTCGCCTCAGTGTAGCATCAGTAGGGAGAACTCATGTTTCGGAACCGTTGGGTCTACGCCATTTTTTCATTGATAATTCCGCTTTTAATTGGCGGTTTCGTCGCGTTAAAGTCTCAAACCACGGGACGCGAGTTGATTCGTGAGTCCGTGGATGAAAACAAGCTCGTTACGCTGGCGGGCAACACACGCCCAGAGACTCTTTCCGCCAACGACCTGGGTCCGGTCGCGGACGATTTCGCCATGGATCACATGCTGCTCCAACTGAAGCGCTCGGCGCAACAGGAGCGCACCGTCGAGCAGTTTATAGAGGAGCTGCATAATCCCCAATCTCCAGCTTTCCACAAATGGCTGACCGCCGAAGCCTTTGGGAAAAGATTCGGCGCCGCGGAATCCGACCTCAGGACCATTACGGATTGGCTCCGCGCACGGGGTTTCACCGTGAATTTCATCTATCCGAGCGGCATGGTAATCGATTTTTCAGGCAATGCCGGCCAGGTGCGCAATGCCTTCCGCACATCGATTCACAATCTGGATGTCAACGGCGTGCACCATATCGCCAATGTAGCCGATCCGCAGATTCCGCAGGCCCTGGCTCCCGCCGTGGCGGGCGTTGTTTCAATGCACGATTTTGTCCCGCACAAGATGGCCCGTGCCAGGGTAAAGAAGAGCGGCGCCCAGTACACGTTCTCCTACCAGGGATACACCTACCAGGCTGTGGTTCCCGCCGATCTTGCGACCATCTACGACATCAATCCTCTCTTCGCCAACGGGATCACCGGCAAAGGGCAGACGGTGGTGGTAATCGAGGATACCGACGTGTATGCGCCCCGCCGCGGCTCCTCGGATTGGGCCACCTTCCGCAGCGAGTTCGGGCTTGCGCAATATACTTCGGGATCGCTCGCCACGGTGCATCCCACGCCGGTAAGCGGCGCCAACAACTGTTTCGATCCCGGTGTCAACGGGGACGACGACGAGGCGATTCTCGACGCGGAATGGGCCTCCGCGGCAGCCCCGGGCGCCGCCATTGAAGTGGCATCCTGCGCCAACAGCAGTATCACCTCCGGCTTGCTCTTAGCAGGCCAGAATCTGGTAAACGCCCCCGCTCCTCCGACAATCATAAGTATCAGCTACGGCGAATGCGAAGCGTTTGACGGCGCTTCCCTGAACGCTGCCACTAATGCCCTTTATCAGCAGGCGGTGGCCGAAGGCGTCTCCGTCTTTGTTTCCGCGGGAGATGAGGGTCCGGCCAGTTGCGACGCGGGGGCGGCTCTCGCCACGCACGGCCTCAGTATCAGCGCCCTGGCCGCCACACAGTACAACGTTGCCGTGGGAGGAACGGATTTTTCGGATACGGCGAATGGAACGGCTGGCACGTATTGGAGTCCGACCAACGGCGCCAACTACGGCTCGGCGTTGTCCTATATCCCTGAAATGCCGTGGAATGACTCATGCGCCAACAGCGTGCTCGCCAAATTCAACGGTTATACAACCGTCTATGGCCCAAGCGGATTCTGCAGCAGCAGCATCGCCAAAACGGACGGTTTTAACAATGTGGTGGGGGGCAGCGGCGGGCCCAGCAGTTGCTTCACGGGAGTGCCCTCGATCAGCGGCGTTGTCAGCGGCACCTGTCAGGGATACCCGAAGCCCGCCTGGCAGACCGGACTTGCCGGCATCCCCAACGATGGCGTGCGCGATATCCCCGACGTCTCCATGTTTGCCGCCAATGGTCTCTGGGGTCACTATTCGGTGGTTTGCTTTTCCGACCCGAGCAATGGCGGCGTGCCCTGCACCGGCTCACCCAGCGGTTGGGCCGGCTTCGGCGGAACCTCGATCGCATCGCCCGTGCTCGCCGGTATTCAGGCCCTGGTGAACCAGAGTGCTGGTGGTCCGCAAGGCAACCCGAATCCTGTCTACTACGCGCTGGCTGCCAGTAATCCCAACGTCTTTCACAGCATTACCCAAGGGGATAATGACGTGAATTGTGGCGGCCCGGAGAGCTGTTATGGCTATGTCGGGACCGTCAGCTATGGCCGCGCGGGCAGACTTTTCGGCACTACGTTTGGGGGCGCGCTCTCCACCTCAGGCACTTCGTTCACGCCCGCCTACGGTGCCAGCGCCCCCTGGAGCATGGCAACCGGCATCGGCAGCGTGGACGCCTATAATCTGGTGATGAACTGGAAGTAAAGGGCAGATCGGAAATCTGCCCCACCGGACACCGAAGTTTTACCCACGACCCTGTTGCACGAATCCGTTATACAGATAGATCGCGAACAGCGCGATCCCATAGAGCGCCGTAACCACGGTCAACGCGATTCCCACATTGTCGACCTTCTTTAATGAGCGCGCTACATTCTGTTCATTGGCGGACACCCGGCCGGATGGATCGGAAATGTGCAGGACTTCGTCATCGCGTCGAGTGACGATCTTTCGATACAAAGCAACGGCCGCCACCACCACGGTCATGGCGATCAGGACCATCATTGAAGCTGGCATGCAAGGACCTCCCTTCAGGTTTGCATCTCACTGCTGTGCAAGTGAAGGGCCGCTTTTGGGGATCAATCGTACATCACTTCGACTGCAGCGCTTCGAGGTACTTGGCAAGGTTGTAAACGCGCATCCTGCCCAGATCCTGGTCCCATGCAACCTGCGAAAAGATTGGCCCCCACACCGGCATGTTCCGCGTCCCATGTCCCGCCGGAAGAGACTCTTCTCCCGAGATGACGTGTTCAATGCGCATCAGCGGAAACTTCCCTCCCTCGCGTGCGGAAATACGCGTAAGATCAGGCAGGGCGGCCTTTAGAGACTTCGCCATGGGGCCTCCGCCCTTGCCATCCACGCCGTGGCACACCGCGCAGTACGCCGTGTATAACGCCGGCCCCTGGATCGACTCGATCAAATGGGTGGTCTCGGGCGGCTCCGCCTTTGGCGTCTGCCCGAAAGCCCACAGGGCAAAGCCGAGTATTCCGCCAGCTGCGATACCACCGGTTCTGCCGTTCCTTCTCATGATGCAATCTCCTTCTGATCGCCAATGCCTGCGTGAAAGCCGTCAGCTCTGCGCCGCCCGCCGCGCCACATGCCGCACCATGGACCCGCCTTCGTGTCCCGGACTTTGGCATTGCGTTTGCTTAATGCAGCCCTTGGAGGGCTTAATGGCGAACCTGAAAAAATTCATCGGGAAAGAAATTCTGATCCGTCTGACCAGCGACGGTTTCGTCTCGACCGTCAGGTACGCCCGCCTGTATTCAAAATCTGCGGCGTGGCAAACCCGCGTTTCCGAAATTCCAGGCAAAGAAATCGCCCAACCCGCGTTCAGCCAGGCCGACGGGGATGACGCGGGCTTCGCGGGGTTCGAAGAAAATTGAATCATCTCAGGGTTTGGCAAGCTGCGCGACATCCCAACCTCCGCCCAGCGCCTTAATCAACTGCACGCGCGCAACCATCCACTGAGCTTGAAAGTTAACCTGGGTCTGGCGATCGCTCAGAAGCATGGTCTGCGCGGCAAGCACGTTCAGGTAAGGATCGATTCCCGCCTGATATCTGACCGTAACCTCGCGCAGATTCCGTGCCGCCGCCTGGATGGCCGCGTCTTGCCGTGCCATCGCCTGCGCGAGTATCTGCAATGCAGCCAAGTTGTCTTCCACCTGCTGGAACGCCGTCAGGACTGTCTGCCGGTAGTTCGCCACCGTCTGATCGTATGCCGCCCGATACTGCTGCACCGTGGCCTTGCGCAACCCGGCATCGAAAAGCGTTTCGGCGAGACTGGGCCCCAGCGACCAAACACGGCTCGGCCACGTGAACCACTGCGCAACGCCAAGGTTTTCCAGGCCCGCCGATGCCGACAACGTAATATTCGGATAGAATGCGGCCCTCGCCACGCCGATCTGCGCGTTCGCCTGGGCCATGGCGCGCTCGGCCGCCGCGATATCCGGCCGCCGTTCCAGAAGTTCCGACGGGATTCCGACAGGTGCGTGCGACGCGAGGGCGCTGGCGAACTCCGTATCCACTGAAATGTCGAAGGTCGAAGCGGGCTGGCCGATCAACACCGCTATGGCGTGTTCATACTGGGCGCGCAGGTTGCCGAGGTCGACGGCCTGCGCCGCAACCGCCTGCCATTGCGCTTCGGCCTGGGACACGGCTTCGTCGGAACTGAGGCCTGCGTCGCAGAGCGTGCGGTTCAGATCCAGTGCCTCCCGGTAGGCGATCGCGGTGGCGTCCAGCAAGCGCTTCATCTCGTCCTGGGCGCGCAACTGGTAGTAATCGGTGGCCAGATCCGCCTGCGCGGCGAGGCGGACGTTTTCCAGATCGGCCAAGCTGGCTTGCGCCGCATAGGTGTTGGCTTTGACCGTGTTCTTCACCCGCCCCCAAAGATCGGGTTCCCATGACGCTTCGACGGGTAACGAAAAAATGGAATAGGTGGCACTGGCGGCCTTGGGTCCGAATGTGGACAGGTGTTGATTGGTGATGCCTGCGCCGCCTGTAGCGGTTGGGAAGAACTGCGAGCGGGATTCCCGGATCACAGCGCGCGCCTCGATGACCTCGGCCGCCGCCGCCGCAACATTCTGATTGGAAGCGTTCAATTTATTCTCGAGATCGTTCAGGCGCGGATCGCCGAACGCCTCCCACCAATTTCCTCGAGAAGCCGCGTCCCGAGGTTCCGACGGTTTCCAGATGCCAGCGTCCTCCCCGCCGATTTCCTTGTAAGCGGGCGGAGTGACGACGGAGGGCCGGACATACTTCGGCCCTACCGTGCAGCCGCCGAGGCAGCACAGGCAAATCGCGGCAAATACTCTATTGACCGATGTAGACATCGACTAATAAACCCGGGTACAGATTAACGTCAGCCGGTTTCCGGACCCTGAAGATCAGAGGCAATACTCTGACATCGACCCGCTCCTCTCGCTGATCGGAAAGTTCGATTTTCGGAGACACAAAGGGCTGCACCCTTACGAACTCGAGCGGAATCTCTACGCCCGATCCGCGCACCGAGAGCTGCCCCTTGATTTGGGATGGGGGAGGAACACGTGGAATCAGGATCTCGTCCACGTAGCAGCGCACGTTCAGCCACGCCTGAGAACTGCCGAGCGTCAGCACTGGCGCCATCCCCTGGGTGTATTGGTCCCACGCGCCCTGTGGGGAAACAAAGCTGCCCGGCGTGACGTTCACCGCCATCACCACTCCATCGCGCGGCGCATGCAGAGTGTATTTGGCCAGCAGGGCGCTCGATGAAGCATGCGCCTTTAACAAAGCGTTGTACTGCTTTTCCTGATTGTTGATGTCGTATACCCAAGCTCCCGCTTTGACGAGGTCCAACTGTTTCTGCGCCACGTCGAGATTGGCCCCCGCCACCGCGGCCGAGTTGGCAGCGCCGTCGAGGGCATCCTTACTGATCGACTTCGGATTCGCTTCGTAAGCCGCCTGCTGCTTGAGCAACTCATCCTCCGCCGTCTTCAAAGAGGCTCGCGCCGCATCCACCTGGGCTTTCGCCACGTCCAGGGTTTCCTTTCTTGGTTGAGCCCGCAATTCGTCGAGAAGCGTGCGCGCGGCCTGGGCCTGCGATTCCTGCTGCTCAACCGTCGCCCGCTGAATCGAATCGTCGATTAACAGAAGCGCTTGCCCTTTCCGCACTGGCTGTCCCTCGGCGACCAGGATGGCTTTCACGGTGCCCGCAACTTCGGGATAAACGCTGATGTTTTCTCCGCTGGGCTGATCGCTTTCCACAATCCCCTCGGCGTAAATGCCATGCGCGTAAGGATTCACCACCGGATTGAACAGCGGAGCCTGCGGCGGTTTCTCATTGGCAAAGAGGTACGCAGCCACGCAACCGGCGCAGACGCCCAAAAACGCCAGCGAAAACACGATCTTGTTTCTCATCGTTCACCTGCCGTTACGTCGGCGCCGCCGTTTCCCGCCATAATGCGCCCGTCCTCCATCTTCAGGATCCGCGTGGCGAACTCGAAAATCCGGTTGTCGTGCGTAACCACGACGATGCAGCGCTTCTGGTTGAGGAGATTCTTGTGAACAAACCCCACTACCGAGTGCCCCGTATCGCCGTCGAGCGAGGCCGTGGGCTCGTCCATGATCAGAATGTCCGGGTCGCTCGCGATGGCCCGCGCAATCGCAGCGCGCTGTTGTTCGCCTCCGCTCAGTTTTATCGGGGGCAGTTGCGCGCGTGTTTTCAGACCCACGATATCCAGAAACCGCGTCGCCTGTTTCACCGATTCGTTCCAGACTTTCTTCTTGAGGATGAGTGGAATGGCCACGTTTTCCGCCGTCGTCAAACGAGGAAACAGATGATAGTCCTGAAAGACAAAACCGATCTTGTTCAGCCGGAAGTCGGCCAGCCGATTGGCGCTGAGGCTCCAGATGTCGACTCCTTCCACGGAGACCGAGCCCGCATCGGGCCGCAGGATTCCAGAGAGGACACTGAGCAAAGTGGTCTTGCCGCTCCCGGACGGGCCGACGATATACACCATTTCCCCGAAGTTGGCCTCGAGGTCGACGCTGCGCAACGCCAGAGTCTTCGCATCGCCTTCTCCGAAGCTCTTCATCAGGCCGCTGGCTTTGATTGCAGGAGTCGCCATTGTCATCCCCGGAAAATGTCGAACGGCTCCACGCGCAGCACTCGGCGGGCTCCCACGTAGCCGGAAACCGCCGCGATCACCAGCACCATGGCCAGCGCGAAGCCCAGATTGAAGAATGTGATCATGGCAAAGTAATCCGGCAATCTCAGCTTCGCCATGGCGATGAGAAACGTGCACAAACCGATGCCCAGACCATAGCCCGTGAGCGCCGTAAACGTCGCCTGAAACAGCACCATGCCGACGAGTTCGCTCCCTCTGGTACCGATCGCCTTGAGCGCACCGAACCTTTCAAGGTTCTCCAGAATAAATGTGAAGAATGTCTGGCCCGAGATGGACAGACCAACAATGAAACTGATCGCCGTCATGATCAGGATATTCGTCCCCATGCCTGTTTGGTAAATGTAGAAGTTCTTGATGCGGTGCATGAATTCCTGCCGCGTCAGCGCCAGATAGCCAAGCGCCTGTACATGCTGCCGGATCGTTTCCACGTCGGCAGGACCCTTCGGTTCCACGAGCACGTACGAGGTCGTGTACCGCGGATTGGGAATATATTCAATGGCGCGGTTGAAAGTTGTGTATAGCGTGGGAATCCCGAACAGACCGGAGGAAGATACTTTGGCGATACCCACGATCGTTCCCCGGTGGTCGTTCAGCTGAAACTCCGAACCGATGTGGGGATTGCCAAGCTTCACAAAATCCGCGTCGTGAACCACCACGAATCCGTTCTCCGCGTAGATGTCCTCAATGGCGCCTTCGGTCAGTTCGGGGCGTCCGAACAAGCTCGCGTCGTCGAGGCCGATTACGGTCACCGCCTGATAAGTGCCGTCGGCCAGCTTGACCAGCGCGCCCCCGGAATACAAAGGCACCGCGTACTTCACCCCGTCCATGCTGCGTACCGCGTCGAGAACGTAATCGGGCATCCCGATGGAGTTGGCCGTCGTCTGCACGGCGGGGTCCATGATCCACATGGAGGCGCCGACGTTGACGACGGTGGAGTACGAGTGATAGAGGACGCCGCTGAACATGGAAGTGGCGAACATCATGCCGAAGACGGCGAACGTGTTACCCACCAGCAAGGCGGTGAATTTCGCTTTGTCGTTGACGAGCAGCTTGTAGGCGAGTTTGAGAATGCCCCGCAACGCTTCTCCCCTTGAACCTGGTTATGTGCACGAGGCATACCAGGCAAAAAGCGGACATTATCAATGGCTTCCCGGTCGTAATGCGTCTCCTGGCTCATTCGGTGCGTGCTTTCCCCCAAAACGCGAACGAAGCACTCCTGAATTGCGTCTGTTTGGGGCGTATTGGGTTGGTGCGGCGATTGCACGTTCTATGCCGGAGGTTGTCCCATGAGTAGCTGGAAATTGGCAATCCCGATTCTGGTGGCAGTTACAGGCTTCATCGCGCTGCCCGATGAAAAATCCCCCCTCGCGAGAACAAGCGACCTTTCCGGCGCTGAAATGTACCGGAATTATTGCGCCTCCTGCCACGGTATCAACGGCAAAGGCGGCGGACCCGCTGCGCCTGCGTTGAGAAGGGTTCCTCCGGATCTGACCGGCATCAGTGCCAGAAACAAAGGTCAATACCCGGATTTCCGTATTACGCATATCATCGACGGCTACGAGATTGCGGCCTTCCACGGTTCGCACGAAATGCCGATCTGGGGAGACTATTTCCGCGAAAATGAAACGCGCGACGAAGCGCTGATCAAATTGCGGGAACACAACCTGGTCGAATACATCCGATCGATGCAACAGAAGTAAGAGAGGTGGTCTTATGTCAATTCGAATACTGATCGCAGCACGGGCACTGGCTGCGGCGTTGGCGCTGGCGGCGGTTCCGGCCTTTGGGCAGACGAAGTCTCAGCCTGGCGCGGAGGTCCAGATGATCCTGACGGTGGCCGATCATATGAACCATAAGCCAGCCGCGCTCAAAGCGGAAGACGTGTCGATTGTGGATGGCACTGTTACCGGCTTAGTCCCCTTCGAAGGTGGCCATGAGCTTGAACTTTACCTGGTGATTGACGATGCGGCGAATTACGATTTTGCGTCGAAGCTTCAGGAACTGCGGCAATTTGTGAGCGAGCAGCCGGCGCCGGCGGCCATCGGCCTGGCTTACATACACGACGGAACCCTGCAGGTTGTCGACGACCCCACCGCGGACCGTGCGCAGATCAGGCGCGATCTGCGTCCACCCGCCGGAAGCAGCGCGGCCAATCCCTACTGCGCAATCTCGGATCTGATCGCACGCTGGCCCAGCAAAACGCTGCGCCGGGAGATCGTACTGGTGAGCACCGGGATCGACGACTCCGCGGCCGAGGGCGCCGTATGCGTTAACGCGGAGAAGGCGATCCATGACGCCGAACGCGCCGGAGTCACGATCTATGCGCTTTATAATCCCGTCACTAATTACCTGGCGCAGAAATGGTCGAAAGTGGATTCGGGTGTCGTCGATCTGGCTCATGTCTGCTACGAAACCGGCGGAGAGGCCTATTTCATCGGCCACAGCCCGGCGGAATCGATCGCGCCTTTTCTTTCCGACATCACCGAGCACCTGGCCCATCAATACCTGGTGAAGTTTCGCGTGGCGCCCAGGCAGGATGCCGCTTTTCAGACGATCTTTGTTTCTTCTCCCTCCTATGATCGGGAGTTCATGAAACCGGAGAGCGTCTGGGTCCCGGCCCCGCATCGATGAGATCCGTGAGGTCGATGAGGCCCGCTTTACCTCGAAAGCCATTTGCGATAGCATGGCCGATTACTCATGAAGACGTTACTTGTATTGCTTCCCGCCCCGTCGTTGAGTCTGCTGGCGCTGAGTCTGCTCGCGCCTGCCTGGGCGCAACTGGCGCCCCCCAACGCGCAGGGCATGTCGATGGGCCACGTCCAGCTGAACGTCACCGACGTGGAGGCGCAGAAGAAATTCTGGATGAGCGAGTTCGACGCCGTGCCGTTGTCGCGCGAAGGACTGATCGGCGTGAAGGTTCCCGGCATGCTGATTCTGTTCACCGTGCAAAAGGCGCTTCATCCCGCCTCAGGAACGGTTCTCGATCATTTCGGCTTCAAAGTACGCAGCCGCGAGGAAATGGTCAAGCGCATCGAGGACGGCGGATACAAAGTCGATCATCTGTTCAAGGGTTCCGAAGGCTTCCCCAACGCATATGTGATCGGCCCCGATGGAATCACCGTCGAGCTGCAGGAAGACAAAACGCTCAAGGTTCGCACGGAGGCGCAGCACCTGCACTACCTGACGCCCGATTATCTGGCGCTGCGCGACTGGTACATCGGCACCTTCGGCATGGAGCCCACCACGCGCGGTCCACACGACAGCGCCGATATCCCCGGCATGAACCTGACCTTCGCCCCCACCAGGAGCCGGCTCGATGTGACCAGCAAAGGCGGGTTGATCGATCACGTGGGTTTCGAAGTGAAGGATCTTGCGGCCTACTGTAAGAAGCTGGAAGCGAAGGGCGTGAAGTTCGACCAGCCCTATAAGAAGATACCCAGCCTGGGGATTGCTACTGCGTTTCTGACCGATCCCAAGGGCGTTTCGATCGAGCTGACGGAAGGCCTCGGCGCTTATTAGCTGGTAAGATGAAGGACGGCACGCACCCGTAGCTCAGCTGGATAGAGCGTTTGCCTCCGAAGCAAAAGGTCGCCTGTTCGAATCAGGCCGGGTGCACCATATTTTTCAATCACTTGCGGTAAGCCCCGATTCCCGTTTAGGTTCATTTGGGTTCAAAACCTCCTGAGGTTTATTATCCAGTGTGGCCGATTTAGGTTCAGAATCAATTCCGACGCTGCCCGGTTCATTCTTGACCTCGCGCAGCTTCTGGTCGAATGACTCCATGGCGCTCCTCAGGCTCTCCGAAACCGTCTGCGTATAAACATCCATAGTAATCTGGGCGGTCGAGTGACGCATTTGCGACTGCTGGTCCTTGATGGTTCCAATGCCGTGAAAGTGAGTGGCAAACGTTCTCCGGAGCGGCTGGAAGGTGAGTCCCTCAATTCCGATATTCTCGGCCGCAGGCTGCAGAACTTCGGCGCTTGGCAAGAGTACCCCATTACTGCTCGACTAAAGTGACCCAGGGTAAGAACACGATTGAATCGAGAAATCGGTGGAGTTCGAAGGTGAGATTGGGCGAGCGTTCCACGGCATCATCCACCGCCGAAGGCGAGTTTGGTTTGCCGGTGATTGAGCCGGGCGCTCCATCGTCTGGCGGCGTTCATTATAAAGCCTGCGGCTGGGCGAACGGCCAAAGAATGGTGTGCTCTGACCCCAGCGAAGCAACAGAATCGAAGGGGGAAGCGCGGCAAGCGGTGGTGCGTGGGTGAATCGTGGCGGGAAGTCGCCGCTAACGCGCCGTATAGGTCTTGCTGTAGCCGTTGCGTTCGTTGGTGATGGTGAATTTGCCGTCCTTGGAAACCGTCGCCTTGATCAGGTTCGACTTCGTTTCATCTTTGGTGGCATCGAGATTGGCGATCATCGGCTCGGCAGTGTTATGCGCGTCATCGTTGGCGGTCGCGCGGTGTCCCTGCCAGATCGCCTCGATGCCGGGAATCTTCGCGATAGTTTCGTAGCCCGCTGCGGGCAGGCCCTTGGTGGGCCCGTTGGCGACGATGACAACCTGCGGCTTGATCGCCCATACCAGCGGCGGCGCACCCGACCACAGGTTAAAGAACCCGTGGTGCGTGGCCTGGAAAAGCGACACCGTGCCGATCTTATTCACCGGACACGCCAGCATCAACTCGCGATCCCACGTCAGATCGCCGAGATTGAGGAATCTGAATTTGCCATAGGTCAGCAACGTGCCGACACTCATGGTATTCTCCGGCTGCCGCGGGTCCGGGGTCTTCTGCTCGGCGCCTTCGCAGAGCGGATTGGGTTTGGCGCCCTTGTCGAGCGCCTTCTGAATGACCTCGCCGTCGGCCGAAACCACCGTGATGTCGACGCCCTTAAGCGGAATCTTGTCGCCCGGCTTCACCACCACGCGCTTTCCTTCCACAATCCCCTTGTACGTCTCCCATGTCTGCGCGGCGCGCGGGTTCATGGGCGCTTCCTTCGAATCGCCGTGGTCGTAGAATCTGTCGACGGGAATCAGTTTCACCAACGCCGCGAGGCCGCCCACGTGGTCCCCGTGGTAGTGCGTAGTAACGAGCATGTCGATCTTCTTCAACCCTGCCAGTTGCGCGGTTTCGAAGATCCGTTTGGCATCGCGGTCGCCGGGATTCCCCGAATCGACCAGCAGCGACTGCCCGGAAGGCGTGACGATCAGCGTAGCGGCGCCGCCTTCCACGTCGACCCAGTACATCGTAAGATCGCGCGGCTGCGCGTAGAGGAGCGTGGCTGCGGCCACGGAGAGGAGAAGAGGGAGCGTGCGGGATTTCATAAACCGCCGCGATCTTATCACATCCGGAAAAAGACCCCATCCGGGGAACGCAGGGGAACGCAGCGGGGAACGCAGCGAAGCTGTTTGCGCCGGTCAAGAAAACGGCGGTGAAGACCTCGGCACCGGCTTCGGATCCCGCGCTGGCTCACGGGCAAACTGCTGTCTAAGGTCGCACCAGACAGGCTTGATCTGAAACGCATTCCAAATCGCACTCGCCAAATTGATTACGAATACGCGATGTTGATGATGGAGGCTGACATCCGGGCCTCGAGGTCAACCGCACTCAACTCTTCCGCTAATTTAGGAGTCGGGACGATTCGCTCAGATGAGGCCAGCGGGCGGAGGGAAAGCTCGATGGATCGGTTCCGGTCGATATCGGAGTCGAGTGACAATGCAGGGTTTCGCAGAAGCCCGAAGCTGAAGCAGTCAGCCTCCTGCACGAGCTTAACGAGCGCTGCGACCTCGGGTGGTACTCCGACCCTTTCCTCGCCATACAGATGATGCACCCGCACCATCTCGCACACCGACTCAGGCAGGTTCCAGCGGCGGCACACCTCGTACCCGAGAGTTGCGTGATCGAAACCGCAAACGTGACGTTCCGCAGCAACCAGCTCAAGCGGGCTGGCCACATGAGCCTCGTCGAGCTGAGCCATTTCCTGGGGCCGGTTCTCGAATATAACGAAGCGGCCGATGTCATGGAGCAGACCGGCCAGAAAGCACTCCTCCATTCCCAAGCCCATGTCGGGACGCAACGCCGCGAAGCGCCGTGCGGCCAAGGCCGTCTGGATGGAGTGAATCCATAGATTGCGTTGGCCTTGTGTGTGGGGCACGAACACCTCGACGACCGACAACGCCAGAATCATGTTGGCGAGATTGTGAGCACCGGCCCTAAAAATCGCGCCAGGAATCGTTTCAATCCCGCCTCCGCCGTAGCCCGCAGAGTTTGCGAGGCGCATGAGTCGGAGCGCCAGAGGTGGGTCAGCGCGAACGAGCGCGACAATCTCATCAGTGGCGCCCGCCGAGTCGAGATCGAGTGCAGCGAGGCGCGCGATGACCGAGGGCAGCAGCGCAATCCGTTCGAGTCGCGCTTCCAGGCTCGAAATCGTTCTTCTCTGAAGCTCCGTCAGTGCCGAGTGCATGGGTCACGACCTGAAATCTCTGAACTTTAAAACAAATTGCTCTGGAGTATATCAGGAAACACGACCCTCTTTCGGTCACCCATCCCAGTCCCCTTTATGTGAACCATCGGCCCAGCAACCGCGAGAATAATGCCGTCGTTAACTGGATATAGCGCCCGCTGTTTGCCACTGCTCAGCACGGTGGAACTCACGCCTGAACCGCTTGCGTCTGGCAAGACCGGTCGCCCTGCGGATCACGTCTGCCCGATGACGGTCATCGGAGCGAGCAACCGGTAGAGAGTCGCGCGACTAACGCCGAGAATCTCAGCCGCCCGGAGTTTATCCCCACCCAGGGCATCAAGTACCCGGCGAGCGTGCAAACGCTCCATTTCGTCCAGGGAAATCATCTCCACGGCTCCGTCGCCCGCAACCTCCGCCGCGACGGAAAAACCTGGGGGAAGATCGCAAGCGTCAATCCTGTTGGAGTCCGTCATCATGCACGCATAGCCGATCACGTTCTCCAACTCTCTGACATTGCCCGTCCACGGGCGACGCAGAAGGGCCGCCTCGGCGCGGCGGGTCACCCCTTCGACGGTCTTTGCGTACTGCCGGGCGAAGCGATTGATGAAATGCCTAATCAGCAGCGGCAGATCCTCCCGCCTTTCCGCCAGAGACGGCAATCTGATTTCAACCATCGAGATGCGGTAGAACAAGTCTTCCCGAAAGTTCTTCATCTCCGCTTCCTTCTGAAGGTTCCGGTTGGTGGCGCAGACGATGCGCACATCTACCTTACGCAGAGCCGTGGAACCTACGCGCTGTACTTCCTGATTCTCTACGGCTCGCAGCAACTTCGCCTGTGCGGCGAATGGCATTTCGCCAATTTCATCGAGAAACAGGGTTCCGCCATTTGCTGCCTCGAACATTCCAGGCTTGTCGTTCGTGGCGCTTGTAAAGGCGCCGCGAACATGTCCAAATAACTCGCTCTCAAGCAGGCTTTCCGGTATCGCGGCGCAGTTGCACACCACGAACGGTCCACGGGCTGCCGGGCTTAGCCTGTGGATCGCGCGCGCCACCAGTTCCTTGCCGGTTCCAGTGGCCCCCGAAATCAACACGGTTCTGAAATACGGCGCCGCCCGCCGAGTACGGGCGAACACTTCGTGCATTAAAGGGCTGCGGCCCACAATGCATTCAAAGCGGCAGGATTCCAGCATCTCATCATCAAGTTGTTGCGATCGCCGGCGCCGCTTCGCTTCGACGATCCAGGGAGCGACGCGAGCCCGTAGTTGCTCACGCGTGAACGGTTTATTGAGGTAGTCGCAGGCGCCCTTCTTTATAGATTCCACGGCCGATTCGGTGGTGTAATGGGCCGTCATAAGAATTACATCCGTGGCGGGATCGATCTGCACGATACGCTCCAGCACTTCCATCCCAGAGATGCCGGGCATCACTAAATCGACCAAAACGATTTGGGGGCGCCGCCGGCGGACGACCTCTAGTCCCTCCAGCGGGTCATGCAGGATAAGCAGATCGAGATCCTGTTCCGCGCCAAGCGCAGAGGATACCAGAGCCAGCAGATCCTGATCGTCATCGATGGCGGCGAGCGTTATCCTGGTTGACCGCGCAGGATCTGGGATCGAATCGCGCTTCGGATTGGGCGTTGCTGACACGTGTAGCCGAAATTATACCGTGGGATTGGAGTCTTGTCGGATTGGAGGCTCGTCGGCGTCGTCGCGCTCAAGTACCAAGCGCGCCTTCCTTCTGAAATTATCTTGATAACCCGTTCGGAATGTGCCTGAGCCCGCTGGTCAACCGGAGAATGCATGCATCGGTAACCGGAGAAAACCTTGAGCGTCGCCATTCCTGCCCGCGCCGAGCGCCGCGCATGGGTGAAACCCTGGCGGTCAATATATTGTTGTAACAGCAAGAGTTCTCAAACTTGATTAACATGTCTCATCGCTGAGAATATCTCACGTCGAGCTCCCACGCAGGAACCGGTAAGCGGTTGAAATTTTATGAGTAACGCTTGTCAGATACATTGGCAATGAAAATGCCATGACGCATGACCAATGGGCATAGTACTGACAATCCGGCCGCCGCGAAAAAAGAGCAAGCTTGCGTTGATCTTAGCGCGTAAGGAAGCAGTGGACGCAGCCATCAAAGCACTCAGGAGATATCAGAGATTCACGCAAAAAAGGCGGGCGCGCGAAGAGGCGGAACGGCAAGGCTGACATCTTTTCCGCCTGGTCGGATTGTTACCTTGCGCAGTATGCAATCGGCGATAGGTGTCTGACAGGCCCGGCGCGTGGTCTTGTCTCCTTTGCTCTGCGAGTAACGGCTCCGAATGAGTTGCTCCTCGAACTCCTGTGACATCAACCGACGTTTTGAGAAGAAAGTATGAAAATGACAAAGGCAGATCTGATTGAAGATGTCTCACGAGCCCTCAACACGACCCTGCGGGAGTCCGAGGTGATCGTCGAAGCGATCTTCGACAAGATTGTATGCGCCCTCCGTGTAAACGACAAGATGGAGATCCGCGGCTTTGGGAGTTTTCGAACGCGCCAGCGTCAGCCACGCCTGGGCAGGAATCCGACGACAGGCGCACGCGTGGATGTGCCGGCCAGACGGATTACTTTCTTCACGCCGAGCAAAGATCTGAACGAAGTAGTGAACGGCGTGAAGGAAACGGGTGGGCCGCGCCCGGATTCGGCGGACGCGCCAACCAGCTGTCCATTCGGACCTCGGGCTCCGCATCAGCGCACCTATTGAGATGGCACTGCCGTTTTGCGGTAGAGAACCGCTTCACCACATCAAGGTCTGTCTGCGAAGTCGCCGCGATCTCCTGCTCGTTCCTGCAGCAGCTTACTACGATCTCACGCCGTTTTTCGCATCTGAGGTCGGTGGACCCGGTCCAAAGTGCAGTTGAAACATGCAGGGGTGTCCGTGCATGTCTCAACTGAGCTGACGAACTTATACCGAACGTTTACAACAGCTTCCCGACGGTTTCCGGCCTCGACCGTATCGATGCTGATCCCGTCCACCAGAACCTCGACCAGTTGGCGTTTCAGTTCCCAACTGATGCCCTCGTCGAGCTTCCCCCCCAGCCGGGCCAGCATGGCCTCCACGCTGACAACAGATCTTCCGGCGTTTCGCCCGAGGAACCGAGCGCGATCCCGATACTGACGGTGGCAAATACCTGGTGTCCCTCCACACAAAACGGCGCTTCGAATTCGTAGAGGACACGCTGCGCGAACATTCAGGCATCTGCCGGGTCGTCCTGTGTATGGCCTAGCAGAATCGCGAACTCATCGCCGCCGAGGCGGGCGACCACGCACTGCCGGGTTTCCTATCCGGCCCTTACGCTCGACCGCAATCGCCCGGCCACCTCGATCAGTAACTCGTCGCCGGCCGCGTGCCCCAGGCTGTCGTTGATCAGTTTGAACCGGTCCAGATCGAGGAAAAGCACCGCGAAGCGGCGCCCGCTTTGGCACGCCGCGTCGAATGAGCATTCCAGCTTATCCAGGAAATAGAGACGATTGGGGAGTGCCGTCAGTGTGTCGGCAACTTTGCCCTCGGTGATGTCTGTTTGAGACCCCGCTATACGGATTGCGATTCCATCGTCGTTCCTCACCGCTATTCCACGGCTCAGCACCCAGATATAAGCGCCGTTCTTGTGATGCATCCGGTATTCGATGGTAAATTCCCACGTCTTTTCTTCGCGGTGAGCCGCGATCTCAGCCATCACCCGTTCCCGATCCACCGGGTGAATGAGGCGGAACCACTCTTCCGGATCGGACCAGTGTTGGCGATCTGGGTAGAACGGCTCGCCGGAAATGAATCACCGTACTCGCCGCGCGCAGAGCGGAGGATATGCCAATGCGCTGAGCGGCGCGCTGGCGAACGCTACGCTGGCCACGCAATTCCCCGCGGGAAATCCACTGGAGGGGATAGAGCGACTCTCTAGCGAAGCGGTAGGTCGTGGGTTCCCACCTTGCCATCACGCTGATTGATCTGAACCACTTCAAGAAGATCAACGATTCTTATGGTCACCTCGCCGGTGATGCAGTGTTGCGGGCAGTATTCGAGCGTGCGCGTCGATCCCGTAAACCGCAGCCCCTCGCGTCTTGAACAGCGGCATGACATACTTCTCCCGGAGCGATTTCAACTTTAGATCGGTGTCGCTCAGATTAGGTTGTAGGGAAAATGGAGAATAATTCTCACCGGAATTCATTGCGCCATACCAAGGCGGGCCCTTGGTCATTTTGCGCGAATTCACGCAGTGCCAGCTGTCGAGAGCGTGCTAGTAGCAACAGTACCGGCAGATTGATAGCTAAATTGCACCCGGACGTAAGCTATTCTTAAAAATCCATTAAAAAATAATGTTAACCTTCGTTATAACACCATAAGAATTCTACGCAAGGCCGCCGGCAATCGTGAGGAATGGCACCGAGGTTGCCGATCCCTGAGCCTATGAAGACTATCGCCGTGTATTGCGGCCACCCCCTTATGGCGCTGGGATTAAGATCCGCCATTTCGCACGACTTCATACCGCTGGGCTTCTTCACATCGATTGACGAATTGAAAGATCGGCTTCTGCCGGTTTGCCCCGATCTCCTTGTGGTGGAAATGAATCCATTGATCGATCTCGAATCCTTGCGTGACCTTTGCACGCTGGCGCCGGACTCGATGATCGTGGTTTGGGCCGACTCAGTCCAGCCGGAGTTTGTCTCCCAGTGTCTTTCGCTCGGCATTCGAGGGGTCCTTTCCAGGGCCGCGTCTGCGGAAACGCATATTCGCTGCCTCAGGGAAGTGGCTGCCGGAAACCTATGGATCGATCGCGAACTCACCAGCCGTTTACCGGACGTAAGAAGAATCGATCTAACCCCGCGCGAGAGACAATTGATGGCGCTGCTGGCACAGGGGCTGAAGAATAAAGAAATTGCATGGAAGCTGGGGATTTCAGAGGGTACGGTTAAGGTGTATCTTTCGCGGCTTTATCCCAAGGTGGGCGCCAACGACCGATTCGAGCTCGGGTTGGTGGCACTGAAAAACCTTTCAAGTGCTCCGAGAATGCCTGCATGCCGGCAAGGCGGCGACTCGCCGAAAAATCTGGCCTTTCCCGGCACGATTCACGTGAGTTTCAAATCTAATGCCGCCTCTTTGATTACCAGTAAGTCACCCTCAATGGCCACGCTGGCCGGTTATTACGAAGCGCAGAGGCAGTCTGCATGAGCACGATGGCGGAGCAACTGTATTCTCTCCATTGTGCCGTCGGAACCGATTGGCGTTTCAAACGGCTGGCTGATTCGGGGATCATCGGCATCTTTGAGGGAGAGGGCAGCGGCCGCATCCTCGATGGCAACGCAGCGTTCCTGCAACTGCTCGGCTACACCAAGGAGGACCTTGAAGCGGGATCGATCCGCTGGGACCGGATGACCGTGCCCGGCTACGAGGAAATCAATTACCGGTTCAGAGAGCAACTTCTGTCGTCTGGAACTACCGCGCCGGCGGAGGTGGAGTATTTTCGCAAGGACCGTTCGCGCGTGGCGGTCCTGGTGGGACTGGCGGCCCTGCAAGCCGGACCGGATGAGGATCGGGCCATCGGTTTCATGTTCGACCTGACGCAGGAAAGGAGCGCACGGGAGGCGTTACGCAAAAGCGAGGAGCAGTTCCGTCAGTTGACCGAACATATACAGGAAGTCTTCTGGATGATGGACAACAAGGCACAGCGCATGCTTTACGTGAGCCCGGCCTACGAGCAGATTTGGGGGCAGACGTGCGAGAGTCTGTACGTTAATCCGGAAGGCTGGATCGACTCCATTCATCCAGAGGACAGACCGGGTGCCGGGCAGATCTTTCGCCGCCAGATCAAGGGCGAAATCCTCACGAACGAGTACCGCATTGTGCAGCCCGCGGGGGCCATCCGATGGATCCGCGACCGCGCATTTCCCATTTTTGACGCCGCGGGTGAAATCGTTCGCCTGGCCGGTGTCGCCGAAGACATGACCGACCGGAAACTATCCGAGCTGAGACTGGTTCATCAGGCGCTGCACGATGAATTGACCGATTTACCCAACCGGAGGATGTTCCGCGACAGGCTCAAGCAAGCTGTAGCCGACTGCGAACCGGGGAAATCCGGAGCGGTGTTCTTTATCGATCTCGATCGCTTCAAGCTCGTGAACGATACCCTGGGACACGCCGCAGGCGATTCTCTGCTGCAAGAAGTAGCCGGGCGGCTGCTCGCGGTGTGCGGCGAATCGGGCACACTGGCCCGCTTCGGCGGCGACGAATTTACGCTGGTTGCAACCGGCTTCGAGGAACGGGGCACGGTCGAGCTCCTCGGACAAAAACTGATTGCATGCCTGGACGAACCGTTCACGGTAGCGGATCGAGAGGTTTTTATCGGCGCCAGCATCGGCATCAGTTTGTTCCCCGAGAATGGTACAGATGCCTATACGTTGAAGAGGGCCGCCAACGTCGCAATGCACGAAGCCAAGCGAGCAGGCAGCAACCAGCTCAGGTTTTTCGCCCCCGGACTTGCCGAAGCCGCACTCGAACGGCTTGAGATGGAATCGCGGCTGCGCAAGGCGCTCGCGCAGTCTGAATTCAAACTCCAGTTTCAGCCGCAGTTCGCATTAGGCTCTTCGCGCCCCAATCGCTTTGAGGCCTTGATTCGCTGGCATCCCATGGATGGCAGGCCGGTGGCGCCTCTGAAATTTATCCCCCTTGCGGAGAGTAATGGATTCATTGTTCCCATCGGCGCGTGGGTTCTTCACGAGGCCTGCAGGCGCTGTGCCGACTGGCAGAAGGGGAGCCTGCGGGGGGCGGGGGTCGCAGTGAATGTTTCCGCGCTTCAGTTTGCGTGCCCGGATTTTGTTGACCTTGTTAAACGATGCCTCGAATCAGCCGGGCTTGCCCCCCACCTGCTGGAACTGGAACTGACGGAGAGCGTGTTCCTGCAGGACGTGAGGACGTCGGTCCGTATCCTCACGCAGCTCAGGAACCTGGGCGTAACGATTGCCCTGGACGATTTTGGAACAGGGTATTCATCGCTCAGCTACCTGCAGAATTTGCCGATTGACGCCTTGAAGATAGACCGCACATTCCTCGTTGAAGCGGAGAGCCGTCCGCAGGGAACCGCGGTGATGCGGTGCGTGGTGGAACTGGCCCATGCACTGGGGCTGCGTGTGGTTGGCGAGGGCGTGGAGACCGCCGCGCAACTGGATCTTCTGAGCAGTCTGGGATGCGATGAAATCCAAGGATTCCTGCTGGGCAAGCCATCCTTCGACGCCGTTCTCCCGGGACCGGCGGGCATAAGGAACTCGTTTTTCAGCGATGCTGGGGTGGAGCTGGCGGAATGCGCCCCTTAGGCATAGCCGATCTCGCCTCGTCCGATCGCGGCTCGGCAAACTGGGTGGGTATGCACATGGACCCGGGCGCGGCGAGCGCGTCCGGGGTCGCCGATCCAACAATCCGGATCGGACTGGCAGGGAGCGGGGGCGATCATTTTCCTGGTACTTTGCTCGGTATCGGGAACGGCGAGGCGCATATTCTTTCAGCCATCTGGTTCGGAGAGTCTTCGCAGGTGATCCTGATCCTGGACGACCTGGTGATTGCCGGAGAAGTGCAATTCTCAAGCCGGAAACAGGATGGCTATCGAACCGCCATAAGGTTGGGCTCGGAGCTCGAAAGAGACCGCAGGGAACCGCGCTTCCCTGTCGACAGGCTCGGCCGGATTACGATGATGAGCAAGACCGGTACGGTCCGGGCGGAATGCAGGTTGACCGACATGTCGCGCTCGGGCCTGGGCCTCATCGCCTGCCAACCGGCGGAGGAGGGGTGCATGGTCTACGTGGTGGGAGATTTCGGACTGGTCACTGGCGAAGTGCGCCATTGCACCAGCGCCACTGACGGCCAATTCCGCCTCGGCCTTGAAACCACGGGCATCTATGGAGACATCGGAGACCGGCACTGCGCCCCGCTGTCGTTTCTGCAGAAAGTGCGGCTGAAAGTGGCCAGAGCCATCCTCGGAAAAAAGCTCTGGCACGCAGTGACAGGCAAGTAGTCGGCAGACCCGCGCCTACCCCAGAATTCCCAGATTGGAACTTGGGAAAATTGCCGATATTGGGGAAGATCGCCGGCAGACTTCTCGGCGCTACGCCGAACCACTGCGCCAGCTGGCCCCATAACCATCGGACTGGCAACCCGTTCGCCCTATGCCGCTTTGCGCATCTGAGGTCGGTGGACCCGGTCCAAAGTGCAGTTGAAACATGCAGGGGTGTCCGTGCATGTCTCAACTGAGCTGACGAACTTATACCGAACGTTTACAACAGCTTCCCCGCGGTTTCCGGCCTTAAACGACTTGGCCTCAGCAACTTCGCGCCAAGCCTGAGAAGCTGCCCAGGATACTCGAACTGGGTCTCCGCCAACTCAAATGCGGGTTGCCAATCGGGATTTGACGGCGCTGCCGGCGTTCTGGAAACGCTCGCCGCACTCCCCACTCCGGAAGAAATCCTGAATCTGCGCCCCACGGTCCGCCTCTCCGCCCGCATCGCGGAACTGGTCGAGAAAAAGCCGCGAGGACGAAATGACGCCTCTCGATGAGGAGGAGTGGGAGCGGTGTGGATATCTGGAACACCTCGTCCGCATGGCAAAAACTGCCGCGCAGCTGAAACTTGCGTCCTCCGCGGGCAATGCCTGACATCGAGGCCGCGATTTGTGAGTTGGTGCGGTGACGGGCGCAGGTGAGTACTGCGTATTTCAGAATAATTCACGCTGGCGCAGCACGAGATCGATCACATAATCGCCCTGAAGCACGGCGGCCAGACAGTCGCTGAAAATCTCTCTCTGTGTTGCACCCTCTGCAACAGGTTCAAAGGCAGCGATGTTTACTTCAATAGATCCCGAATCCGGCCGGTTGGCGGGTTTGTTTCATCCACCCGCTGACGCAGCAACCAACGACCGCACCAACGCCCTGCTATTCCTCGCGCTGCGTGCCCAGATACCGGCTCGCCACCACCGATTCGGCAACCGCCGAGGCGAAGACCAGCAGCATGACGTACCACCACAGGCTCTCCGGCGTCTTGTGAGGCGCTGCCGGGTTGTTTGGCGCCCCCGCCTCCTGCGAAGCCTGCCCGCCCTTCCCTTGCCACAACGCCAGCACATCCTCGGGAATCACGTCCAGATTCGATTCCTTCGGATCGGCATTCACGGCCACCTCGTTCTGCCGGCCATTGGCGAGACGCAATTGGTAATACCCTGCCTCGGTAAGCTGGAAGGACTGCGCGGACGCGGCCTCCCCCAGTGTTAGAGGGCGCTTCCCCTCGGGATCGGTTACCTCGACGCCCTGACCTTTCTCCTTCGCATTGCGGAGCTCGAGGTACGCATCCACCGGGAATGCCCCGCCCTGCCGCTCACTGCCCGCCAGATAACGCGCCGTCTGCTCGATAAAAGGCACAAAGGCCGGATGCAGTGGGAAATCGTTAGTCAGATTATCCAGTCCCGATGTAAACAGCACCACGCGTCCCTCGCCGATGTGTTTCTCCATCAAGAGCGGCGTCTGATCGCCCAGGCGCACGATTACACGGGCGTCGCCTGGTTCCACATTCAAAGCGTAGAAAAACTTGACGCCCGCCCAGCCTTCAGCTTTAGCCACGGCTGGGTAAGACGAATCCGCGGAGCCGACTTCCATGTAGCGATCGGGAATGCGGCTGTAGTCGCGAGTCTCAATGATACGCGCGCCGAAAATCGGAATCGCCGAACGCGCGCCCGCCGATGTGCCCGCGGCAATCAGCAGGCTGCCGCCGGACCGCACATATTGTGTGAGCGAATTCTCGAGCAGCGAAGGCACCGAATTCACATCCGAGAGAACGACGAAAGCGTAGTTGGTGGGCTGGCGATCCGCTGCCTCATTGACCGCAATCGATTCGAGAATAAATGCCGATTGCGCGGCCGCCGAGAGTGCTGCCCCGACATACAGTGGCGACCGGCTGTCACCGTAGTTATGGATCAGCAGCGCCTTCTGCGGGTCGGAACGCTCCACGGCAAATCGGCGCAGATCGTCCGCCGGAAATCCATCGGCTGCGTCGATCTTAACTTCGCAGCGGCTGAACCCGTAGGGCACCACCAGAGACGGGAATTCGACAGTGGCGCGTCCATTGGCCGGAACCTGCACCATCTTGGTCGCCGTGGTCTTATCGTTCACGACGAGCGACACCGTGCGCTGTG
>Ga0302320_10005618_pt1 | contig 28050 bp, 26 predicted proteins | sample Bog_T0_3_FD_202130 | JGI IMG/M metagenome (GOLD analysis project Ga0302320, IMG submission 202130) | Peat permafrost microbial communities from Stordalen Mire near Abisko, Sweden - Bog_T0_3 | ecosystem: Environmental > Terrestrial > Soil > Wetlands > Peat | place: Sweden: Abisko, Stordalen Mire...
AATCCAGGAAATATTCGATACCCGGTTTAGAGATTTCACGGCCGGTGACCTTAAGTCCGATCACCTTGGTGTAGAACTCCAGGGATTTCTCTAAATTGCGTACGTTAAAAGCTACATGATCAAGACCATTAATTTTAATCATTGTATTTGCCATGACTGGATCCTTGATAGAAGCTTTCGGTGATGACAAGTTAAATCGTTATTTTTCTCTCTATTTTCTTGTTCTTAAAAACTACATATTCGCGGTAACCTGCGGTTTTGGCCAGATCGATGGCTTTGTCGAAATCTTTCCCTACGTCCTGCGGGGTATGCGCATCAGAGCCGAAGGTCAAAGGCACGCCGGCTTCACGGTAGATCTTCAGGCAATCGGCAGCGGGGAAAATTTCCCCGATAGGCTTGCGCAAACCGGAGGTGTTGATCTCAACGGCGACTCCGGTCTCTTTAAAGACCCGTGCGGTGGTTTTGATCTCATCGGTCAAGTCAACCGTTGGCCTGGCCCCGAATTTCTTAGGCAGGTCACAATGGCCGATGATCTGATAAAGTCCGGTTTGGGCAGACTGTCTTAAAAGCGCGTAGTATTTACGGTAGACATCATCGACATCGTGGACTTTCCAGTATTCGCGTGTGGCAGGGTCATCAAAGGCCCAGTCATCAATAAAATGCACGGAGCCGATCACGTATTCATAAGGGTAGCTATCAATGATGGCCTTGGTTTTGTCTTCATAGCCGGGAAGAAAGTCTGCTTCTACGGCAATTTTGATGTTGATTACAGAAGCATAGCGTCTTTGCACATCTTCGATCATGGTGTGGTACTTTGGTAATTCGTCCATCGCCATGGTGATATGGGGCATGGGTTTATTCGCCATGGGAGCATGGTCTGAGAACCCGATCTCTTTTAGGCCGATCTTAATGGCCTGCAGAACGTATTCTTCAGGAGAGCCCGAGGCATGTCCGCAAAGAGGCGTGTGCATATGATAGTCGTAGTAAGGAATCATAAGTGCAGATTATAACAAAAGGCCCTTTTCCTTCGGAGTCGTAAAGTTTATTAATATGCGATCGCTCATGGGAAGTAATTATAGCATAGACATCGAATAGTGAATATGCTAATATTTCAAATCTATGGACCAATATTTTAAAAAATTAATTGAGAGTATCGGGGAAAATCCTAGCCGTGAGGGCCTGGTGAAAACGCCTTTGCGGGCGGCTAAGGCCTTTGAATTCATGACCCAGGGGTATAAAAAGAACGTTAACGACGTTGTCAACGGAGCTATTTTTACCTCTGAAAACGATGAAATGGTGGTTGTGAAGGATATTGAGCTGTATTCGCTGTGTGAACATCACTTGTTGCCGTTTTTCGGCAAGGCGCATGTAGGCTACATCCCTAAAGGGAAGATCATTGGTTTGTCCAAGATCGCCCGAATTGTGGACATGTATGCCCGACGCCTGCAAGTGCAGGAGAATTTGACCAGGGAGATCGCGCGTACCTTGTTGGATGTCACCGGAGCTTTAGGCGTGGGAGTTGTGATCGAAGCTCGGCATTTGTGCATGATGATGCGCGGGGTTGAAAAACAAAACTCAGTCATGAAGACTTCCTGCCTTCTGGGAGCCTTTCGTAAGGAAGACGCGACCCGCAAGGAATTCTTAACGCTTATCTCATAAAGATATGTCTTCTCAAAGAATCAAAGGCGCGGCACTAGTGACAGGCGGTGCCAAACGTCTTGGCCGGCAGGTGGCCTTACATTTGGCGCGTCAAGGCTATCAGATCGCTTTGCACTATCACAACTCCAAGGTCGAAGCCATGGCTACGGCAGCAGCTATTTATAAAATGGGTGTGCGCTGTGAGCTTTTTCCCTGTGACCTGGCCGATGAGACCCAGGTCCTCAAGCTTATGCCGGAGGTGTTTCAAGCGTTTCGTCATTTGAACATTTTGGTCAACAGCGCTTCGATCTTTATTCCTAACCGGTTTGGTGCCGGAGATCTGAAGCTTTTTAAGACGCATTGGGACCTTAATTTTAAAGCCCCGTACATTTTATCCTGTGAATTTGCCCGTTTGGTCAAAAAAGGCCAGGTGATCAATTTTATTGATACGAATGTCGTCAAGAACAAGACGTCTTACGCGGATTATCTGATGACGAAGAAAGCGTTGATGGAATTCACTAAAATGGCCGCTGTGCAATGGGGGCCGCATATCAGGGTTAACGGGGTTTCACCGGGAATGATCCTGCCTCCGGTCAATGGTCAACCGGATGACCGCAGCCAGCGGGCAGGAAAGATACCTTTGCGCAAGACAGGAGACCCTCATCATATCCTGCAAACCGTCCAATTCTTATTAGAGAATGATTATATTACCGGTCAGATCATTGCTAATGATGGCGGGGAGAATTTAGTTTAAGGAAAATTTATGGCTGTTATCAGGATCAATGATTTGAAAGTCAGGACCATCATAGGGGCACATGACTGGGAGCGGGTCAACCAGCAGGAACTGATCATCAATATGACGATTGAATATGATGCTTCCAAGGCCTGCCGTTCGGATGATCTTAAGGATGCGCTTAACTATGAAGCGGTGGCCCTTAAGGTTATCAAAATAACCAGACGTTCGCGCTATGCGTTATTAGAGAGATTAGCCGGCAGGATACTGGGGTCTGTGATGTCAGACCGCAGGGTACAGGCGGCTGGTGTGCGCATTGATAAACCCCATGCTATTTCCCAGGCCCGTTGTGTTTCTGTTGAAGTCAATGGCGATCGGGCCCGCGTATAAGTATTTTAAATTTTTACTTGCAGCAAAACTTTTCATTGATAATATACGCTTATGACATTCAAAGATGAAGTAGTTCTGGTGACAGGATCCACCCGAGGCATAGGTTTGGGAGTTGCGCAAGCTTTTGCCGAACGGGGAGCCTTGGCCATCATTATAGGACGAAATCAACAGCAGGCTCAAATGGTTGTAGATGAATTCAAAGCTAAGGGGCTTTTAGCGGACGGGTTCGGCTGTGATGTGACCAATTTTGCCAGTGTGCAAGAAACGGTTAATAAAATTCTTGACATTCATAAACGCATTGATATATTAGTCAACAATGCTGGCATCACGCGGGATAATTTGCTCTTGAGACTTGATGAAAATGACTGGGATGAAGTTATCAAAGTTAATCTCAAGGGGGTTTTTAACGTCACTAAGATCGTAACCAAAGCGATGTTAAGGGCCAAAAAGGGCAAGGTTATCAGTATTTCATCGGTTATTGGAATGACAGGAAATCTGGGTCAATCCAACTATGCGGCCAGCAAAGCGGGGGTTATCGCTTTTTCACAATCTATAGCCCGTGAGTTTGCGTATAAGAATATTACGGTCAATGTAGTGGCTCCCGGATATATCCGGACGGATATGACAGCTAAATTGCCCGAAGCGGTACAACAGAAAGTATTGGAGCATATACCTTTAGCCCGTTTTGGTGAAACTTCTGATGTTGCAGGTGTCTGTTTGTTCTTAGCGTCGCCACTGGCGAATTATATTACAGGGCAGACAATTGTTGTAGATGGTGGTTTGACGATATAATAGAGTAGACAAATCAAGCCCCGCGTAGAATACAGTGGGGCAATACCAGGAGGAACACATGGCAGTAGAAAGCAAAATCAAGACAATTATCGCGGAACAATTGGGAGTCAAACCCGAAGAAGTTACGCCAAATGCCTCTTTTGTGGATGATCTAGGTGCGGATTCTTTGGACACCGTTGAGCTTATCATGGCTCTGGAAGAGGAATTCAACGTTGAAATTCCCGACGAAGATGCTGAGAAAATGAAAACAGTTGGCGATGCCATTAAATACATCGAAGAAAAAGCTAACGCTTAATTTGTTTCTTAATCGTCTTTAATTTTGTGCCTTGCCCCCGCGTCTTGCTTTTTTTTAAAAAGACAATAACGGGGGCAAGTCTTTAATAGAGGACCTTTAATCTAATGCAAAAAAAACGTGTGGTCATAACCGGCCTGGGAGTAGTTTCTCCGGTGGGATGTGGGCTTGAAAAATTTTGGCAGGCGTTGATCAAGGGCCAGAGCGGTATTCGTACGGTCAGCCATTTTGACCCTGCAGCATTTGATTCGCGCATCAATGGCGATGTTATTGATTATGACCCACTGGCGCATTTTAATTCCAAGGATGCCCGTAATTTATCACGGTTCATCCAGTTTGGGGTGGTAGCAGCCAATGAGGCCATGGCCCAGTCTAAATTAGATATCCGGCAAATGGACTCTTCTCGTGCGGCGGTTATCATCGGATCGGGTATCGGGAGCATATCTTCTGCGGAAGAAGAGTACGACAAATATATAGAGAAGGGGCCCGGACGCATTTCGCCGTTTTTTATTACTCGTATGATCATCAATGAGGTCGCAGGTCAGGTGTCTATCAATACCGGGGCCACCGGCCCTTGTTTTTCCATTGTCACGGCCTGTGCAACCGCCAATAATTGTATTGGTGAAGGTATGCGCATGATCCAGCACGGTGAGGCAGACGTGGTTATAGCCGGAGGCGCGGAATCTGCAACTTCCAAGATCGGATTAGGCGGATTTTGCGCGTTGAAGGCTTTAAGTAAGAGAAACGATGCTCCCCAGAAAGCCAGCCGGCCTTTTGATCTAAACCGTGATGGTTTTGTCATGGGTGAAGGGGCAGGGGTAGTGATCTTAGAAAGCCTTGAATTTGCCAAGGCCCGCAGTGCCAATATTTTAGCGGAATTAGCCGGGTATGGCAGAACATCGGATGCCTACCACATTACAGCACCGCATCCGGAAGGGATAGGGGCGCTCAGATCGATGGACCTGGCGATCAAAGATGCTGGGCTTAACCCCTCCGATGTTAATTATATCAATGCGCATGGTACGTCGACGAAACTCAATGACCAGATCGAGACATTAGCGATCAAGAAATTATTCGGCGAACTTGCAAAGAAAGTGCCGATCTCCTCGACTAAATCGATGACAGGACATCTGTTGGGGGCTGCGGGTGGTATTGAGCTGGCAGCCTGTGTGATGTCGATACGGGATAATATGGTGCATCCGACGATCAATTATGAAACTCCGGACCCCGACTGTGATCTGGATTATGTGCCTAATGTGGCGCGTCAAGTATTGGTAGATGTGGCATTGTCAAATTCGCTGGGTTTCGGCGGACACAATGCCACGTTGGTGGTTAGACGATTTAAGGAGTAAATATGAAAACATATAAGATCGCAGTTATCCCCGGTGACGGGACAGGCCCTGAAGTTGTCAGAGAAGGGCTTAAGGTGATGCAGGAAGCCGCTTTAAAGTTCGGTTTTAAATATGAAACGCAGCATTTTGATTTTGGCGGTGAAAGATATCTGCGTACAAAAGAAGTATTACCGGATTCGGCTGTCGGTGAACTTAAAGTATTTGATGCTATATTTTTGGGAGCTATCGGTCATCCTGATGTCAAGCCGGGGATCCTGGAAAAAGGGATATTGTTGCGGTTGCGTTTTGATCTGGATCAATATATCAATTTACGTCCGGTCACGCTTTTAGACGAACGTTTTTGTCCTTTGAAGAATAAAACGCCGAAGGATATTGATTTTGTGGTGGTGCGTGAGAATTCAGAAGGGTTATACAAAGGTCTGGGAGAATTTCAGAATAAAGGAAGGGCAGATGAAGTTGCCATTCAGATCTCGTACAATACCAGGCGCGGGGTGGAGCGCTGTATCCGTTATGCTTTTGAATATACCCGCCAGCATGGGAAAAAGAAGAATTTGACCCTTTGCGGCAAGACCAATGTGCTGACCTTTGCTTTTGATCTTTGGGAACGCACATTTTATGAAGTAGCTAAAGAATATCCGGATGTAAAAACAGGATATATGCATGTGGATGCCATCACGATGTGGTTTGTGAAAAATCCGGAGTGGTTTGATGTGATCGTGACTGATAATCTGTTTGGGGACATCATCACTGATTTGGGGGCCATGATCCAGGGTGGCATGGGTATAGCCGCAGGAGGCAACATCAATCCTAAAGGCGTTTCAATGTTTGAACCTATCGGCGGCTCAGCGCCAAAATATACAGGACAGAATGTGATCAATCCTCTGGCGGCGATTTGTGCCGGGGCCATGCTGTTAAAACAGGTGGGAGAGGATAAAGCCGGATCAGCCATCGAGGAATCTGTCAAACAGGTGGTCTTGACCAAGATCAAAGATTTAAGCGCCGGGAAAATGGGATATTCCACCTCAGAAGTCGGGGATTTAGTTGTAAGGAATTTAAATTCGTAGGTACACAAAATTTTTATGTCCGTATAGGAATCAAAGGGGAGTGTTATTATGAAAAAATATAATGTGGCTATTTTAGGGATCCGCGGGGCAGTCGGTCAATGCATGTACCGAATTGTTAAGGAACGCAAATTCCCCGTTAATAAATTGATATTGATCTCACCTAGCGGTGCGCTGGGGCAGTTGGAAGGGCATAAGTATGTGCCGTTGACCCGTGATGTTTTTAACGGGGTGGATATTGTTTTATCTTCTCCGGGGGCGGAGATCTCGAAAGTTTGGGCACCTATTGCGGCTAAGGCCGGAGCGCTGGTCATCGATAACACATCGCAATTTCGTATGGATCCCAACGTTCCTTTGGTTGTTCCTGAAGTTAATCCCGAAGATATCAAAAAGCATAAGGGAATTATCGCCAACCCTAATTGTTCGACGATCCAGATGCTGGTGGCTTTAAAGCCGTTACATGATGTGGGCCAGATCAAGCGTATTGTGGTCTCGACCTATCAGGCTGTTTCGGGTGCCGGTGCTGAGGCGGTGGCCGAATTGGAAGCTCAGATCAAGGGCAAAATGACAGTTAAGAAGTTTGCGCATCAGATCGCGCATAATCTCATTCCGCAGATCGATGTCTTCACAGAGAATTTTTATACGAAGGAAGAGATGAAAATGGTCAATGAGACCCGCAAAATATTCCATGACGCCAAGATCCAGGTGTGTCCCACCTGCGTGCGGGTGCCGGTCAAAAATAGCCATTCTGAGTCGATCAATATTGAGACTAAAAAGAAGATCACCCGCGCTCAAGCCATCAAGATCTTAAGCAAGGCCCCGGGGGTCGTAGTCATTGATGATGTCAAATCGTCTAAGTATCCGCTGCCGATCATGGCTGACGGGCATGATGAGACCTTTGTCGGTCGTATTCGCGAGGACATTTCCATTCCTAATGGTTTGAATCTGTGGGTGGTGTCGGATAATCTGCGTAAAGGTGCCGCGCTGAATGCCGTTCAGATCGCGGAAATCTTTATTAAAATTTGACCTGTCAAAATCCTCAAAATCTTGCCGGCATAAAAAGGTGGGCACTCCTATCGCTTATCCTGCTGTGCTTAAGTTGGCGATTAGCTCTGCCTATTAACTTAACGTGCATAGACCTTGGCCGCCACATTAAGAACGGCGAGCTTTTGGTGCATGGGGCTTGGGATGTTCTGTACCAAAATCATTATTCTTACACCAACCCGGGTTATCCGTTCATCAATCATCACTGGTTCTTCGGTGTGCTTTGCTATTTGGCATGGCATTTTTTGGGTTTCACGGGAATTTCATTCGCAGTCATCATTCTTCGGCTGGTCACTTTTTGGATATTTTTTAAGTTAGCCCAACGATTTTCCTCCTTTTTTATTGCCTGTGCCTTTAGTTTGTTGAGTTTTCCTCTCATTGCTTCCCGTATAGATATCCGTCCTGAGTTATTCAGCACCTTATTCTGCGGTTTATATTGGTGGTTGATCGAGTCGTACAAGCAAGGCCGCCTTACCTCAGGACGATCGAAATTTTGGGCGATCGTCTTACAAATAATTTGGGTCAACACGCATATATTTTTTATTATGGGGCCTATTTTAATAATTTTCTTTTGGGTCCAGGCAAAAGCAGAGGATAGAAAACAGGAGTCCCGGGATCTTAAGCATATATTGTGGTGGGTTTTCGCGGCCTGTTTGTTCAACCCTTCCGGAATAAATGGCGCGTTGCTGCCGTTTAGTTTGCTGCGGGGATTCCATACCTCTTTAATAGAGAATCTGCCGTTATTTGCTGTTGTAACAGTTGCTTCGCACAGTCTTTGGAGAAGCTGTATGATCAGCATAGAAGCCTTGATGATCTGCTGGGTTTTTCTTTTGCAGTATCGACAGATAAGAAATAATATAGCCAAGCTGTTGTTGGTCATTTTAATTTCTACGGGTGTTTTATTCGTCAACAGGTTGATTGCCATCTTTGGTCATTTTTGGATCCCCCTTGTGGCCTATGCGTTCGCCGGGTGGACTGAAGTTTGGCCGGATACTTTTAGAAAAACAGCGAACGCGGTATTAATAGTCCTTGGAGTTTTAGTGGCCTTGACGGTAAGCGTAGACTGGGGGCAACAGCTTGGGTTTGGTTTAGATCCAAAAGTCAATGATTCAGCTGCATTTTTAAAACAACCAGAACTGTCCGGCCCCGTTTTTAATAATTATCCGATCGGAGGGTATTTAATTTATGAGCTAAGCCCTTCGAATAAATTGTTTGTCGACAACAGGGCAGAAGCATACCCAAAGGATTTCTTTGATCATACGCTGAATCCGGCTATTCAAGAAAAGAACAACTGGCTGATGCTGGATGAAAAATATCATTTTAATGTCATATGTTTTTATATAAGTTGGCTTAATGATTATGAAGAAAACTTTATTTTTGATCGAATGTCAGACCCCCGCTGGGCGCCGGTCTTTATAGATGATCATGTGTTCATATTTTTAAGGCGCGACGGGAAAAACTCCGGTCTTATTCGTCGTTATCCATGTAATACGACAAAGGTCATGAAGCGTCTGAAGGGGTTGTTGCATGCGCAATTTTAAATTAACGTTAGAATATGACGGCAGCGGATTTTGCGGATGGCAAACGCAAGCTCAGGGTGAGCGTACGGTCCAGGGGGAATTGGAAGCCGTTTTGTCGAAAATCTTTAAACGGCCTGTTCATGCTATTGCGTCCGGTCGCACTGACAGCGGAGTACATGCCCGTGGTCAGGCGGTTTCTTTTAAAGCGGATACACGCATGAAATCCTTTGAGGTCCAAAAGGCCTTGAACAGTCTTTTACCGGCGGACATAGCGGTCCTGGAAGTCAAGGAAGTAGATGCGGATTTTCATGCGCAGTACAGTGTTAAAGAAAAGACCTACCGTTATACGGTATTAAATCGTAAATGCCGGAGTGTTTTTTTAAGGGATCGCGTTTATTTTTATCCATACACGTTGAATGTGACGGATATGCGCAAGGCCTCTAAAGCTTTGATCGGTTGTCATGATTTTAAATCATTTCAGGCGTATGATCCTTTACGAGCCAAGCGTCAGACCGTGCGCACTGTTAAAAAGATTACGATTGTAAAAGACGGGGACCTGATATATATTGATGTCACCGCAGACGGCTTTCTTTACAAGATGGTGCGCAATATTGCAGGAACGCTTTTGGCTGTCGGCGCGGGGCAGTTGCCTGTCGATAGCCTCGCTAAGATCGTGGCGGCAAGGGACCGTGAATCCGCCGGTGACACGGCGCCGGCTGCAGGGTTGAGCCTCATGGTAGTAAAATATTAAATAAATTTGACATTCTGCGTAAAAGTGGTATATTTTAGAATCTTGTTCAAAGCTGGATTTCCGAAGAAGTCTCCGCCTCGGGCGGGATCCCGTCTAAGGGCGGGACATTCGGGGATGACATTTAATAGAAATTATTATATTTAAAGGTTGGGTGTATGAAGACGTATTTACCAAAAGTTGGTGAAATTGAACACAAGTGTTTTGTGATCGATGCCAAGGACAAGGTCCTGGGTAAGGTCGCAGCCAAGGCTGCCTCTGTGTTACGCGGAAAACATAAACGTATTTTTACGCCGTTTTTGGATACCGGAGACACTGTGATTATTATCAATGCCGATAAGGTCAGGGTGACAGGCAAGAAATTAACGGACAAGGTTTATAGCCGTTATACCGGTTATCCCAGCGGGCAGAGGGAAATGACGTTAAGCAAGATGCTTGACAAGTGTCCTGCCAAGGTTTTGGAATTGGCTGTTTCCCGTATGTTCCCCAGCGGTCCCTTAGCCTATAAACAGTCCAGTAAGTTGAAAGTTTATGCGGGTGAAGTTCATCCGCATGCAGCACAAAAACCTATTGCATTGGAAGTTTAAACGGAGGTTTATAATTCAATGGTTGAAGTGGTTAAATACGCAGGTACAGGTCGTCGTAAAAGCTCAGTGGCTCGGGTTGTCTTAACTCCGGGGTCCGGAAAAATATTGGTCAATAAACGGGATTTTTTAAATTATTTTCCCCGGGAAACGGACCGTATTTTGATCATGAATCCTTTAAAGCTGGTCAATTTGGAGAATAAATTTGATATTGCTGTGCGTGTTACCGGCGGCGGTTCCACCGGTCAGGCTGGCGCTTTCCGTTTAGGTTTGTCTCGCGCGATCATTTCCTGTGATATTTTAACTCGCGGGATATTGAAGAAAGCCGGGTGTTTGACCCGTGACAGTAGAATGAAAGAAAGAAAGAAACCTGGACAAAAGGGAGCACGCCGTAAATTCCAATGGGTTAAACGTTAACCTAAGTCAAATAATAGAAATAAAAAAGCCCATCTCCCTACGAAATACGTTGACGAGATGGGCTTTTTTATTTATTATAAACGGATTCATTCAAACAGGCTTTTGCCGTCGGGAATGCTTATGAATAATCAATTGCAGGAGAATACGTTAAAAACGGTCCGCGTCGGAGTTTTAGGCGTCAGCGGTTATGTCGGCCGTGAGGCTTTTGCTTTATTGCTCGGGCATGCTAATGTCCGGCTGACCTATGCGGCGGCTAATAATACCACGGGGCCCGTGAGCCAGATCTTCCCGGAATTCCTTAACCGGACGAGCCTGGTTTGTCAGAAGTTCGATGTTAAGGAAGCGATCACAAAATGCGACGTGATATTCTTGGGTCTGCCGCATACTGAATCCATGAGTGTAGTGCCGCCATTATTAAAAGCAGGGCTGAAGGTGATCGATCTAAGTGCGGATTACCGCTTTAAGAATACCCGGGTTTATGAAAAATGGTACGGCCATCGACATGCCGATAAAAAGAATTTGTCTAAAGCCGTTTATGGCCTGCCGGAATTGTTCCGTGAGAAGATCAAAAAAGCGGATTTTATTGCCAATCCCGGTTGTTATCCGACGGCGTCGATCCTGGGGCTGGCTCCTTTGATCGCCACGCGCAAGGATATAGGGGCGGTCGTGATCGATGCTAAATCCGGAGTTTCGGGTGCCGGACGCAAGGCGGTGGTTGGTTTGCATTTTTGTGAGGTGAACGAAAATTTTAAGGCCTATAAGGTTTTGTGCCATCAGCATGCGCCTGAAATCGAACAGTATCTGTCCCGATTAGCCGGCCGGTCAACACCGGTCCATTTTGTGGCGCATTTGCTTCCGCTGACACGGGGTATTTTAAATACTATGTACGTGCCGTTAGCTGAGGGCATTACGTTAAACCAGCTGCACACCTTATATAAGAAGTTTTACAAGATGGAACCATTTGTGCGGCTGCATCCTTTAGGCGGACAACCTGAAATTAAGAATGTCGCAAACACCAATTTTTGCGATATTGGCCTAGCACTCAGCGCTGATAAGAAAATGGCGGTCATTACGTCGGCTATCGATAATCTGGTCAAGGGTGCCGCGGGCCAAGCGGTACAGAATATGAATATTATGTGTGGATTTAATGAGGTTGAGGGATTGATATGAAGATCGTAAAAGGCGGGGTAACAGCACCGAAGGGGTTTTTGGCTAATGGCGTATCATCCGGTATCAAACGTTCCGGAAAGCCGGATTTGGGCATTATCGTTTCTGAATTTCCGGCGGTTACGGCCGGGGTGTTTACTAAGAATTCGATCAAGGCTGCTCCCTTGGTCGTGAGCATGAAGCATATAAAAAAAGGCGTTGGTCGTGCGGTACTGGTCAATTCGGGGAATGCCAATTGTTATACCGGCCAATCCGGATTAACACATGCGTATGACTCGACTAAACTGGCCGCCGAACTGCTGGGGATCAAAACGGCTGACGTGTTGGTGACCTCAACGGGTATTATCGGCAAGCCGTTAGCTTACAATAAGATCGTTAGTGCGGCACCTGCTTTGATCAAGGGCCTAAGTGCGCACGGCGGGGAAAAATTCGCCCGGGCCATTATGACCACCGATCTCAAGCTTAAAGAAATCGCGGTTGAAGTTATTATTAGCGGTAAGAAGGTGGTCATCGGCGGCTGCGGCAAAGGCTCGGGGATGATCGAGCCTAATATGGCGACCATGCTGGGTTTTATCACCACTGATGCGGCGATCTCTTTGAAAATGCTAAAATTAGCGTTAAAACGGGTAGTGGACCGGTCGTTCAACAGTATTACTGTTGACGGTTGCATGAGCACCAACGATATGGTGACCATCCAGGCCAACGGCCTAGCTGCTAATAAAACGATCACGACAGAAGGTCCTGATCTGAAAAAATTCATAGGTGCTTTGGAATATGTATGTATCGATCTGGCTAAAAAGATCATTCATGACGGTGAAGGGGCGACCAAATTCTTGACGATCATCGTCAAGGGGGCCGGCAATGAGATCCAGGCCAGGAAAATAGCTAAAGCCATTGCTAATTCCGCCCTGGTCAAGACAGCGGCTTTTGGCAGTAATCCCAACTGGGGACGGGTAGGAGCGGCGGTGGGTTCATTGGGGATCGGCAAAATCAACGAGCATAATATGAAGATCTCATTCTCGCCGTTCGATCAAAAAGAGATCTCTATTACCGTTGAGTTGGAACTTGGGAAAGCCTCGGCTACGGTTTATACCTGTGATTTTTCTTATGAGTACGTGCGCATTAACGGAGAGTATAATTAATGGATACCATTGTTAAAAAAGCTTCCGTACTGATCGAAGCTATTCCGTACATTCATGCTTTTCGCCGCAAGATATTTGTTATTAAATATGGCGGCAGTATTTTGGACGACACCAAGATCCGTCATAATGTTTTGCAGGACATTGTGTTCTTAAGTTATGTGGGCATTCGCATTATCATTGTGCATGGCGGAGGCCCGCATATATCGGCGCGGATGAAAGAGCAGGGATTAAAGAACGAATTTGTTGACGGCATTCGGGTCACGGATAAAGCAACGCTGACGATCGTAGGTGAGGAGCTGGAAAAGCTTAACCGCCAGATCGTGCAGGAAATAAAAATGTTCAGGGGGGATGTCAGCGGGCTTCGGGGGCAGGAAAATATTATTTTTGTCAAAAAGAAAAAAGCCCTCAAAGATCTGGGGTTTGTAGGGACGATCACTTCTGTCAATCGTGAGTATTTGGAAACACATTTGGCCCAGGGGCAGATAGCCGTGGTTTCTCCGATGGGAGTTACGGTGGAAAAACAGCCGCACAATGTCAATGCCGATGAAGTGGCCAGTGCCATTGCCAATTCTATGAAAGCGGAAAAGCTGGTTCTTTTGACCGATGTCCCCGGTGTCATGCGGGACCTCAAAGACCAGGGCACCTTGTTTTCCACATTAACGTTGGCGGAAGTGGATGAGTTGATCAAAAGCGGTGTTATCGCCGGAGGCATGATCCCCAAGGTTAGTTCCTGTGTTGAGGCTTTAAAGGGCGGGGGAGTTAATAAAACTCACATTATTGATGCCCGTTTGTCGCATGCGTTGCTTTTGGAATTTTTTACGGATCAAGGAGTTGGAACGCAGATCATTAAGAATTGAGTCCTATGAAAGCGCAAGAGATATATCAAACATATAACGATTGTATCCTGACGACCTATACCCGGGTCCCGGTGATATTTGTCAAGGGCAAGGGGTCTGTGCTGACGGATATCCAGGGAAAGAAATATTTGGATTTTTTCCCCGGATGGGGTGTTAGTAATTTAGGCCATTGCCATCCTAAGGTCATGGGAGCCGTGCGCGAACAGATAGGGAAATTGATCCATATCCCTAATAATTTTTATAATCCTCATCAGGCGAAGCTGGCACGTGAACTGATCCGCATGTCTTTTGACGGCAAGATATTCTTTTGTAACAGCGGGACTGAGTCGATAGAAGCTGCTATTAAATTTGTCAGGGCTTGGGGGCAGGGAAAGAAATCGGAGATCATTACCACCGTCAATTCTTTTCATGGTCGTACCATGGGCGCCTTGGCAGCAACAGGCCAGGAAAAGCATCAAAAGGGATTTGCTCCGCTCCCGGCCGGATTTAAATATGTTCCTTTTAATGATATTTCAGCCTTAAAAGCAGCAGTTAGCGATAAGACCGCAGCGGTCATGATCGAGCTTGTTCAGGGTGAGGGCGGCGTCAATGTGGCGGGCATGGAATATGTTAAGGCGATAAGGCAACTCTGTGATGAGAAAAATATTTTGTTTGTCATTGATGAGGTGCAGACCGGGATGGCGCGTACCGGTGAAATCTTCGGATTCAAACATTATGGGATCACCCCTGATGTGATGTGTCTGGCCAAAGCGCTGGGCGGAGGATTGCCGATCGGGGCGGTCATTGTCAAGAAAGCATTAGCGGAAGTTTTTAAGCCAGGGATGCACGGCTCGACATTTGCCGGTAGTCCGTTGGTGTGCAAAGCGGCTTTAGGCGTTATTAAAGCGATCTATGCCGGAAAGATCATGAAGAATGTCAAGACCCAGGAAACGTATTTGAAGGGTTTATTGGAGGGATTAAAATCCAAATATGATATCATTAAAGAAGTGCGGGGCCTAGGTTTGATGATCGGGTTGGAATTGACCATTGAGGGATCAGCTATTTTTAAGGAATGCTTCAACCGCGGATTAATTATCAATTGTACGCAAGGCAATGTGCTGCGTATTATGCCGGCTTTGACTGTAACACGTCGACAGATCAATAAAGCAGTGCATATTTTAGATGTGTCGATTGCAAGTGTCATTGCGAAGGAAGATCTTTCAATGACGAAAGGGAAGGTATGAAACGTGATCTGATCCGGCTGTTGGATTATTCCAGCTCGGAAATTATGGGATTGATGGATCTGGCCGGTCGATTAAAAAAGCAAAAGGGCAAGCTGCGCTCTGATCTTGAGGGACAGACGGTGGCTCTGTTATTTCAAAAACCATCTAATCGCACGCGGGTCTCTTTTGAAGTCGGCGTTTATGAATTAGGCGGCAACTGCCTTTATTTAGGCCCTGAGGAAATTAATTTAGGCAAACGCGAGACGACCCATGATGTGGCCAAAACGCTTTCGCGTTATGTCGATTGCATTGTTGCCCGGGTTTTTAACAATGAAGACATGGAAGAGCTGGCGCTGCATGCGGATGTGCCGGTCATTAATGCGTTGTGCGATCTATATCACCCCTGTCAGGCACTCGCAGATATTCAAACGATCCTGGAGCATTTCGGTTCTTTTAAAGGTTTGACCTTGGCCTATGTGGGGGATGGCAATAATGTGTTCCATTCGTTGATCATGGCCTGTGCTAAGGTGGGGGTCAATGTGCGATTTGCCGGACCTAAAGGGTATAGACCTAATACAGAAATCGTTGATGCGGCCAAAGCTGTTGCTCTCAAGAATAAGTGTACCATTGAGCTTGGGAGCGATCCTGAAAAAGCAGTTAAAGGGGCCAATGTGATCTATTCGGATGTCTGGGTCAGCATGGGCCAGGAAAAAGAAACCGCCAGGCGCATACGGGAATTTAAAGGGTATCAAGTAAATGCAGATTTGATGAAATTTGCCCATAAAGATTATATTTTTATGCATTGCCTGCCCGCGCATCGCGGGTTGGAAGTGACCGCGGATATTATCGACGGGGTGCATTCAGTGATATTTGACCAGGCAGAAAACCGTTTACACGCGCAAAAGGCGGTATTGTTAAAATTATTAAAATCATAATGAGGTAGGGGCCGGGCATGCTTGGGCCTCACAGAGGAGTTTTTATGAAAAAAGTAGTTCTAGCATATTCGGGTGGATTGGATACCAGTTGTCTGATCCGTTGGCTCAAGGACAAGAATTATGAAGTGATCGCATTTATGGCGGATGTAGGGCAGGGGAGTGATTTTAAAGCTATCGAAAAACGGGCTTTGGCAACCGGTGCGTCGAAGGTGTATGTTCTTGATCTCAAACAAGAGTTCGTTAAGGATTATGTATTCCCGGCGATCAAAGCCAATGCGGTTTATGAAGGCAAATATTTCCTGGCTACGGCTTTGTCGCGTCCGTTGATCGCCAAGCATCAAGTGCTCGTTGCCAAGAAAGAAAAGGCGGACGCGATCGCGCATGGCTGTACCGGCAAGGGCAATGACCAGGTGCGTTTTGAAGTAACGGCTAAAGTATTAGCCCCTCATCTGGAATTATTGGCGCCTTTGCGCACATGGGAATTTAAGACCCGCGAACAGGAAATTGAGTATGCGCATAAGTATAAGATCCCTATCGATGTGACCCGGAAAAGCCCGTATTCGACGGATATCAATCTTTACGGCCGTTCCATCGAATGCGGCGTTCTTGAAGATCCCTGGGTCGAGCCGCCCCAAGAGATCTATGCGATGACCCAAAATCCTATTAAATGTCCAAACCGTCCGGAATATGTTGAGGTCGAGTTTGTTCATGGAGCTCCGGTCAAAGTCAATGGTAAAGCCTATGGGCCGGTGGAACTTATTATCAAGTTAAATGAACTTGGCGGCCGCAACGGGGTGGGGCGTGTCGATATGGTGGAAAACCGTTTGGTGGGCATCAAGTCCCGCGAGATCTATGAGAATCCGGCAGGGACGATCCTGATGACAGCGCATAAAGAATTAGAAGCGTTGGTCCTTGACCGTGAGACGTTGCATTATAAAGAACTGATCTCTCCGCGCTATGCCGAGCTGACGTATTACGGATTGTGGGAAACGCCGTTAAGGCATCAGTTAGATGCGTTCATTAACAAGACGCAGGAACGTGTTAGCGGTGTGGTGCGATTAAAGTTATTTAAAGGGAGCTGTCAGGTGGCGGGACGGAAATCCCCGTTCTCTCGGTATAAAGAAGAGTTGGCTACTTACGGCGACAAAGATATTTTCGATCCCAAATTATCCGAAGGTTTCATTCGGATCTGGGGGATGCCGTATTAGTCAATTTGTCATTCCCTTGATAGGCGGGAATTTTGAACATGCGTGAACGGCTGACACCGATATATTGTTTCGGCTAAAATCCGTAGTTCACGTTGGAGGCGTTGTTTCCCAATGTGCTTAGTCACGCGAACAAGTTCAGTCGATAGTGAACGGTACGGATTTTTACGCCAAAACAACATATCGGTATTAGCCTATGCGTGTTAGGAAGGCCATGCGGCGGGTGGCCCAGAGTTGCCGTTAAGGGGCGGACGGTAACTGCTCAAGTCAGATACCAAGGGAAACCACCTTTCTGGCCGCTGATAGGATTGTAATTCGCCAAGAGGAGCACTTTAATGGCAAGTCTGGGACAGGCCCCGCAGGTAAGATTTTGACAGAACTAAAAAGTTGAAGAAGGGAAAATATGAGTAAACTTTGGGGTGCGCGATTTACCAAAAAATCTGATCCGCTGGCTGATCTGTTTACCTTCAGCATTAGCTATGATCATCGTTTGGCTAAATACGATTGTATCGGGTCGATCGCCCATGCTCAAATGTTAGGCAAGCAGAGTATTATTCCCAAACCTGATGCAGTTAAGATCGTAGCTGGTCTTAAGAAAATCCTAGCTTCCATTGAGTCGGGGAAATTTAAATATGACCCTCAAGCCGAAGATATCCATACGGATATTCAGAACCGGCTTAAAGCCCTTATCGGGAAACCGGCGGATAAATTGCATACAGCCCGTTCACGGAATGATCAGGTTGTCCTGGATATGAAGCTTTATGCTAAAGATGAAATAGATCAGTTGGTTTCCGCTGTCGTGGGCTTGCAAAAAGCGTTGATCAGGTTTGCCGGGAAGAATTCAGATGTGATTATTCCGGCGTATAGGCGGCTCAGGTGGTATTGCTGGCTCATCATATGTTAGCCTATGTCGAAATGCTCGAGCGGGATCGGACCCGTTTGATAGATTGCGCGAAACGCACGGACTTTATGCCTTTAGGCAGCTGTGCTTTATCAGGCACATCCTTAAAAACAGACCGGGCCTATATAGCGAAACTTTTGGGGTTTTCCAAGGTTGCAGCCAATAGCATGGATGTGGTTTCTGATAGGGATTTTATAGTGGAATTGATCAGCGTATGCGCTTTGATCAGCACTCATTTGTCCCGGATGGCCGAAGATATGATCTTATGGGCTACCAAAGAATTTGATCTGCTTGATATAGACGATAGTTTTTGTACCGGTTCTTCCATTATGCCGCACAAGAAGAATCCTGATGTGTTGGAACTGATCCGGGGGAGTGCGGGAAAGGTGACCGGCCATTTGACGGAGATCCATATTTTATTAAAGGGACTGCCGTTGACCTACAACAGGGACTTGCAATTGGATAAGCCGGCCTTGTTTGATACGGTGGATACTGCCAAAAATATGCTTTTAGTTTTGGTCAAGATCGTGGATTCCCTGAAGATCAAGAAAGACAGCGCGGTTAAACGGACACAGGATGAAAGTTTTTTTACTGTCGATGTGATGGATTATCTGGTCAAGAAAGGCGCTTCCTATCGGGATGCGCATGATATTCTAGGCAGGATAGTTCGGGATTCGTTAGATCAGGGCAAGACGATATCCTCGATGAGTACAAATGAGTTAAAACAATATTCTCCAGATTTGGAAGGGGATGTGAAAAAACTTTTCAATCCGGCAATGTCTGTTAAAATTAAATCTTCTTTGGGGTCGACAAATCCAAATTTGGTTCAGCGGCAATTAAGTTCTTGGAGCAAGAAACTTCATGCATGATTTTCATTTTAAGAACGGGGAACTTTGTTGTGAAAGCGTAAAGGTCTCGACGATCGCAAAGTCCGTCGGAACGCCATTTTATCTGTACAGCTATAAGACCATGGCCGACCATTTTTTAAAGCTGCGTCAGGCCTTTGACCAGGTGGATCCTCTTATTTGCTTTGCCATGAAGTCTAACGGCAATTTGAATGTGATCAAAAGCCTGGTGGACCTGGGTGCCGGGATAGATGTGGTGTCTGTAGGGGAGTTACGCAAAGCCTTAGTGGCCGGGGCGGACCCTAAAAAGATTGTCTTTGCTTCTGTCGGGAAGACGGAGGAAGAAATTGTTTTTGCCATTAAAACGGGCATTCTTCTGTTCAACGTGGAGTCTGAACCGGAACTAGCGGAGATCGACCGCATCGCCAAAAGAATGAAAAAGTACGTACAGGCAGCTATCCGTATTAATCCGGATGTGCCCGCGCCGACACATGAATACATCACCACAGGTTCTTTAAAGAAAAAATTCGGCATTGATCTGGGTACGACCCGTGAGATATTTAAAAAGCGCAAGAAGTATGCGCATGTGCGCATCAACGGGATCCATATTCATATCGGCTCTCAGATCACTTCCGCAAGCCCTTTTGTGGGTGCCATTAAAAAGGTAGTCGCTTTTATCGATGAGTTACGCGCGGATGCCATCGAGATCGAATATTTGGATATCGGAGGGGGATTAGGGATCATTTATAAGAATGAGATCCCGCAAACGGCTAAAACTTTTGCCGCCCGTGTTTTGCCCTTATTAGCCAAGACTGGCTTAAAGATCATCATGGAGCCGGGACGCTTTATTGTCGGTAATGCAGGTATTTTTGTAAGTAAAGTCGTTTACGTCAAGGATAATGGCTATAAGAAGTTTGTGATCGTAGATGGCGGCATGAACGATCTTATCCGTCCCATGTTGTATGATGCTTATCATGAGATCGTGCCGGTCAAACAAAGCAGGACCTTCAAGCAGAAAGTCGATGTGGTGGGTCCCATATGCGAAAGCGGGGATTTTTTTGCTCATGATCGGCTTTTACCTGTCGTCAAGAAAGGTGATCTGTTGGCGGTCATGAGTGCAGGTGCCTATGGTTATGCGATGGCCAGTAACTATAATGTGAGACCCCGCGTTGCGGAAGTCATGGTTAAGAATGATCGATTCAAGATCATTAAGGAACGCGAGACTTTTAAGGACCTTATGCGCGGAGAAAGAATAGTAAAATGGTAAAAATTCCTTTTGTTAAAATGGTGGGTGCCGGTAATGATTTTATCATTATTGAGCCGCGCCAGGATATTGACTACGCTAAATTTGCCAGGGCTGTATGCGATCGTCAAAACGGTTTAGGAGCTGACGGGGTCTTGATATTGGAGAAATCCGCCGCCTCCGATTACCGCATGCGCATTATCAATGCTGACGGCTCCGAGGCCGAGATGTGCGGTAACGGGGCACGCTGCATGGCCGCGTATATTGTGGCTAACTGCAATCCGGTCAAAGAATTATTTGGCATGGAAACTCTTGCCGGCGAGATCATGGCCCAGGCTGAGGGTGAAGTGGCCCGGGTACGTTTGTCGGACCCTAAAGACTATATGCCGAAACTGCATATTACCGTGGGCAATCAAAAGCTGGAAGTGCATGCCATTGATACCGGAGTCCCGCATACCGTGGTTTTTGTTGACGGATTGCAGGAAGTGAATGTTAACAGTCTGGGGGCTCTGGTGCGCAATCACCCCCGTTTTGCGCCGCGCGGTACCAATGTTAATTTTGTCGAGCGTGCGCGTGATGGCATGGTGGCCGTGCGCACCTATGAACGTGGGGTAGAAGCGGAAACATTGGCTTGCGGCACCGGGGCTGTGGCCTCGGCATTAGTGGCCTATCTTCAGGCGAACCCCGGTGTCAAGAAACAAAAGGGTGCCTTTATGAAGGTGTTGACCGCAAGCAAAGAAATCTTAGAGATCACTTTCGACCTTGATACAGGTGCAAAAATCGATAATGTGTGGCTTAAGGGCTCAGCGAGGCTGATCGCTAAAGGAGAATATTTTTATGTTTAAAGGTTCCATTGTCGCTTTAGTAACTCCTTTTAAGAATGATGGCATTGATGAAGCGGCCTATAAGAAACTGATCGAATGGCAGATCAAGGAAGGAACCAACGGCATCGTTCCCTGCGGGACAACCGGTGAGTCTCCGACGTTATCTGAAAAGGAACACGAGCAGGTCATAGAGCTATGTGTTCAAACGGTTGCCGGTAGAATTCCCGTTATCGCGGGTGCCGGGTCTAATTCCACGGCCGAAGCGGTGCATATGACCAGGCATGCTGCCAAGGTCGGGGCGGATGCAGTGCTGGTCGTTACCCCGTATTATAATAAGCCCACGAATAAAGGCATTTATCTGCATTATAAAGCGGTGAGCGAGAGCGCAGATATTCCGGTGATCCTGTATAATATCCCCGGACGGACAGGCAAGAATGTCGAGCCGGACCTGATAGCCAAGTTAGCCAGGGATTTTAAGAATATTGTCGGTGTAAAAGAAGCAGCGGGATCGCTAGAGCAAATGCTGCGCATTAAAGAGCTGTGTCCTAAGGATTTTATTTTAACGTCAGGCGATGATGCGTTGACATTACCCCTGTTAGCCATCGGCGGGGTAGGGGTGATCTCGGTGGCGGCTAATATTGTGCCTCGGGATGTGGTTGCGGTCATCAATGCTTTTGATCAAGGAGATCTAAAGAAGGCTCAAGAGCTCCATTTGAAATTATTGCCCTTGATCAGGTCCTTATTCATTGAGACCAATCCTATCCCCGTTAAAAAGGCTTGTGAGCTGATGGGATTGTGCAGCGGGACGTTACGTCTTCCGTTGTGTGATATGGAAGAAGCCAATTTGGCTAAACTTAAAACAGCGTTAAAGGCATATTCCCTATTGCCTGCTTGACGTGTGGGGGTAGGGCATATCGTAAAGGGAAGGGACACTAGATGATCAAACTCGCTATTTCCGGTTGCCAGGGCAGAATGGGCCAAAATATCACGACCCTGGCACTGAAAGATAATGCTTTCAAGATCGCGGCACTTTTAGAAAGCAAGAGCAGGGCAGATGTCCCATCGGTAACACACCATATCCCAGTTAATTTTGAAGATTCAGCTTTAAAGGGAAGTGATGTGCTTATTGAATTCACTACACCCGAGGCTACCCTTGAACATTTGAAAGCCTGCCAGAAATACGGTGTTAATATGGTTATCGGCACCACCGGTCTTACCAAGGCCCAGGTAGCCCAGATCAAAAAAGCATCCGCCCGGATCGGCATTGTGTTTTCTTCAAATATGTCTGTAGGCGTTAACCTGGTTTTTGCCCTTATCCGTCAGGCTTCACAAATCACGGCCAAGAATTATGCGATCACTTTAAGCGAAACACATCATGTCCATAAAAAAGATGCGCCTTCCGGGACAGCTAAAACCATGGCTGAAATTGCCGGGCAATACTCTAAAAGCAAGGTCATTGATATCTCTTCTATTCGTGAGGGAGAGGTTATCGGGGACCATACTATTTCTTTCGAAAGCCCGGTGGACCTCATTTCTATCCATCACCATGCCAAGACCCGAGGGATCTTTGCGGAAGGTTCTTTGGTGGCGGCTAAATTTCTGTCCAAGAAGAAAAAAGGCCTGTTCAACATGCAGGACGTGCTGGGTTTAAAATAATCACAGCCTCTATGCGCTTTTTAAATAAAAGTCTTCTCAACTCTGATGCAATAATCATCTATTTTTGTTTTATCGTATTCTTTCTAAGGCTATATGCCTGTCAATATATCGTTCCTGACTTTAATGGGATGGATTATTACGGGTATATAGAATTAGCCAAGAATATTTTTCATCACTTGGATTTTACCGTTCGCTGGGAATTGGATAGACCTGTTCTATACCCTCCGTTTTTCTCGATCCTAATTTACCTGCTGTCTTTCCTGATTAAAGATCCGGTTGCGGCAATTCAGTATATAAATATTTTTTGCTCCAGTTTTTGTATGGTGCCCTTATTCCTTTTAGTAAGGAATATGTTAAATGTTTATTTCGCTGTTTTAGCGGTCATTTTTACGACTTCTTATTTTGGTGTGCAACCCTGTCACATGCTCACCATGGACTTTTTTTACAGTTTTTTGATCATGGTCATTTGCTGGCTTATTTGGGATACTTTAACCCATAGAAGTCTCCAGGCCGGACGCTATGTTCTTGCTGGGGCCTTGATCAGTGTGGCCTATTTGACTAAATATTCGGGGATCCTTTTTGGCTATGCGAGCATGGCGTCAATTTTATTTTATTTCGCTCAATACCCGCGCAGGATAAAGACCGGGTTTAAGATGTCGGCGTTCCTTCTTCTAGGAGCGCTTCCGTTGATGATGGCCTATCATCTGCTGCTTGATGTTCATGGTCGAAAAGACACTCCCAGCATTGCCGCTTACGCGTTTTTTGACGGAAACTACATGTATGAAAAAGGCTGGAGGTATAGGGAAGAAAAAATGTCCGAACTTAACAAAGAGGGGACTGAATTCGCCTACCTGTCAGTATTAAGAGCAGACAATGAGTCCAATTTTTTTCTTAGGAATCCTTTATATGTTGCGGGTAAATATGCCTGGGGTTTAAATAAAATGACCCAGTACATGACCTTTAGCGTGCTTCCCGGCGGAAGCATTGCAAAATCGAAATTCTACGGCATTGGCCAGGATGGTAAGATTTATAATTTGTTAACGGATGGAGGGTGGACCGGTATTTTGAGAGAAATCTCTTCACAAGAAGTAGTTGTAAATCCCGACTATTATTTGACCAGGGGTGCCGTTCAAAAAGCAGTAGGCGGGTACTATCTAGATGATGTCTGGAATGTTCTGCAGCGGTCCTTACATTCAAGAATGGCTATTAACATTATTTTTCAAGCGTTATTTGTTATCTTGTTCATCATCAGCGGGATCTATTATCAGTGGCCCTTTAATCTGTTACACATTTTGATTTTTACTATTGGCGTGGTATTGATCCCTTTGTATTTTATCAGCGAAAGGTATCTCATGCCTTTTATGCCGTTGTATTTTATTTTATGGCTGTTTATTTTAAATGCTGGCCATGCTTTCATTAAAAAGGAAATTAAGGACAAAGTGTTTTTAAAAAATGCGGTTTATGTTATTTTTGTTTGTTTGGTCTTTATTTATGTTAACAAAAGTTGTAAAGAGGTCGAACAGCGCTGCAGGTACTTTAGAGCTGCCGTGGAAGTAAATGAAGAGTGGTTGCAAACAGCTGCCTGGATCAAGAAGGATTTGATCGGTCTTCCCAGGCGCGCCAAGATCATGACGTGTTCGGATAATTACTTATCTTACCTGACGGATTCGGATTATATACGGCTTCCGTATGTCATTTTAAATTGGGATAAGGTCAAAGATTTCGCTGTCCTAAACAAAGTTGATTATATAATGGTCGAGAAATACAATCTGTATTATTTTTTAAGATTCTCTGAAGATGAATTTAAGGAACCAATGACTCCCCTGGCACTCATCAGCGCTATAAAAGCGGGAAGTCCAAGAATCGCTATGCACACTTTCCCATCGGCACTGTCACCTATTGAAGGCCTAAATAAATTATTGGAATATCCGGATCTTTACCAAGTGATGCCTGTATGGCCTGCGTGCTTCCGTGACTTTATCCGTCATTTAAAAGAAGGGGAGAGGCTTAACGCTTTGGACGTAATGCAGCTGAACAGGCTTCTGATAGAGACAAATTATCCCCGGGAAGCTCCTCATAAATTGGAGTTGGATATTAATGCCGATGCTAAGCCCGGACATATTAAAGCGATCCATGTTACTAGAGGCGGATTTAATACGTTCTGGGTGTTTAAAATCTGAAGAATTCTTATGGAAATCAAAAAATCTGCTCCACGCTTTTTAAGCGCAGGTCCCCTTCATCCTAACGCTGTGATTATTTTTATTTGTCTGATATTGTTCTTTTTAAGGCTATGGGCCTGTCGGTACATTGTCCCGCTTTATAGCGGGATGGATTATTATGGATATATAGAACTGGGAAGGAATATCTTTCATCATTTAGATTTTACGGTGCGCTGGGAATTAGACAGTCCGCTTCGATACCCGCCGTTCTTCTCGATCCTCATCTACTTGCTGTCTTTCTTAACCCAAAATTTTGTTACATCAATTCAGTATATCAATATTTTTAGCGCCAGTATTTTTCTAATTCCGCTGTTTTCCATGGTTAAGAATATTCTCAACCTTCATTTTGCGATTTTAGCTGTCGTGTTGACAAGCTCTTATTTGGGCATTCAGCCCTGTTATCTGCTTAATATGGATTTTTTTTACATTGCCTTGATCATGAGCATCTGCTGGTTTATTTGGGATACGCTGACCTGTCGAAGCGGACAGGCAGGGAGATATATTTTTGCCGGTTTTTTGATAAGCGTTGCGTATCTGACCAAATATTCCGGCATTCTTTTTGGTTATGCGTGTATTGCTTCAATTCTTTATTATTTTGTCCGGCATCAACATCGTCTTAAGACAGGATTGAAGATGTCGGCGTTCCTTGTTTTAGGTGCGGTACCGCTTTTGGTGACGTATTATCTACTGCTTAACTATAATGCCCACGGGTCAACACCAAGCATCTCTGCCTATGCGTTTTTCGATGGAAACTATACGTATAGGAACGGATTAGCCTATAGGGAAGAAAAGATGTCTGAACTAAACTCGGAAGGGACTGATTTCGCTCATGGGGCGGCGTTAAAGACGAACAATGAATTTAAATTCTTTGTTAAGGAACCGTTGTTTGTTATTGGAAAATATTGGTGGGGCCTGGATAAAATCACCCAGCATATGACCTTTAGCCTGCTTTCGGGCGGTAATATGGTCAAATCCAAGTTTTACGAACTAAGACCTGATGGAGGACTGGTTTACGATGCGTTAATAGGGGATAGCTATTCGGGCATCTTAAGAGATGTTTCGGTATCAGAAGTTTCGGTCAATCCCTATGTTTATCTGACACCGGATGCTGTTCGAAAAGCGGCAGGCCTTCATTTTGATAAAGTCTGGAATATGCTGCAACGATCCCTTAGCATCAAAAGAAGTATAAATATTATTTTTCAAGGTGTATTTATTGTGTTGTTGATAATAACCGGCGTTTCTTTAAAATGGCCTTTTAACTTGATGCATGTTTTATTTTTCTTCGTCGGTGTAACCTTGATCCCTTTTTATCTGATCAGTGAGCGTTACGTGATGCCTTTTATGCCGCTATATTTTATTTTATGGTTTTTTATCTTAAATGCGGGTTATGGCATCGTTAAGAATCAGATCAAAGACAAGGTTTTTTTAAGGAATTCGGCACTTGTTATTATAATTTCTCTGGTACTGATGAGCTTGGCTAATACTTTAAAGCAGCTGGAAGTGCATTGCAAATATTTTAGGGATGAAACCCAACGCAATGAGACCTGGCTGCAAACAGCTTCATGGATCAAGGAGGATGCTAAGGGTCTTGGCCGACGGACCAAGATCATGTCCGCGAATAACTATGTTTCTTATCTAACGGGTTCAGATTTCATCCGTCTTCCTTTTGTGATATCAAGCTGGAAAAAAGTTGTCAATTTTGCCGTTCTTAAAAAGGTCAATTATATCGTTATCGAGTCAGATCATGCGGGTTCATTTTTGACATTTTCTGAGGATGAATTTATCGGCCCGGTGACACCCCAAGGGCTTATCAGCGCTATAGTCAGAAAGATGCCGGATCTATTTAATAGCACTAAAGGTGGTATGAATAAAATCGGTGTTCCGCTCACGACAGATCCGGTTGAGACGTTAAATAGGCTTTTAGAATATCAGGATCTATATCAAAGTCTTCCTGTTTGGCCATTAGGGTCTATCCAGTTTATCCATCGGTTAAAAGAAGCCGGTCAGGTGACTCCTTTGGAAGTCAAACAGCTCAACAGGCTTCTGATAGAGGCTAATTTTCTCCAAGAATCTCCGCATAAATTATTGGTAGACCTCAATACAAATACTGCCTTTAGTCGGATCAAAACGGTTCAGAGGATAAATGTCATTGATACTACGTTTTGGGTGGTTAAGCTTTAAGGATAGGAAATGAAAGCTAAAAGATCAGTCAATTTTACTGCCGTAATCATTTATGTCAGCGTTGTATTATTTTTTTTAAGGCTGTATGCGTGCCGTTTTGTTTTTCCGGAGTTTACCGGAATGGACTACTATGGATATATTGAATTAGGCCGGAATATTTTCCATCGATTAGATTTCACTGTTCGCTGGGAATTAGACAGTCCTGTTCAATACCCTCCGTTCTTTTCGATCCTTATCTACGGACTGTCTTACTGGACTAAAGATTTTGTAGTTTCGATCCAGTATATCAGTATTTTTTGCACAAGTTTTTATCTGATACCGCTGTTTTCCCTGGTTAGAAATGTTTTAAATGTTTATTGTGCTGGTTTAGCTGTTATGTTTGCTACGTATTATTTTGGCATAAAGCCATGCTATTTGCTTAACATGGACTTCTTTTATAGTTTTTTGATCATGATCATCTGTTGGCTGGTTTTGGACACTTTGACTAATCACTGTCTTAAGGCAGGACGGTACGTCCTTGCGGGCGTCCTGATTGGTGTTGCCGACTTGACTAAATATTCCGGCGTGCTTTTTGGTTTGGCAAGTATCGGTTCGATCCTGTATTATTTTGTGCGGTATCAACAGGACCTTAAGGCTGGCCTAAAGTTTTCCGCTTTTCTTCTTTTAGGAGCGGCTCCGCTTTTTATGACCTATCATCTGCTGCTTGACCATCATTCCAAATCCTCGATCCCTTCTATCGGCACGCATGTATTCTTTGACGGGAATTACTATTATGAAAAGGGGACGGACTATAGGGAAGAAAAGATCTCCGAGCTTAATTCTGAAGGGACGGAATTCTGCCATGTGACCCGTACAAAAACGGATAATATTTCTCATTATATTCTAAACGATCCGGTATTCATGCTTAATAAATACATGTGGGGTTTAGATAAAATGACCCAGCATATAACCTTTAGTGTTCTTCCCGGAGGCACCATTCCTGTATCGAAGTTTATTGGTATCAAACCGGATGGGGACAAGATCTTGAATACATTATTGGGTAACGGTAGTTCTGTTGTCTTAAAAGAGGTTTCCCCGACTGAGGTTCAGATAAACCCTGAAA
>Ga0302320_10005619_pt1 | contig 28049 bp, 25 predicted proteins | sample Bog_T0_3_FD_202130 | JGI IMG/M metagenome (GOLD analysis project Ga0302320, IMG submission 202130) | Peat permafrost microbial communities from Stordalen Mire near Abisko, Sweden - Bog_T0_3 | ecosystem: Environmental > Terrestrial > Soil > Wetlands > Peat | place: Sweden: Abisko, Stordalen Mire...
CCTCACGCTCAACGCGCTTGTTGCTGCCAACTCCCTGATCGTTCCCATGCAGGCTGAGTATTTCGCCCTGGAGGGCGTCTCAGAACTGGTTTCCAATCTTGAGCGCGTTCGCGCGGCGTACAACCCTGCCGTTACCATCGAAGGCGTTCTGCTCACCATGTACGACGATCGAACCAACCTCGCCCAGCAGGTCACCGAGACCCTCCGCGAATACTTCCGCGATCGCCTATATCGCACAGTCATTCCTCGCAATGTTCGCCTCGCTGAGGCGCCGAGCCATGGAAAGCCCGTCGCACTTTACGATGCCCGTTCCCGCGGTACCGAAGCGTATTTCGAGCTTGCCGGGGAGTTTCTCGCGCGGAACGGAATCGTCAGTCCACGCAGCGCTGAAAGGAAAGCCGCCGCTGCCGTTCATCCAGAAAAGCTGGACAAAAATGTTCGCTTCTGGCCCTATTCTTGACGACAACTTGATTGAAGACCAACCGTAGGCCAGATTTTTCAGCAGTACGCAATTTCAAGAACCCCGGCGTCCGGCGTCGGAACAAAGGATTCAGAATCATGAACATCGCCACCCCCGAAACCAAGTTCGATCCCAAGCGCCGCGCCCTCGGCAAAGGCCTGGATTCCCTTCTCCCCCCGCTGCAAGCCCCTGCCCCTCCTCTCGGCGAGCCGGAAGGCGGCAAACCGCGCGAGATCTCTCTCGATCAAATCGATCCCAATCCTTTCCAGACGCGATCCCACGTCAACGAAGAGCAACTGGCCGAGCTGGCCGCCTCCATCACCGCCAACGGCGTGGTGCAGGCTGTCTTGCTGCGCCCGCTCGCCAATGGCCGCTTTCAGCTCATCGCCGGAGAGCGGCGCTGGCGTGCCTCAAGGCTGGCCGGCAAGACCACCATCCCGGCCAACCTCCGTCAGGTTTCCGACGAGCAGGCGATGGAGATCACCATCGTCGAAAACCTCCAGCGCGCCGACCTGAACCCCATGGAGCAAGCCCGTGCTTACGAGCGCCTCTCGCGCGAATTCCACATGACCCAGGAGCAAATGGCGCAGCGAACCGGCAAAGATCGCGCCTCCGTAGCCAACTTTCAACGCCTCCTCCGCCTGCCCGCCACGGTCCAGGTCAACGTCGAGTCTGGGCTGCTGAGCTTTGGCCACGCCCGTACCTTGCTCGCGTTTGAACACGCCGAAGAGATGGAGAAGGCTGCGAAACGAATCATAGCACTTTCGCTTTCTGTTCGCCAAACCGAGACGTATGTCCAGGGGCTTATCCATCCTGAAAAAGCAGCAAAGAAAGACCCGAAGCCCGCCCCGCCGATTGATCCGAACGTCCGCGAAGTGCAGGACCGCCTGCAGCGCGCGCTTGGCCTGAAGGTCAACATCGAAGACCACAACGGTCGCGGCAAGGTGATTATTGAATACGCTCGTCTTGAAGACTTTGACACGCTGCTCGAGCAGCTCGCCGGAGATTGAAACCGTAAGCCCGCCCTGATCTCGGCGCTGTAGAATGCTCCTTCCCGTAGATTGCTTGGTTCAAGGAGCTCAAATGAATTTGCACGTTTCCAGGGCCTGCCGCTTGCTGTCCGTTCTGGTGATGCTGACCTGTGGTCTTTGCCTTCACGGCCAGCAGGCGCCGGCCAGTCAGGTGCGTTGGACAGAGGCCCAGGCGAATGCCTGGTACGCACAGCAGCCCTGGCAGGTTGGGGCTGACTTTCTTCCCTCAACAGCGATCAACGAGCTGGAGATGTGGCAGGCAGATTCATTCGACCCCACCACCATCGATCGCGAGCTCGGATGGGCTGAAGGCATCGGCATGAACACGATGCGCGTCTTCCTCCACAACCTGCTCTGGGAGCAGGACCCCAAGGGCTTCAAGCAGCGCATCGACGCTTTCCTGGCGATTGCCGCCCGTCACCATATTCGACCCGTGTTTGTCCTCTTCGACTCCTGCTGGGATCCCCGTCCCAAGCTCGGCCCGCAGCACCCACCCATTCCCGGCGTACACAACTCAGGCTGGGTGCAGGCTCCGGGCGCTGAGATTCTTTCCGATCCCGCGCAATTCCCGCGCCTTGAAATCTACGTCAAGGGAGTTGTGGGCGCATTTGCCAACGATCCGCGCATCCTTGCCTGGGACCTGTGGAATGAGCCGGATAACGGAAACGCCGATTCCTACCTGCATGGCGAGCCCAAGAACAAGAACGAGATCATCCTTGGTCTATTGCCGCAGGTATATGCATGGGCTCGCACCGCACACCCAACGCAGCCTCTCACAAGCGGCCTTTGGCACGGCGATTGGACTTCAGAGACTACCATGCCGCCGTTGGCTCGCATCCAGATCGAACAGTCTGATATCGTCAGCTTCCACAACTACGGCTGGCCTGAGGACTTCGAGCAGCACGTCAAGCTTCTCGAGCAGTTCCATCGCCCCATCATCTGCACGGAATACATGGCCCGCAATATTGGCAGCACGTTCGACACGACCCTGCCGATTGCCAAAGCGCATCATGTCGGCGCAATCAACTGGGGCCTTGTCGCCGGCAAGAGTCAGACCTGGATCCCCTGGGACTCCTGGAAGCGCCCCTACGTGACCGATCAGCCCATGGTCTGGCAGCACGACATCTTCCACCCCGATGGAACACCTTATCGCCAGCGCGAGGTTGATATCATCCGCAGCCTGACCAGCACGAAGTAGTCTCGTCTGCCCGCGTCACTTTCCGATGCAGAAGGTCGAAAAGATCAGATTCAAAACATCGTCGGAAGTTGTCTGCCCGGTCAGCGAGTCCAGCGCCCAGAGCGCACGGTAGAGATCCAGCAGGATCATCTCGTGCGGAATCGCATTTGCATTGGCCTGCGCTGCGTCAGACAATGCCGCCAGTGCTGTTGTGATCGACTGGTGATGCCGCAGGCTGGTCAGCATTCCCGGCTCCGAGGCCGCGCCGCCGGTTGCGAGCGCCAGAATCCTCTCCCGCAACTCCGGAATGCCCTCGCCGTTCAGAGCCGAAGTTCGCAATGCAGCTACGCCACCGACCTTGTCTGATGCCTCGCTCGCATCGGCCAGATCGCTCTTGTTGACAGCTACCAGAGCAGGCCTTCCAGTCACAGCCTTAAGCAACCGGTGTTCCTCGTCGTTGAGCGGCTGCGTTGCGTCCAGCACCACCAGCACCAGCGCGGCGTCAGCCAGCGCTTCACGGCTGCGGGCAATGCCCAGTTGCTCGGCCTCTTCCAGACTTTCTCTAAGTCCAGCTGTATCCACCAGTTCCAGAGGAATTCCATCGAGCGAGATCCGCTCCGTCACCGTGTCGCGCGTGGTTCCGGGCGTCGCGGTCACAATCGCGCGCTCGCGTTCAACCAGCCGATTAAACAGCGAGCTCTTCCCTGCGTTCGGCCTGCCCACAATCGCCAGCGTCAGCCCGTCATGCACAATCCGTCCGCGGGCAAACGATGCCTCAAGTCCCATCAGCGCCGGCGTCAGCTCACCAATTCGTCGCGCGATCTCAGCTTGCGGCGCAACGTCCACGTCGTCCTCGGCAAAGTCGATGCCCGCTTCGAGCAACGCAATCAGCTCCACGAGCGCCTGCTTCACGGGCCCCACGCGGCGGCTCAGCGCCCCACCCATCTGGCTCGCAGCCTGCCGTACCTGCGCATGCGTCTGTGCCTCGATCAGATCCCGCACCGCTTCCGCCTGGGTCAGGTCAATTTTGCCGGCTAGAAAAGCGCGCTGCGTAAACTCGCCCGCCTCGGCCAGACGAGCGCCCAGGTCGAGTGCCCGGCGCACCAGCAGATCCAGCACCAAAGGCGATCCATGCGCTGCAATCTCCACCACATCCTCGGCCGTGTAGGAGTTCGGTGTGGCAAACAACGTCACCAGAGCTTCGTCAATCCGTCCGCCTGAATCGCGGGCCTCATCCAACACATCCGCCAGCCGCGCATGGGCATGTTCGAGCGGCTGGCGCAGGCTCACCAGTTGAACGGCGATCGATGCCGCCTCAGCCCCGCTCAGCCGCACAATCCCAATGCCGCCGCGACCCGGTGGCGTTGAGATGGCAACAATGGTGTCCGTAGTTGGTGTCGACCCATCCATAAGCTTCACTTAGTGTAGTGTCTGCTGCCCGATACTGCTTTGATTCGGCATCGCTTGCAAGTGAGTCTGACCGAACAACCACGAAGCTATAATCGACTCCAACATGCCGCGTACGATCGTCATAATTTCGAGGCTCTTTTCCCAGCTGCGCTTACCAGTGTGTGCAGGCGTACTCTCATCGAATCATAAATTTGGAACAATGCGGAGTGAATTGAGATGGAGAAGCGAGGCGAGCCCATTCCTTGGTCTTGCGTTTGCGGCCATTCTCCTCTTCGCGGCGACAGTGTGGTCGCAGCAGCCCGCTCAAACGGTCTGGCAGGGAGTCCTGCACAACCCCGGTGGCGCTCCCATTCCCGGCGCAAAAATCCGTCTGGTCGCAAAATCCGCGAAATCCGATGCGATTACCGGCACTGATGGCCGTTTTCAACTGCCGGGGCTGCCTCCTGGTCAATATCAGCTTACCGTCGATACAAAAGGCAGCAGGATCGAATATCAGCAGCTCATCAATCTCACAATTTCCACGCCCGCCGCTTCCATCACACTCTCTGAGCGCGGGGAGCTCACGGTTGCCATTCTCAAAACTCAGTCCTCCACGGGCGGCGAGCAACTTTCCAGCCAGGCGGTCAGCGAGCTGCCGCTCAACAAGCGCGACTTCAGCACCCTCTTGCTGTTGGCCGCCGGCACCATGACCGATGTCAACGGCGCAACCAACTTTACTCAACAGTTCGCCATCAACGGCCAACGCGGCGTCGAGGCTACGTTTGCAATGGATGGCGCGGACATCAGCGATCCGGAGATGGGCGGCTCCACATTCAGCAACTTCAACGTGGACGCAGTCGAAGGCATCGAATCCAGTTCCGGCTGGATGCCCGCCGAGTTCGGCCGAGGCGCTGCCGGGTTCACCAATATCCTCACCCGCTCCGGCGCAAGCGGCTTTCACGGATCGGTCTTCGAATTTGTGCGCAACTCCGCATTCGATGCGCGCAACTACTTTGACTATGCAACACCGGCCTATCCCGGCCGCATTCCGCCTTTCCGGCGCAACGAATTTGGATTCACCAATGGCGGCCCGGCTTTCATCCCCCATGTCTACGACGGCCGCAAGCGCACCTTCTATTTTGCCCAGTACCAGGGCTTTCGCCAGGTGCTGGGAACCACGCAGGTAATGGCGGTCCCCACTGCGGCCCAGCGAAAAGGTCTCGATACCGTTACATATCCTGACGGCTCTGTGGATACCCTCATGGTGCCCGTCGATCCAGGCATCGCTTCCGTGCTTGCCCGCTATCCTATGCCAAACTATGCAGCCGGCGCATTTCAGGCGAACACCTATGCAACCGCTTCGAAGGTCGCCACCGATGCCGACCAGTTCTCACTGCGGCTCGATCACAAGTTTTCCAGCAAAGATCAGTTCTTTGCCCGCTTCAATCTCGACAACCTCACCGGACCCACCACCGACCCCGATCAGACGGCCATCGATCCATCCTTCGCCGTCGTCTATATCGACCGGCAACGCAACGTCGTTGGCACTTACACGCGCACCGTCTCGCCGCGCCTTACGCTTGAGTCTTCCATCAGCATCACCCGGTCTACGCCGGGATTCCCCACTCCCAATCGCACTGATCCTGCGGTCAAGTTCAACGACAGCTTGTTTGAGCCCTTCAACGCAGCAGCTGGTTCCGTGATGCAGGCCTATGGCAATCTCTTCCAGGGCCGCCAAAATGCCGCGCTCACCACGGCCCGTCATGCACTCAAGGCCGGATTTGAAGTGCGTGTCAATCGCGATACGACCTACTTTGGCATCAGCCCCAACGGCGAATACGACTTTGGCGGCGGCGCCGCCTTTGCCGCGGGCTCAGTCCCGTCGCTTAGCGGAATGCATAACCTCAGGGCCGGCGATCCTTTCCCTGACACACTTTCGAGCTTCCTTGCCGGCAGTCCGTTTGAATACACCGTGGCCATCGCGCCCCCCTACTTTTCCAATGGAGCGCACATCGGTCCCGCAGCGATCAGCCGCAACAACTTCAGCGTCTACGTTGAGGACGCCTGGAAGGTTAATCCCCACTTCACTCTCAGCTACGGCCTCCGCTGGGATTTGTATCAGCCCATCACAGAGCGCGCCCGGCGCACTTCGGGCTTTCTCACCGTCGGCGGTGTTCAGGAGTTTGTCGTCAATCCCCAGCCCGGTTATTTAACCAATTGGCATGCTTTGGAACCGCGCGTCCAGGCAGCATGGCAAGTTACAAGCAAGTTATCGGTGCACGCGGGCGGGGGTGTCACCGCTATTCCTCCAAATATCTGGCAGGATAACTTCCTTACCGGCTCCACGCCCTTTGCCGTTTACCCGCGCCTGCTCTCCGCATCGCTCGCTCCCATTCATTACGGTTTTCAGATCACCCCCTCTGAGCTTCCACTTACTTACACGCCACAAGGCGCTAACATCTTCGCCTCCGGAAGCAGCAACACCGTGGCGCCCAACACCGTTATGGATGTGAACCGCTACGAGCAGGACGTGGCCGCCCTTACTCCCGGTCACGGAGTCAGCGACCTCAATCTCAGCGCCATCGATCGGAACTTTGGCAACGCAACGCTCTATACATGGACCGTAGGCCTGGAGCGCAAGCTCGGCAATCTTACGGCGGACGCGAGTTATGTCGGCACCGCCAGCGAAAGGCTGCCGCGCGTCAGCTTTCCCAATGGCTATCCCGGCGCGAGTCCGGCCTTTGCGCCGCATACCACGTTCGATAACTCGGGCAACGTCACGGGTGGCTTCGGTGTCGAAAATGTCATTGTCGCGACTGCCCACTCGACTTATCATGCGCTACAAACCTCACTCGCCGGAACCATGGCTCATGGAGGCCCCGGCATCCAGGCAAGTTACACGTGGGGCAAGTCTCTCGACGACACAAGCGGGGTTGTCAGCGGCCAAACCTTTCCGCAGAATCCTTTCAATACCCATCCTGAAAAAGGCCCGTCCAGCTTTGACGTGACAAACTCCTTCGGCCTCAGCCTCGCGCAGGATCTGCACATGGATAGCGTGCAAATGCTCAAGCCGATCTCCAGGAAGGTAACCGGTGGCTGGGAGCTGCTGAGCATCTCCGGCATCAGTTCCGGCTCGCCCTTCACCGTTTACTCCGGGCTCCAGCAGACTGGCGCAGGTTCCTATGGAGCCGATCGGCCCAATCAAATCGCCAAACCGCAGCTCTCTACAGCTCGCAAAGTTCGCTACGACTACTTTGGCCAGGGCGCCAACAACGCGGCGGACTTCTTCAACATTCCCATTCACGTTGCAGGAGGCACCGGGCCCAACCAGGGCGTCTTCGGCACACTGGGCCGCAACACCTTCCGCGGCCCCGCCTTTTACAACTACGACTTTGCCCTCATCAAAAGTACGCCGTTCGGTCGCCGGCTCAACGAAGCCGAACTTGCGAGCCTGCAATTCCGCGCTGAGTTCTTCAACCTCTTCAATATCGTCACCATGGGCCAGCCCGCCAACGTCCTCACCGGATCGGGCTTTGGCGAGATCAGCAGGACTGCCGGAAACTCCCGCCAGATTCAGTTCTCGGTCAAACTGATTTATTGATCCTTGCCCTCCGCTACGCTTTGCCCCGAATCACTCCACTTGGTATAAAGGGGGGCGGCATTCCGGGCCGCATTCATGCGCCCGGAAGCAAAGGAACTCTATGACCACCCATCCGTCGATCAGTATCGCTCTCACCCTCATCGCGAGCGCGGCTTTAGCTCTGGCAATACATCCGTCACCGGCGCAACAGCCCGCCCATCACGCGCTCGATCTCACCATCAACACACCTGAATCCGTCGGCTTCTCATCCGAGCGCCTCGAGCGCCTGCATGCGCTCATTCAAAACGAGGTTGACCAGAAGCAGCTTGGCGGAGCCGTCACCATCCTCGCGCGTCACGGCAAGATCGTGGAGTACCGCACCTACGGCCAACGCGATGTGGCCACGGGCGCGCCCATGACCAGAGACACCATCTTCCGCGACTACTCCATGTCCAAGCCAGTCACCGGCGTGTCCATGATGATTCTCTACGAGCAGGGCAAGTGGCTCCCATCCGATCCCATCTCAAAATTCATCCCCGAGTTCGCACACCTCAAGGTCTTCAACGGCGTCGATGCCAATGGCAAGATGATTCTCGTCGATCCCGATCATGCGCCCACCATGCGCGAGCTCATGACCCACACCGCCGGATTCGCCTACGGCGCGGGCAAGACACCGGCAGACGACCTGTATCACGACTTGAATGTGATGCAGTCCCAGAATCTTCAGGAAATGATCGACAAGCTGGCGAAGATTCCCCTCCTTTATCAGCCCGGCAAAGGTTGGCTCTACAGCTCCTCGATGGATATTCAGGGATACATCGTCGAAAAGCTTTCCGGCAAGTCACTGCCCGACTTCATGCACGAGAACATCTTCGCGCCCCTCGGCATGAGAGACGCAGGCTTCTTCGTCCCCGAAGAAAAGCTCAAGCGCTTCGCCACCAACTATCACGGCGGGCCCGAGAGTACGATCCTCGTCGGACCACCCGCAACCGCGGCTCCACATGACTATGCAGTGCCACCCACCATGCCCTCCGGTGGCGGCGGCCTGGTTTCCACTGCCGAAGACTACTATCGCTTTGCCCAGATGCTGGCCAATGGTGGAGAGTTAGACGGCAAACGCATCCTCGCTCCGTCCACTGTCAGGCTCATGACCTCCAACCACGTCCCCGCCAGCCTGCTCACCGGCGAATTCGGCATCGGCCTCTCCGTCATCAGGCCGGGCTTCGGCTGGGGCTACGACTGCGCCGTCGTCTTCGACCCGCATGAGGCAAACCTGTCCGATGGCAAAGGCACCTTCTTCTGGGATGGAGCCGCAGGCACCTGGTTCTGGGTCGACCCCACCAACGACATCGTTTTCGTCAGCATGATCCAGCGCATGAGCAGCCCAGACAACCACCCTCTCGAATACAAGAGCCACGCGGTTGTCGATCAGGCTCTCGTCGACCCGGCGAAGTAAAAATGCTCTGAAGGAACGTTGAAATGAAGGCAACCGCAATCGAATTCCGTCTCCGAATGGCGATCAATGCAGTCGTCATCGTCCTGGGCTTCTGGGCGCCATGGATTCAGATCTTCGGAGTCGGATCGCGAATTTCGACCCTCGAATGGCTGGCTCTTGAACTCAGCCGTCTCGGCCTGCTGAGCTTCTCTGTTGCCACGCCAGTCGCGATCGTCGCGGCAGCCCTCATCGCGGGAATCGGCGCGTTCTTGCGAGTCTGGGGCACAGCCTATCTCGGCCCAGCCACAGTCCAGCATGGTCAAATGCAGGCCGGTAAGGTCCTGGCCGATGGGCCTTATCGCTATGTCCGCAACCCGCTCTACGTCGGCTTGTGGTGCATGATTGTTGCGCTAGCCTTCATCATGCCGCCCACAGGCGCGCTCTTCACCCTCGTGGTTCTTACCGTTTTTCTGCTGCGCCTCATTCTTGGCGAAGAAGCCTTTCTCACCGCCAGGCTCGGTGAGCCCTATCAGGCCTACCTGCACGCCGTCCCGCGTTTGATTCCCCGCTTGCGCGCTGCCCCGCCGTCAAGCGGCCGCAAACCTCACTGGCTTCGCGGCATCATTGCTGAGCTCATCCCCATTGGCGTCTTCATTGCCCTGGCAGTCTTCTCATGGAGCTACAACAACCGCCTCATGATTCAAACCATCCTCGTCAGTTGCGGCGTCTCGCTGGTGATGCGCGCATTCACGCCGCCAATCAGCAAGGCCCCTGGCTCGACGGAATAGCTTCCTTGCTCTGTTTGCCAAGCCTTCCCAGGTGTGTAAACCCAAACCCAGTCGGATACTTCAGCCCCCAACCCATCAGCCTGTCCACGCCGATGTGGTTGATCCAGATCAACGCAATCGGCACCAATGCGGGACTGTGCAGCACGATCGCAGAAATCGCCAAGGTCGCTGGCGTCACATAAGAGTGAATCGCGTTGTAAATGCGCGCACCCCAGTCGGGACCAGCCAGATAGCCAAGCATTGACAGATCGGGCGCGAGCCAAAGCGCTGCGAACAGCCACCAACTCGCTCCCGTATGGGCAAAGTACACAGCGGAGAGTGCCGCCGCCGCCAATCCCTCAAGGCGCAGAAACGGCACAACGGTACATGTACCCGCAGGTTGAGGCTGAGCGGGCAGGGAGTCAGGAACGCTAATTGTCGTGGCCATACCCTATCGGATGTTCCGTTGAGCATTGCGGCTCGCCGATTTTTGCATCCTCCGATGTTTTCTTCCACACGACCTTGCCCGCCAAATAAAAACGAGGAAGAGCTCTGCGCTCTTCCCCGTTTGTCTGCAGTCCGGAATGCTACTTCTTTACAGGTGCGATCACGTCCTTGGCGGCCTTGGCCACGCGGAACTTGACGACAGTCTTGGCCTTGATCTTGATGGCCGCGCCAGTCTGTGGATTGCGGCCGATCCGGGCCTTGCGCTCTGCCTTTACGAGGCGGCCGATGCCGGGGATCACGAAGACGCCATTCTTCTTGGTCTCTTTGATGGCGGTCTCCGCCAGCAGATCAAGGAAGGCTGCGACTTGCTTATTGGTCAGTTCGAGCTTCTCGGCCAGTAGCCGCGTCAGAGCGGTCTTGGTCAGTCCAGTTGCCATGTGATGTTCTCCTTATGGGCCACCCCTTGGGGCTGCCGATGTTGCCTGGGATCCTGTTGCTTGCGCGAACCGCATGGAGGGAGTGCGACCGAGGCAACGCTTGCACGTTTCCCCTGTATTCATGCGGGTTCTCAAGAACCCTGTCGTTCGTTACATTGCGACTTCAGGCCGGTTAAAGTCAATCGAAAAAGCCCGATTTCCACAAATATCTTAGGAAATATTGAGGATTTCTCCTATTTTCACCCGAAATGTCCCATTTTTAGCGGCTTTTACCCTTCTGGCTCTAAGTAAGTATGAGTGCCCCATCCTCGCCACGCCTTTGCTTTTTGTGGCGAGGGTGGGATCGGCAGAAACCTCAATTCAGCCCGAAAAGAACCTTCTTTTTGGGTGCAAGCGTCGCGGCAATCGGCGTATTCAACGCGTCCACAACCGGCGCCAGCAGCTTGAAATGCTTGATCACTGTCTGTGCGAATCCTGCTTCCAGAGCTGTATCGGCCGGCAGCGTCGCACTCAGTCCCCACTGCTTGCACTTGATCAGGTCCATCGCCGGATGCCCGCATGGAAACCCCTTCGGCGGCCGCGTCAGCGCTTCTCCGGCAAATTCGGTAAAAGTCCTGCGTATCGCCGCCGACTGCAAGACCTTTCTGAACGCGACGTGATTCTCCAGAAGCCAATTCCGGATCGCCGCCAGTTGCTCCTTCTCTGGCATGTAGGCCCCCGCGGCAATCACCACGCCCTTGGGGCTGATCTGGAAGTAGTACCCCGCGCCCGATGTCTTCTCCATGCCCATGTGCGACCACCACGCCGCCACATGCGTCTTGTAAGGCAGCTTGTTGTTGCTGAAGCGCGTATCGCGATAGATGCGAAACACGCTCTTCTCCGCCGGCCGTACATGATTCGGGGCAAACCCCACCATCGCGTCCGTAATCTTGCGCACAATCGCCAGAATCGGCTCCTTCAGCTCCGCCTCATAAATTGCTTTGCGCGCATTAAACCATTCGCGGTCGTTGTGCTTCTCAAGGCCGCGAAGAAACTTCATACCTTCGGGGCGAAGGTGCGCAGCAGCGGCAGATTTCGTTGATGCGGCTTTCTTGGCGTGTGGCATACCTAGGAAGGTTAACAAAACGCCCCGCCTCAGATCGAAGGCGACTCAACCAATCTCTGACTAGTGGGCAGCGGCGGCGTCACGCGCCGCCAGCCGGGCAGCCTTCTCCCGATGCTTGCGAATAAAGTGGGCAGCGATATCCGGATAAAACTCGCGCACAGAAGAGAACGCGATGTCCCGCATCACTGAATAGCCAAATTTGCTGGCCAAAACATCAAATGTCGTTGCGCTCGCCGGGTAGTAGTAGCGCGAGACAGCCTGCGTGAGCACCTTGGCCCCGAGCCCGGCAATGTTGGGCGTCTGCCGCCCGCCATACGTGCGCGCCACGACTTGCCGGCTGATTACGTAAAAAGACCGGGCCGCAACGCTATGGCCGCTTCCTAGCGCGTAGTACCTGGTGTCCTCGTGGAGCGTGCTGGCCAACAGCCACGCGGAGAGATAAGTGTTGTCGGTCTTATCGAGGAAACCACGCCAATTGTAGGCATAAAAGCCGCCAATCCCCTTGCCGAGAGCGGGATGCGTGTCCGTTGCCTCGGCCGTCAGGGAAGTAATGCCGAGAAAGATGAATGAGGAATAATCGGTGGCCTGATGCGTCGCAACCGTGAAGTTGTACTTCCATCCGGGCTTTGGTGGTGCGGCCCCCCCGGAAACGGTGCGGAAGTTAGGCATGAATCCAAGGATTCGTTGCGGCTCGCGCCGATCGAGCGGAATAGGATTGCCGTTCGCATCGACCGGGCCATTGCCGCCGGGCTTGGTGGTCGAACTCCCGGCCCCCGCTTTCGGCGCGGACATGCCCCTTTGCTGAGCGTCCGTAGGCAACCCAAGATCCGGAACCCCACCAAGGCTCGACGAGAAATAACCAGGCTGGGCCTCTGCCACTGCTCCCTCGGCATTCGCGACGCCGGGCATCGGCTCTGGTGCGTCAGGCAACTGCGCAGACTGCGCCGCGCTTCCTGCGGCGAGGCTCAGAAAGAAAATGAAGGCGAAAAAAAAACGCAAACGAACCATCCTTGACGTAGGGGTAGGGGTAGGTGGAGGAAAACCAGGATCGGATGTTTGAATTCCTGAGTTCTAACTAGGTTAGACGACAATTCGCGCTGGAATATTCAGATTCTTGGTTGGGGTGTCGAAGAACACAAGGCGCTTGCAGCGCAGAAGTCCCGTTTGCGCGGCATGTCAATGAGCCTGTCCTCTTACCGGATCAGCTTCAGCGCCCCGCGGAAAAGCCCATCGAAATCGGCCCCCAGCGACGCATCTTTCGCCACCGCCTGCTCGATCGCCTTCTCCGCCGCCGGCCTCTGATAGCCAAGATTCACCAGTGCTGACAACACATCCTCAGCCGCCGGCCCCTGCACGCTCGATTGCACCGGCGCAGCCGCAAAGTCGTCGAGCTTGTCCTTCAGCTCCACAACCAGCCGCTCCGCCAGCTTTTTGCCAACCCCCGGAATCCGCACCAGTTGCGCATGATCCTGCCCGCGGATGGCCTGCACCGTCCGCTCCAAAGACAGCCCGCTCAAAATCTTGATGGCCAGCTTGGGCCCCACGCCGCTCACCGTAATCAGCCGCTCGAAGAGCCGCTTCTCCTCGCGGTCAAGAAAGCCGAACAGAGCAATCTGATCCTCACTGACCTGCGTATGAATGTGCAGCGAAGCCTCTGCGCCCACACTCGGCAGCGTCGTAAACGTCGGCACCGAGATGGTCACGTCGTATCCAACCCCGCCAGCCTCGACAATGGCTTGGCCAGGCTGCTTGAAGATAAGCTTTCCGCGCAGGTGAGCGATCATTGTGCCCTATTGTAGATTCCCCGCGCACTTCGCTGCATTGCCTTCTCTGGAATGGCCTCAAGCCCTCGATTTAAGGCCGCCGGGGCGCCATTCTCTTCGCGGGAACGTCCAAAGAAAGTGCCCACCCCAGCCCGCCTATGGCCCAGCCGCGCCCCAGCCGGATACAATAGGGTTCTACGCTGCGGAAACCGGGCGGACTACGATTTTTTCTTGAGATTTGGAGCAGGTGCACGTGAGAGGCTTTGTCTGCCGCGGTCTGCGGCTTGAGTTAGTTGCAGGAATCGGTATCGCATTGGCGATGCCCGCGATGGCAATCGCTGCGGAAAGCACGCAGGGCTTGTCTACGCAGACCTCCCTCACGGCCGAGACCCGCGACCTGAGCGGACGCACGCAGGCCATCGTACATGTCAATGTCGCCGGCGAAGATGGACTTCCCGCAACCGGCGCCGTCGCCATCAGGGACCATGGCGTCCAGTTGGCTGGCGCAGCGCTCAATGCCGACGGAAAGGCCGACCTCACCATAACTCTGCCGGCGGGCGACCACTCGCTCTCCGCAAAGTACGTTGGCGACGCAACCCATCATCCATCAGTTTCCCCAGTAGCCCAGGTTCAGGCTCAGGTCAGTTCTACGCCAAATTTTGCGGTCTCCGTCGCTCCGGCCACACTTTCGTTGACCGCTGGCCAATCGGGATCGATCACCACATCCATTACGCCCCAGAACGCTTCCGCATTGCCTGCTCCAATGTTCATCACGCTTTCCTGCGCGGGCCTGCCTGATCAGTCCTCCTGCAGCTTCACTCCTGAAAACCTTGAGGTCCTGCCCACTTCCACCGCGGCGCTGACCAGCTCAATGGTGATTTTGACACAGGCATCGTCAGCCAGCCTCACCGCTCATCCCCGTTCCAACTCCGTCGCTTGGGCCATTCTGCTTCCCGGCGCGCTCTGCTTTGGGGGCCTTGCCTGGGGATCGCGCCGTCGCCCCTGGTTGCAGAGGTTCTCGGTTCTGGCCTTGCTGGCCATGGTCACGCTGCTGGGTACCACGGCCTGCAATCCCCGATACGACTACTTCAACCACGGCCCGCCCACCAATCCCGCCACGCCTTCCGGCACATACACCGTCATCGTCACCGCACAATCCAGCAACGGCGTCACCGCGATCACCAATTCCTCCACGCTAGTGCTGACGGTCAAGTAGTCAGCGCTGCATGAGCCGCTGGCATTGCCTCCCCGCGGAACTCTACGCGCTCGTCGAGAACACGCCGGCAACTGTCCTGCTTGAGACATCAAGGCCCTCTGAAACAGAGGCCGACCGCAGCTCGTTCTCCCGCCTTTTTACCGCCCCGCTCCGAGTCTTGATTGTCAACGAACCATCCGATCTGCCAAATCTCTTTGCCGAGATCGAGAGCGCCGTTGCTCTTGGCCACTATGCAGCCGGCTTTTTCTCCTACGAATGCGGACCCTTCTTTGAGCCGACCACAGCTCGCAGTCGGCCCGGTCAATCGCTACCATCCCCGGAAAAACTCCATGAGTCGAAGGGTACGGGCTTTAGCCCGTACATCAGCCACCTGGAATCGACGCGGGCTTTAGCCCCTGAGGGAAGTCTTTCGAGCGCTTATTCACCAACCTTTCCCACCCCACCCCTCGCCTGGTTCGGCATCTACGATCGCTGTTATCTCTTCGACCATCGGAAGGGGGGTTTTCTCGGCGGCGATCCTCCCGGCTTCGAGCAACTCCGCGCCTCAAGTCCAACCCAGCACCCCGCACCCCCGCCGCAGATCGAGACCACCCTCGCCCTCACCGAACAGCAATATGCCCAGCGCATCGCGGCAATTCACGAGTGGATTCGCGCCGGCGATGTCTACCAACTCAACTTCACAGTTCCTATGCAGCTTCATGCGCCAGGCAGCAGCGCCGCGCTCTACCAATGGCTGCGCAGTCGCCAGCCAGTGCCCTGCGGCGCATTCCTCCATTGCCAGCCTGACCGCCGCATTCTCTCCTTCTCGCCTGAGCTGTTCTTCCACCTCGATGAATCGAACCAAAACGAACTCGTTCCAACTCGCCGCATCACCACCCGGCCCATGAAAGGAACCGCCCCCCGAGGCCGAACCACACTTGAGGACCGCAACCTCACCGACTGGCTGCAAACCGACAAGAAGAACCGCAGCGAGAACGTGATGATCGTCGATCTGCTCCGCAACGATCTCGGCCGCCTCTGCGCCTACGGCAGCGTCCACGCCGAAAGTCTATTCGCCGTCGAGCGCTATCCGACACTCTTGCAAATGACCTCAACCGTTTCGGGCGACTTGCGCCCCGGCATAGATTTTCAGCAGATCTTCCGCGCGCTCTTTCCCTGCGGCTCCATCACCGGAGCCCCCAAAGTCCGCGCCATGCAGCTCATTGACGCCCTTGAAGACCATCCAAGGGGCGTTTACACCGGCGCCATCGGCTTTTTCTCGAAGCATCAATCCGTCTTCAACGTAGCCATCCGGACCATTGCGCTCGATGGCGACACCGGCACCATGGGCATCGGCAGCGGCGTTGTCATCGATTCCGATCCCGCCGCAGAGTTCCGCGAGTGCCTGCTGAAAGCAGAGTTTCTCACCCGCCCCCCAAGCCCACCGCCAGAATCCTTTTCCCTGGTTGAAACCCTGTTCTGGAACGGCGAATTTCCCCTCATCGAACTCCACCTCGATCGCCTGGAAGATTCCGCCCACTACTTCGCATTCCCTTGCGACCGCGGCTCAGCCAAAGCCGCGCTCCTTGACTACGCCAAAAACTTCATCAAAATACCGGGTGGCCCAGGTCTCGCCTCTGAGACCTGGGAGATGAGTGCATCCCAATCTGGCGCCTCCAAGAAGCAAGCCCCACTCGGACAGCCGGGTGCCCCATCCATGCGCCTCCTTCCTGGCGCATCGGCGCCAAGCCATGAATCTCAATCCGCCTCGCCTCCCCGCAAAGTCCGTCTCCTCCTAACCCACGACGGCAATCTCCAAATCGAAAGTGAACTCCTGCCAACCCCCACAATCGTAAACAGCACCAAGCCGCTGCGAGTCCGCTTCGCAACCCAACGAACCGATCCCGGCGACCCCATGTACTTCCACAAAACAACCCACCGCCCCCTCTACGCCGCCGAGTTCAAAGCCGCCGTCGAAGCCGGCTTTGACGATGTCCTCTTCCTCAACCAGCGAGGCGAGGTCACCGAAGCTGCGATCCACAACCTCTTCATTGAAAAGGATGGCGATCTCATCACGCCTCCAGTTGAATCCGGCCTGCTCCCCGGAGTCCACCGTCTTCATCTTCTTCAAAAGCGGCCATCCACGATCGAGCGAGTACTCTACCCAGAAGATCTCCGCCAGGCCGACGCCATCTATCTCTCCAACGCCGTCCGCGGCCTCCGCCCCGCCGTCATCGACTGGGAAGGCTAGCCGTTCATTCCGACTGCTCACCTACCGCCTAAGGCTCAGGCCTTATCCTCGAAGCAGACCCTCCTTGAACGACTTCGCCCAAACCGTCAAGCAGCAGGCCGACATCGTCAAGGTGATCGAGGGCTACATCCGTCTGCGCAAAGCCGGAGCGCAGAACTACTCCGGCCTTTGCCCCTTTCACAAGGAGAAATCGCCCTCCTTCTCCGTTCACGCCGTGCGCCAGTTCTACCATTGCTTCGGCTGTCAGGCCTCCGGCGACGTGTTCAGCTTTGTCGGCAAAATCGAAAACGTCGGCTTTCCCGAAGCCGTGCGGATCGTCGCTCAAAAGTCTGGCATTCCACTCCCCAAGCGCGAGTTCTCCTCGCCCGAGCAAGCCGCCGAATCGCGCCTTCGCGGCAAGCTTCTCGATTTGCACGAGACCGCGACAGCATGGTTTGAAGAGCAGCTACGCGGTCCCGAAGGCGCAGTCGCCCGCGAATATCTGGCTGGTCGCGGACTCACGCCGGAAGGCATCAAGACATTCCGCATCGGTTACGCCCCAGACAGCTTCAACGCCCTGCGCGACCGCCTCAGCGGCATGGCTGACAACGAAGCCCTCCGCGCCAGCGGCCTCTTCAGTTCAAAAGAACAGGGCGACGGCAGCCTCGGCCCCATCTACGACCGCTTCCGCAAGCGCATCCTGTTTCCCATCGCCAACGAGAGTGGCCGCGTCATCGCGTTCACCGCCCGCACCCTTGAGACCGGCGACAAGGCCGGCGCAAAGTACATCAACTCGCCGGAGACGCCGCTTTACTCCAAGGGCCAGGTGCTCTTCAACCTAGATAAAGCGAAGGCGGCGATCCGTCAGCTTGAGTTTGCCCTGCTTGTCGAAGGACAGATGGACTGCATCTCCGTCTTTCTGCGCGGCATTCAAAATGTTATCGCCACCAGTGGCACGGCCTTCACCGAGCAGCAGGTGGCGATTCTCAAGCGGCATACCTCGAATGTGGTGATAAATTTCGATCCCGACACGGCTGGGTCGAGCGCCGCGGAGAAGTCAATCGCAATGTTGACGGAAGAAGGCTTCAAGATCAAGATCGTAACCCTCGAAGGAGGCCTGGATCCCGACCGTTTTATTCGCGAGCGGGGCGTCGAGGCTTACGAACAAGCGAAGAATACTGGGGGCTGGAAAGCTTCGGGGACCCAGAATTCCGCAGACTATAAGGCGGCCATCCGGGGCGCACGCTGGCACGCGGACTACCTCATCGAGCGCGCCCGGCAGCTGTTTCCTGGCACCAGCTCGGATCAGAAGGTCAAGGCCATGAACTACCTGTTGCCGCACATTCGCAGGGTACCGGAGATGCTGGCGCGCGACCAGTTTGCCCGCGATGCCGCGCAGCAGCTGGGCATCGATTCAGCCGTTCTCCGCGAAGAGCTGCGTCAGGCCGCTCTCAAGCGCCGCGATCACGTCGAGGTGAAGGCCAACGCGCTCACTGAGGTCGAGCGGGTGCTGCTGCGAGCGCTGGCCATCACCGACCCCGACCACGAGATAGCGAGGCGGTTGGCCGCAGCGGCCCTGGCCGAGCAACCAACCTGGTTTGAGAGGCTTGGCGCCTTCTCGGCGCTCCAGGCGCTTTCTGCTCGTCAGGCCAAAGATCCCATGGAAGTGGTCGAGGATCCTGCACAGCGAGCTTTGCTGGCCCAGGTTCTGCTCGCGGAGACCAAGCCGCCCGAAGAAACCGAGGTCCAAAGCGCCATCCAGGAGATTCAGGAGCGCGCCATCGAGGGCCGCCAGCGCGACCTCCGCGCCCAGATCGCGGAAGCCGAACGCCGCGGCGACTTCGCCGAACTTGCCCTGCTCACCCAGCAAAAGCTTGACCTCGACCGCGCGCTGCGCCAGTTGCACAACCGCAAGGACGGAATATAATCGGCCCAAGGCTTACCATCGCTGCACCAAAAGGAGCTTCCGTGATCCTTGAACTCAAACCCGAGCAACAGAAGATCCTCGATCGGGCTGCCAGGTCAGGGATGAGCCCGGAGGAGGTGCTCGATCAAGCATGCGCCGTCATTCACCAGCAATATGCGAATGAGGATTGGTTGCTCGCCGACAAGGGGGCCATTGCCGCCCAGATCGAGACGGGTTTCGCGCGGGCTGAACGTGGAGAGCTCATCGATTCCGAGCAAGCCGCCCAGATTCTAAGGGAGCGTCGGGCAAAGCGGAGTACTGCCTGAATCTCCCTCCTCCCGAGCCCACAATCCTGAGTCCAATCCGCCCCCTAAGCGTCTAATTCTTTAGGAGCAGGTCCGGGCGGCAAGCTGATTGGCCCGGCCCCGACCACGGAGTGGACAAAAACTCTCACTGCCGCCATAGGTTATATCTTGGTGCGGCGGCATAGACTGTGGTATTCTGCTTATCTCTGTGAGGATGCGCGCCCCTCTGCCCCAACCATGAGCTTCGGCTCGCGGGCGACCCAGGCGAAACCTGAAGCGCTTGTCATCCTGTTCCGAGCAAATACCTGAAACCGCATTTTTTGCGGAAGAAAGCAGGTCTGCGTCCGCTTGCGGCAAGATTTCCTCGCATTACCTTTGGAAATCTTTTTTCCGCACCCCGGACCAGGCCCCGCACCGCTGCGCAAACGGCGTTGAATCTGCCCTGCGCGAGAGAGTAGAGAGTAGGAACATTTTGGCGATTGACGACAAGTTTGAACATGATATCGAGGGCCTCATCGAAGTTGGTAAAGAGAAGGGCTATCTCACCTACGGCGACGTGAACGACATGCTGCCGGAAGAGATTGGCTCCGCCGACGACCTAGACGACCTGATTACCACCATTGGCACCCAGGGCATCGATCTGCTCGATAGCCCCAAGTTTGGCGCCGATAAGGACTTTGAACTGGAAGAAGGCGAAGACGTCGAGCTCGATCTGACGCCTGGAACGCTGGAAAAAACCAACGACCCCGTCCGCATGTACCTGCGCGAAATGGGCACCGTGCCGCTGCTTACCCGCGAAGGCGAAGTAGAGATCGCGAAACGCATTGAGCGCGGCCAGCTCCGCGTGCTCAAGGCCATCTCGCGCTCGCCCATCGTGATCCGCGAAATTGTGGCCCTCGGCGAAGACCTGAAGCGCGGTGTGCGCAACGTCAAAGAAGTCGTGATCTTCGACGAAGAAGAGCTCACCGAAGACGTTGTGCAATCCCGTGTCAAGGCCACGGTGGCCCGCATTGACGCGCTGGTGAAGCATCAGAAGAAGATTGCGCTCCTCGATGAAAAGCTTGAGGGACCGGCGCCCGCAACCAAGGCCAAGATCAAGGAAGTTCGCCACACGCGCTGGTTGATCGCCCGCGAAAGGGTGCTCATCTCCCGCATCGTCCGCGAGCTCAAATACACCGCCCTCGAACGCAAGCGCCTCCTCGACAGGGTCAACAAGACTGTCGACACCATGCGCACCCTCGAGCGCCAGATCCGTTCGCTCGATCAGAAGCACGAAGCCAGCAAGAGTGAAGAGCTCAAAAAGGAATACCGCCGCCAGCAGAAAAACTGCAAGGTCGATCTCGAGAAAATCGAGAGCGACGCCGGCGTCTCCATCGCCGAGCTCAAGCGCACCCAGCGCGAAATGATTCAGGGCGACATGGATGCCGAGCAGGCCAAGAGGGAGCTGATCGAGGCCAACCTCAGGCTGGTCGTTTCCATCGCCAAAAAGTACACCAACCGCGGCCTGCAATTCCTCGACCTCATTCAAGAGGGCAACATCGGCCTCATGAAAGCGGTCGACAAGTTCGAGTATCGCCGCGGCTACAAGTTTTCCACCTACGCTACCTGGTGGATTCGTCAGGCCATCACGCGGGCCATCGCCGATCAGGCCCGGACCATTCGTATTCCTGTGCACATGATCGAGACCATCAACAAGCTCATCCGGACGAGTAGGCAGTTGGTACAGGAGCTAGGCCGCGAGCCCTCGAGCGAAGAGATTGCCCGCCGTATGGACATTCCCGTCGCCAAGGTGCGCAAGGTGCTCAAGATCGCCCAGGAGCCCATCTCGCTCGAAACCCCCATCGGCGAAGAAGAAGATTCGCACCTCGGAGATTTTATCGAGGACCGGCAGGCAGTCTCGCCCAGCGAAGCCGTGATCAGCGTCAACCTCAAGGAGTACACCTCGCAGGTCCTCCGCACCCTCACCCCGCGCGAAGAGCGCGTCATCAAGATGCGCTTTGGCCTCGAAGATGGCTCCGAGCACACCCTGGAAGAAGTAGGCCAGAGCTTCCAGGTCACCAGAGAGCGCATCCGCCAGATCGAAGCCAAAGCCCTCCGCAAGCTGCGCCATCCCAGCCGCAGCCGCAAGCTCAAAGCCTTCGTCGAAGGCGTCAAAGAGATGTAACCACCTGCGGTGGGGCAGCCGCGCATCGCGCACGGTCTTGCCCCACACAACTACCCGGCATCCTGGGCGCAGACCAGCGGAGTCGAACGCACGGCGGTTGTTCTTGCCGTTGCTTTGAAAGGGCACGACTTCAGTCGTGCCAAAAAGTCTCCCAAATTGATAGAAAGAAAGGCCGCGGACCCGCCAGGGGTCGCGGCCTCTTTAATTCTTCGGCTGGCCCTTCACACGGGAATCACCGCCCGGTTCCCCTGCTTCCGCGCGAACTCAAAAAGCGCCTGGTCGAAGGTGACGAGGCGTGCCTGTGTTGCCTCTGCACAGGCCAGCAGCCAGCAATCTCCCACCCACTTCGAGGCAGCCTTGCCCGCAAACGGCTCCGTAGCCCTTCGAAAGGCCGCATCCACGTTGCGCGGCTCGGGATAAAACTCGACGCGCGGGTCCTGGAGCCAGCGGTCATAAACCGCCCATGCTTCACCGAGCGTAAGGGCGTTCTCACCCATAACCGCATTATTGGTGAGCAGGCGAAGCAGCCCGAGCTGCGCATAGCGCGAAAAGATCAGCGTGGAGTCATCCGGCAGCCGGTCCAGCCAAGTCCACGCCACGGCGTGGTGCGGGTGACCGGAGACAGAGAGCGTAATCCAGGCGTTCACGTTAAGGAAATATGAGGTCCCACGGGTTCTCGTCCACCGGGAATCGCGGACCCCGCTTGCCTTTACCAGTTATCATTGGCCCAGTCACGCGCTCGCCCTTCTTCGGCTCGGCGTAGGTCTCCTCAATGGCACGCACAATGAGCGAACTCATTGAGGTCCCCGTGCTCTCTGCGCGCTGCCGCAGCCGATCATGCAGCGGTTGCGGAATTTCGATGGTGACCCTGACAGGCATGAGCTGATTCTGTCACAAAACCATCTGCGGAGCACTTCTTTTCGGCTAGCTTATCCAGCCGCGGCGGATTCAATTTCCGCCCATTCCTCTTTGCCCATTTCCAACCCCGCCGCCGCTACATTCTCCTCCAGGTGCTCCACCTTCGACGTGCCAGGAATCGGCAGCATCACCGGAGATTTCTTGAGCAGCCACGCCAGCAAAAGCTGCGCCACGCTCACCCCATGTTGCACCGCGATCCGCGCCAGCTTCTCCGCCGCGGGATTCTCTCCGCGAAGCATCTTCCCGCCGGCCATCGGGTACCACGGCATAAACCCGATCCCCTGCTTTTCGCAGTACGCCAGCGTCTCCTCATGCCGCCGATCCGCCAGACTGTATCGATTCTGTACAGTCACCACCTCGACCACCCTGCTTACCTCTTCAATCTGCTCAGGCGTCACCTCGCTCAGCCCGATGTGCCGAATCTTCCCCTGCTCCTGCATCCGCTTCAACGCGCCAAGGCTCTCCTCAAGAGGCGTCCGCGGGTCAATCCTGTGCAACTGATAAAGATCGATCCGCTCCAGCTTCAGTCGCCGCAAACTCATCTCCACACACTGAATCAGATACCCAGCCCGGCCCACATACTCCGTCTTGGCCGGCCCTTGGCGCGTAATGCCGCCCTTGCTCGCAATCACAACCCCCGCCGGATACGGCGCCAGCGCCTCGCCAATCAGCCGCTCTGCAATCTCCGGCCCGTAAGCATCCGCTGTGTCGATCAGCGTAACGCCTAGCTCCACAGCCCGGCGCAGCACGCGCTTTGCTTCGCCGGCGTCAGCCGGCTCGCCCCACGCGCCGTCGCCCACAAGCCGCATGGTTCCGTAGCCAAGGCGATGCACCGGCAGATCGCCGCCAATCAAAAATGTTCCGCTGGCAGCAGCGGAATAGCCTCGAGAGTCCATAATCCAATTTAGATGCTTTCCTTCGCCCACGTGTACAGCCATGCGACAGAACCGTCCCGCCGGGAACCACGCACCCCCTCCCTGCGTATGTTCATCCGAGAGCAGAGCAAGGAGAAACCCTCATGAGCAGCATTCCATACCCCAATCCGCAAGCCATCTTTTATCAGCAGTATGAGTCCGCCCGCCGCGACGAGGTCATCGGCATTCTGCTAGCGCTGTTTCTCGGCGGATTCGGCATTCACCACTTCTACTTGCGCAATACCGGCCTCGGCATTCTCTACGCCTGCTTCAGTTGGACGCCGATTCCGTGGATTCTTGGCTTCATCGAGTGCTTCTTCATGCCCGGCCGCGTCCGCGAATTCAACGCCATTCAGGCCGCAGGCATCGCCGCCGCCCTCGGCATCGCCATGCCCGGCTGGGGTCAGCCAATGCATGTCACAGTCAACATGCCGCCCGCCGCGCAACCTGGGCAGTCCGTCCAGTCAGTTGCAGTAGCCCAGCCCGGCACCCTCATCGCCTGTGGCCGCTGCCAGCAGACAAATGCAGCCGGCGCCCGCTTCTGCTCCGCCTGCGGCTCGACGCTGTAATGTTTGGCGAAATCCTACGGTCCCGTAAGGTGTTCATGAATGTCTTTCGCGATGAGGCGATTGTGATCGTCGAATCGAAAGTCGATACCGTAGCCGGTCTCCACCACCTTCCACCCGGATGGATCGTAGTGAATGCCGGCCTGGATCAAATTGCCCTTTAATGGGTCCCGCGCGTATTGAGAATGTTCGATTTTATGGGTATTTAAATAGTCGAGCACTTCCGCGGAGGTCGATTGCAGGGGAACTGCACGTACAAGTCCTTCGGCCACGCCTTTCGGATTCTGCTTCGCAGGGCTGCAGCCATAGAGCAACCAACAGCTGAGCGCAAAGACCATTCTGAATTTCGAAAACGCAGGCATTGACCTCACACTTCCGGTGTCCAGCTACATATTCGCGTGCCCAGACCGCATCGACTCATTGAACTGCGGCTTGGTAAAGTTCAGCGCGGCTTCCAGCGCCGCCTGATACTCCGGCGCCCGCTCCATCAGCTTGGGCGTAGCCGCTGCAAACTCGCCATCCAGCACCATCAGCCCTTCGCCGGCCTCATCTCCAGCCATGCGCAACAGATCCGCCTCGCTCGTATTCAGATACTGCGCATCGCGCGGGTCCGCAATCCACACCGGCTTGCCCTCGCCCAGCACGCCTGAGAGCCAATACACCTTGCGCAGCAGGTATTCGAGCCGTTCCGCGTCGTTGGTCTCGGTAAATAGAAACTTCTTCTGCCAGCGGCTATAGTAGCGAGTCGTCACCGGCACTGGCTGCCGGTTGCCCGACTTCACAAACTCAAGCTGCCCCGTATCCACCGTCTTCCGCACCGCGTTGTAGACAAAGCTCTCCGCATAAGGCTGTTCCATCGCCGGCACAATCTCCGCGAAAGTCAGCGTCACTGACGCAGCCAGCTTCGCGTGCAAGTTGTGCGCGCCACCGTCAGCCAGATGCATCTCGCCGTGAACGATATGCGTATCAGCGCCCGAGACCGACGTATGAAACGGCCAACGAAACTCGCCAAAAGCCACCGGCAATCCGCCCAGCGTTACGTAGCACTCAGGCCGCGGATTGCGCAGCCGCTTCACCTCGGCTGCCAGGTGAGCCGTCATCGTGGGCAGCAGCTCCGGCTTGTCAAATTCGAATGCCTCGCTTAACTCCAGCCTGAGCATCCTGCCGGCCAGGGTAGGGTCCGGTGAACCCAACTGAAAGACCGCTGTCGGCTTTCCGTGGAAGTCCGTGCCTTCCGTCGTTGAAACCAGCACCAGGCCAGCCTGTTCGGCGGCAGTTTGCACAGAGGAGACGAGAGTAGATTTCAAATCAGCGGCCATTCGCGGATAATCCTGTGTTCTTGAGTTAAGTATCCATACGTGGCCATTCATCGGCCATGCACACCCATTCTAAGCGAGCAGCCGCCCGCGCGTCGCATTTACAATATCAGTTGTGCAGACCGAATCGTCCTCGCCGATCATTCTCGCTCAAAACCTGACCAAGGTTTATACGGCGGGCCGACTCCAGGTCACAGCAGTGCGCGGCGTAGCACTCTCCATTCAGCGCGGCGAGTTCGTCGCCATTGTCGGCCCCTCCGGTTCAGGTAAGTCCACGCTGTTTTACCTGCTCGGCGGCCTCACCCAGGCCACCGAGGGTCGCGTCGTCATCGACGGCGTCGATTTTGCCACTCTCAATGACAGTGAACGCACTCGGCTCCGCAAGCATCGCATCGGATTTGTCTTCCAGAAGTTCAACCTCCTGCCTACGCTCTCAGCCATGGGAAATATCGAGATCGCCTGGGCCGTCAGCGGTCGCAAAGAGCCCCTCGACCTCAAGTACCTCGACCATCTCAGCGATCTCCTCTCCATCCAGGGCCGTCTCCAGCATCGCCCATCGGAGTTGAGTGGTGGCGAACAGCAGCGTGTGGCCATTGCCCGCGCGCTCATCACCGGTCCCGCCATCGTGCTGGCCGACGAGCCTACAGGCAATCTCGATACCAAGAACTCCGACGCAGTCCTCCAGATGTTGCTCAGGTCGAATCGGGAATTGGGCCAGACCACGCTGATGATTACGCATAATCCTGAAGCCGCCTCCATCGCCAGCCGGATCCTCTACATGCGCGACGGCGAAATTGTGCGTGAAGAAAAGGGTTCGCAGTCAGCTGTTCCGTTGCCGGCTACAGCCCAGGCCTGATCAGTGCTCAACCGGCTGCTCGAAAGCTGTGCTGTCAGCAATGGTTTTGAAAGGGCCGGCCCTCACAGGCTGCGGAAAAACGCGGTAAGGAGGGAGGCGGGGGTTTCAACCCCCGCATAACGACAACACAATCAGTGCCGGCTTTAGCCGCGGAGGGGTGCCCTCCTCTAATTTCGCCCGAAATCCTGAGTTTTTCCGCAAACTGTTTTGTCGTGCCGAAAACGCCTCAAAATGAATGCTGTGCATTAGCTCCGGAGGGACGTGGCTCTTTACATTTACCCACGACAAAACGCCCGTCGCCGTTTGACCGCTTTTCCGCCGCCCGGTATACTCAATCTTGCACTATGCGGGAGTAGCTCAGTGGTAGAGCATCGCCTTGCCAAGGCGAGGGTCGCGAGTTCAAATCTCGTCTCCCGCTCCATTCCGCCCTCCGGCGCCAGCCGGGTTGGCTACGGCGGTGTGGAGCGAAGCAAGTAAAAGGCAGCCCTGCCAAGGCGCGGTACCCAAGTGGTAAGGGAGAGGTCTGCAAAACCTTTATGCGCCGGTTCGATCCCGGCCCGCGCCTCCAATCCTTCGAAAAACTCAGGAGCACAATTCCAAAGGGGTAGGTTTTCGTCCCTCCCAGGGTGAGCATTGCTCCGCCCACCGGGCCGGAGCAATGCAGCTTCCCGTTTCTAATCCACTTGAATTGAAGCCGAACTCCGCTAGCGAGCTAGTTTGCCGAGTCCTTCTGCCGAGTGGCTTTCACTCCAGACAGGATTCCAATGCCCACCATCACCACTGCGCCCACGAAGATCCAGTGCCCCGGCATATGGACAAGGTGCGCTGCGTAGGCCAATCCGGCAATCAGAATCGCAAACCCTATCGCATAAATTCCGAACGACATCGAATCTCCTTCTTGGGTCAGTCGCATTTCATTGCATTGCAGCTCATCCCATGCAGATTCATGAGAGCGACGTTCAAATCAATCCGCTGCCCACAGCCGCTCTGCTCGCTTTACGGTTCGTGCACGACCGTGTGGGGGATCGACGAGCTTCGGTCGGGATGCGTTTTCTTCCGGCAGTTGATCATGCAAGACCACGGTCAGCAGTGATCTGTTTACGCGAATGCGCCCGTTGTAATCGATGTACCCAAGCTTCCTGAATCGATTCATGAAAAAGCTCACGCGCGACCGGGTTGTGCCAATCATGTCCGCAAGCGTCTCTTGCGTCACCGGTGGAATCAGTGTCTCCGGCTCACCGGGAGCACCAAACTCCGCCATCAACAAAAGCGTTCGCGCCAATCGCCTCTCGCTGGAGTTGAAGAGCTGATCGATCAGATCCGCCTGCGTTCTCATACCCCGCTTCAGCATGAACTTCAGAAAAAAGCTTGAGAAATCTTGATCTTCATGCAGCGCCCGGAGCATCTCTTTCCGCTCAATCCTCAGCGCCACACAGGCAACCATGGCCGATGCTGAGGACGTTCGGCACCCGCCGAGCGTGGCAATCGCTTCCTCGCCGGCAAAATCGCCCGCAGCCAGCAGCGTAACGGTAGCCTCCTTCCCGCGCTTCGATACCACCGTGATTTTTGCCCGGCCGGCCTGAACGAAAAACACGGCATCCGCAACGTTTCCCTGGGAAAAGAAGATCTGTTTCGCCTTGAAACGAAGAATCTGCCGTCCTGGTCCTTCGGTCGCAAGATAACGAGTGTAATCAAAGTGCCTCTTGGCTACTCCGTCCATCTGCACATCCTCCGGCTCAGCGTCTTCCGCCTGCACACTTCGATCGGATCCGACCTCGGCTGAAGAGGTCGCCTCGTTCAAATCCAGACCACCCGATCGTTCGCTCATCAGGAAAGCATCGCACCGCACGCGGCAATAGTCTGAGCGGTTCGGCTCATCAGTCGAGGGCACCAATCCTCACGTACAGCCCTCGTCCGCGCCAGGGAGCGAGCAGCCACCCCCGGTCCGCATCCTCCGGCAGGGGCCAGCCCATCTCGGCAGGCGCCGCAGCGACGCCGGGCAAGGGTCAAGCCAGCACGCCATCCCTGCACGAGAAATCGTCCGGGCGTCGGCGGATCGGGTAAAGGGTTTGCCGGCTTCCCCTCGAA
>Ga0302320_10005620_pt1 | contig 28049 bp, 23 predicted proteins | sample Bog_T0_3_FD_202130 | JGI IMG/M metagenome (GOLD analysis project Ga0302320, IMG submission 202130) | Peat permafrost microbial communities from Stordalen Mire near Abisko, Sweden - Bog_T0_3 | ecosystem: Environmental > Terrestrial > Soil > Wetlands > Peat | place: Sweden: Abisko, Stordalen Mire...
ACTATGGACTCCATGGCCAGCCCGGCAACCTTGACGCGCTGACTCACGATTTGGATTGTGTGCGCTCCACAGAAAATAGCCACCAAGAAGCCCACGCCAATTAGCGAACATGACCACCCGAGCCCCTGCCGCATCACCGCCTCCTGCTGGAGCTGCCGCCGGCCGGCAATATCGCTGGAGTAGGAGACATAGTTTGTGAGCGCCGTCTGTATCTTTTTGCTGAGGGCTACCGAGGCCGGAAGCTCGGCGAGCATCTGACTGGTTTGCCCCTCCCGTCCTAGCGCAAACATTTTTCCGAGTTCCTGCTCACCTGCGTTCCATGCCTTTTGGATCTGGATCAGGTCGGCCTGCGCCTGTGGGTCCGTTGTTTCCGCGAGCAGCCTCTCATTGATTGCGGCAAACTCCTGGGCAGCTTCCATGCAGCGCTTGTCGCCACCCTCGCCGGGCTGCAAAAAGAAGGCGCGCGACGTTGCCTGCTCCCGCTGTTGCAGCATGGCCAGCTTTTGCGCCATTAAGGCATGCCTGCCCTCGATCGCGGAAATGGTGCCCGAGTCCCGCGCTGCGAGTTCACTGCGAATGGAAGTGAGTCCGGCGATTGCCGCCGTCAGCAGCACCAGGCCAAAACCCAATGCGAGCAGTGTTTCCAGACCAAGTCGTCTGATCATGTATGTTCGCTCCGTAAGTACACGCGGGATTTTCTTTCGGCACACGCTGGCGCCCAAAAGGTATGATCTTTCCGGCAGGGTTGAAACTTCCTGGCGCGTGCAGGCCGTCCCCCTTTCTATCGGCCCATGCGCGTAAGCCGTGAGTTCCACGCGAAACAGAGCGGCGGAAGGAACGCTTGCGTATCCTGCAACTACAGTTCGAGAAGATTTGGCCGATACCCTTTGAGACCGCAGGCAACGTCTGGGGCCGGAGGCACGAAGATGAACAAGTTTTTTGGTTACACAAGTGTTTGCTTCATGCTGTGGCTGCCGGTTCGCGGTCCGGCACAAAGCGACCCGGTCGCGAAGGCTGCCGGTTGTCTTCACGACAAGACCGGGGGAAAGCTCTCCGTCCACATTGAAGAGCGAACTCGCTGGGAAGAGAAAGATGGCGTCTCGTTCGGCAAGGCCGTCAACCAGCAGGACATGCTGAGTCGCATTCGGATCGGCCTGCGTTATCAGCCTCTCTCGTGGCTCACCGTCTCCGCGATGGGGCAGGACGCGCGCGCACCGTTCTATGGCGCGCCCGCACCCAACTCCATGCGCGACTCGATGGACCTGCAGGAAGCATTTGTCACCTTCGCGTCCAAGGCCAGTCCTTTCAGCTTCTCCACCGGCAGGCAGATGCTCAATTACGGTGAAACCCGCGTCATCGGAGTCCCGCAGTGGTCCAACACCTCGCGCACCTACGACTACGGCCGCTTCGAGTTCGCCAGGAAGAACATCACGCTCGATGCGTTGATGGTTTCGCCCGTGATTGTGCAGCCAAACTCGTTTAACACGCCTGAGCTTGGCAACCGCTACTGGGGAACCTACGACATCTTCACAAATGCCTGGCACAAGTTTTCGGTGGATACGTATGCGCTGCGCCACTCCGAGAATGTCATCGGCGGATGGACAAGTGCAGGCACGCTCGGAACCAACACCTTCGGCTCGCGTGTGTACGGACCGCTGCCAGGTCACATTGCATTGAGCCTCGAAGCGATTGGACAAACCGGCCACTCCGGCCTGCTGAATCAGCGCGCCTACGCATGGTTTGCCGGAGCTTCGCGGCCGTTCCGTATGTTTACGCTGCCGCTCAGCACTTCCGTGGAGTACAAAGTGGCCTCGGGCTCCCACGCGGGCGAAAAGCATAGCGAGACCTTTGACCAGCTCACTCCCGCAAACCACGACAAGTTCGGCAACCAAGACTTGTTCGGATGGCGCAACCTGAAGACCTTCAAGAGCCTTGAAACCCTCAGCCTTTCCAAGTCCGTGGCCTTCAACGCCATGTACACCGACGAAACCCTTTTCAACGCCACCGACGCGCTCTATGCCAGCTCCGGGTCCAAGATCGCGTCGTCTGCCACCGGCGCAGCCGGAAAACGCGTGGGTCAGGAACTGGATGGCTTCCTGACCTTGAAATGGGGCCAGAATAACTTCCAGCTCGGAGTGAGCCACTTCTTCAAAGGCCAGTTCATCAAGGGCACCACGCCCGACATCAATCCGCGCTACTTCTACTTCTCGCAGGAATACATCATCAAGTAAGAGCACACGGTTCTCGGCCGTGTCGTCCCCAACTCCTCCGCAAAGCGGGCGGCGTCTACTTTGGATTTCCAGAGCAGACGCCGCCCGTTTTTGTACTCGTATGGTCGGACCAGCCTTGCAGCAGGTAGAATGGCCGTGTTCGGTGGGGGGCCCCAGGTATGAAGACATATCGCATCGCGCTTGTTCCCGGCGATGGCATTGGCAAGGAAGTGGTTCCGGCGGGCCGCCAGGTACTGGAAGCGCTGGCAGCGGCTGAGAACAAGTTCGCATTCGAGTTCGAATCGTTCCCCTGGGGCGGCGACTATTATCGCCAACACGGCGAGATGATGCCCGACAGCGGTTTGGAAGCGCTCAAGAAGAAAGACGCCATCCTGTTCGGCTCGGCCGGCGACCCGGACATTCCCGACCACATCACGCTGTGGGGCCTGCGGCTGAAGATCTGCCAGGGCATGGACCAATACGCCAACGTGCGCCCCACGCGAATTCTTCCCGGCATTGACGCACCGTTGAAGCGCTGCAAACCTGAGGACCTGAACTGGGTGATCGTGCGCGAGAACACCGAGGGCGAGTACTCCGGCGCCGGAGGCCGCGTTCACCAGGGATTCCCGATCGAAGTAGCCACCGACCTTTCCGTGATGACGCGCGCAGGCGTGGAGCGCATTCAGCGGTACGCATTCAAACTGGCGCAATCGCGGCCCCGCAAGCTTTTGACCGTCATTACCAAGAGCAACGCGCAACGCCATGCGATGGTGATGTGGGATGAAATTGCGAACGAAGTGGCAAAAGACTTTCCAGACGTGAAGTGGGACAAGGAGATGGTGGACGCCGCAACCGCGCGGATGGTGAATCGTCCCGCTTCGCTCGACACCATTGTCGCCACCAATCTGCACGCCGACATTCTTTCGGATCTGGCTGCCGCGCTTGCGGGCTCGCTCGGCATCGGACCCACAGCCAACCTCAATCCCGAGCGTGCGTTCCCCTCCATGTTCGAGCCAATACACGGCTCGGCCTTCGACATCATGGGCCAGGGCGTTGCCAACCCTGTAGGCACGTTTTGGACGGCAGCGATGATGCTGGAACACCTGGGCGAAAAGGATGCCGCGGCCCGGCTGATGCAGGCAGTGGAACATGTGACCGCGAATCCCGCGCTGCACACGCGCGACCTGGGTGGATCAGCCACAATGGCCGACGTGACCAATGCAGTTTGTGCGGAAATTGGCGCCACGGCAAGCCAGCCTGTGGCGGTCCGGTGAGCGCATTCGCGGCAATGACTGAAATGGAATCCACCGTCATCCGCAAATTGCGCTGGCGGATTCTTCCGTTTCTCATGCTGCTCTACTTCGTCAGCTTTCTTGACCGCGTGAATGTGGGCTTTGCCGCCTTCAGCATGAACAAGGCCATCGGCCTTTCCTCATCCGCGTACGGCTTCGGCAGCGGCATTTTCTTCCTCGGCTACGTCATCTTCCAGGTCCCTTCCAACCTGATCATGATGCGTGTCGGCGCGCGCACATGGATTGCGCGCGTGGTCGTGGCGTGGGGACTTGTGTCCGTCGCATCAGCGTTCGTCATCGGCCCGCACAGCTTTTACATCCTGCGTTTTCTGCTCGGCCTCACGGAGTCTGGATTCTTTCCCGGAACGATTCTTTACCTGAGCCTCTGGTTCCCCACCCGGCATCGCGCGCAGGCCATCGCCTTCTTCATGGCCGCCGCGCCGCTTTCCACCGCCATCGGCTCGCCCATCTCAGGCGCCCTCATGGAGCTTCCAAAATTTCTCGGCTTGATGAACTGGCAGTGGCTCTACATTATCGAAGCGCTGCCGGCAATCGTGCTCGGCCTCCTTACGCTGAAGGTGCTGACCGACAAACCAGAGCAAGCCAGGTGGCTCGACACGGAGCAAAGAGCCTGGCTGGCCACGACACTCGCGGCCGAGTGTGCGGAAAGCAAGGCACGCTCGGGCAAGGTGGAAGCGAAGGGTGGAGGCGTTTGGGCGGCTCTCTGCGATCCGCGCGTGCTGGCGCTGTCGCTTGTTTATGGCGGCACATCCGCCGGCTTGTACGTGCTCGGACTCTGGTCACCGCTCATCCTGAAACAGTTTGGCTATTCTGCCCTGACCATTGGATGGCTGAACTCGGCGCCAAGCTTTGTTGCGGTTGCAGCCATGATCTGGTGGGCGCATCACTCCGATCGCACGCAGGAGCGCACCTGGCACGTGGCAATTCCCGCTTTCGCCGCTTGCGTTGGATTTTTATGGGCCGGATATGCGGTGACAGCCATTCCCATCATCCTCGCGCTCATGATTGTGAACATTGGCGTCAACGGAACCAAGGGTCCCGTGTGGGCCATGCCGAGCATCTTTCTGACCGGAGCCAGCGCCGCCGCCGGCATTGCACTCATCAATGCCATGGGCAATCTCGGCGGCTTCGTGGGCCCGGTGCTGGTCGGCTGGATCAAGGAAAAATGGGGCAGTTACGCCATCGGGCTCTACCTGGTAGGCGGCATGTGCGCCCTCTCGGCTGTTGTGGTTGTACTGCTCGCTCGCCAGGTGGAAAGCTCCCGCGCCAAGAGCCTGGATTCCTCCATTTGACTCTGCTTTCCGAATTCAACAAGACTGATCTCAGGCTTATGGATTCCTGATGGTCCGGAGTGCTATCCTCTTCGCGCGTAGAAAAGCGATTTATACAAGGGAGAAAGACGACTATGTGGTTCCTTGGAATGGATGTCGGCACAGGCGGAACACGTGCGGTTGTGGTGGATGCGAAGGGCAAGATTGTGGGCTCGGCTTCAAGCGCGCATACTCCCTTCCGCGCCGATCATCCCGGATGGGCCGAGCAGGATCCTGAGGACTGGTGGCGCGCCGCGCAGGAAGCGATTCGGGACGCGCTGGCAGCCACGCCGGAACCACGCGAAAAAGTTGCCGCCATCGCACTCACCGGCCAGATGCACGGCGCTGTGATGCTCGACGAAAACGGCGCGGTTCTGCGCCCGTCGCTCATATGGTGCGATACGCGCACGCAGCCAGAGTGCGACTGGCTCACGGAGAAGATTGGCTACGAGCGGCTGATTGAGCTTACCTGCAATCCGGCACTGCCCAACTTTACGCTGACCAAACTGCTGTGGGTAAAAACGCATCAGCCGGAAATTTTTGCGAAGATCCGCCACGTGATGTGCCCCAAGGATTATGTGCGCTACCGGCTCACGGGCGAATTTGCAATTGATGTGCAGGAAGCGTCGGGCACGCTGTTGCTGGACGTGACAAACCGCCGCTGGTCGCGCGAAGTGGCGGAAGCCGCGGGCATCCCCGAGAGCTGGCTGCCGCGCGTTTTCGAGTCGCCGGAAATTTGCGCAAAGATCAGCGAACAAGCCGCGGGGCTTACGGGGCTAGCCGCCGGAACTCCGGTTGCCGCAGGTGCGGGCGATCAGGGCGCTGGAGCGGTAGGCATGGGCATCCTGCAGCCAGGGTCAGTCTCGGCCACCATCGGCACATCCGGCGTGGTATTTGCCGCGACCGCGCAGCCAACGAAAGATCCCAAGGGGAGGCTCCACACCTTCTGCCACGCGGTTCCGGGCCTGTGGCACGTGATGGGCGTAACGCAGAGCGCAGGACTGAGCCTGAGCTGGCTGAAGGAGACATTCTTCGCCGGGCAAAGTTACGACACGCTCAATGAAGCGGCGGCAAAGATTCCCGCAGGCAGCGATGGCCTCGAATGGGCGCCCTACCTCCTTGGCGAGCGCACACCGCATCTCGACCCGGAAGTGCGCGCCGCGTTTGCCTGCATCGGAGCGAGCCACACGGCCGCCCACTTTGTGCGCGCAGTGCTCGAGGGCGTTGCTTATTCGCTCCAGGACACGTTCTCACTCTTCGCAGAGCTCGGAATTCCAGTGAGTGGTATACGGCTCGGCGGCGGAGGCGCACGTGGCGCTCTCTGGCGCCGCATTCAGGCGGGAATCTACGGCCACGCCGTCGAAATCCTGGTCGCGGAAGAAGGCGGCGCATTTGGCTGTGCCCTGATGGCGGGCGTAGGCGCAGGTCACTGGGCCAACCTGGACGAAGCCTGCGCGCAGGCAATCGAAGTGGCCCAGCGCGTTGAGCCCGACGCTGCGGACGTTGCAGCCTACAAGAACGGATATGCAGCGTGGCGCAAGCTCTATCCGGCGCTCAAGACTCTGCGATAGCCCAAAGCGGCAAAAACAGATTGACGAACCGGGCCCCGGGCGACGAGGATTCGACCATGAAGGATCCGGTCGAACAAGTCGCCGTGGCGCAACAGCGCAACGTTGCCGTCGATGCTTATCGCGGCTTTGTGATGCTGCTCATGATGGCGGAAGTGCTGCGCTTCTCCCACGCCCAGCACTACTATCCCAACAGCGCATTCTGGAATTTCCTGGGCACGGCTCAGACCCATGTGCAGTGGACCGGCATGGATCTGCATGACGTGATCCAGCCCAGCTTCACATTTCTTGTTGGCGTTTCCCTGCCCTACTCGCTTCGCAGCCGCCAGCGCAAGGGCGAGAGCTTCAGCCACATGCTGTTGCACACCGTGTGGCGCAGCCTGCTGCTCATTTTCCTCGGCATCTTTCTGCGCTCAACGGAAAGCCCCATGACCAACTTCACCTTTGAAGACACGCTCACGCAGATTGGTCTCGGCTACACGTTCGCATTTCTTCTCACGTTCGCCCGCCCACGCTGGCAATGGGTCGCGCTCGGCACCATCCTTTTCGGCTACTGGCTCGCATGGGCGATCTACCCAGCCCCCGGGCCCAATTTTGACTGGGCAGCGGTTGGCGTTCGGCCTGAGTGGCACAGCCATCTCTTCACTGGATTCGCCGCGCACTGGAACAAGAACAGCAATCTTGGCCAAGCCTTCGACGTTTGGTTCCTGAACATTCTGCCGCGTCCCAGCCGCTTCCTCTACAACGGAGGTGGCTACTTGACGCTCAGTTTCATTCCCACGCTGGGCACGATCCTTATCGGCCTGGCAGCCGGGCGATGGTTCATGGACGCGGCGCCGAAAATTCCTCTGCGCAAGTTCCTGATGGCCGGCGTGCTGTTTTGTGCAGGGGGTTTGCTGCTGCACCTGACCGGCGTATGCCCCATCGTGAAGCGCATCTGGACGCCCTCGTGGACGCTGTTCTCCGGCGGCATTTGCTTCTTTTACCTCGCCGCCTTCTCGTGGATCGTGGATGTGAAGAAGCAGCGCGCGCTGGCCTTTCCCCTGATCGTCATCGGCATGAATTCCATTGCGGCGTATTGCATTGCCGAGCTCGGGCGCGATTTCGTCGAGAGCAGCCTTCACATCAATCTGCCCAATGCGATTCTCAACTTCCCCGGCCCCGGCCTTGCTCCCACATGGCTCGGCGTCATGGATCTGACCATCTACTGGCTCATTCTGTTCTGGATGTTCCGCAAAAAAATCTTCGTTCGCATCTAGCCCGTCGATGAAATCCGGATGCCGCGGCGCAGTCTGTTACTTTGATTGGAACTAAATGAGCATCTCCCAAGGTTAAAACGGAGAACGCACGCATGTTTGAGTTGACCGGACAAACGGCCATGGTTACCGGCGCAGGAACCGGCATCGGCGAAGTGATTGCCCAGCGGCTCGCCTCGGCAGGCGCGCGCGTTGCAGTTGCCGATGTTGACGTGATTTCAGCGACTGCGGTCGCCGAGAAGATCGGCAAGGGCGCATTCGCATTGGTTGTCGACGTGACCAACCCTTCGCAAGTGGCCTCCGCCGTGGCACGCGTGATCTCTACCACTGGCTCGCTTGAAATTCTGGTGAACAATGCGGGCATCGCCGGCAAGGCCGCGCCCATTTGGGAGCAGACCGATGAGGACTGGCACAAGGTGATGAACCTGAACATCAACGCGCTCTTCTACTTGTGCCGCGCGGTGATGCCAGCCATGCGCAACAAGGGCTATGGACGCATCGTGAACATTGCCTCAATCGCAGGCAAGGAAGGCAATCCGAACATGGTAGCTTATTCGGCATCGAAGGCCGCTGTCATCGGGCTCACCAAGTCGATTGCGAAGGAAGTGGCTACGGATGGAATCTGCGTAAACGCCGTGTCGCCTGCCGTAATCCGCACCAAGATTCTGGACCAGCTGACGCCCGCGCAGGTGGACTACATGGTGCAGCGCATCCCGATGAAGCGCACCGGCCAGCCCGAGGAAGTCGCCGCGGTTGTGCATTTCCTTGCCAGCCGCGACTGTTCGTTCGTCACCGGGCAATGCTACGACGTGAGCGGTGGCCGCGCGACGTATTGATCACAATCAAGCGGGCTGTTCTGCCAGCTCTGCAAAGTCGGCAAAGACAAACCCGTCGCGGTGGACGATTTCGCCGGTTGAGAGGTCGATCGGCCCCTTGAACATGGGCCCCGCGTAGACGCAGGTGTGAAATTCACCGCGCTCGCCGCAAGGGTCCGCTCCCGCAGGTAGATCGCGCAAGAGTGCCTCGTCAAACTCGCGCCCTGCAAACGATGCGTCGAGCTGTTTCGTATCCACACAAGACAGTCGCGCCCGCAGTCCGCCGGCAATCATATCCCACGCGAGCTGGTCGGTAGGAATTTCCCAGAGCGGAAACAGCGGCTCGAGCCCAGTACCCGTGAGCTGCCGTTCGCGATAGGAACGCACATCGGCAAGAAAGAGGTCGCCGAACGCAAAGGCGTCGATCTTGTCCGCAATCGCGCGATCGCAAACTTCGCGCATGCGCTGCTCGTAGACTTCGTTGGTGCAGGGCCACGGCAACGGGATGATCCACAAGGGAAGTCCGGCCGCGTTCGCCTGCGCTTCCAGCACCGTTCGCCGGGTCCCATGCATGGCCACGCGGTCGAATTCGGAGTTAAGCGTTGTGAACAGCCCGCACAGCTCAATCTCGGGGTCGCGGCGTAAAAGATGGAGAGCCCACGCACTGTCTTTCCCGCTGCTCCAGGACAAAAGGGTTCGCTTCATCAGAAGATGATACCCGCCATGATCGACAATCAGCGTCAACATGATTATTATGATCATATTGGTCATAATGATTGGAGATTCCCATGATTTCTGAAGTCAGCGCTGTCAACTTCCGCCAGAACCTGGGCGAAATGCTGAACCAGGTTCAGTATCGGAACGACAGCATCGTGATCAACAAGGACGGCAAGCCCGTCGCCGCTTTGGTAGACGCCGAATTATTTGCGCGGATCCGGCGCATGCGCGACCGATTTGATGCTCTAAGCGACAGGATCGCGCAGGCTTCCGCCGATATACCGGCGGAAGACGGCATGGCAGAGATCGATGCGGCGGTAGAGCGCGAACGGCGACGCTGATGGCGAGCTTGCGCGTAGTTCTCGACACCAATGTCCTGGTGTCGGGGCTGGCTTACCCCAAAAGCATGCCCGGCCGCATCCTCGGAGCATGGCGAGTTGGCGGCATGTCCCTGGTACTTTCCCGCTACATTCTCGAGGAAATGGTTCTCGTGCTGCCGCGCCTCGCACGCATAAAGCTAAGCCCTGCGGAGATCCGCGATCTGGCCGACGGCTTCCTGTTTTTGGCGGAGATCGTCGAGCCCGGCGGGGAAGTCGATGAATCCTTGCGAGACCGTGCGGACGGCCCTGTACTGCAAACGCTGCTGGCCGCGAAGGCCGACTACCTGATCACCGGCGATAAAGACCTGCTGGCACTGGCCGATCGCTACCCAATTGTGACGCCGGCAGAATTCTGGTCGCGGCACTGCAGTTAGCAAATCGTCACAGAGATCATCACCTCAATGGAAAAAGCCCCGCAAGACGCGGGGCTTTTCTCCTGAAATAAGTCCGCGTCTACTGCAGGTTCAGATCCGCATGCAGCGGCGTGTTCTCGCTCGAATCGCCAATCAGGATGACAAACTTGCCCGGGTCGATCTTCCATCCGTGCGTGCTCTCATCCCAGTAGCTGAAGGCGCGTGCATCCAGATCAAGCGAGACGTGCTTCGTTTCTCCCGGCGCGAGCCGCACTTTCTCAAAGCCCTTCAGTTCGCGCTCGGGCCGCAATGCCTTGGCAGAAGGATCGGACACGTAGAGCTGCGCCACTTCAGCGCCCGCCACGCTACCGGTGTTGGTCACATCGAAGCTCACGGAAACCGTGGAGCCGGAAGCAACCGTTGCTGGCGCCTTGAGGTTGGCGAAGCCGAACGTGGTGTAGCTCAGCCCGAAGCCGAACGGGAACAACGGATGCTTGCCGGTCGTCGTCCAGTAGCGATAGCCGACCATCAACTTGTCTTCGTACTTGATGTGCGGCACGGTGTAATCGAGCGGCTTGCCGTTCTCACCGATCGTATGCAGCGTTGTGTCACCACCGGCTACGCCGTAATAGTAAGGAGCCGACGGGGCGTCTTCCCAGTTGCGATCGAAGCTGATGGGAAGTTTGCCCTCGGGATCGTGTTTGCCAAACAACACTTCGGCAACCGCCGTTCCGCCTTCCTGACCGGGATACCAGGTGTGCAGCAGCGCGGGCGCCTTGTCGATCCAGCGCCGCAGGTCCATCGCTCCGCCGCCCGTGAGTGTGACCACGGTGTGCGGATTGGCAGCCAGCACGGCCTCGACGAGCGCATCCTGTCCCCATGGCAACGCAAAGGTGCGGTCCTGACCTTCGCCTTCGGTCTGCGAGCTAAAGCCCACAGCCAGCACCACCGCATCGGCAATCGAGGCAAACTGCTTTGCTTCTGCAGAGACTATTTCCGGCTCATAGGCGAGCCCGAAACCGAAGGTCGTCTCCGGGGCGCGCGGCACATAATCCGCCACGATCGTCACCGTCTGGCCTGCTGCAAGATCGATGCTTGTGAACTTTGGCACCTGCCCTTCTGCATGGGCCTGATCGAGCGTCGGCTTGCCGTCCACCGCGATATCGAACGAGTCTTCACCCGATGCACCGCCGATGAGCAGATACTTGCCGGCCTCGCCTGCCTTGAAGCTTGCAGTGTAGCGAATGCTGCGTGGATTTGGATCCACCGGCTCCCATTGTCCCGGCTTCCAGTCAGAAACATTTCTCCGCGATCCAGTGACCGGTGTGCCGGTAAACTCGCGGTTTGGGAATGTCTCCGTCTTCACGCCGCCCGCCCATCTCGTTCTTCTGAAGACGTCGGATATCTCCGGCAGGCCGCGGCTGTAGAGCACGCGCACGCTTGGTCCCAGCAATTTGGCGATGCCATCAACGGTCGATACAGCAGAGAATGGCGTTGCTTCAGACGAACCTCCGCCTCCCACAATCGCCGGCCACGCATCAGGGCCGATCACGGCGATGGTCTTGATTTTCGATGCGTCCAGCGGCAGCAGGTGCCCTTCATTCTTGAGCAGCGTAATGCTTTTCAGCGCTCCCTCGAGCGCGACTTGGTCACCGGACACGGAAACGGTCGGGAACGACGGATCCCATTGCGCCCGCTCGGTAAAGCCGTAACGAAGCTCGGTGCGAAGCAAACGCAGCACCTTGTCGTCGATGGTCGATTCCTTCACAGCTCCGTCTTTCACGGCCGGCAGCAGGTTTTTGGCGTTCATGAATTTGGGGCTGGGCATCTCGAGGTCGAGGCCGTTGTTGGCTGCGGCCACGCCGTCATAGGTCGCGTCCCAGTCCGACATAAGCACGCCTTTGAATCCCCACTCTCCCTTGAGCACCTTCAAATTCAGGATGTCATTTTGCGTTGCATGCACGCCGTTGATCAGGTTGTAGGAGTTCATCACTGCATCCACGTTCCCTTTGTCCACGGCAGCTTCAAACGCAGGCAGATAGATTTCACGCATCGTGCGCTCGTCCACAACCGAGTCAGCGTTATGCCGGTTGAACTCCTGGTTGTTAAGCGCGTAGTGCTTCACGGTGGCAATCACACCCTGCGACTGCACTCCCTGGATATAGGGCACGACGAGGGTGCCGTTCAGAAAGGGGTCTTCCGAAAGATATTCAAAGTTGCGCCCGCCGATGGCCGACCGCGCAATGTTCACGCCTGGCCCCAGCAGAAAATTCACATTGCGTGCGCGCGCATCCTTGCCCAGGCTCTCGCCTAACCGGCGAGCAAACTCCCTGTCCCAAGTAGCGGCGAGTCCAACACCGCCGGCGTAGGCAGTCGTCGGTCCCCAGGTGCGCACGCCAACCGACGCGTCTGACATCTTGAACCGCGGTAAGTCGATCGACGGCATTGGGTGCGTGTACATCGAATCCACGCCGCCAATGAGTTCGATCTTTTGCTCAAGGGTAAGTTTCGACACCATGGCCTGCGCCTTGGCTTCAATCTCGGGTGAGTTGGGTTTCGGCGCCTGCGCAATCATTAACGGCGAAAGGCAGGCGAGCAGGAAGGCAGAAATCAGTACGCGAGTGGGCTTGCATGGGTTTTTCATGACTGCCAAGGGTAGCGCATCGGGTCAAGGACTGTATAGCGCATCCTACTCGTAGCGCAGCGCCTCGATGGGGTCGAGCTTTGCGGCGCGCATAGCGGGAATCATGCCGCTGACGAGGCCAGTGATGACCAGAATCACCGTTGCCACAATCACCGAGGTCGGAGAAATAATGAGCCGGATATCGGCATCGGAGGCATTCTTGGCCAGCGCGCTGTAAAACGTGATGCGCCCCACCAGCAGCGAAATCACATAAGCCAGCGCGATGCCGGCTGCTCCGCCAACGCTCGTGATCGCCATGGCCTCGGCAAGAAACTGAACCAGAATGTGACGCCGCTGCGCGCCAAGCGCCTTTTCAACGCCAATCTCACGCGTACGCTGCTGCACGGCCACGAGCATGATGTTCATGAGCCCGATGCCGGCGATGCCAAGGGTCAGCGATCCCACCATCGAAAGCAGTACCTGCAGCGCCATGGCCAGGATGTGAAATTGCGCAAGCTGCGTCATGAGGTTGGCCACGAAGATCGCGTTATGGTCTGACGGTTTAAAGTGATGCGCCGCACCCATTACTTCCCGAAGGCTCTTCTCAACCTGCTCGTTATCGCCGCGATAGTTGAACCAAACCCCATCGATGTAGTGCGTGTCTTTCAGGTCGCTCATCGTGGTGAACGGGACATAGATGATCCGGTTGCGATTGTCGTTATCGCCCTCCTGCATCTTGGGGCTGAGGACACCAATCACGGTGAAGATCACTCCGTTCAACCGGATCGTCTCGCCAATCGGCCATGCGCCGGAAAACAGTTTTGTTTTTGCTTCCGACCCGATCACGCACACGTGCGCCCGCTGCTGGTCTTCCTCACCGTTGAAGAACCGGCCAGCATCCGTATCGAGTTTGAAGATGTCCTGAAACGACGGCTCCGAGCCGTCCACTTCCCACGTAAAGGTGTGCAGATCGTTCTGCACCGTGGCGTTCACATACTCCATGGGCGAAATATGGTTGATGCCGGGCACGCCGTTGGACACACGGTCCACGTCGTCCATGGTGAAGCGCACCTTCACGCCTGCCTTGTCGCCGCCCACCTGCTGGCTCGTACGCCCCGGGAAAAAACCAACGGTATTCGTGCCCCATTGCGCAAAGATACTTTCAATGGCGCGGTTGAAGCCTGCCCCATAGGCCAGCAGCAGGACGACCGTCGCAATGCCCCACGCCATACCTATCATGGTGATGGCCGTGCGCCTGCGGTTGTACACCATCGCTTCCCACGCCTGGCCCAAAATATCTCGCAGCATGCCGCTACCCTTCCCGCCGCAACGCTTCAATGGGATCAAGCGCAGCCGCGCGGCTCGCCGGATAAAGTCCCGCCACCACGCCGCAAATCACCAGCGAGGAAAGGGCCAGTGCAGCCGACCACGGAACCAGCCTGGGCGGGTCCCAGCCGGGCATCTTGCCGGTCAGTCCAACCTGCAGCAATTCCATGAAGCCTGCCGATACCGCGATCCCGATGAGACCGCTGATGCCAGTGAGCAGCAACCCCTCCCAGAAGAACTGCGCCAGCACGCTCGACTTGGTCGCGCCGATTGCCTTCAGCAGCCCGATCTCGCGAGTGCGCTCGGTAACCGAAACCAGCATGATGTTGATGATGCCGACTGCGCCCAGACCAAGCGTCACAATGCCCACGCCACCCAGAAACACGTCCATCGCGTTGAAGATCGCCCCGATCATGTGCTCTTCCTGGATTGTGTCCCACTCCTCGAAAGCATCTTTCAGCGACGGGTCGAATCCGTGCCGCGCGGCAACGACGCGATGCACCGCGGCAATGGCCGCCGTAGCGTCGCCCTTGGTGGTTGGCTGGTATTGAATTGAGCTCAGCGCATCCTTCGCCACATTGTCGCCCTTCATGGCGAACAGTTCCTGCATGATGCTCAACGGAATATAGACCTTCTGGTTATCGCCATCGTTGTTGCCGCGGTTGATGGGAGCCACACGGCCCACCACCGTAAAGGAAACATCGTTGATGGTGATTGTCTCGCCCAGCATGGGCCGTCCCGGAAACAGGAGAGTGGCGCTTTTTGATCCGAGCACGACAACGCGGCGACGGTTCGCCTGGTCATCGGCATTTAGAAAGCGGCCTTCGGCGAGCGGGACGAATCGCACGGTGGTATAGTTCGGCTCTACGCCAACCACCTGCCCGGACGAATTGGCGAAAGCGCTCACTTCATACAGATCGTTGCGGTTGAGGAAGGCTGTGACGTCGCGCACTTGGGGCAGCGAGCGAATCACGCTCTCGTCGCCTGGGGTAAGCTGATAAGGCCGCATGCCCGTGGACTGATTTGCCACGGCGGGGATGGTTCCGTTCCACATCATCACCAGATCATTGCCCAAGTTCGATAGCTGCCTGTGCTGACCGGAACGAAAGCCTTCGCCTAGGCCAACCAGTACAAGCAGAGAGCCCACGCCCCAGGCAATCCCGAACATGGTCAGGAAGGTGCGCAACTTGTTGGCCATCATGGCGCGGAACACCTGGCCGATCGTATCTGAGAAGTTCTGCATGAGGTTTTAGACACCCGCAAAGGGTCAATAGTGAGGGATACGCGAAATTTTCGGACCTGGTTCCATCAATTCGTCACAAAAAGCTGACCATTCGGCCCCAAAAAATATGCCCTGGCGGGAACCGTACGCCAGTCACCTGCGTAGAAGGCTGAGGGTGACAGCAAGGCGCTGTAACCGTCTGAGTCTTTATACAGAACAATTTTCCGGCGATTCTTCCGTCGCCCGTCTGCTGTACCTGGGGGATTTGTGGCTGCACAACGTAGAAGCAAACGATTCTGGATCTGGCTTGGCCTCGGTTCGGCCGTTTTTCTGGCGATAGTGGCTGTGGGCGCAACACGCCTCGTTCGCGGCGCCACCATCGATCCCAACAAGCTTGCCAAGGTCACGCGCGGAGACGTGGCCCGCTCCGTGGTAGCTACTGGAAAGATCCAGCCCATCACCGAGGTCGAAGTAAAAAGTAAGGCCTCCGGAATTGTGGAGAAGCTCTACGTCGACATCAACAATGTGGTCACCAAGGGCCAGCAGCTGGCGCAGCTCGACCAGGAAGAGATTCAGGCGCAGGTGGCGGCGCAGCGCGCGCAACTGGAGTCCGCCGAAGCCAACGTATCAACGCTGCAAGCCAACATCGAGCAGGACCGCGTGAACGCCGCAGCCCCGGATCTGCCCATGTACAAGGCCACGCTCGACCGCAACGACGCCATGGTGAAACAGGGCATCGTGAGCCGGCAGGCCTTTGACGATGCCAACAAGGACTACCTCGCCGCCCTTACGCGCCGCGACAGCTCGAAAGCGCAGATCGGCGTAGACCAGGCCAAGCTGAAGCAGGCGCGCGCACAGGTAGCCCAGAGCCAGGCCAGCCTGAAGCAGCTTGAAGAGCAACTTGGCTACACCACGATCCAGGCGCCGATGGATGGCGTCATCCTGTCGCGCGACGTGGAAATCGGCGACGCCGTCAGCTCCATCCTGGTGCTGGGCTCGACCGCGACCCTGGTGATGACCGAAGGCGACACGAAAGAAGTGTATGTGCAGGGCAAGGTGGACGAAGCCGACATTGCCCACGTCTACATGGGCCAGCCCGCGCGCATCAAGGTGGAGAGCTTCCGCGACCGCCTGTTTTACGGCAAAGTGACCAAGATCGCGCCGATGGGCGTCGAGAAAGACAATGTCACAACGTTTGAAGTCCGCGTCTCCATTAACAATCCGGGCGGCGAGCTGAAGGCCAACATGACGGCCAACGCCGAGATCCTGATGGACGAGCACAAGGGCGTGCTGACTGTCCCTGAAAACGCGGTGACCTACGATGGCCAGAAAAACGCTTCCGTCCAAATCCCCGACAAGCACCAGAAAGAAGGCTCGCGCAAGATTCCCGTGGTCGTCGGCCTCTCCAACGGCGCGGTGACTGAGGTTGTGAGCGGCCTGAAGGAAGGCGATCAGGTGGTGCTGCAGCAGTAGGGTCGGAATTGCAGCGGGGAATCGGGAAAAAGATACGCAGTTTCTGGGGGGAGGCTTCCCTCTGCGCACCCTTCACTATCCAGGCGAAAGGGTCCATCTCAGATTACTTCTCTGTCATCCCCTCCCCGCGCGTCCAAATCCTGCATCTCACTTAACGGTAGCGGAAACGGCTTCCCAAAAGAGAAAAAAGCAGGACAAGGCACCTAAAAAGTGTGCAAATTTTTTCACACTTAGGGGAACCTCACTTGCTATATGCAACTGATTCTAAACAAAGTTATCTTTGGCATGTGGGTTGCTAATAAAGAGGCAACCCATCAAGGTGCAACCCCTTGGCCTTAGATGAGAAAAAAGCAAACGGTTCATTGACTGGGGTCAATCTGGACCGTTGGAGATCAGGACAACACAATGAAGAAGTTCTTGTTCGGCTCACTCGCCTTGGGTGCGTTGCTGCCAGTCACGCCCTCAGCGCTCGGATATTCCTTCGAGTACTACGTCAACAACAAGCTGCAGCACGGGCTGGGCGGCATGGTCGTCACCCTCAAATCAACCCCGGAGCCAAGCTCACTGTTCCTCCTCGGCGGCGTTCTTGCCGGCATGGCACTGCTCGTCTTCTGGAAGGCTGCAAAGGCTCCTAAAGAATTCTGATTCTTTTCCCAGGTCTGCTTAGCTTCACACCCGGTACGTCGAATCCCAATCAGGTCCCATCGGCGCACCAGGGTTAGAAAAAAAGGCTCGCAACGACGAGCAAAGATTCCCGTAAGCGCTTAAGAAACACGACCACCCCCGCCCACCGACAACTGAGACCTTTTCAGCCGTAGCGAGAGTTGCGCCCTGCTGATCGTCTGCCTTGCGCCCACCGGTTCAAGACGATCGGTCAAAAGGACCAGTAGCGCCGCCGCGTCTAAGGATTTGGCGCGATCGGTTCCTGCGCCCAATGGCCGGGGTTGGGGCTCATTGTCAGCACCAGGCGTCCGCCAGCCACGATCTCACTGTGGCTCAGCCACGACCTGTCGAGCGGCTTTCCGTTCAATGTCGCCCCGACAACGTAGATATTCTCGGCCGACACGCCGTGGGCTTCAATCGTGAAGGCCTTTCCCTCCGCCGTGTGCAGCGTTGTTTCCGGAAACGCCGGGCTCCCAATCAGGTACATCGGCTGCCCCGCGTTGGGAAAGATTCCCATCTGCCCGAAGGCGTACCACGACGACATCGCTCCCGAATCGTCGTTTCCCGGCAACCCTGTCGGGCCCGGATGATAGCTGGCCGCGATAATGGCCCGCACGTGCTCGTCCGTCTTGTCGGGCCGGCCGGCCCAGTTGTAGAGATACGGCGCAAGGAAACCCGGCTCGTTGCCCACGTCGTAGCGCTTCGGCACGGCAAAGAAGGCGTCAAGCCGATTCACAAACGTCTCTGCCCCGCCGCTCGCCTCAATCAGCGCGGGCACATTTTGCGGAACGAAGGTGGAGTATGTCCAAGAGTTGCCTTCATAGAAAGTGTTCCCGTTCCACGTCCCACCGTCCATTGCCGTAAAAGGCGTGAGCCAGCTTCCATCGCGGTGCCGCGGCTGAATGAACCCCGCGAATCCATCTACTTTCAGGTCAGGATTCCAAAGGTTCTTCCAATTCCCCGACCGCAGCAGGTATTTGTTGTAATCGGCATGCTTGCCCAGGCCCTTGGCGAGCAGCGCGACCTCGTAATCGTCCGCAGCGTACTCCATGTGTACCGACCCCGGCCGATCCGAGCCTTCAATCGAGACGTAACCCAGCTTATGCCAGTCGTCGAGCCCGCCGCGGCCTTCCTTGAAGTGATCTTTCGGCGAGACCTCCGCGTCGTGGACTTCGGCGGCGTAAGCAGTCTCCCAGTCAATGTCGGTCAGGCCTTTTAGATAGGCGTCGGTAATCAGAAACTCGGCGTTGCTGCCCCCCTGCGTACGTCCGTTCACATTGCCACTGCGGGCATCCGGCAGCCAGCCGTCGTGCCTGTAAATGTCCACCAGCGACTGCACAATGCCCGTCTGCCGCTCCGGCGCAATCAACGTAAGCAAAGGCCCCGAGGTACGGAAGATATCCCAGATGGCGTAGTAGTCGTCGTAGTATGGCTTCTCCGACTTCCAGAACGGATTCTCGCCCGTCCGGTCGGTCGGCATTAACATCGTGTGGTAGAGCGCGGTGTAAAACATCTGCGCCTGCTCCGGTGTTTCGCCTTTCACCGCGACACTGGCCAGCGCACGATTCCATTCGCGCACAGCAGCCGCGTGCGTTGCTTCAAAATCGAATCCGGGAATCTCGGCCTCAACATTCTTGCGTGCTTGCGCAATGCTGATAAACGAAATGCCAATCTTCATCAGGACAGGCTTGGTTGTTGCTTTTCCAAACGTGAGCAATGCGCCGCCCGCCGGAATCGGGAGTTTGGAAGTGTCATTCGCCAGCCGCGGATAACCACCCGTCCATTTCGACGAGGTGACCCCGGGCGTGTTGGTCTTCGCATAAAAGTAGACCGTATAGGGCTTGGTCTGCATGTTCCATCCGCCCTTGACGCTCGCGGAGCCGGCAACCTCAGTCGGCGAAAGGATCTCTGCGTCGTAGGCGGTCAGAATCTGTTCCTCGCGGCCAAATCCCCCCGAGTAGAGACAGTGGGCCACGTCGAACAGCAGGTTGGCCTGCGCACCCGCCGGATAGTGAAACCGGTAGATGGCCGCACGCCGAGCTGCCGTGATGTCGACATCGACCGAATACCGGGTCAGCGTCACGTGATAAAGCCCCGCGGAAGCCTTCTCATTCGCGCGGGGCGAACCGGCGACCGTGGGCAAAACCACACCCGTGGTGGGCTGCACCAGGATGTTGCCGTATTTGGCGCCGCCTCCTGTGCCGCTCACATGCGTCTGGGAGAAGCCGCGTATGTCGTCCGTCTCATTCCAGCCGGCGTTGGCGTCGTGACCAGACCGGACCGCCATGTCGGGTCCGGGCTTGATCATGCCGAAGGGCAGCACCGGCCCTGGAAACACATTGCCCCCACCGGCCACTCCAAGCAACGGATCGATATCGGCAGCATGTTCGACGACGGGCTCGGCCACGTGTTTGGCAACATGTTTGATCGGGCGTTTGGCAGGGTGTTGGCCCTGGGCGACGTGCGCGAGCAGGAGAAACGGAAAGATAGCAAACAGCAGTCGACCTGGAGCTTTCAAAGTCTTCTCCACTTCCAATCTTCAGCGACGGATTTATCTTACGCCGTGGCCGCTGCGACCAGCGTTGAGGCTTCTTGCAGGGTCGATGAGAGAATCGGCGATTCGGCACTCAGTGGGAAGACGAAGGGCAGGAGTGAGGCACCCCACACCGTACAATTTAGAAATGTAGATCCTATCTGGGCAGAACTGAACCATTGGACGGCGGGCGCTCCACTGCAATCGGCCGCCAACGACACGCTGGTCCCGCTCATCGAAATCGCGATCCATTCGAGGTAGTCCTTTGGCTACACGACGTTCCTTTCTGCAGGCCGCCGCCTCGCTCGGTCTTGCTCTCCCCTTCGACCGTCGATTACTCGCGCAATTGATCCCGAATCCGTTAGAGGAGTTCGGCCATGGCGACGTTCACCTCGGCCCAGGTCTCGCCCACAAGCAGTTCGAGCAAACGCAGACGGTGCTGATGGGCCTCAATGAAGATAGTCTTCTCAAGCCGTGGCGCCTTCGCTCCGGGCTCCCCGCGCCGGGCCCGGATCTCGGCGGCTGGTATGACGAAGTCCCTCCGTTTCCTACCCCGGCCAGCGGCCATGGCTATGCACCCGCGCATTGCCTCGGCCAATGGATCTCCGCGCTCTCTCGCGGATATGCCATTACCGGGGATTCGCGGACCCGCGCCAAGGTTGTTCGGCTGATATCCCTCTACAATGATGCGATCTCCTCCAGGTTCTACAGGGATTTCCGCTACCCGGCTTATAACTACGACAAAATGGTGCTGGCATTGGTAGATGCCCATCGCTTTGCCGCCGTTCCGAACGCATTGGATGTGCTGAACCGTACCACCGAGGCGGCGCTTCCCAGTCTTCCGCCACAGGCGCTGGACCGCGGTGAGCCGCAGCGGCAGTGGCATATTGCTGTAGGCGAAAACCCAACCTTGGATCACGCTCGCGACGAGTCGTATACCCTGCCTGAGAACCTGTACATTGCCTATCAGGTTGGAGCCGGTCAGCGCTATCGTCTCCTGGCCGAACGATTCCTGCTGGACAAGACTTTCTTTGACCCGCTCTCCGAAGGCATCGATGTTATGGCTGGTCATCACGCCTACAGTTACTTCAATTCCTTGAACTCCGCCATGATGGCGTATCTCGCCACGGGCAGTCAGAAGCACTTGAGAGCAGCACGTTTCGGCTTTGAAAGGGTCCAGGCCAATCAGAGCTTCGCAACCGGTGGCTGGGGACCGGACGAACTATTCCACCCTGCCGACAGCAACGCGCTTTATGACAGCCTCTCGACGACACACTGCAGCTTTGAGACCCCTTGCGGCAGCTATGCCCATCTGAAGCTGACGCGATACTTGCTTCGTGTGTCCGCTGACGGACGCTACGGCGACAGCATGGAGCAGGTCCTGTATAACACCGTTCTTGGAGCCCTGCCGCCTCAGCCCGATGGCCGGTCCTTCTATTATTCGGATTACAACAACGATGGCCGGCGAACCTACTTTCCAGACGTGTGGCCCTGTTGCGCTGGTACGCTGCCCCAGGTGGCCACCGACTACCCCACCTGCTGCTACTTTCATAACGCTCGGGACCTCTACGTGAACCTCTATTTGCCGTCGAGTGTGCAATGGAAGACATCCAATGGCGCGAAACTAAAGCTGACCCAGGCGGGCAACTACCCATTCGAGGGCGACGTAGCGCTCCAACTTAGTCTCTCGAAGCCCTCCAAATTTAGCCTGCGCCTGCGCATCCCTGCATGGTGCCAGGCTGGCAGTACCGTCTCCATAAGGGTGAATGGCCTACATGCGCCTGTCAGAGTGAGTTCAGGGTTTGCAACACTTCAGAGAGAGTGGAAAGATGGTGACCGCATCGACCTTTACCTTCCAATGACCATGAGACTGGAAGCAATCGATCGGACGCACCCAAACTGTGTTGCTCTCCTCCGTGGACCGCTTGTGCTGTTTGCACTGACCAGGACAAATCCAACGATCAGTGCCGCGCAACTGCTCGGGGCAAAGCCACTCGCCGGCGGGGCAGCCTGGCAGGCATCCACTGCGGCAGGTCCGATTCGGCTCGTACCCTTCACGGAAATCAACGAAGAGAGGTATGCCACCTATCTGACTGTAAGTTGACAGAGGCATCCTTCTCCCGACCGTAGCGGTCACTGGATAACAGGCTAAACACCCGCCAAGCCGCATAAAAGATCGAATTGCAGATCTCGATCTGAATGTTGGCGCCCCAGAAGGTGGACCAGCGAATCCAACTCATTTCCGATGGAAATGGCTTGTTAGCTTGCGCGGAATCAGGAATTTACCTGTGTGACACGAATCACAGAGGCGGGTGAATGGGGTCACTGCCCTGCGTAAAAGCAAACGCGCACACTCTAAGTCCAATGGGATGAAACCAAAGGGGCGTTCCCTTGCGCCGGGAGGCAAGCATGAGTTTTGCGAATGGCCTGAAAACGATCGTGGTGGCCACTGACCTGCACGGTCAGTCGGAAGCCGCCTTGGAGTACGCGCGGAAGCTGGCCAATTCCTATGGCGCGCGCATTGTTCTGGCGCATGGGCTTGACCCCATGGAATACGCAGCCGTCGATGCCGTTCCCGGCAAAGTTCGCAAAGTGCTAAGCGAAGAGGCGCGCGAGGTTCTGGACAAATTGGCAGCTGACCTCCTCCTGGAAGGAATTCACAGCCACTCTGAGATTCGCCAGGGCGCCGTAGCGCTGATGCTGCTGGATGTTGCGCGCCAATATGAAGCGGGACTGATTGTTATGGGCACCAAGGGCATGCAGGGTGCGGGTCCTGTTGTAGTGGGCGCAATTGCTGAGCAACTCGTGCGGCAGTCGCCATGTCCGGTATTGGCTGTGGCCGCGGACTGGAATGCCGGCCCGTTCCGCCCCACTCCCGGTGGCCCCGTACTACTGGCGATGGAATCGAACGAGGCCTCTTCTGCAGCCGTAGCAACCGCGTATTCACTGGCCAAAACGTTCAAGCGTCCGCTGCTCGTAGTGCATGCGCGGACGGCTGCCGAAGCTTCAGCCTTTCTGAATCCCTGCACGGCGGCTCTCGAAAAATTCGGCGTGAAAACCAGCAGCGAAGTTCCGGTTCGCTGCATGGTGAAAGACGGAAACCCGCCGGACGCGTTGGCGTCGGCGATCCACCAGCACCACCCCTGTATTCTGGTCGCCGGCGTCAAGAGGGCGAGCGGTACACCTGGGCCACATGGAACTGTCTTTGCTTTGCTGGCACGGTCACGGGTCCCTGTGCTTTGCGTTCCGCCGGAGAATATCTCCGGCTCACAGGAGAGGGCAGTTGCCATTTCCGCTCAAGCCGTTTAACGGCAAAGGCGCGCGGGCCTCTCAGCCTGGCTTGCATGCAGGCACAGAGTAACCGAAGCGAAAACAGGCGCGCCGTCTCACTTCACTCCATTGTTCCGCTTTTCTCGTTCGATTGCGTTGTCAAGCGATTGGCCGGATATGGATACTAAATCGTCGCGCGTCCGCAACTGGCGAGCTCACGAGGGACCGGCCGGGGAGAGATGGATGCACCCCCCCCGCCGCTTTCCCGGTCACCGGAGAGACAACATGGAAGATGCGACCCGTCAGGCAGTGACAAAATCCGGTCTATTGAAGGCAGTAGAGCCCCATCCGCTGGCGGAGCTCTTGGACTGCCCTCCGGCGGCCACGAGTCTGCTGAACCGCGGCGCTCAATCCGTGGATTTTGAAGCCGGCGATCTGGTCTTTCGCCAGAATGACCGGTGCAAAGGTTTGTATGTAGTCGTTACAGGACTGTTCCTGCGCAAGACCGATCGGTTCAATACACGTGTGACGCTGGGTCCTGTGCGGCCAGGAGAGCTGGTTGAGCTGTCTGCCGCTCTGGGAGATGGACAGCACACCTTCTCACTCTACGCACAGTCCACTGGTTCTCTGTTCCTTCTTCCGCTTGAGGCCTTGAATCAAGCGTTTGAGGCCTATCCTCCGCTGCGGATGCGCCTGCTTGAGGAACTGGCCCGCGAAGTTTCCCGCGCATACATTTCCTGCTGCCTGAATCGTAGCGGCCCTGTCAGGCGACGCACTCCCTCAACCTTGACAGCCTGAGAAGACTACTGCCTTCGCCTCCACTGCTTCCGCGCAGGGATTTCTGCCAGATTCTCCCTGGGGTCAACGGGAATGTGCGTTATACTTGGTCTAAACATACCGGTACAACTATGGCTTCGCTTCATACGCATCACCCCCCGGAAGATTGTTCGAATTGCGAGCATCGCCATCTGCGCATGTTCTGCAATCTCACACCCGAGGCACTTGCGGATTACGACGGCATTGGCATCATGATGAGCCATGCCCGTGGGGCAAAGCTATTCTCGGAAGGCGACGCGGCGCGCAACGTCTTCGTCATCTGTTACGGCCAGGTCAAAATCTCTTCCACTTCGCGCGACGGCAAGACGATGATTTTGAAAATTGCCGGACCCGGCGATGTGATGGGCTTAAGCGCCGTCCTTGCTAACGTTCCTCATGAAGTAACGGCAGAAGCCATCGAGCCTTGCCAGGTCAAGACCGTCCGCAAGCAGGAGTTCGTTGACTTCCTCGGCCGCCACGGCATTGCCAGCATGCACGCCGCACAGTCGCTCTCAGGCGAATACCTTACAGTATTTCACGATGCCAAACGGTTGGCGCTTTCCGGCTCGGCAGCGGGACGCCTGGCTCGCCTGCTTCTGGATTGGGGCCGCACGACGCCCAGTACCAAGCCCGAAATTCGCTTCACCATGGCGCTTACTCACGAAGAGATCGCTAACATGGCCGGCACATCGCGAGAGACCGTAACCCGCCTGCTGAACCAGTTCCGCCGCGACCAGTGGATTACGATCAAGGGCACTAGCCTGACCATCGTAAAGCCCGACCAGCTGGAACGCCTCACCGCCTAGCAACGACGGCACTTCATTCCAGCCGGCTTCCTCACAAAACATTAAGCAAACCACATGCGGCGCAAATGCGACACGCCCGCTGTTATTGCTGCCCATTGGGATTCGATACGCCAGTGATCTGAGAACCTGACCCGACCGAACCCTGCGGCGCAGGCGCCGCGTTCGATTGGGCGCCGGGTGCGCTTTGCTCCACGCCGATCGAAGCGCCGGAAACCACCAGCTGGACGCGACGGTTTTGTGCGCGCCCTGCATTGGTTGAGTTATCCGCGATGGGATCGTTCTTGCCGTAGCCCGCGGCGCTGATGTTATTGTCGGCCACACTCTGCGAAACCAGGAATTCGCGAACCGCACCAGCGCGCTGCTCGGAAAGCTTCTGGTTATATTGGTCGGTGCCGATGTTGTCGGTGTATCCCTCCACCTGCAACTTGAGGTTGGGATACGCCAGCAGGATTCCGGATACCTTGGCGAGCTTTACTTGCGCGTCGGATTTCAAGGAATATTTGTTGAAGTCAAACAGCACGTCCGACATATTCACGATCAGGCCGCGCGCCGTTTCTGTGGTTTGCAGAACCTGGCTCAACTGCTGCCGAAGCCTTTCGCGGATCTGCTCCGTCTGCTGTGTAGCCTGCTGTGCGCTTTGTTCGGCAGCCTTTTGGTCCTGGCGAGCCTTTGCAGCACGGGCTTCAGCCTCGGCAGCTGCCGCTTCAGCCTGCGCACGTTGCGCAGCCTGCTGTTCGGCTTCGGCCTGCGACTGTTGAGCCGCTGCCTGAGCTTGTTGAGCGGCGACCTGAGACTGCTGAGCAGCCAGTTCCGCATCCTGGCGTGCCTTCAGCTGTGCTTGATCGTCCTGCTCCTTGATTTTGCGAATGGTGATAATGCGCGCATCTTCGGCGGACTGCACAGCTTCGCGAGCGTAGGTGATGGTCTGCTTGCGGTTACTCTTGTGCTGGTCAAAATCTTCCGCGTTCTGCAAAGCGGTCTTGGCCGTTGCCATTGTATCGGCGGCGAACTCGTTCGCGCCGGCAGCCGCTGCAATCTGCATGGCATTCTCTGCCTCATACAGTTCCAGCGGCGATCGCTCATTGCGCGTGATGGGGTGCAGAACCGCATGACGGCCCGCTGTCTCTGCATAAGCCCCGCGTGGCAAAAGCGTATAGTGTGCGTTGACCTGTTCGATCACGCCTTGCGTGCGATCTGTAACCATATTCTGCATCACCACAAGGTCGCTCGGCATGGTGACAGCGTAGTAAGGTTCCGCCGTGATGATTAGGCCGAAGGCCTGCAGGTTCGTTGTCACCGCTATGTCGTTCTTGTCCTTGCCACCCGTGGGAAGCACTTCGCCAAGATTCACGGGGCGGCCTTCCGGACTGATCGCCCAGAGCACATAAGTCAGGTATTCCGGCCCAAAGCCGTTGGCGGGGCTGAGCCCCTCAAGGTGCAGGGAAATCGTTGTCCGGCCCGGAGCGGCATCCACTTTCGCATCACCTTTGGCCTGCGGCAGCAGCGAAGTTCCCTGGAACCCGATCTTCGTGGATCCGCTGCGATGAAAGTAATTGATCGCAGGAATATCACGGGCGACAACTTGAATTTTGTATAAGGGAATCAGGTCCGGCCCTTGAGAAGAAGCCCCCGCCGGCCGCTCCCCCTGCGGAGTCGTCGGATTGCTTTCCTGACCATAAGCCACTAGCAATGCGGAAGAAAGACAGAGTGAAAACAACCCCAAGCGAACATTTTTCATCGATATACCTCCAAGGTACTCACCGGTTGCCAGCCACAAACGCTGTGCGGGCAAGGATTTACCCACCTCCCGCATGGATGCCTTGCAAGGGGATGGAGTTGTCCTCCCACGCCGGCCGCCGCCTGCACGAAAGCGCCATGGGAAGGCCTCGTTTGCCGGGCAACCCGATGCTTCTTAACGGATTCTGGAATTCACCCGATGAACGAAAGTGAGGGCGGAATAACTCCGAATCGGTTCCCCGGGAGAGGCCAGGATGCGCGCAGAGCTCAGCGAACAATCACTCATAAGTGCAAATTCGCACTTCTGGGAGCAGATGCTCTCAATGACCCTCGAGCCGGTTCCATTCGCGGATCTTTTCTGTGTGGGCGCCTGCCACCTGATGGCCAGCGTCGGAATCTCTGGCACGTGGAACGGACGGATTGAGGTTCGACTCGATAAGAACCTTGCCTACAGCGCCGCCGCCGCCATGCTGATGCAGCCTGTGCAGGAAATCTCAGAAGCCGATATGCTCGATGCGATTGGCGAAATTGCCAACATGGTCGCAGGGGTCATCAAGCCTTCCCTTCCCCGGCCAACGAATATGACGACTCCCACCTCTGGAGTTGAACCTGCGGGATTTTGCGGCCAGCAAAGAACGGAGAACACGCTCATCGTTGGCTTCCGTCATACCGACGGCGACCTGATGGTGCGTGTATGGGAGCGAGACTAGCGCTAGTTGCGGCGCAAACAGGGTGATATAATGTGGCCCCGCATAATGCCGAAGGCGGCTGATGCATCAGTTGAGCCAGCGCAATCCGAAAGCAGGATGCGGGGGCAGCGGCAAAACGATGAAGCCTTCGCGCCAATGACCGCCTTCGCGGCGCGGAGGATGCCCGACAATGCGAATCGCCGCGGCATTACGATCTTCGAGTGCGAGTCCGGGCAGCCCGCCAACAATGGCCTGCAACTGATCGTGGTTCGGCGGACGATTTGTTGTGAACGGAATCACCGAGCGAAGCGCTCCGTATGCCTGGGCCAGATCGCTTACCTTCGCACGGCGTTTGGACGGCAACGGCGCCAGACCGAGCGACTTCCAGGCAGCAAAAGGATAACTCTCGACAAGAACGCGCTCCTGGGGAGCACGGCTGCTTTGGGCCGTGCCGATCGCCGCGTCGAGCCTCCGCCAGCCGCGCCGGCACAGCGCGTCATACACATCCAGGCAGAACTCGGCAAAGACCCGGTAGGTGACGGGCTTCACCATGCCCGGCAATCCGGTCTTCGACGCGGTATTCAGTTGCCGCTCGCTCACTCGCGCATGCACGCAACCATTTGTGACGGACTTCCATGCCTGCGGCCCGTCGAGCATCATGACGCGAATGCCGCGCACTGCGCAAAGATGATTCAACCGGCCTGCCAGGATGTCCGCGTCGACCGGCCCCGCGTTTTGCCCCGCCGCTTCCGATGGAAGAATTTCGCAACGGATCGGCAATGCGCCTAAACGACATTCGGCCGACGGCTCCTCCAACTGTGTGCGGTCCAGCACGACGATTCCAAGATCAGTCCAGCGGCGGTAAGCAAGATCGACAGAGAGAACAGCCATGCTTCAACAGTACGGCTGGCCGCGACGATCGAACAAGGAAAACTCGAAGCGGAAGTGGGCAGCCAATGCAAATGAAAC
>Ga0302320_10005621_pt1 | contig 28047 bp, 21 predicted proteins | sample Bog_T0_3_FD_202130 | JGI IMG/M metagenome (GOLD analysis project Ga0302320, IMG submission 202130) | Peat permafrost microbial communities from Stordalen Mire near Abisko, Sweden - Bog_T0_3 | ecosystem: Environmental > Terrestrial > Soil > Wetlands > Peat | place: Sweden: Abisko, Stordalen Mire...
GTTGGGCAAGTTGGCTCAGCCCGGCGCGCCGCTATACGGAATCGAGAGCACTCACAACGGAAGAATCGTACTCTTCGGCGGTGGCCTCCCCCTCTATCTGAACGGGGAAGTCGTGGGAGCGATTGGGGTGAGCGGTGGCAGTGTCGAGGAAGACGTTTCGGTAGCCACGCCGGCCGTGGAACTGCTGCGGGAGATGGAGTGCGGAGCCGAGCCGTTCAGGCAATTGCTCGGGGGCTTAACGGTTGGAACACTGGCCTTGGAGCAGGTGAAAAACGAATTGTGGAAGGTGCTGGAGCAGGCAAGTCCGAACTATTCACCCAGTAAAATAGCAGCCTTGGTGGGTGCGGTCTGTCTGGCTCTGTCGTAAACAGGTTTTGTGTTGCAGGTTATCCAGCGGCATAAGTAGGTTCGCAATCAATTAAGTCGTGCATGTTGTGCCAGAGATTGAGTTACCCAGATGGGACATGGAGGAACGGTGATGGGGAGTCAAGAAGAACTGGTTACAAGCCTGGTCAAGAAAGTGCTCATGGATCTGACTCATGAGAGCGATGCGCCGGTCAGCGCTGGGGACGGTCTATTCAATTCGGTAGCCGACGCCGTGGAAGCGGCCGTTCTGGCGCAGAAGAAACTGATCCAGATGTCGATTGAGCGGCGCAAGGAAATCATCGCGTCCATCCGCAAGGCAGTGCTGGAGAATAACGAGCGGCTTGCCGTACTCGCAGTCTCCGAGACAAAACTGGGACGAGTCGAAGACAAGATTCGCGAGAACATTCTTTGCGCGACCAAGACTCCCGGAGTAGAAGACATCCAGCCGACCGCCATAAGCGGCGACTATGGGCTGACTCTGCTGGAGTATGCGCCCGTAGGCGTGATCGGCGCGCTAACTCCAATCACGAATCCGACCGGAACGCTGATCAATAACAGTATCGGCATGATCGCAGCTGGAAATGCAGTGGTCTTCAATCCGCATCCGAATGCCAAAGAGATCAGCGCGCAGATGGTTCTGGTTTTGCACAAAGCGATCGTCGACGCTGGTGGACCTCCAGGGCTGGTTGGTCTGGTCCGGGTGCCAACGCTTGATACCGCCAAGGAACTGATCGAGCATCCCAAGATCAATATGCTGGTGGTAACCGGCGGCAAGCCGGTGGTCAAGGTTGCGCTCAGCTCTGGGAAAAAGGCCATTGGCGCGGGAGCCGGCAATCCCCCGGTTCTGGTGGATGAGACGGCCAATCTCCGCAGAGCCGCAGAATGCATCGTCAACGGCGCCAGCGTGAACAACAACATCTTCTGCATCTGCGAGAAAGAGGCAATCGTAGTGGCGGAAGTGTATGACACGCTGATTAAGTTCATGCAGGAGACCGGCAAGGCTTATCTGCTAACCCCAGAAGAAGCAGACCGGGTGACCAAGCTGGTGATCAAGGACGGCAAAATCAACGCTCCCTACATCGGCAAAGACGTCCAGATCATTCTGCGGGACGCCGGCATCCAGGTGAATGACGCATGCAGGCTGGCCATCTTCCGCGCGCAGCCGGATCATCCGCTGGTTTGGAAAGAGCAGATGATGCCGGTGTTTCCGATTGTGTGCGTCAAGGATTTCGATGCGGCAGTTGAATTTGCGGTGAAAGTGGAAGGCGGCAATCGGCATACGGCGATCATGCACTCAACCAACGTCGAGCACATGACAAAGTTTGCCCGTGCCATCCAGACAACCATTTTCGTGAAGAATGCACCCTGCTATGCGGGCATCGGTCTGGGAGGCGAGGGACACACCTCGTTCACCATTGCCGGTCCCACGGGCGAGGGCTTGACCTCGGCACGCAGCTTCACCAGGCAGCGGCGCTGCACGCTGGTCGAGTCGTTCCGAATCATTTAGCTGGGTTATTTCGGGGTCACAAGAGAGAGGCCGACTGCGGCCCCAGACGAATCGCTGTAGGCGACGAGAAATGGTACCTTCTTGAAGCAATTCGTCTGGGCAGTCGGCCTGTTTTCCATTATGTAGTACGTGCAGCCGGTCGAATGCGGATGCAGGTCAGAACCTTAACTTATGACTGAGGCCGGCAACGGGGTGAAGTCTCTGGCGGCTTGATTGAAATGAACCGATCCTACTGGTTGCCAGCCTTATTGCTTTCCCTGTCGAGCAACCTCGACAATGTCGGAGTGGGTGTTGCCTATGGCATCCGGAAGATCCGCGTCCCATTCAGTTCCAACCTGGTGATTGCCCTCATAACTGGTACGGGGACCCTGGCTGCGATGCTGGCGGGGCAGACGATCGGCCGCTTTCTGCAGCCGCGTATTGCCAGCCTTGCGGGAGCGTCGCTCCTGATCGGATTGGGAGCCTGGGTCGTTTTTCAGGAGTCGCACGCGGCGCCGCGGCGCGAAGCCGGCGCTGCCGTACAGACGACGAGGGACATCGGGGACGTCGGCCTGCTGAGCCGCGTGTCAACGATTCTGGATAACCCATTCAGCGCCGATCAGGATTTTTCCCGCCATATCGATCGAAGGGAAGCGCTGCTGCTGGGCTTCGCGCTCTCGCTCAACAACGTGGTGAACGGAATTGCAGCCGGCATCGCGGGCCTGGACCCGATGTTGGTCACCGTTCTCGTTTGCATTTTCAGTGTCGTTACTCTCTGGGCCGGCATGAGCGCCGGGTATCGATTCGGCTCACGGATCGCGGGCCGCAGCACCGGTGTGGTCTCGGGATTACTTCTCATTTTTATTGGAATTTACCAGGTATTTCTCCAAGTGCGTTAGCTGCGCGGGAGTCCACTCAAGAGTTAGGTACTGGAAGCATTGCAAGGAGTAGATTGATGCAGTCAACGATGAAAGCAGCAGTTGTACACGAGTTCGGCGAGCCACTGGTAATCGAGCAAGTCCCCATCCCAGAACCAGGTAGGGGCGAGGTGCAGGTCAGGATTCATGCTACGGGAGTCTGCCACACGGATCTGCACGCAGCCGATGGGGATTGGCCGGTTAAGCCGACGCTGCCGTTTATTCCCGGACATGAAGGCGCCGGGTATGTTTCCGCGGTGGGGCCGGGTGTGAGCCACGTGAAGGTGGGCGATTGCGTGGGAGTTCCCTGGTTGCACCGCGCATGCGGGGTGTGCGAGTACTGCACGTCAGGAAGAGAGACACTCTGCGAGTCGCAACTGAACACCGGGTATTCGGTCAACGGCACCTTTGCGGAATACGTTGTGGCCGACGCCGATTTTGTCGCCCGCATTCCCGATGGCTCGAACCTGATGGAGATCGCGCCGGTGCTGTGTGCCGGAGTGACGGTCTACAAAGGGCTCAAGATGACCGAGGCAAAGCCCGGCGACTGGATTGTGGTCTCCGGCATTGGCGGTCTCGGACACTTGGCGGTTCAGTACGGCAAGCAAATGGGATTTCACGTTGCAGCCATCGACCTGGACGACGAAAAGCTCGACCTGGCGGAGCGGCTTGGCGCTTCGCTCAAGATTAACGCCCGCAAGGTCGATCCCGGAGCCTTCATCAAGAAGGAGATTGGAGGCGCGCACGGTGTGCTGGTAACGGCGGCCTCGCTGAAGGCCTTTGAACAGGGACTGACCACGCTGCGCCGGGGCGGCACCATGACTCTCATCGGACTGTTGCCCGGAAGTTTGAAGCTCAACATCATTGATACGGTGATGAACGCGTTGACGGTGCGCGGCTCGGTGGTCGGCACCAGAGTGGACTTGGCGGAAGCGCTTGCCCTCGCCGGCAAAGACGGGGTCAAGGCTACGGTGAATGTCGAGAAGTTGGAGGATATCAACGCAGTCTTCGGGCGCCTGCGCAAAGGGGATGTGGAAGGCAGAATCGTGCTGGACTTGAGCGATTCGCGCCCCGCATTCCAGGCGCACATCGTCTCTCCATTTCCATTCGGATGACGCGTCACGCTGGCCCATCGACATCCGATGACGCCAGCGCATGTCACGCGCGCGGGATGAAAATGCAGAGAGAATTGGTTACACTCGGAAGCCGAAGGGATGTACCCCACTTGGTCCAACGGGCCGCTTGCCGCAGCAGGTAGTCAGCGAACAAGGAATTCATACTGGAAAGGCAACTACGGTCCCATGCAGGACGAACTGATTCGCAAAACGATTCTTAGCATCCGTGCCGGCAATGATGCGTACCGGGTCGAGGCGAAACGCCATCTCGACTCGCTCACCAAGCCGATCGGCAGCCTGGGAAAACTGGAAGAAGTCGCCGCGCAATATGTTGCGTGGCGTGAAGAGAAGACGCCGGCGATTTCCCGTAAAGCGGTTTATGTCTTCGCCGCCGATCATGGCATCACCGAAGAGGGCATCAGCGCTTATCCACGGGATGTCACGCCTCAGATGGTTTACAACTTCTTGAACGGTGGCGCAGCCATCAACGTGCTGGCACGGCAGGCGAACAGCGAAGTTGTCATTGTGGACGTCGGTGTGGATGCCGACTTCGCAGAGGCGGACGGACTCGTCAAACGGAAGATTCGGCGCGGCACACGAAATTTTGCCCGCGAAGCGGCAATGACTGAGGAAGAGCTGAACGCCGCTCTCAAGGTCGGCATTGAACTGGCTGGAGAAGCGAAGCAGCAGGGCCGCACGCTGATCGCATTGGGCGAGATGGGAATTGGAAACACGACCTCGGCCAGCGCGATTGCCGCGGCCCTGATGGGACTGCCGGCGGCGCAAGTCACCGGGCGCGGGACAGGCCTGGATGCGGAACGCTGCGCGCGCAAGGCGGAGGTCATTGACCGCGCGCTGCAGATGCACTTTCCTCAGCGTCCGGATGTTGTGCCGGACCCGCTGGAAGTGCTGCGCCGCGTCGGCGGCCTTGAGATTGCGGCCATCGCGGGCATGGTGCTGGGCGCTGCCGCCCAGCGTATCGCGGTTGTCATCGACGGCTTCATCTGCACGGCGGGAGCCGCCGTGGCTTGCGCCCTTGCGCCCGAAGCGCGCGCGGCGATCTTTGCCGGACATCTCTCAGAGGAGCCCGGACACCACCTTTTGCTGGAGAGCATGAAGCTGAAGCCGCTGCTGCAACTGGATATGCGCCTGGGCGAGGGCAGCGGTGCGGCGCTCGCCTTCCACGTGATTGAAGCGTCGATCCACATCTACAACGAGATGGCAACCTTCGGCTCAGCGGGCATCAGCCAGGCGGGGCAGTAGTGCGATTCCTGCGCGAGTTGCTCGCGGCCGTGCAGTTCCTGACGCGGCTTCCGGTGCCCGAATATCGCTTTGAGCCGGAGATGGTCATGGGGGCGGCGAAGTTCTTTCCGCTCGTGGGCGCCCTGGTAGGGCTCGGAGCCGTGGCCATCGAGCGCCTGCTTCACGCCCATCTTCCGGTAACGGTGGTCGCCGCCGCGGTCCTGGCATATTCCGTGATTCTGACCGGAGGGTTACACGAGGACGGCCTTGCCGATATGTCGGACGGCTTGGGCGCGGGCGGCGGGCGGCAGCGAATGCTCGAGATCATGCGCGACAGCCGCATCGGCAGCTTCGGCACGCTGGCAATTGTCTTCTCGATACTCTGCCGCTGGGCACTGCTGTCGGCGATCGCACCCGGCAGATTCGCTTCCTATGTGGTGGCGGCGCAGGTTCTCTGCCGCTGGACGGCTCTGCCGCTGGCCGCGTTCCTGCCTTCCGCGCGCAAAGACGGTCTCGGCGAAAAGCTCGCACACAAAGTTCCGATGCGAGCGCTGGCCGTTGGTTCGGCGCTGGTGCTGGCCATCGTCGGGCTCGCGCTAGGGTGGCAAATGCTGGCTCCGGTCGCCGCCGTCATTGCAGTTACCATCGCCAGCGGTCTGCTGTATCGGGCCAAACTCGGCGGCATCACGGGAGATTGCTTCGGTGCCTCCAACCAACTGGCGGAGATCGCCGTGTACCTGTGCGCCGTGTGGATCTGACGATGCCTGAGGGAGCCGCGAGCCCTGCGGATTGCACGATCGTGCTGGTGCGCCACGCGCACAACGGGATGGCAGGGCGCTTTTGCGGCCACAGCGATCCGCCGCTGAGTTCACAGGGACGCGAACAGGCGGCGCGGTCGGCGGACAGCCTGGCTCACAGTCCACTCACCCACATCTTTAGCAGCGACTTGTTGCGCTGCCGGGAGACGGCAGCCTTCGTCGCAGCACGCTCTGGGCTTCCGGTCGAACTCCTGCCGGAGTTGCGCGAGATGCGCTTTGGAGAGTGGGAAGGCCTCACCTGGGACGAGATAACCCAAAGGGACGCTGCTTACGCCAGGCGCTGGATCGAGGAATACCCCTGGCTCCCCGCACCGGACGGCGAAGAGTTTGGCGATTTCCGCAAGCGGGTTCAGAGCGCGCTGCATGAGTTGGCCGGCAGGATTCCGGGCGGCCGTGCTGCGGTGGTAACGCATAGTGGCGTTATACGCACTTTCCTGCTGGATGTCCTGCAGTTGCCGGTGAGCGGACTGGCTACTCTGACTGTTGAGTACGCTTCGTGCACCGAAATCCACCTGCGTGCCGGGCGATGGTGCGCCTCTATTTGAGAGGGTTTGCAGGAGAGGCAAACGAGATGAGTGAATGATCATTATTTGATTGACTTGATTTGCAAGGGGAGATATAAATTTTCTTGTCTGGCCAAGGGAAGGCGGTGAGAATCCGCCACTGTCCCGCAACTGTAAGCGCCGAGGCTCGAACTACTTAGCCACTGGAGTCATCATCTCTGGGAAGGCAGTTCGAATACCCGAGACGCGTAAGTCAGGAGACCTGCCCAGACGCTTATCTACGGCTAGTTTGGCTTCGATGGGAGAGCCGACGTGCGTCCTGACAGGATCCATCCCGGATCAACTAGGAAGCTGCCTTATTAGAAATCCCGCCTGACGCTAAACTGCGTCTGGATGAAGTATGCAAGCAGTTTCAAGCAAGTGCGTTACCCTGGTCCTGGGTGGAGTGCGGAGCGGCAAGAGCCACTTCGCGCAAGACCTGGCCACAGGCAGGGATCGAGTCGCGTTTATCGCCACGGCGGAGGCGCTGGATGCGGAGATGGAGCAGCGCATCGCCCGTCACCGCGAGGAGCGTCCCGCCGGCTGGACGACCCTGGAAGCACCGATCGCGCTCCCGGAAGCGATCCTCGAATGCGACGGCAAGTACGACATCCTCGTCGTCGATTGCCTGACTCTCTGGACCTCAAACCTGATGGCTGCCGAGGACTCTGATCCTGGCAGGATCTTTGCCCGCGCGGCCCGTCTCTGCGAAACATTGCGCCAAGCCACCTCCTCGGTTGTTCTGGTTTCCAACGAAGTTGGTAGCGGCATTGTGCCAGATAACGATGCTGCCAGACTCTACCGGGACCTGCTGGGTGGAGTGAACCGGCAAGTGGCAGCGGTGGCGGATCGGGTCCTGTTGCTGGTGGCTGGCTATCCCCTGACCGTGAAGGACCAGACGGTGGGCCGCTTATGAAACGCCTGCGCCAGGAGCCGAACCGGCGGCGTAGTGTGCTGCGAGGCGCTGCTGTCTGCGCTCTGCTCGTGCTGCTTCTGTCGCTGCCCGCCGCCGCGCTGCGCGTGGTGACCGATGAAACCGGACGCAAGGTGACGCTCCCGGATCAGGTCCACCGCATCGTCTGCCTTTCTCCCAGCGTTACCGACACGGTTTATGCCATTGGCGCCGGGGACGAAGTCGTCGGCATTACCGAGTACACCTTCTACCCACCGCAGGCGCGGCAGAAGCCCAGCATAGGGGATATCCTGCGTCCGTCGCTGGAGCGAATCGCCGTTCTGCATCCCGACATCGTGATTGGCATTTCGCCGCTCAATGGCGCCGACACCATCCGCGGCGTCGAGCGCATGGGGATTCCGGTGTTTCTGGTGAACGCCAGCGGCCTGGACGGACTCTACAAATCGTTCGCAAGCATCGGCCAGGCGCTCGGACGTGTGCCGGAGGCCACTACGCTGATCGCGCAATTGCGCGCCCGTGAGCGCCGCGTGCGGTCACAGGCGTCGGCCGGAGACCGGCCATCGGTTTTCTTTGCCCTCTCGATCGATCCCTGCATTACCGCCGGGCATCGGGCGTTCATCACCGAGCTGCTCACTGCGGCCGGTGCTCGCTCGGTAACCGACGATATCGATCAGGAGTGGTTCGACATAAATATCGAAGCGATTATTCCGAGAAAACCGGCATTCATATTACTGATGAAGAATTCACCGTTTGGCTTGAACGAAATGAAGGAACGTCCTGGTTGGAGAGCGCTGGAGGCGGTACGGGCGGGGCGCGTGATTCGAATCGATGACCGTCTGCAGTATCCCAGCCCGGTCGCGTTCGACGCACTGGAAGATTTTGCTCGTCAGTTACGCTCGGCGGCAATTCGCTAAGACTGCACTCGCCCGCACCGGCGAGCCGGCTGCGGAGCACTGTAACACTTGAGGAAGAATGTTATGAAGTCCTTTATAAGCGTTGTTCTGACTGTTCTCATACTTGGTTTTTCGGCGCAGGTACTGGCGGCTAAAGCAACCAGCGTAAGCGGTACCCTGACAGACTCTCTCGGTGCCGTGATTCAAGACGCCAAGGTTGAGCTGGTTGACATGGACGGCGACAAGGTTGCACAGAGCACGAAGAGTGATGCGAGCGGGCGCTATTCGTTCGTCGTCACCAGTGAGGGCCGCTTTCGCATCCGCGCCGAAGCTCCCTCGTTCCAGCCCGCGGTGAGCGAGCAGAAATTTGTCGGCGGCACGTACTCGTCGGAAATCAACCTCACGCTTTCTCCTTCGATGGTGGCACAGGAGATCGTGGTCTCGGCCACCGGGGTTCCGATCCCGGAGTTGCAGACCGGAGCTTCCATCAGCGTGGTGGATCAGGAGAGCCTGGTCACCCGCCGCGCCGTGGAAGAGGAGCTTCGCATTCAGCCCGGCGGGCAGGTTTCAAGCGCCGGCCAGATTGGCGGGCAGACATCGCTGTATCTTCGCGGCGGCCCGGCAGACTCCACCAAAGTGCTGATCGACGGTATACCGGCGAACGACCTTGGCGGCACCATCGACTTCTCGAATCTCAGCGCTGCGGGCTTCGAAAAGATGGAGGTGTTTCGCGGGCCCAACAGTGCGCTCTACGGCTCCGACGCACTGGCGGGAGTCATCAACATCACCACCCGGCGCGGACTTACTCCGCTGCCCGAAGTAGGCTATTCCATCGACGGTGGCAACTACGGCACGTTGCGCCAGGAGAGCACACTGGGAGGCGCATGGAATCGCCTCGATTACTTTACGGATGTCTCCCGCTTTGACACCCAGAACAGCACGCCCAACAGCGAGTTTCACAACGGCAGTGTTCTTGGCAATCTGGGATGGCAAATCCTTCCCGGCACCGAGTTGCGCGCCACCGCGCGGCGCTCGGTCTCCGCATTCAACGCGGCCAGCGCCATCGATCTCTACGGAATTCCAGACGACGGCGTGAGCCGCGAGCAGGACACCTCGTTTGGCGTGACTCTGGAAAATCGCGCGAATGCACGCTGGCACAACTTGGTGCGCTACGCCGGCCTGCGCTTCCGCTCGGAGTACACCAACTTCGGGCCGACCGGAATTCCTTTCGATCCCTACGACACGGGCTACCCGATCTACCTGGGAAATGTCGTGACCATTCGAGGCGCCAACGGTTACCAGGTCACGGGACAGGGAGTGCTGCAATACGGACCCGGCGCGTACGCGACGTCTGCGCTGAGCGATCGCGATCTGGTTTACGCGCAGTCCGATTACCGCTTCAACAGCAAGCTGGCGGTCCTGTTCGGCTTCCAATACCAGGCCGAAGGCGGATACACCAACTACGGTTACGAAAAGCCATCCACTTCGCGCGCCAACTACAGCTACATGATGCAGGTGAACGGCGGCTTCTGGAACCGGCTCTACTACACGGCCGGCAGCGGACTTGAGCAGAACTCCGTCTTCGGATTTGGAGCCTCGCCGCGCCTCTCCCTGGCCTACTTTCTCGCCAAGCCGCACGAGGACGGCATTCTGAGCGGAACCCGGTTCGTGTTCAATTTCGGCAAAGGCATCAAAGAGCCGAGCATCTACTACGAGACCAATTCGCTCTACGATATCCTGCTCAACCTGCCCACTCAGCCCGGCCAGCCGACCGGAGCACAGTTAATCCAGCAGTACGGAATTCAGCCCTTCAGGTTCGAACTCTCGCGCACCTTCGACGGCGGTTTGCAACAGACGCTGCTGCATGGCCGGGCCAAGATTTCCCTGACTTACTTTCATAATGAATACGGCAACCAGGCGGAGTTCGTCCCTTTCTCGGGGCTGACGCAACTCGGCGTGTCGCCCACGGTCATACAGGCGTTGCAGAACGCCACTGGAGAATACCTCTCCGGCGCCGCCGTCAACAGCCTGTCATATAGTGCCGCAGGCACCGAACTGGAAGCCGAATACCACATCACGCATAATCTGGCGGTGCGCGGCGGTTGGACCTACACGGACGCCGTGGTGCAGCACTCCTTCGCCGGCAGCGCCCTGACCGCGTCGTACAATCCTGCATTTCCCACGGTGCCCATCGGACAATTCTCCCCGCTGGTGGGAGCGCGTCCGTTCCGCGTCGCTCCCAACACCGGCTATTTTGCGGTTGATTGGACCGCCTCGCGCTGGTCTGCCCGTCTGACGGGGACTCTGGTTTCGCGGCGTGACGACAGCGACTTCCTCTACGACAAGAACTACTACTACGACTACGGGCTTAACGACAACTCAATGTTGCTTCCCAATCGCAACCTCGACCCCTCCTACCAGAAGCTGGATTTGTACGGCAGCTTCCGGATCACCAAGCGCGTGAGCGCCTTTGCGACCGTGGGCAATCTGCTCAATCAGCACTACTACGAAGCCTTCGGCTATCCTGCGCTGCCCTTCACAATTTGCACCGGGATGCAATTCAGATTGGGAGGCGAAAGCTGGAAACTGCAGTAACAACGCGCGCGCGTCCCAAGGCGTTTTCGACCCTTGTGGTTCCGGCAATTCTGCTGCTGTTGGCGATCATCGTCTCGGCCGGAATGGGTGCGGTGAGGCTGTCGTTCGGTGAAGTGCTCGCCGCCCTGCTGCACCCGTCAGCCGCCGGAGATGCAGGCGTCATTCTGTTCACGCTACGGCTTCCGCGGGTGCTCGCCGCCGGGTTGGTCGGCGCCGGGCTCTCCGCCACCGGAGTGCTTTTCCAGGGCCTGTTTCGCAACCCGCTGGCCGACCCATTCATCCTCGGCGCCTCGGGCGGCGCGGCACTGGGCGGAGCCATCGCCGTTTTCCTTTTTCCGTCGCTGTCCTTTGCCGGCTTCGGCGCCATCGAGTTGCTCGCCTTCGGAGGTTCGCTGCTCGCGATGGCCATCGTCTGGAGTCTGGCGAAGTCGGGCGGGCACTTTGCCATGGAGAATATGTTGCTTGCGGGATTTGCCGTCGGCACCATGCTCAACGCGGCCACCGCGGCACTGGCGCTGCGCCAGGAGGAAAGCAATCCGGGCCTGCGCATCCTGACCGCCTGGTTGCATGGCGAAGTCACCGTGCCATCCTGGATGCAGCTCTCCTTCGTGGCCGTCATCGAACTTGTAGCTCTCGTGTTTGCCCTGCCATTGGCCCGCCAGTTGAACACCCTTGCCTTGTCCGAAGAGTACGCCGCGCAACTCGGAGTGCGGGTCAAGCGGCTGCAAATCCTGGTGGTACTCACCGGCTCCGTTCTCACGGCGCTAGCGGTTTCGCTCGGCGGCCTGATTGGTTTTGTCGGTTTGCTGGTGCCGCACTTTCTACGGCTGATATTCGGGCCCGACCACTTTCGTCTTCTTCCCTCGGCGGCTTTGAGCGGCGCTGTTTTTCTGATCATTGCGGACACCATCGCGCGCACCGCGTTCGCTCCCTCGGAGATTCCCGTGGGTTTGCTAACGGCGTTTCTTGGCGGTCCCGCATTTCTTTATCTCCTGAACCACAGGCAAAGGAGTTCATCCCTCTAATGTCGGCCATCCTGGAATTTCGCAATGTCGGTTTCTCGCACGGAGCGCGAAACATCTTCGACAACCTTAGCTTCTCCGTCGAGCACGGCGAGACCGTTGCCCTGGTGGGTCCCAACGGCATTGGCAAGACCACGCTGCTGAAACTGGCAGCCGGACTGCTGCAACCATCGTCGGGAGAGATCCTGGTGCGCGGCCAGGAACTCGAACGCTGGGGCCGGCGGCAACTCTCCTGCGCGGTGGCCCTGGTGCCGCAGTACCTTGAAGTTCCGTTCGCCTTTCGCGTCGAGGAGATCGTAGCCCAGGGCCGGGTTCCGCATCTCGGCTTTTTCGGCGGCCTCACCCGCGCCGATCATGATGCGGTCGAAAGCGCGATGGAAGCCGTCGATATCCTCGGCATGCGCAAGCGCGTTCTCTCCGAACTCTCCGGCGGCGAACGGCAACGGGTGAAGATCGCCATCGGACTGGCGCAGCAGGCCCGGCTCATGCTGCTGGACGAGCCGACCCAGCACCTCGACCTGGGACGTCAGATCGAACTCATGGATTTGTTACGCAAGCTGGTGGAGCGCGGCATTACGATCGTGGCCGCCGTGCACGATCTCGCCCTGGTGCGCGAGCATTGTTCCTCGGCAATTCTGCTCACGCCGCATGCCCCGGCCCTCCGCGGACCGGTGCAGGAATTACTGCGCGCCGATCTGCTGGAGCGCGCGTTCTGCGTGGCACGCCCCAGCCTCGAACGCTATCTCGCAACCGAAACGTTTCCGCCGCGAGGCGGCGAACCGATTGCGCCACCCGACCCGGAATCGAAAGCTGATGATGCCGGAAGTCAACGCAGAAAAAACGAGCCGCAAGAGCATCGCGAGAGACTGTGGCGAAAGGACGAGCTACTCCGCTGCCGCGGATGCAGGCGGTATTCACGACGCCCGCGAAGCTGGCACAACTGGGACAATGACTAAACTGAACGTGGCATTACTTTGGCCCGAGGCGCCTCGCAGCATGCGTAAGCGAGGACAGTGGGCGTTGCTTCTTTGGTTGCTCTTTTCCGCTGCCATCATATTTGGACAGAATTCCGCCTCCTCCTTGCGGGGAAGCGTCACCGATCCCTCCGGCGCAATCGTGGCAGGCGCCCAGGTGGAACTGAAGAACGGGCTGACGGGCTTCTCGAACTCACGCCTGACCGACGCGCGCGGCGAATATCAGTTTCAGCAGATTCCCGCGGGCGAGTACACGATTGCGGTGAGCGGAAAAGGATTCGCGCGCCAGTTGAAACGCGCCGAACTGCTGGTCAATCAGCCGGCAACCGTCAACTTCGCGCTCTCCCTGGAGAACGTGAACACCTTGGTCGAGGTGAGCGGGGAAGCCCTGGCTCTCAACCTGGTGGACGCCAGCATGGGAGACGCGGTCAACAACGCAACCATCCAGGCTCTTCCCATGGAGGGCCGCAATGTTCCCGAACTGCTAAGCCTGCAGCCCGGAGTTGTGTACCTGGGTTCGGGGATCGATCAGAGTCACGACAGCCGCAGCGGTGCCTCCGGCGGTGGCCGCTCCGACCAGGGAAACATCACGCTCGATGGCGTGGATAACAACGATCAGGTGACCGGCTATGCATTCACTGGCGTGCTCCGCTCGACGCTGGATTCCGTGCAGGAGTTTCGCGTCACCACCGCTGCATTCGGGGCCGACACCGGACGCTCCTCGGGCGCACAGGTCAGCTTGGTTACCAAGAGCGGCACCAACAAACTCCATGGCAGTCTCTACGAATACAACCGCACTTCGCTCGGCGAAGCCAACGACTGGTTTAACAAGCAGGCGGAGTTATCCGCAGGGCTGCCGAATGTTCCTGGAAAGCTCATCCGTAACACCTTCGGCGCATCGCTCGGTGGTCCGCTCAAGCGCGACAAAATTTTCTTCTTCCTCAATTACGAAGGACAGCGGACCGCGGAAAACCAGCAGCAGACGATGACCGTTCCCACCGCTTCCATGCGCGCCGGGAATATCCAGTACCCCAGCACTGCCAATGGCAAGACGACAGCCGTCACGCTCAACCCTGCGCAGATTGCCTTGATGGACCCGAACTGCCAGGCGCAGGGAACTTGCCCGTGGGGCCCCGGAGTCAACCCGAACGTGCTTGCGGTGATGAACCAGTATCCGTCGTCCAACGGCTACGCCGCAGGCGATGGCCTGAACACGGCATCGTTCACATGGCCCGCGCCCGACCCCGCGTCGTTGAATACCTACGTAGCACGCTTTGACTACATCGTGTCACGCAACAACTGGCTCTTCGCGCGCGGCAATCTGCAGAACGACAAGCAATCCGGCGTTCCGCAGTTTCCCGGGCAGCCCGCCAGTTACACCACCTGGAACAACAGCAAGGGGTTCGTCGTCGGTGATACCTGGAACGCGTCTCCGAATCTCGTCAACAACGTGCACTATGGATTCACCCGGCAGGGTGTTGCCACTCGCGGCATCGGCCAGGGGCAGTATTCGAACTTCTACAACATAAGTCCAATCGAGGCCGAGACGCGGACCACGCTCGCCGATGTTCCGGTGCACAATCTAACTGACGATATAACGTGGATACACAAAACGCATACCCTGCAATTCGGCGCCAACTACCGGCTCATCTACAATCACCGCCGCTCCGACGCCTTGTCGTATAACTACGGCTACACCAATTCGTACGCGCTGGCCGATGCCGGCATCGTGGGTACGGGGCAGAGCTTCGATCCGGCGGCCTTTCCGGCGCTCAATCTTCCTCCGGTCGATCCCGGTTTCGCAAGCTCGTACAACTTCGCCATGGGAAACATTGCAGGATTGCTGGACCTGGTGACCACGCAAGCCAATTACCAGATCTCGCACAACGGCGCGACGGCAAGCCTGCTGCCCGCGGGCGCCATGCTGGACCGCGAGTTCAAAAACAACGAGTTCGAGTATTACCTGCAAGATTCCTGGCGCGCGCGCCCCAACTTGACCTTGACGTTCGGTCTGCGCCACACGCTTTTGCAGACGCCCTATGAAATGCATGGGCAACAGGTGCAGCCTACCATCGATATCGATCAGTGGTTCAAGACACGCGGCCAGCAGGCAGCGCTGGGCAACAGCGTGCAGCCTGATATCTCCTTCGCTCCATCGGGCCAGTCACGAGGCCTGAAACCTTACTGGCCGATGCAGAAGGGAAATGTCGCGCCACGCATCGCAGTTGCATTTTCGCCCTCGGCGGACGATGGCTTCTGGCGCAAGCTTTTTGGCGGCCCCGAGCGAAGTTCGATACGCGCAGGTTACGGCATCTACTACGACCACTACGGCGAGGGAATCGTGAATTCCTTTGATCAGTATGGCTCGTTTGGATTGAGCAACAGCATCACCAATCCAACCAACGTCTATACACCCGACAACTCGCCGCGCTTTACCGGTCTGCACGATCTGCCGAACATCACCGGCGTGCCCGCGTCCACCCTCAACTATCCGGAGCTTGCGCCCAACGATCCGCTGTGGACGGGCTTTGAAATTGCACACGGCCTCGACAACCACATGAAGACGCCGTACTCGCACGTGCTCAATCTCTCGCTGCAACGCGAGTTGCCCGGCAATTTTGTTCTTGAGGCCGCGTACATCGGCCGCTTCGGACGTCACCAGTTGCAGCAGATCGACCTGGCGCAGCCGCTTGACCTGGTGGACTCGAAATCAGGCAGCGACTACTTCGCCGCGGCCACGCAGCTTTCCAAGCAGAAATATGCAGGGGCGCTGAACGTTGCCCCGATTGCGTACTTTGAAAACATGTTTCCCGACGCGGCCGGCAGCGGTAACAGCGCGACGCAGAATATTTACAACGGCTGGCTCGCGGGCAATGAAACCGGCTCGCTCTACATGATGGACATTCTCTGCACACCGGGCTGTGGCGGACAGACCAACCGCTTCTGGCCGCGCCAGTATGCCAGCATGTATGCGTGGTCCTCGATCGGCAGCAGCAACTACAATGCGGCTCAAGTCACGCTGCAGCACAAGATGAGCCGCGGCGTGCAGATGGAAGTGAGCTACACGTTCTCGAAGTCGCTCGACATGGGCTCGGACGCAGAGCGCACCACGTTCTCATCGAGCACGGGCACCAGCGCGGGCAGCAGCTTCGGAGCCATTCTGAATGCGTGGAAGCCGCGCTTGAATTACGCCGTGTCGGATTTCGATGTGCGCCACCTGGTGACCGGAAGCTGGGTCTGGGAGTTGCCCTTCGGCAGAGGGAAAGCGTTGTTCGGCGGCTCCAGCGCGGAGATGGATCGCGTCATCGGCGGCTGGCAACTCTCGGGCGTTGCGCGCTGGACGAGCGGGCTTCCGTTCAGCGTGATCAGCGGCGCAGGCTGGGGAACCAACTGGGACGAGAAGAGCAGCATGATCCAGACAGGCCCCGTGCAAACCCACACCCACATGGTGCAGAGCGTCACCACGACCAGCAGTGGCGCGACGATTGTCAGCAGCACGGCGCAGGCGTTTGCCGATCCCACGCTGGCGCTGGAGAACATGCGCAATCCGTATCCGGGCGAAGCGGGGCAGCGCAACAACTTCCGCGGCGATGGCTATTTTGGCATCGATGCGAGCCTCGCGAAGAGCTGGAAAATCCGCGAGCGCAGCGGGCTCAGGTTTGCGTGGGAGGTTTTCAACGTGACCAACTCGGTGAGATTCGACGTGAACCCGCTGACCTCGCTGCAGAATATGACGAGCAGCGGTGAGTTCGGCGTGTATGGCGCGACGCTGACCAGGCCACGGTTGCAGCAGTTTTCGCTGCGATATTCGTTCTGAACTCGCTCAAGTGCAGGCAGGGCGCGGTTTGTGGCATGTTACGACGATAGGTTAGAGGTGGAAACCGAGAAAAGCGATGGCGGCGGCGAGGGGCACCGAACGGGAGGACGATTTACCTTGCAGATAATCGTTATCGAGGCAAAGTGTACTGATTCGGCAATGGTTTTGTAAGGTTGTGAAGGATTGGCAGGGAAGTACACATCCGAGCATCATGTGTTACCAGAAAGTATATGGTTACCGGTGCGCGGGGGCGGCGATTGTTCCGAGGGTGGGATGGCCGGGTGGGCAGGGTTCCGTGCGGCAGGTAACAGCGGCGGAATTTGCCGCCCGGCAGAATGAAGATATGAGTATAGGTGTGATCAGCGACACGCATGGCGTGCTTCGGCCGGAAGCGCGGGATGCTTTGCGTGGCAGCGATTTGATCTTGCACGCGGGTGACGTGGGAGCCGCAGAGGTGCTGCGCGAGTTGAAGCGCATCGCTCCCGTGGTGGCCGTGCGCGGCAACGTGGACGTGGAGGCGTGGGCCAGGCGGCTGCAAGCAGTGGAGTGGACTGAGTGGGCGGGAAAGAGTTTCTACATGGTGCACCGCATCGCCGATCTGGACTTGAAGCCTGGGGCGTCGGGACTGGCGGCGGTAATCTATGGGCATTCGCACCAGGCGTCGATCGAGTGGCGGGACGGCGTGCTGTATTTCAATCCGGGGAGCGCGGGGCCGCGCCGCTTCTCGTTGCCGGTGACGATGGGGAAAATCGAGATCGTTGACGGCGAATTGCGACCGGAGATTATCCGGCTGCTGTGAGGGGATTGGCGGGACGGAGGCAAGGAACGAGGCATGACCCTGAGAGGTTGCTTCCAGCGGAGAACGCGGAGCGAACCTGGGGCGGGGAACCGCTGGTTGAAAAGCCTCTGAGAGGGCGCGGGAGATTTGAGCGGGGCGGGGATTCCTCGCTTCGCTCGGAATGACAGCCTCTTACAACTCAAATACTCAAACACTTATATACGCACACACTCATAGCTTCACGCAGACCTTCGCACTTAAATACTCATACCTTCACACTCGCAGGGTCACGCTCAATCCCGGGATGCGGCGCGGGTGGTGTGGCGAAAGTTATGGACGGGAGTTACTGGGCGTGGTGGGCGGAGGCTGGGCGCGGTTTGGCCGCGCCCAGTTTCTGCAGGCGCTCGCGCGCCTGGGTCGCTTCGATGGTGCGGGGATAACGCTGGATGAGGGCATTGAGTTCGCGAATGCCCGCGTCCTTGCGGCCCAGTTCGAGCAGCGCGTAGCCCTTCTTGAGGCGTGCGGCAGCGGCCTTGTTGCCGCCGGGGAACTGTTCGAGCACCTTGTCGTAATCGGCCACGGCTCCGGCGAAGTTTCCGGAGCGGTATTCCACGTCGGCGATGTAGAACTGCGCGTTGCCGGCCAGATCCGTGGTGGGGTAGTACTTCAGATAATCCTGAAACTGGGAGAGCGCGAGTCCGTAGCGGGCCGCGTTGTAGTCGCGGAGGGCGTTGTTGTAGAGAACGTCGGCGGGCGGCGCCTGGAAGGCCGAGTCCTGCGACGGGCCGGCGACGGCGGCACCGGCCGGCGAAGGAGACTCGCCAGCGGGAGACGGAGACATGCCGTTGGGCGCGGGCTGGGTGAGGTTCTGCTGCTGGCCCTGAATCTCTTCGAGCTGCTTGCTGGCCCTGGCGAGGCGCGTCTTGAGCTCGTCGATGGAATCGTTGAGCGTCTGGACCTGTCCCGAGACCTGATCGATCTTGGCCTGGGAGTCGGCGTTCTGCTGTTGCAGAGCTTTCTGCATGGTCTGGAGCGACTGCGAGAGTTTGTTGACGTTGTCCGTGCTTTGTTCGACCAGGTTGCGCATGACGCCCATGCGCTCGTCGAAGGACTCTTGCATGTGGGCGATGCGATCCGTCAGATCCTGGATCTGGGTCTGGAGCTGCACCATATCCTTGGAGACCGCGAAGGCCGGAGTTACGGGCGCTGCCACCATGATGGCCATGACCGCCAGAGCGGTTAGTTTTCTCACGTTCATCTTTATCTCCGGGCGCCTTGGCGCCGGACTTCGTTTGCAATGGTTGCAAGGAGCGGACACCCATCGCAAAATCGATCTTAGTACAAATCTGACGCGCTGCGTTGCGGGTCAGCGAACTCGACAACAGAGGGAACGAAGATCGGCGGGGCGTCCGCGGACGCCCCGCCGGAATGGATGCAAAGACGGAAGAGGCGTCTAGTTCTGGCCGTAGACGAAGTGAGCGCGGCGATTCTGCTGCCAGCAGGCCTCGGTGCTCGCGGTGCAGAACGGCTTTTCCTTGCCGAAGCTGATGACCTTGATCTGGTCGGCCGGCACGCCGGCCGTCACCAGGGCGCTGCGCGCCGAGTTGGCGCGATTGTCGCCGAGCGCGAGGTTGTAGTCGGTGGAGCCGCGTTCGTCGCAGTGTCCCTCAATGGTGAAGCGGATGGAGGGATGAGATTTGAGGAAGGCTGCATCGGCGCTGATCGCGGCGCGATCTTCGGCGCGCAGGTCGAAGCGATCATAGTCGAAGTAGATGTCCTTCATGGATTGGGCGAAGAGCTCGGCTTCGCTCGAATCCGAAACCGGGGCGGCTGAAGTCGGTTGGGGAGTCGGAGCCTCGACGACCGTCAGGCGCGCGGTGGCGTCGATGGAGCCGCCGGGGCCCTGGGCGGTGAGGCGATAGGTGGTGGAAGTACCCGGCGACACCGCCTTCGAGCCGCTGGACTGTACGTCGCCGATGCCATCGATGTTCACGTTGGTAGCATCCTGGGTGGACCAGGTGAGGACGGCGGATCCGCCGTGCTGGATGCTGTCAGGGCTGACGCTCAGGGTGGCTTTGGGTTGGGGCGGAGGAGGAGCAGCGGGGGGAGCGGCAGGGGCCTGTTTCTTGGCGCAGCCGGCGGCGCCGATGATGGCCGCCAGGGCCAGGGTCAAAAGAATCCACTTCATTTTATTGTCTTTCAATTCATCCTCCAGAGCGAGAGCGCTCGGGTGTGGCCGGTGTGGAAATTCCGCCGGCCGGTTAGTAGGGTTAATGCTCCGAAACTCAACCAGTGCGTGTAACAAAATCATTTCTGCATGCTACTTCCAACTCCAATTCGGTTGTGAATTGGAGCTGCTGAAAGTCAACTGGGTCTGCTGGCTGCCGTCGGCCAGCATGGACCAAATCTGCTCACCGCCGCTGCGGGTGGACTGATAGACGATGTGGCGTCCATCGGGCGACCAGGAGGGGAAATCGTTTCGGCCACCGTCATGGGTGAGCTGCACCCACTGGCGGCTGGCCACGTCCATGATGTAGATGTCGGAGGCTCCGGGCGCACCGGGGCCGTAGTGGCGCACCCAGGCGAAGGCGAGGAACTGCCCGTTGGCGGACCAGGAGGGCGAGACGGCGTAGCCCTGATCGGTGAGGCGCTGCACGTTGCTGCCATCGGCGTCCATGGTATAGATCTGGGGCAGGCCGCTGCGTCCGCTGACCCAGGCGATCTGGGCGTTGGTCTTGGGGTTCCATACCGGCGATACGTCAGGCCCATGGGTCTCGGTGAGGCGCTTGAGGTTGTTGCCGTTCTGGTCGCAGACGTAGATCTCAGGGTCTCCGCTGCGCGAGGAAGAGAAGGCGACGCGGGTGCCGTCGGAACTCCACGCAGGCGAGATGGTGGTGCCGCCGAAGGATGGGAACTTGACCAGCCTGCCGAGTTCGAGCGACCACATGGCGATGCCGGGACCGCCTTTGCTGAACGAGGTAAAAGCGATGCGGGAGTTGTCGGGCGAGACGCGCGGGGCGAGCGAGATGGAGTCCAGATGGGTCACTGCGTGTTGGGCTGCGCCGTCGTAATCCATTGCCCAGACTTCCTTGTGCCCGGTGCGGGTGCTGATGTAATAGAGCTTGGTCTCGGCGATCCCGGTAATTCCGCCACCTAATCGAAAGATGATTTCGTCGGCAAAACGATGCGCGATAATGCGAGCGTTGTCGTCGGTGGCGGCCTCGCGATATTGCTTGGCGAGCACCTGCGGGTTCTGCGGGCTCTTGACGTCATAGAGCCATCCCTGCACCTGGAGGGTGCCGGCGCTGACGCCGAGGCTGCCGAAGGCGAGCATGGCGGCATTGGGCGGAGGCGCGGCCCAGACGTCGAGACGGGCCTCGGCGGGGGAGCCGATGGCGCCGAGCGGATAGAAGCTGCGGGACACCATATCGAAGATGCCGGCCTGGTAGAGATCGTTGAACAGCACGGCGTTGAAGTTTTTATCGAGCGGGGCCGATTTAGGATCGGCGGTGGCGAGCTTGAACTCGGGCACGGCGAGGCGGATTTTTTCACCACCGACCCCGGTGCCGGTGCGAATCCAGTCCTGCGCGAGGGCGGGTAGCGCGAGTGCGAACGAGATGGCCAACAGGGCTGCGAATCGCTTCATAACTTTTCTCCCAAACTTTATTGCACCAAACCGGGTTCCGAGAAATGCGTGGTGGCGAGGTCAGCGCCGGTAATCGAACCAGAACTCCACGGAAACGTAACTGCCGCTGTAGCCCTGCGGCAGCGGGCCAAAGGTATCGATGCGCTGCAGAGCGCGAACGGCAGACTGATCGAGCGACGGCACGCCGGACGACTGCTCGACGCGAACATTGGATGGCGTTCCGACGCGCGAAATGTCGAACAATATATAGACTCGCTTGGCGGAGACGACACTCGGATTAACTTCGGCTTGCCAGGCCTGGTGAACCTTTCTTGCCACTACGTCGGTGTACCAGCCGAAGCGGCTGCCGAAGCTTCCGTTGCCGCCTTCGCCGAATTGCAATCCGCCGGCGGTGTTGCCGTTTTGGAAAGTGGTGTAGGGACCGGCGACGGGACCGCCGCCGCCGAAGGGCACGGTGTTATCGGCCTTGGCGATGGCTCGCGGCTGCTCACGGGTCGGGGTGGCGACGGCGGACTTCTGATGGGGAAGTTCGCGGGCCTGGCTGGGGACGGCGGCTTTTTCGCGGGTGGGCTTCACCTTGGTTTCGCGGTCGGGAATGGCGATGGCGTGCTCGTCCTGTTCCTTGGCGGCGGGCGCGGGGATGGATTGCGAGAGGCCCTTGCTGTCATTGGCCAGGACGTTTTCCGGCTTGGCGTGGGGATTGGGCGGGAGGGGAATTCCACTGACGAGGCGGGCGCTCATGGCTTCTCCGCTGGCACCGCCGCTGCCGCCGTTACCCCAGTCTTCGCCGCTGTGGGAGAGCACGGCGGGCAGGAAGACGAGCGCGGCCATGAGGGCAGCGTGCAGGGTAGCGGAGGCCACCAGCGATGGCTTCACCGCTTCCTTGTAACCGTAAATGTCAGCGTCCAGAGGCATTGGTCTTGGTGTTCAGAGGCTGCGTAACGATGCTTACGTTGGTGATACCGGTTTGCTTGACGGCGTCCATGACGGTGGCGAAGGCGCCGAAGGGCACATTCTCGTCGGAGCGGATGAAGATGCTCTGGCCCTGAGGATCGCGAATCTTCTGATGGAGGCGGTCGGCGATTTCATTGATGTTGATGGGATCGTTGCCGAGGTAGACGCGCTGATCCTTGTCGATGGTGATGACGAGACGCTCCTCGTTGATCTCCTTGACGGTTTTGGTTTTGGGGACCTCGACCTCAATGCCGGACTGGAGGATGGGAGCGGTGACCATGAACATGACGAGGAGCACGAGGACGACATCGACAAACGGAGTGATGTTGATCTCCGAAAGCGAGGATTGGGTGCGTCCCTTGTTATTTGTAAACGCCACCAGTGTCTCCTATCGTGCGTCGCCGTTGCGGTCGATGATGTTGAGCAACTCGAGGCTGAAGTCGTCCATGCGGGCGGCGAATTCGCGAATCTGCTGGAGGAAAAAGTTGTAGGCGATGACGGCAGGGACGGCGGCGAAGAGTCCAGCGGCGGTTGTGATGAGCGCCTCGGAGATGCCGGGCGCGACCGCGCGCAGGGTGGCGGCGCCGGCGTTGCCGAGTCCGTGGAAGGCGTCGATGATGCCCCAGACGGTGCCGAAGAGTCCGATGAAGGGCGCGATGGAGCCGGTGGTGGCGAGCCAGGTGAGACGGCTCTCGAGGCGGGTCAACTCCTCGGAAGCGGCGATCTGGGTGGCGCGCTGGACGGACAGGGTGCGGGGGTTGGCGCCGCAACGCTTGAGCTCTTCGACGGCGCCATCAAAGACGGCGACCAGGGGCGACGGCTTGAACTGCTCGGAGACGGCGGTGAGCTCCTGGAGGCGATTGGCGCGGCGGAAGACCTTGACGAAGCGCGCGCTCTGGACGGCGGCGCGGCGGAACAGGCCGTACTTGGCGAGGATGATCGTCCAGGAAAAGAGACTGAAGGCCAGCAGAATCAAGAGCACGATCTTGGCGACCACGCCGGTATTGGACACCATCTCCAACACTTCTCCGCCAAGTGCAAAAGCTAACAAGGTTGTAATCGGCATCCTTCTCTCATCGAAGCGAGCGCTGAAGTTGGGGCACGGCCACGGGAGACTCCGGGGCGGTACGGCAACTTGAGCCCATTATAGTCAGAGCGGCGGGGCTTTGTGTGCGCGGTTTGTGCAGAAGCGCACCATATGAAGCAAATCCGAATGCAAGTGGATACGATTGGATAGCATTGCAGGGGCGCTGGAGGCGGAGTTCGGCGGCGCGGTGTAAACTTCTCTCGATTCGTAGAACTCTCGATAGGGAATCAATAATGATGAAGAGTTGGCTGGTGACGTTCCTCCTGCTGCTGGCGTCGGCTGCGGCGATCGCGCAAAACACACCTCCTTTGGCGGTTGGGGCCGCGGCCGCAGTGGCTCCGGCGAAGGCCGTGGAGCGTCCGCTGCAGGCGCTGCCGTACACGCCGAGCCTCGATGTTCCGTCGATGGATCGCACGGCGGATGCTTGCGTGGATTTCTACCAGTACAGTTGCGGAGGATGGAGGAAGAGCAATCCGATTCCTCCGGATCAGCCGCGCTGGGACGTGTATTCCAAGCTGACCGATGAGAACCTGCAGTTCCTGTGGGGAATCCTGGACGATCTCTCGAAGCCGGCGGCGGGTGCGCCGCGCAACGCCGCGCAGCAGAAGATTGGCGACTACTTCGCGGCCTGCATGGATACGGTGGCGATTGACAAGCGCGGAGCGGAGCCGATTGCGCCGGTGCTGCAACAGATTGCGGAGATGAAATCCAAAGCCGAGTTTGGGCGGTGGCTGGCCGCAGAGCATCTGGGTGGCAGGGGCGGCGGGCTGCTGTTTGGGTTTGGCGCGGACCAGGATTTTGGCGACGCGACGCAGGTGATCGCCTTCGCCGTGGGGGGAGGGCTGGGACTGCCCGACCGCGACTACTACATGAAGACCGACGCGAAATCCGTGGAGCAGCGCGCGAAGTACGTGGAGCACGTGGCGAAGATGCTGGGGCTCTCCGGCGAGACGGCGGCGCAGGCAACCACCGACGCGGCCACGGTGCTGCGCATGGAGACCGCGCTGGCGAAGGCAACCCTGTCGCGGGTGGACAAGCGCGATCCGTACAAGCTGTATCACAAGATGACTCCCGCGGATTTGCAAAAGCTGGCGCCGGGCTTTGACTGGAGCGGGTACCTGGACGGGATGGGCGTGGGCGGAGTTGCGACGCTGAACGTGACCGAGCCGGAGTTCTTCAAGGCGGTGGACGCCGAGTTGCAGAGCGAGCCGCTGGAGAACTGGAAGGTGTATTTTCGCTGGCACGTGGTGAGTGGCTCGGCTGAGTTTCTGTCCAAGCCATTCGTGGATGAGGATTTCGATTTCTATTCCCGCTATCTGCGCGGAGTGGCCGAGCAGAAGCCGCGCTGGAAGCGTTGCGTGGGCGACGTGGATCAACTGCTGGGCGAGGCGCTGGGACAGGAGTTTGTGGCCCGGACCTTCAGCGAAAAGACCAAGCAGGAAACGGTGCGCATGACCGAGCTGATCGAAAAGGCCATGGCCACGGAGATCGACGGGCTGGACTGGATGAGTCCCGAGACCAAGAAGCAGGCGTTGGTGAAGCTGCAGGGAATCCGCAACAAGGTGGGCTATCCGGAGAAATGGCGCGACTACAGTTCGGTGCGGATCACGCCCGCTGACTTCTTTGCGAATGACCGGAGCGCGGCGGCCTTTGAGGTGCATCGCGAGCTGAATAAAATTGGCAAGCCGGTGGACCGGAACGAGTGGGGCATGACTCCTCCGACGGTGAATGCCTACTACAACCCGCAGATGAATGACATCAACTTTCCTGCCGGAGTGCTGCAGCCGCCGCTCTACGATCCGAAGCTGGACGACGCGCCGAATTACGGCAACACGGGCTCAACCATCGGACATGAGCTGACCCACGGCTTCGACGATGAGGGCCGCCAGTTCGACGCCGCGGGAAATCTGAAAGACTGGTGGACCGCCGGGGACGCCAAGCGGTTTGAGGAAAAGATCAACTGCGTGCGCGATCAGTTTGCGCAATACGTGGTGGTGGACGACATCAAGATCAACAGCAAGCTGACCAGCGGCGAAGACCTGGCGGACCTGGGAGGCACGCTGCTGGCCTACATGGCGTGGCGGGAGGCGACCAAGGAGATGAAGCTGGAGGCGGTGGGCGGATTCACGCCGGAGCAGCGCTTCTTTATTGGATTTGCGCAATGGGCGTGCGCGAATACGCGTCCGGAGGAGCTGCGGCTGAATGCGATCACGGACCCACACTCGCCGGAGAAGTATCGCATCAACGGCATTGTCAGCGATCTGCCGGAGTTCGGGCGGGCGTTTGGCTGCAAGGCTGGGCAGCCGATGGTGCGCAAAGAGGCATGCAAGGTCTGGTAGGGGCGGGCTCGGAGGAAGATGGGTTCGAGGAAGTTGCACGTTGCGGCGCGAGGGTCGCGGCGCGAGGTGGGAATCGTTCGAGTTACGATTCTTAACGTACGTTTCTCGTTGGAACAAGTTACACTGGCGCCACCGGATCAGTTCACTGGCTAGCAGTACATTTGGAGGCCCCGATGAGACACCGTCATCTGTCCTTTTGGCTTGCTGCGGTTGCGCTATCGTCTGCGATTTTTCTCGCGGGTTGCGGCTCCGGCTCCGGTAGTTCATCGGCTCCGCGCGACGTTCGGGTGAGCGCCATCGACCGCTACTACGGCGCACAGGGGAAGGTGGACGCTCCCGAGGACTTGAGTAGTAAGTACGACCAGGTTGCGGCACTGGTGCCCGAAGCGGACGGATCGATCACCACGATTGACGGCATCGGCATGGAGGACGGTACCTGCACAATTCCGCAGGTGCCCGCGGGCTACTACTGGCTGCAGCAAACGACGGGCTACTCCCGCACCCTCTTCTGGACCAACAGCAGCAACTTCGATCTGGGAATCAACGGCATCGGCCGTCCGTGGAGTGGCGAAGAGGTAAACACGACCCTCGAATTCGACCTTACCGGCCTGTACCCGGTTTCGGATACCGGTACGGTGACGACGACATCCAACGAACTGGTTGTGGCGATTCCGAACCGATCGCTGAGTTCGTGGGGCTTCTCGCTGGATTCAACGGGTAACACTGAACCCGCACCCGCCCCTGGTACAACCACTTTCAGTGGCAGTGAAGCGGTGCAGGTCCTGCCTCCCGATCCCTCGAAAGGCGACGCAGCGTACCTCTACCAGATGGCTCCCGTAGCCTCCGCCGGACTGCCTGGCGGATGGTACGGCGAGGCGCTCGCCACGGCGCTGGCGCTGCCCAACTTCACGGTAAACGCCGGTGGGAACACCGCCATCGGCGGGGCGATGTCGCAGTCCAACGCGGCTGCGGTTAACTTCAACATCGATGGACCAAGCTGGGTGAACAACCTCGCAGGGCCGGAGAATCCACCGTCTTCCATTATTGAGTTCAGCGCCTCGGTGCAGCCTTTTCTGACAGACTCCGACAGCGGGAGTGGAATCGAGCTGATCACACTCGATGCATACTCACCCTCGACACCGCCGGTCAACATCTTCCAGAACTTCTCGGCCACGGTCGATTACGACAATCCGTTTCCGCGAAGTTGGCCGATGGTGTATGAGGTTTGGGCGGACGTAGTTTTCGGTACCGGTACCTGGGCGAACAACTATAGCTCCTATCGAACCACAAGGCTTCCGACCAGCTTCACACCGCAGATCGGACCGGTTCGGAATGCGACGGTCAACGGCGCCAACCTGGAGAGCCCACCGGCCATCGCAAATGCGGATACGCCTGTCATCTTGAGCTGGTTGCCGCCCACCGGTCATGCCCCGGACATGTACGACGTTGCGGTATATGTTCTGGGAACATCCGGCATTGGACCCGTGGCCAAAGCAGATGCAATCCTGGTCGAACTGGTCACCCCGCAGACCTCGGTGACGATTCCAGCCGGACTGCTGGAGTCCGGGAATACTTACTATGTGTCGATCGGCACACTATTCGGCGCCGGCTTTAGCGCGGCCAGTCCATATCGGCGAGGGTTCCCGAATGCCTACACCTCGATTGCCTCCGGGCTGTTCGCGGTTGGCCCAACCGCCGCTACGGCGGCTGCTTCGGCGCATCCCGCGGCTGCCGGCCGCCCGGGCAAAGTGCGGATGTTCCTGCCGGGCTGGGATGGCCAGAGCCACAGCATCCCGCAGGCAGTACAGACGCGGATTCCATAGTTCGCGGCGCGAGGGTCGCGGCGCGAGGTGGGGCGGCTGAACTTTTGTGATGAGGCGGGGGAGGGGTGGCGTGGTATCCTCGGCGGGAAAACTCCATTGCGAACGGGTGCCGAGTGCTGAGGGAATTGCGGGTTGAAAACTACGCGGTCATCGACAATGTAGTGGTTGAGTTTGGCGCAGGGCTGAACCTGCTGACGGGGGAAACCGGGGCGGGTAAGTCCATCCTCATCGACGCGCTGGCGCTGCTGCTGGGAGAAAAGGCGTATAGCGACGTGGTGCGCCATGGCGCGGAAAAAGCCACGATCGCTGCGGTGTATGAGAGCGACGATCCGGCGATTGCCGAGGTGCTGGAAGAAAACGGGATCGACGCGGCGGGGAGCGAGATCATCTTGCGGCGCGACATCGCGCTGAACGGCAAGAGCCGGGTGTTCATCAACAACCAGCCGGCGACGGTGGCGGTGCTGCGGGCGCTGGCTCCGCGGCTGGCGATCGTGCACGCGCAGAATCAGGCGATGCTGATGTTCGACCCGCCGGAGCGGCTGGCCTTGCTGGATGCGGCGGCGGGGGCCAACCTGGGCGAGGTGGCGGAGGCGTTCGCGCGGTGGAAAGAGGTGGGGCAGCGCATTGCCGAGCTGGAGAAGGGCGAGCAGGAAAAACTGCGGCTGGTCGATCTGTGGAGATTTCAGCTCAAGGAGATCGAGGAGGGCAGTCCCATCTCCG
>Ga0302320_10005623_pt1 | contig 28041 bp, 20 predicted proteins | sample Bog_T0_3_FD_202130 | JGI IMG/M metagenome (GOLD analysis project Ga0302320, IMG submission 202130) | Peat permafrost microbial communities from Stordalen Mire near Abisko, Sweden - Bog_T0_3 | ecosystem: Environmental > Terrestrial > Soil > Wetlands > Peat | place: Sweden: Abisko, Stordalen Mire...
GTAAGCAGGTCGAACTCCGAGCGGTAGACCATAGCTTGGTACAGGTTCGACGTTTCGATGGCGAGTTTGGCCAGTCCGGTTCCCAGGGCGAGTGCCGCAGACTCGTCCGGGCTGGGCTTCACGAAGCTCGGAAGAGCGGCGAAGAGTGTGCCCAGGAAAACTCCCGACCGGCCGTGGATCTCCCGCGCGACAACGCGCTGCGAGGTGATGATGGCTGGACGCTGACCAAAGGTCGGGCCATCTTTGATCTCGCACCAGGAGGCAGCGCCACGCAGCTTGAAAGAGACCAGGTCTGTAATTTGTTCAATCACCTCTTTCAGCGGGCGAGAACCATTCAGGTCTTCGAGCACCAGGCTGCGCCGCCGCTCCAGATAAGCTAGAGCCGTGGTCTCGTGGCGTCGTTTCCGTTCCAGGTACCAGTTCCAGGCGCCCACCGCGAACACGGCGACCAGCAGAATTGTCACAAGGATGATGAGATTGCGCACGTTGAGTGGCGTAGGTTTCGCGATTACCTGGATGTCGGAGAACGAGCGAAGCAGGATGTTGAAAGGCGCCTCCTCGTTTAAGGGGTCGACATCGAGCGGCACGCAGATGCCGGTCACCTTGATTCTGGATCCCAAAGGGACCTCGAGCATGGGCGGCGGCGGAACGGGCGGCGGAGGATGGTCGTAGACAGCTGTAAAGTGACGTCCATCGGCGACCAGCACGTATTCGTCCTGCGAAGCTTCTCTCACCTCAGCCACGACATAGCCTTCGATCGATTCCAGATCGAATTGGCGCCCGCCGAGCTTGCTCCTGCCCCAGAAGGCCAGTTGGTGCCAGGTGGCCGGTTGCGGCGGAATTGGTGCCTGCACGTGACTATCCTGAATCTCGGCGTGATTCAGGACCAGGTGGCCGTCATGGGTTTCAGGGAATCCGGTTGCGTCGGCAATGTCCCCCGCTTGCAACGGTTCGCTGGACCGGGTGGATACCCAGAGACTTTTGTCACCGCTCTGGAGGACGACGGCTTCGCCGGGCCTGTACCAGGTGATGGTGCCATGAACCCGCAGCCTGGTGGAGAGATCTTGGACATCGTAGCCAGCGATGATGCCGTCGAGAGGCGTCAGCGGAAGGGACCACGGGCTTTCGCCGGCGCGGTGGAGAACCTTGATATCGGCGAGGCTGGAGACCTTGATCTTGGCTCCGATCTGCTGCATTTTGCCGTCGAAGATTCTTCCCGCGGCGCCCAGGACCTCGACCTCCGCGTCGAGCAGGCTTCTGAGCGCGTTCGTGTCGCTGCTTTCAACCTCCAGATCGATATAGCCGCCCTCGATAAGCAACTGCAGACGGGCTTTCGGCGCAGTCGGGCTGGAAATCAGATCGGCGGCGCGGATGATACCGTGAACGCGTATAAACCTGCAATTGATCTTTGTGCTGACCAGATCCTGGAAGGTGGCCGGAAATGGCTTGGGCAGCGCGCCGTGCCCGAGCAAGGTAACTTTGTTGCTCACCACAAGGGGCAGAAAACTTGGTTGCGTTGTTCCTTCCACCAGGATGCGATCGCCGGGGACCAGCACGGCGTCCTTTGGCGACACCACATAGATGGCCACGTCCCCGTCCTGCACATCGAGGCCATTGAGATTGCGCGCGTAGTAGGTAACGGTGGCTTCAAACGACACCCTGAGATGCTGGCTGGCCTGAGCGTTGGAGAGCGCGGCCACTGCGCGCAGTGTCGTCAATGGGGCAGAATCTGTGGCCCCGGCCGGCAGCGCGCAGACGGGAAGCACGGCGAAGAGGAATATCAGTCTCTTCATGGGCACAACTCAAGTGGGCAGACGCAGGGACATCCGCTTCTATTCGCTTATCGGCAGGCAAGAGCAGAATAATTAACTGGTTGCAATCGAAATAGCCTGCTGTGGCTGTGCGTTGCATCGCAATGGGGAGCCGTCTGCGCCATTCTCCTTCAAGCACAGCTCTCCTGGAGGGCGTGCGAGGTTCAAGATCTCTTGAGAAAACTGAACTTGAGAGGCGAGGCTTCGGGACGCATTTAAGGGAAATATGCTTTACGAGCGATCTTTCTTTACAAGATCGTCTTCGTCCATAGCTTCCCCCTCCCGGTTCCTGCCCAATCGCGTGTACTTGGCCACGTACATCGAGGCGTCGGCCGCGCTCAGCAGGGTTTCTACCGTTTCGGCATCCTCCGGGTAAAGAGCGATGCCCACGCTGGCCGAGCCGTGGATGACGCATTCGTCTTTTACAAAAGGTTCGTGGAAACAGAGTTCCAGCCGCGCTGCGATCTCCTCCACTTCGTCGCGGCTGTGCACGATTGGAACCAGCACCGCGAACTCGTCTCCGCCCAACCGCGCCAGCGTGTCGCCGGGACGCAGTTGCCGCTTCATGCGCTGCGCCACTTCCTGAAGATAAAAATCTCCCACCAGGTGCCCGTGCACATCGTTCACGCGCTTGAACTGATTCAGGTCGATATAGATCAAGCCGAAGACGCCCGCTGATTGCCGTGCGGCCTGAATCATTGCTGCCAGCTTCTTCTCCATGACGAAGCGATTCTGCACGTCGGTCAGCAGATCGAACTCCGAGCGGTACACCAGGTCTGTGTAGATATGCGAAGTTTCGATCGCCAGGGTGGCCAGCGCCGCTGCCAGGGCCAGGGCCTCCTGCTCCGCGGCACAAGGCTTGGTCCGCGAGTCGAAAGCGGCGAACAACGAGCCCAGCGGCGGTCCGGAGCGAGAAGGAATGGGATGTTCCGCAATCCGCAACGAAGCAGCGGTGAGCCGCGATGGCCGGTTGCCCAGCGTGGCGCCTTCGGCAACATGGCACCAGCAGGCGGCCCCATTCAGACGCACTGATACCAGCTCCGTGATCCTCTCCAGAATCCCGGCAAGCGGCCTGGCATGGTTGATGTCCTCCAGAATGCTCGCACGGCGCTGCTCCAGGTACGCCAGTGAAACAATGTTGCGTCGGTTCTTGTACCCAAGGAGCCACCCACGCAGCCCCATCACGAGCACGATTGCAAGCAGAAGACCGATAATCAACCTCAGATGGCGCAAATTCAGCCATGGCGGCTGGGCGATGATCTGGATGTCGTCAAGGCCACGCATCAGGATAGTGAAGGGCACCTCGCCATTGAATGGATTGGCATCGGTGAGCATGCAGATGCCGGTGACACGGACGCGCGCGCCCGGAGCAATCCCCCGCATCGGGGCCAGCGGGGTCAGTTGCAACCTTAAAGGATGGCGAATGATGGCGGAAAACAGGTGGCCGTCGGAATCGAGAACATACTCATCCTGCGTGGCCTGCCGGACCTCGGTCACGACCAGGCCCTCAACGGAAACCAGGTCGAAGGCGTGGCTGTGGCCCTCGTTCCCGCCCAGGGCCAGTTCGCGCCATGTGAACAACGAAGGCACGACCGGTGCCTGGATAGAGCTATCCTGAGCCTCGCTGCGAGTCAAAGTCAGGAACCCATTTTGCACGTCCGGGAACCCGGTCGCGCTCGCCCGATCGCCAATCTTCAGCGGGCTGTACGATTCGGTCGCAATCCATAGGCTCTTTGCGCCATCCTGGAGCACCAGCGCCGTACCGGGCTCATAGTAAGTAATCGTTCCCTGGACGCGCATCCTTTCTGAGTTATTGGCTGTCTGGTAGCCGGTGATGATGCGATCCATCGGCGTAACCGGCAGCGACCAGGGATCGGAGCTGGCATGTTTCAGAATCTTCACGCCATCCAGCGACTGAATATGAAACAGGATCCCCGTCTGCTGCATCTTGTTGTCGAATTCGCCGGAAACTGTACCCGTGATCTGAACTTCGGAGTCGAGCAGGCCTTTAAGGGCGTTTTCATCGTCGCTGTCAACGTTCGCGTCTGCTGGCGCTCCGTCGACGCTCAAGCGCAGGAAAGTCGCCCGCGTAGAGGAGCGGCGGTCGGGTATGAGATCGGCAGACAGAACAAAGGCGTGAATCGTGACGAACTTGCAGTCGGTCTCGCCTCGGATCATCTCTGCGAAGCTGGGATGCGCGGGTTCCGGCAATGCGACCTGGCCTAAGCGCACGATGTCGCTGCTTTCCACATAAGGCCGCAAGCTATCGCGCATCGTTCCCGTTACCCGGATGCGATCGCCGGGAATCAGCTTGAGGCTCGTCTTGGCGTGGACATAAATCGCGTCGCCGCCATCTTGCACAAAGGTGTCCCCGTTGTACTCGCGGGAATAGGTGACGGTCGCCTCGAAGCTCACCGGCAAGTGCTTGCTCGCTTCAGCGTTGCTGAGCGTGGCCGCGGCATGAAGAGTGGTTAATGGCGCAGTCTGAGCTACCCCCGCAGCCGCAACGCATGCGAAGGCCATAGCTACCGCGGCAACAAACAGTTTCTTCAATTCGAACGCGCGCCCCTTACTGTGATTTCGCCGCTCCTGCGATGTAAACTCACCGTTCTCCGCCGCCCCCACAATCTTTAGTGCCTGGTAGCGCGGTGGTGGGATGCGACGGGGAACAACGCGGGGGTATTGCCTTGGAATCATGTTAATCGTGCCCAAGACTTTGGAAATAGCACTTTTGGTACCTTGACTTGTGGTCGTTTGGGGTGATGCCATTCCCCGTTATCGCCTTTGATCGCAATAATTTCCGGGACAAAAATGGCGCCTCGCCCAACTCCGCCGGAAGCGCCCCGAAGAACCCCCGGAATTATCCCCTTTAGACCCATGGAAAAGCGCGTCCGCCGGTGGCTCTACACTAACAATAGGCCGCGTTGAGTGCGCGCGCGGCGATCGAACAGGAAAATGGCAAAAAAACTTCGCGTGGGCATTCTTTTTGGCGGGCGCAGCGGCGAGCATGAGGTCTCTCTGCTCTCTGCCGCATCGGTTCTCGGGGCCATCGATCGCAACAAGTTCGACGTAACCCCCATCGGCATCACCAGGGAGGGCCGCTGGCTGGCCGCGGCAGATGCCAATCATCTGCTCCAGGGCGACATCGGCGCGGTTGCGCGGCGGCTGCGCGCCGGCGACCCCGAAGCCACGCCGAGTGCGAAGCTCCTCCATGAAGGCATTCCCACCCTGCTGGCGCCCGAACCCCGTTCCACGAATCTCGGCCAAAACCAGGGAAAACCCCTTGATGTCGTCTTTCCCGTTCTGCACGGCACCTTCGGCGAGGACGGCACCATCCAGGGACTTTTCGAGCTCGCCGGTATCGCCTACGTAGGTGCCGGTGTGCTGGGCTCGGCCGCGGGCATGGACAAGGACGTGATGAAGCGTCTATTCGTCGAAGCCGGCCTGCCCATCGTCAAGCATGTCACGCTGCTCCGCGCCGATTGGGAGAAGAATCCGCGCAAGGCCATTGCTTCCGTCGAGCGCGCGCTTCGCTATCCGGTCTTTGTGAAGCCGGCGAACCTTGGCTCCTCGGTGGGAATCTCCAAGGCGCACGACCGCAAAGAGCTCGGTCCCGCGCTGGCCGTGGCCGCCAAATACGACCGCAAGCTTGTCGTGGAGCAGGGCGTGGGTGGCAAAAAGGCGCGCGCGCGCGAGTTCGAAGTCGCGGTGCTCGGCAACGACGACCCGAGGGCCAGCGTGGTGGGCGAGATCGTTCCCGGCAAGGAGTTCTACGACTACGAAGCTAAGTATCTTTCCGAAGGCTCCGTGCCCGTCATCCCCGCCAAATTGAGTCGGCCCGATACCAGGAAAATACGCGAAATGGCCGTCGCCGCCTTCCGCGCCTGCGATCTTGCAGGCCTGGCGCGCGTGGATTTTCTGATGGAGCCCGACGGTAAGCAGCGCATCTTTGTGAACGAAGTCAACACCATGCCCGGCTTCACGCAGATCAGCATGTACCCCAAGCTCTGGGTAGCCTCGGGCCTAGGCTACACAGACCTCATCACGCGCCTCATCGAACTCGCCCTCGAGCGCCACGCAGAAAAAAACAAGACCGTTTACAGCAGGGAGTAAGGACTGAGGGACTAAGGGAACAAGACCACCCGCGCCGGTGTCTAAGGAGAAAGGCCGTGGAGCCCGCCGTCTTTTTCAATGAATTCGCCGCACAGCGCACACGTCACACCCACACTTCACACTTCACACTAACCACTAACCACTAACCACTGTATTCTTGATACCGAGGAACCATTGCCATGACTCTGCTCGACGCTCCCCAGTACGACCCCACGCGCGCGCGGCGCAATCTGCTGATCGCGCAGTGCAGCGTGGGCGCTATCCTGCTGCTGTTTATTAGCTGGTGGCTGGTAGCCGGTCGCCCGGTGGACTGGCCCTGGAACTGGAACCGCTATCTCTTAGGCCGTCATGCGGTAAACAAATTCCTCACCGCGGTCGAAGCGGACGACCTGACCAAAGCCTACGGCGTCTGGATCAACGACAAGGACTGGCAACAGCATCCGGCGCAGCACAGCGTCTATCCCTACGCGCGCTTCCAGGGCGATTGGAGCCCCACCAGCCCCGACAACGAGTACGGCCCCATCAAGAACCACAAGATTGCGGAGGCCGCGCACTACGGCAACGGCGTGCTGATAGCGGTGCTCATCAACGGCCGCAAGACCGATGCGCTGAATCTCGCCTACGACCCCAAATCCGGCTCGCTCAGCTTCGCGCCGCCCGGCGTCACCCTCTACCTAGGACCGTAAAAGAAAACTAGAGCGTCTTTCATAAATCCGCTTTGTATCAGGGCACGACTTCAGTCGCGCCGAAAAAACCCAAAGCAGACAACGGGTTTTAACCCTTGAGCGACGACAGCCCCAATACGGCCGTCACCGATAAAACCCGCTCCGCGAACAACGCGTTTCTCTATTGTGAAAGCCGGCCGGAAAGAAAGACGTCAATCGCCACGTCGTTGTCCGCCTTCCAAATCATGAAACTCGGATTCTTCAATCCCCATTGCACGTACGGGACGGCAAAATGAGCCTTGGCCGTTGCCGCCGTGCCTTCAAGATGGACAAGCATGGGGATGGTGATCTCGTGAGGCGTGCCGAGCAGCGTGAAGATACCGGTCACCTGGATGGTCGATTCGCCTGATGGTGCGATGGCGCCGCTATAGGTCTTCGGCTCAAAAGAAACCGTTGCGTACTGTTCGACCCTGAGGATGTCCTTGTTCATTTTTTTGTCGCGGCTGTCATTGCCTGTCTTGCCGCTGCCGGCGACGACCACTACCGACCCCGAAATCTTAGCGGCGCTCCGGTCAAACTCAATCCATCCCGATTGAATGTGAAACGTGCCGCTGACCACCTCGTGCGTGGTGTTGAGCGTCATCTTGATCTGGCTGGCATCGGGGTTGACAGCGAAAGTCTGATGCTGGGCGAGCGCGATTGGAGCGAGCACGGCAGCGAGCGCGAAGACCGCGAAAGATCTCATTGCATCTCTCCTGGAACTGGTTGCATAAATCCGGTCTTGAAAGGGCACGGCTTTAGCCGTGCCAGGAAGGGCGCATAAACAGCGGGGCTTTAGCCCCTGATGGACGTTTTCCAATCGGTCCCGAATACTCATGCGATTTGTTTTTGCTTAACTTGCGAACTTGATCCCCTCTGTCACGATGAGGGTGCCCCCGGTCCCGCGCTCTTGGGGACCGGGGAAAGCACGAACTCCAATCTCAGCCTGCTTAACCTCTGACGGAAAATTTCATCACCACCCCAAGGCCATCAATGCAACAAGTCCTGGGACATTTCAACAACTGAGAGTTGTTTCTCGCGCGACTGGATTTCAGCCCGCCACCGCCTGCGGGGCAACCGTGCCTTGCTGCGCCACGCGGGTCAGCTTCGCCGTCACCCGCATCACGCCAGGCCAGACCCTGAGGCAGAACGGCAATACAGCGCGCGCGAGGGAGTTGTTCAAGCCATCCGCGGCGAACTCGGCAAGGCGCACCTGGCGGAGCAACGCGGACCGCAGTCTAGCCTGGAACAACGGCGCCGGCTCTGCCGCAAGACTGGCCGCAACCGCACAGCGCGCCGTATGCAGCGCGATCGATATGCCATCGCCCGTGAACGAGGGGATGACGGCTGCCTGATCGCCGATGCAATAGAGCCCCTCCTCCGTGGTGCGGCGGATGTAGCCATACGGAATATGAGTGATGGCGATCGGCTTGTCGAGCAACGGCTCCGCACCGGCAAGCCTCATCGCCAGGTGGGGACAATCCTGCTGCATCTTCTCGAGGAACTTATCCCACCGATAACCAAAAGGTGCCAGATACCGTTGCTGCACCACCCAGCACAGGTTCGCAATGCCGCCCTCAACCGGCTGGATTCCACCATAGCCTCCCGGATAAAGCATCAGCTCAGAGGCGCGCGCCAGCTCCGCGGCCTGCCCCGGAGCCAGGCGAAAATACATTTTGAAGGCTACCCATCGCTGCGGGTCCTTCGGACGCGCATAACCGCGCAGATCCTGCTTTCCTGTGGCGAGAAATGCCGTTGCAGCTTCAAATGTGGCGCTGTCATTGAGCGTAGCCTGCCACATGCCGCTTGCGGTACGACGCAGCGTCTGCACACTGCGACCTTGCTCTACGCGGACTCCCGCGGCCACAGCTTCAGCGATGAGCGCCGTATCAAGCGCCTTCCGCGTCAGCGAGGCTGCGGGAAAAGGCAGCGGAGCCTCCGCAGCGCGCCTCGCAGCGGCCAGCCGAACGTAGTCGATAGGCACGGCGCCAAGCGAAGCCACGTCGATGCCCAGCGCATGCAGGTCCTCAAGCGCTTCACCGCTCAGGAACTCTCCGCACACCTTATGACGAGGTGTGGGCTCGCGTTCAATCAGCGTGACGCTTCGTCCCTTTCTGGCCAGCGCGATAGAAGCCGCACAGCCCGCCACTCCACCACCAAGAACGAGAACTTTGTCTTCGAAAGGAAGCTGATTCAGATTGGATGATGTAACAGGAATCTCCTTGTTCGGATCCGATACTTAAAATTGTACAGCTCCTGCTGGGTACTGCATGACCCATGCTGCATTTGGCTAGTGGTGCAGTTTGCGCCCCACACGACCCGCGCAAGGGTTTGACGGGGCGTAGGTGAAGATGGTGAGCCTCAGCCTGCTGTGGCCGCACGTTCGCACCGGCAAGATCGCGAACGGAGCACTAATAACCCCGCCAAACCGGCCAATCATTGACTGGCCTGTAACATCGCCCCTTCCCGGCCCCGCTACCGCCGGACACCCACGCAGAGTCTATCCCTATAATTTGAACTGAGGACCTGCCCCGCGTGACCACAACTTCCCCGAACCGCATCGCACAGACAATTCGCTTCCATGGAATCTAGCGCGGAGATCCAATTCAAGCACCGGGTTTCTCCGCGCCATCTGCCCGAGCTGATGGATGGGGCCTGTAGCTACGAAGATTTCCGTGCCTGCCTGCGCAGCCTGGAGCAAATCAACCGCTGGCTGCTGGGTTATCGGCCGACCCTGGATTGGCTCAAGCGCCTGCCGCCTCAATTGCACGAACCGCTGCACATCGTCGACGTCGGCAGTGGCGGCGGCGATCTGCTGCGGCGCATCGCACGCTGGGCGCGCAAGCGCGGCATCGCCGTCGAGTTAACGGGCATCGACCTGAATCCGTATGCAGCGCGTGCCGCAGCGGAGTCCACGCCGAACGAGTTCAAAATCACATGGGTAACCGGCGATGCTCTGCGCTATCGCCCGCAGAAGCCAGTCGACATCGTCGTGAGTTCGCTCATGGCACATCATCTGGAGGATGAAGAAATCGTCTCCCTGCTGCGCTGGATGGAAACCACCGCGCACGCAGGTTGGTTCATCAACGATCTCGAGCGCTCCGAGCCCACTTGCCGGATGTTCAATTGGTTAGACAGGATCATGCCATGGCACCGTTTCGTACGGCATGATGGACCGGTATCTTTCCGCCGCGCCTTCCGCAAAGACGACTGGGCGCGCCTGCTCGCGGCCGCCGACGTTCCGCAGCAGGCAGCAACGGTGCAGCATTGGCGCCCCGGGCGTCTGTGCGTGGGCCGCTGGAAATGAAGCACGGATCGCAGCCCGCACCATTCGCATCTCATAAACCCGATCGTTAAAACGAGGTATTGGATGGAGCGTAGCAAACTCCTTGTCGCCGCTTTCCTGGCAATCGCGCTGGCCGCCGCAGCGCCGGCAGAAAAAATTCCAGTGAAGCATATCCAGCTCCCGCGGCACGAGTTTATGTTGGCCCGCTCCGACACTGGACAGATCATCGCCCGCGCAGAGTTTACCGAGACCGTCGAGCGCGATGAAGTAACCATGCGCCTCACCTATCGCTTCGCAGATGGTTCCATCGACGATGAGACCACGACCTACAGGCAGCACGGCGCCTTCCAGCTAATACGCAACCACCACATCCAGCAGGGGCCGTTTTTTTTGAAGCCCGTCGACTTCGCGGTCGAAGCCGCAACCGGCACCGCCACCACCCGCACCGCCGACAAGAGTGGCACGATCCACGTCGCGACCGAGCACATCGACCTGCCGGACGACCTGGCGAACGGATTCGTCGGCACAGTACTGCTAAACGTGCCGCCCAACGCTGCGCCGTTTCGCGTCGGAATTCTCGCGCCAGTTTTCGGCGGCCGTTTGATTCGCATCCTCATCTCGCGCGAGGGCGAGCAGCCCTTTCAAAAAGCCGGCCAGCCCCTCAAGGCCACGGTGTTCCGCATCCATCCCGAGTTGGGTGGCATCCTCGGCTGGATCGCACAGCTGCTCAACATGCAGCCAAAAGATGTCATGGTGTGGATACTCGAAGGCGAGCAGCCCGCAGTGGTCAGGGTCGTCGGACAGCTAAGTGGTTTCGGCCCCGTGGTCAGCTCGGAGCTCGAAGGCACCAGCTTCGGCAAATAGAACCATCACTCACGCCGCGTCGTAAGCTCGCGCCAATTCAATCCCAGCTCCACAATCAGCAGCGAAGCCAGCGTAAACGCAATCACGCCAACGGCAGAAAGGCTATCGCCCAGGTGGCTCCAGTACCGCGGCGACAAGTTCAGCACGCGGCTGGAGACGAAGGTAAACGTCACAGCGTAAGACCGCGCCATCCACTGCCAGTGCGTGACGATCTGCCGGTTGCGCGCGGTGATGAAAGCCGCGGTGGTGCAAACGATCCACGCGGCGGCCTGCATCGACGTTCCCGGCAAACCGGGCCGTCCGCTGGCCAGAGCGATCCCCGTAAAAGCGCCCACAAACACCGCGATCACGTAGGCGCGTCCCAGCACGCGATGCAACTTCCGGTGCCGTTCGCGGATCCGCGACGAGAAATTGATGGGCCCGATCGCGAGAGCCAAGATTCCCGCCAGCGTATGCGGGATGAGCAGATGCCGGTCGCCGATCACCTGCAAGCGATAGGCGTGGTACATCGGGTAATCGGTCACCAGAAGAACTTCTGAAGTGATGAAAACAAAGAGGGTTGTGAGCCCAAGAAAAATCCAGAGCGCGGCTTTCAATCTGGACTGCCTCGAACTGGGAGCGAGCACCGCGGTAGTTACCATCAATCGCCTCTCAGTTGGTTAGACAGGCCGAGCGGCCGTGCGAGAGCGGTGGCTGCGAGAAGCTTCATCACTCTTAGTCTAACGAAGCTCGCTCGGGAGCGCGGAGAAGCGGAAGACGAGGCGAAGAAGTTGCATTTTTTGCGCGCGGGGTTGGGTGCGCCGTTAAGTGCCGCAGAATCAGGCGTAATGTTCGTTTTTCTGCTGCCAAAGAGGGGTCGAACGTTCGCTGGGGAGCTGCCAAATACCCCCGGAATGTTCGCCTGGGGCTTCGCGATTTTTTGAGACAAGTTGATCAGAATTGCGCGTATCAAGGGTGCGCGTGAAACGAGAATTTCGCGAATCAGCGCGCGCGTGAATAGAGAATTTCGCATCAACACGTCAAAACGGGGTTTAGAGCGTGTTTTCGCACGTGTTTTGGCATGTTTTGCATGCCAGTAAACGCTTTCCGGCGTCAATTTTCGGCCCGCGTAGCGGGCTTGCGGAGGCGCGAGGGTAGCGCCTTCCCGGATCTCAAAATCGGGACCGCAGGGCACGCCATTTCGGGGCGAACTTGCTTCCCGAAGAACCGGGCCGAGCGCCATTATTGAGGTCGCAGGGAGACGCTATCACGCGATTCCGCCCTTGCCATGTGCACCACTATGATGTAATGTGGTGCACATGGCGGAAGATTCCAATTTGACCGGTTTGCCCAAAAGCGAACGGTCCCCGCGGCTGTCTGTGACTATTCCCGTCGAGACCTACGACTCCCTTGAAAGAATTGCAAGGAAGAAGAAGGTGTCCCTTGCGTGGGTCGTGCGCGATGCAACCGAGAGGTATGTTTCAGACGAGCTTCCCTTATTCCGGGAGGCTCACAATGTTTAAGTCCAGCGCCGCCCGTCTCAGCTTCTACGAATTCTTCGCGGGCAGCGGTATGGTCCGTGCCGGATTAGGGGATTCTTGGACCTGCCTCTTCGCCAACGACTTCGACGGTAAGAAGGCAGCTGCATATCAGGAGAATTGGGGTGGCGCAGAGCTTCTGGTAGGAGATGTCGGGATGCTAAGGTCCCGCGATCTTCCAGGACGAGCCGACCTGGCGTGGGCATCTTTTCCGTGCCAAGACCTCTCGCTAGCTGGAATGGGTGCGGGCCTGAAGGGCAAGCGGTCCGGAACCTTCTGGCCGTTCTGGAATCTTATTGGCGACCTACACAAGGAGGGGCGGCGACCAGATGTTGTGGTCCTGGAGAACGTTTGCGGCGCACTGACCTCACACGAGGGAGCGGACTTCCGATCCCTGATCAACGCCCTAGGCGCGGAAGGTTATCGTTCTGGGGCATTAGTGATTGACGCGGCGCTCTTTGTTCCCCAGTCCCGCCCGCGACTTTTCATCGTAGGTATAAGGGATGACATCGAGATCGACCCCAGTCTTTTTTCGGAGAGACCCCAGACTCCGTTCCACACGAGCCGAATCACCGCTGCCTATAACGGGTTGTCGAAACCAACTAGGGCCAAATGGGTCTGGTGGAATCTACCCGCTCCACCCCCTAGACTATCTGCTTTTTCGAGCGTAATTGAGAGCGACATTCCGTGGCATTCGATCCGGCAAACGGAGGCGCTGTTAGCCCTGATGCTTCCCCTCCATCGTGCAAAGGTTGCAGCAGCCAAGAAAACGGGTAAAAGGATGGTGGGGACGATATATAAGCGAACTCGTCCGGACGAGAGCGGAAAGAGGGCCCAGCGCGCCGAGGTAAGGTTCGACGAAATAGCAGGGTGCCTTAGAACCCCCGGCGGAGGTTCTAGTCGGCAGACGATCATTGTCGTGCATGGTAACAAAGTTCGGTCGCGGCTACTTTCCCCGCGTGAAGCGGCACGGCTCATGGGCCTGCCTGAGGAATACGTCCTTCCAAAGAACTATAACGACGCCTATCGGCTGATGGGTGATGGCGTGGCGGTTCCCGTCGTGAGCCATCTATCTCGTTATCTTCTTGAGCCATTGGTTCAGTTCACCAAATCAAGAATTGAGCACGCGGCGTAGACTCCTCTCAGAGAAGAAGCAGGACTGGGAGGCCATCTGGCTACGGATTTCAAGTTTCGGCAGAATGCCGTCAGATCGCTCACAAATGCGATTGGAGTCTATGCGCTCTGCGACCTGGATGGAGTCCCTATATATGTCGGGCAGTCGAAAGACGGAATTCGCAACCGGGTATATCGCCACCTAACCTCGGCTCGCTCAGACATAATTGCAAACCGTCAGATCGATGTTTGGGAGATTGCATGGGTCTGGGCGTACCCCGTAAACACGAAGGAGGAGCTCGATCCGCTGGAGGCGCTCCTCTACCACACATTCAATCCACGGTCGCAGCTCATAAACGGCACGGTGCCTCCTATTCCGGACTCCCTTGAGAATGTACCTGAGCCTTTCCAGAGAATCCAAGTCATGCCCGATGCCGAGATCCTCGCCAAGCGCGACCCCGTGCAGCGCCTGCCGCGGCAGGCTGCTCACTATGCGCAGATAGTGGGCCATTTTCTCGAGGTGAAGGATTCAAAAGAAATCGCGAGAGCAATTGCTGCTCATTTCCAACGCCTCGCTAAATATCATCAGATGCTTCTTGGAATTGCCGACGCAGCTGCACCAGATGATGACCAAGAAGACTGACGCTGTCCGAAGCGCAATTATGCGCTCGGTGAAATCAACCAACACGCAGCCCGAAATGGTTGTACGCCGCATGGCGCATCGTCTGGGATATCGCTTTCGTCTTCATCGCAAATCATTGCCAGGAACTCCTGATCTCGTCTTCCCGCGGCTGCAGAAGGTTGTATTTGTAAACGGGTGTTTTTGGCATGGGCACGGCTGCTCAAGAGGAAATCGGACGCCCAAGAACAATCGAGACTATTGGGTTGCGAAGATTGCCCGGAATCGAGAGCGCGACAAAATTAACCGCGCTCTGCTTCGTGGCCAAGGCTGGGGAGTCTACGTTGTCTGGGAGTGCCGGATAAGGGACATTGATCTGCAAGACAGGCTGAACTCGTTCTTGGCATCAATTGGTGATGCCGGTAAGTAGTCCAGCGGGCGCTCAGATCGCGATTTTGGGGCCTGGGCCTCAACGACTCAGCGAGCCAGCGCCTCCACCACCGCCTCCGGATGTCGCGCAATCACCGTCAGACAAGCTCGCGCCGCGCGATCCGGACGCCGCCGTCCCTGCTCCCAATCCTGCAAGGCGCGCGGGTCGAGTGCGAAGCAGCGCGCAAACTCCGCGCGACTGAGGCCGGTGGCCGCCCGCACTGCGCGCACATCCACTTCCAGCGGCAGCGAAACCCGGCATAGAAACCTTGAGCGCAACTTTGGTCTGGATGCGGGGTCTAAGTCGAGTAATCCGATTTGGGCGTTGGAAAGCGATGCCAATTCCCCTTTGGCCGTTTTCTTGCGATCTGGCGGTAGGCTGCGGCAGGGCATAGCCGTGAATACTCTTTGCAGCTCGCTCGCGAAGGCTGTTCGGCCATCGTGATCAGTGGGTCTGTCGTCTATCGGTTGCGATTGGATCCCTGGGTCACGCAAGCTGCATCCTGTGTCACGGGGGGATTTGTGCTTCTGAACAAGCTTGAATCTGGCTTCCTGCTGTTCCAAACGCAGCAAGGATTAGTTGCCGTGGAACCCTCCTTTTGGCAGCGCGTTTATCTGCTCTGGACCTTCCGCAACTTTCGACAGCTCTCGCTTCCCCTGTTGAACCCGCGCCAGACTGCGCTGATCAACAGTCTTTTTCGCGAGAACGCGACGGTGGTTTCGGATGAATACGAGCCATCGCTGGAGATCGGCGTAGTTGAGAACTTTGTGTCTCCGGCGATCGAGATCGGCGCTTCGCTGGCCGCGGAAACTGACGTTTCGCCGGCAGTGAAAGAGGAGCTGCTTGAGCAAACGGCCGAACCGTATGTCGCGCCTGCGGCAATTCCGATCGCAGCTGCGCCTGCCATGGAGGCCGATGTGCCGCCGACCGTGAAATGGGAAGAAGCAGAAGAGGAAGGCACTCGAATCGATGGTGCGGAAATTGCGCCCAATGATGATCTGGACCGTTCTTTTGCGCCGACAAGCTCTTGGTGGAGACTTGCCTCGTCGAATCTTGCAGAGTCCGAGCCGGCAGCGTCTCGATTTCAAGTGTCGAAAATTGGAATCTCCATGTTTGCAGTCGCGATCGGGGCGTTGTCGCTGTCCGTGTGTTTCATCGTTGCATTTCATCGAATCGGGGCCGTACCTGACCCGCAGGCGCACAGTTCGCCCCCGCAGCCCACCTCGCCAGACTCTCCTTCTGTGTCCGGACCAACTTCCATCGCCGAGAATCCCGCCACCGTGCCTGATGGGCCTCCTCAAGCTGGCGATGCCCCGGACCCTGCGGTCAAGCCGCCATCGGCGAAGGAAGCATCGTCGATCCCTGCGACGCACCGGATGATGACACCGGAACATGCATCTCGCAGAACGACTGCGCGTGTCGCGTCGAGGTCAAGCGGAGGCTCGCATGCTGCGGCGTCATCGCGGGTTCCGACGTCGAAATCGACTCGCCGAATGACCTTGGTGCCTGCGTCCCGTGGAGCTATGCCAGGTTCCGCGCAGAGTTATTTCGATTTGGCCAACCAACAGATGCACAAGGGCAATTACGCGGCAGCAGCAGCTAACTATAGACGGGCCTGGCGAATCCAGCAGAATAGCGCTGCCGCCAAGAGCCGCCTGGTGCGCGCTCGGCGGGTGTCCGCGGTCTCGACGTCCCAAAAACCACACTGAGGGTGCTCCCGGTCCCTTGCTCTCGGGGACCGGGGGAGACTCCGGACCTCAACGGGCAGGAAGGTGGCCGACCTCTGATCCCTGATCTTCGGTCTCTGATCTCCGCATTTGTACCGAATGCGTCTTATTCTGCCTGCAAAACAGCCCAAGTGGCCCTGAAACACGCTCCGGAGCCTGTTTTGCGTTCTGATGGGAAATTTTGTGGTTTTTGCTTTTCTTATTTGGTCAATTTCACGGTTTTACTCACCAATTAAATGGCCAATTTCAAGGTATTCCCCTCCGAAAATCGCAACCTACCGAGCGAACATTTGCGGGGGTGAGTGACACCGCTCAAGCGAACATTTGGCCGGGTCAACGCACCAAATAGACCATCATTTGCGTTGATTCCAGGTAACTTCCATGATTTCAGCAGCGAGAAGAGAAAAATACGCGCAAATCGACCGCCCGCCGCACACTCCACACTCACACTCACACGTCGCACGGACCACCGATCTCTGATCTCTGTTCTCTGATCTCTGAGAGCTACGGCGCCGCTTCGGTCAGCGCCTCGGTGTGCTTGCTCATCTTAGCGGTGCGGGCTATCTTGTCCCAATTGAAGGGCTTGCCGTCGATGGCGCGCTTGAGGGTCTTGAAGAGTACGACGGAAAAGACCTGCCTATAGGCGAAGCGCTGCAGCCAGATGTGGAAGAGCAGCCAGCCGTCTCCCTTGTTGGCGGGATGGCGGCGCTCCAGGCTGAAGGCCAGCGACGAGGTGATGAAGTCGATGAGCAGGAAGGCCCCGAAGTAGGCCAGCAGCTTCTCAAAGCTCGCCGCCGAGGCCGCCTCAGGGTGGTAGTGGCGATCGACAAAGTAGTTGACGATGCCGGCCGCGAACATGATGTCGATGAACGGCGAAACCAGCGGCAGCAACATCTGGAAAATGAGGATGTTAGGCAGTGCGAAGAGGCCCATGGCCTTGTTGCGCACAAAGGCGGCGCGATGTTTCCAGACCGCCTGCAAGGTGCCGAAGGACCAGCGGAAGCGCTGGCGCATGAGGCCGCTGGCGTTGATGGGCGCCTCAGTATAAGCCAGGGCGCGGTCTTCGTAGTCGACTTTCCAGCCCGATTCGAGCAGGCTCATGGTGAGGTCGGCGTCTTCAGCCACGGTGTTGAGCGGGTATCCGCCGGCTGCTTTTACGGGCGCGGTGCGCCATGCGCCGATGGCGCCGGGAACCACGGTGATGACATGAAAGAGGTTAAGGGCGCGGCGCTCGAAGTTCTGGCTGGTGATGTATTCCAGAGCCTGCCAGCGGGTCCAGAGGTTGACGCGGTTGCCCACCTTGGCGTTGCCGGCGATGGCGCCGATGCCGGGATCTTCAAAGTGGGGAACGAGCTTGGAGATGGCGTCGGGAGCGATGACGGTATCGGCATCGATGCCGATGTAGACCTCCTCGGAGATGCGCTCGAGGGCGTAGTTGAGGGCTGCGGCCTTGCCTTCATTGGGTTTAGTGAGCACCTGGAGACGGCCCGCGGAGATTTCCTGGGCGTAGGCGCCGGCGGCCACTTCAGCGGTGCGGTCGCGGGAGCCGTCGTCGATCACAATGACGCGCAGGTTTTTGTAGTCGGAGTTGAGCACCGAGCGAATGGTGCGAACGATAACGGATTCTTCGTTATACGCGGGAATGAGAACGGCAACGCGAGGGCAAAAGCCGGGCGAAGCCTTGCTGTGAGGCCGCCGCAAGCGGTCGATGATGGCAAAGATGCCGACAATAATAAGCCGCGCGCTCATGAGCACATCGCCAACAAAGAAAACCATAAAAATAAAATTGCTAATAATATCCACCGCCGAAAAAGCGATGGAGTCAGGAAGGGTGCGTAGGTGCTGCCAGAAGGTGAGCGGGGGCATGACCTGGGCGGAGGTTTTGCCCATGAGCGCAGAGACGGGAACGATGGTGTAGCCGTGGGCGCGTAGGGCATCAATGAGCGGACCGAGCGCAGCCACAGTGGCGGAGCGGTCGCCGCCACCGTCGTGCATCAGGATGATGGAGCCCTGGAACTGCGGCTTGGTTTGCATGTTCTGCAACTGTGTGAGGACCGAGTCGATGATCTCCTGGGGCTTTTTTCTAGGATTCTCGTTCCAGTCGTCGGTGTCGATTTTGCTGCCGATGATGGTGAGGCCTTCCTGCTGGATGCGCCAGGCGGGCTCGGCCTCGAGGTCGGTGTCGGGCTCTTCGTCGATGTCGTAGGGCGGGCGGAAGTAGAGCGGCTGGATGCCCAACTTGCTCTCAAAGAGGCGCTCGGTGAGTTTCACCTCAAGGTCGAGCTGGCGCGCGGATATCTCGCTGATGTCGGGATGCGTCCAAGTGTGATTGCCGATTTCGTTGCCTTCGCGGATGATGCGCCGCATGACGCCGATGTTGTCGGCAGCTTCGGAACCGATGAGCATAAAGGTGCCGGTGGCGTGATGCTGCTTGAGGACGTCGAGAATTCTGGGCGTCCACTTGGGATCGGGACCGTCGTCGAAAGAGAGCGCAAGCTCATGGGGATGATAGCCGTACTGCTGGTCGACCCAGGGGTGCGGATACACGTCCATATGCTCGTCGACAATGAGCTTTTTGCGCGGGTCGGGCTCGTCGGTATCCACTTCCAGGGTGCGCTTGCCGGGCTGGGGCTGGCCTGTGATGCGCAGAATGTCGCCCACACCCTGGGTGTCCACGTCATGGCCGGGCTCGACCGGCGAATTTCCCAGCGCTTCGAGCGAAGATGAATCCGTCGGCCGGTCCCAGATATTCCAGAGTGAACTGTCTTCTTCGCCTAGGCGCCAGAGGGCAAAGGTCTGCAGGCCGAGTTGACGCGCGGCACGCATTTCGTCGAGAAGCGAAACGGCATCGAGGAACCAGACCACGTGACGCTGGCTGGCGTCCTCGTCTATGTACTCGAAATGCGGATTGAGGGCGTCGTAGTCGAGATCGAGATCGGCGTCGGCGTCGGAGGCGCGCTCCCAGGCGTCGGAGACGGAGAGATTGTCGGTATTGAGTACCTTGGGCTTGGGATGATGGGAGTCCTTGGGGTCGGGAATGGAGAGCGCCCAATCGTAGCCGTAGTTACCCACACCGCAGATGAGCTTGTCCTTGGGTACCACCTTGAGCACGCGGACCAGATTGGCGATGAACCAGGTCTGGCTGGCGATGGGGCCGGGATCGCTGGTGGTCTGATGCTCGTCGTAGTTCATGAGAATGATGCCGTCGGAATTGGCGGCGATGGTCTTGAGGTCGCTGTCGCTGGTGGCCACGGCGGCGTTGACATAGAGACGCAGATTGCGGGCGCGCATGTCCTGATAGAGCGCCTGGATGAAGCTGAGGTAGGCGGGCGTCTGATCGTCGGAGATGCTTTCAATATCGAGCGAGAGGCCGCGATACACGGGATACATGGCGAGAAAGCGCATGATTTGCTGGCGGAATGCGGCGCTCTTCTGCGGGTCCTGAAGCACATCGCCGACGCCTGTATCCCACTCCTGAGTGTGGGGATTGAAATTGTTGAGGGCAGGGAAGATTTCGGTGTCGGTGTGAGCCTTCTGAATGACCTGCTTTACTTTGTTCAGGTCATCGGGATCGTGTACGGTGGCGCCCTGGATGACGGGATACTCGCGCAGGTTGTCGCCGCTCATCATCATGAGGGCGCCCTGCGGGGAGTCTACGTGCAGCCACTGCGGAAACAGCATGTCGATCTGGTGCACATGTTCAATGAGCGAGGAGTAGCTGGCCGCGTCGTCCTGCACGTAATAGGCGGCGCGCAAACCTTCACCGGTATTCAAGGGAATTTCAGAAGGCTTGCGCTTGGTTTTGCGGCGCGCGGGGCGCTGGTTTTTGGCGTTGCGGAGAGCAGAGGTGTCGGGGAGTGCCTTGTAATTGTGGCGGGGAAGGGGCAGCAGCAACTCCGGGAGATGCTGGCCGCGCAGCACATTGAAGATAAAGCCGGCGACCACCAGGGTGGACAACACGGCTGTTATATCCAGAATGCGGCGCAGACGCTTCCAGCGCTTGCGTTGCGGGTCGTAGAAAATTTGCCGATCGGGCATGAGAAGTTTAGATGACTCCGGCGCGAAAAATCGCGCAAAAAAGGCCACAGCACCCACCAGCTGACCGCCCCGGCGCAACATCTGCGAGGCGCGCAATCCCCGGAATGCCGTACGCTGCTATACAGTACGAATCGTATGGAAGCTGCCCGAGAGAGTCAATTGACAGCCCGGTTGCGAGCCCGCTTGCAAGGCTCGCTGCGCATGTCGGCGCGCAGGGTGGCCGGGTACCTGCGACCGGCCCTGCCTGTGGCGCTTGCCCTTTGCGCGGGCCTGGCGTTGCGCCTGTGGATGCTGGGGAAACTATTCGACATTGACGGCGACATGCTGATTTACGGGGACCTGGCCAAGAATCTCTTATTGCATGGCCGATATGCCCTGACCGTGCCCGGCGGTGCGGTCTATTCGACGCTGATCAGGCTGCCGGGCTACCCGGTGTTTCTTGCCTTGTGCTTCAAGATCTTCGGAATGGAAAACTACTTTGCCGCGGCGTGCGTGCAGATTGCCCTGGATTTGCTGGGCTGCCTGCTGCTGGCGGGGTTTGTGCGGCGGATTGTGCCCCGGCGCGGGCAAGCCGCAGCGCTGATCACTCTCTGGTTGGCCGCGCTATGCCCCTTCACTGCCTCGTACACGGCGGCTCCGCTTGCGGAGACGCCCACACTTTTCATGCTGGCGCTGGCCATGTGGGCGATGGCGCGGTTCCACGACGATCCGCGCTGGGTGAATGCGCTTTGGTTTACGTTTGCGATTGCTGGGGCGGCGCTATTGCGCCCCGACGGCGCGCTGGCTGCGGTGGCTTTTGCGCCGGAGTTGATTATGGGTCTCGCGCGCCGGTATCGCCGGACTCTGGGCCTTCAGCGACCAGGTGCGGGCCTGGAGGCCCACTCGACAGCCGGTCTGGAGACCGGGACTACATCGATAGTCCGCATGGCTGTGGTTTGCGTGCTGCTGGCGCTGACGCCCTTTGCGGTGTGGACGGCACGGAATTGGCGCGTCTTTCACGTGATTGAGACCCTGGCGCCGCGGCTGGCGACCGACCCCGGCGAAAGCACCAATCCCGGATGGGAGCGCTGGGTGAAGAGCTGGTGCCTCGACTTCATTTCGACGTACGAGATCTATTGGAATGTGCCAGGGGACAAGCTCGATGTGAGCGAATTGCCCAACCGCGCCTTCGACACGCCCGCGCAGTATGCCGAAACCGCGACAGTGGCCGCCAACTACAACAGCCACGGCAGGGCGCTGACGCCCAGAATCGATGCGGGCTTTGAGCGCCTTGCGGAGGAGCGCATCGCCGCGCATCCGTCGCGCTACTATTTGTGGCTGCCGCTGGGGCGCGTGGCCGATATGTGGCTGCGCCCGCGCGTCGAAAACCTGAACATCGACCTCGACTGGTGGGTCTACGCGCATCATCGCGCGGAGACCGAGTTTAGCTGGGCCTGTGCGGGGTTGAATGCGTTTTACCTGCTGCTGGGGATTATTGGATTGCGCATGCGGCCGCGCTTCTGGGGCGCGCTGCTTGCCTATCTGCTGTTGCGCAGCGCTTTGCTATGGACCGTGCAAGCGCCCGAGACGCGCTACACGCTGGAGTGTTTCCCCATGCTGTTTGTGCTGGGCGGGGTGGCGATTGCGCGGCTGATGGACCGGCCTTATTTGTCGAAATTGAAGGCGGTCCTGGGCAAGGGTTGATTCACCTTGATGTTGGTGTAGTGGCAGACATAGGATTGCCCTTGGCCTTCGTCGAAGATCACCTTGAGACTGACCGCGCGGGCAGTGTCCATCCAGGCAGTGACCTTGACAATGTTTTTGCGCACGTTTGGATCTTTCGCCACGAGCTCCAGCTTGTCGGTTAGGACGCCATCGATTTTTTCCTGACCGAGATATTTGATTGTCCACTTCTGCTCGAGGTCCTTGCCGCTGGCGCCGAAGCCAAGCATCAAATAGCCCTCATACTTGCTGGCCTGGTCGTAGGGCTTGGCGTCCTTTTCCTTGCCAGTATCGGAAACGCGCAGCGTGCCGCCGGAAAAGATGTAGGCTTTTCCCGTGGGCCGGCCCTGGTGCGCTGTGAAATGAACGGCCATCTCGAAGTGGCTATTGCGCTCGTAGTAGGCGGTTCCGGTCATTACATCCGTGTCCGGAATCGGGTCGGTCTGAATGCTATCGAACTCGACGGTAGCGGTGGCGGTGTGAAAGCCAACGGCCCCGGCATCGAGCTGCTTGAGCACATTGGCCAAATCCTCAGCGTGTGCGGGCCGAAGCGGCAGAATCGCAACTGCAACGAGCGCGAGGAATACAAGATGAGTGCGTGAATGCATGAGGTTCCTTAACTGATTGGACGCAGAATGGGGCCCGTAGGATGGAAAAAAGAACCTAGCGGTGCGCCCAAATTTGCCAGGTCAGATTTCCCCGGGCGTCGGTGACGGTCTGCCACTTCTCCACGAAGACGGAGTCGCCCATCACTGGCTCGATGGCCTGACGCAGCGCCTTTTTGACCTGCTGGTTGGAGGCGCCCACGGGAATAGTTACATCCGAAGCCTGCACCGTGACGATGACGCCGCGGCCGTTACCAACCACCTGCATGGGATGCGCGGGGCCCCCGGAAAGCGGCGGCTTGGCGCCGTAATCCCATAGATGCGGGGTGATGAAGATGAAGAGCAGGATCAGGGTGACCATGATGTCGAAGTGGATCGATCCACGGGAATAGGTCCAGTAGAAGTAGCTGTGCAGAATTTGCTTGATGCCGCGCCGGGGCTGGGCGGTCGCGCCAACAGGGGCGCCATTGGATGAAGCAGATGCCATCAGGACTCCCTCACAATCTTATCGAGTCCGCCCATGTAGGGGCGAATGGCCTCGGGAATTTCGACCGAGCCGTCGGCTTGCTGGTAGTTCTCAAGAATCGCCAACCAGGTGCGGCCTACGGCCAGGCCGCTGCCGTTGAGCGTGTGCACGAATTCAGGCTTGGCCTTGGGGCCAGACGGCCTGTAGCGAATATTGGCGCGGCGCGCCTGGAAGGCGTCGAAGTTGGAGCAGGATGAAATTTCGCGGTAGAGATTCTGGCCCGGCAGCCAGACTTCGAGATCGTAGGTCTTGGCGGAGGAAAAGCCGGTGTCGCCGGTCGAGAGAAGAACGCGGCGGTAGGGAAGTTTGAGCGCTTCGAGAATCTCTTCGGCGTTGCGCGTCAGTTTTTCGTGTTCGGCGTCGGACTCTTCGGGGCGTGTGAATTTTACCAGTTCAACTTTCTGAAACTGATGCTGGCGAATGATGCCGCGGGTATCTTTACCAGCGGCGCCCGCCTCGGCGCGGAAGCACGGCGTATAGGCTGTGAGCGAGATGGGCAGCCGCGCTTCGTCGAGAATTTCGTCGCGGTAAAGATTGGTGACGGGAACTTCGGCGGTGGGGATGAGCCAGTGGTCGTTGTCCTTGAACTCGCCGCGCGCGGCGGCATCGGCATCGGCATCGGAGCAGCGGAACAGGTCCTCGGCAAATTTGGGCAACTGGCCGGTGCCGAAGAGGGATTTGGAATTGACCATGAAGGGCGGCAGGACTTCTTTGTAGCCGTGCTTCTGGGTGTGCATGTCGAGCATGAAGCCGATGAGCGCGCGCTCGAGGCGGGCTCCAGCGCCCATGTAGACGGCAAAGCGCGCGCCGGAGAGTTTGGCCGCGCGTTCGAGATCGAGAATGCCGAGGGATTCGCCGATCTCCCAATGAGGCTTGGGCTCGAAGTCGAATTTTTTCTGCTCACCCCAATGTTTGACGACTTTGTTGTCGGCTTCGGAGAGGCCGGTGGGGACTTCGTCGCGGGTGAGGTTGGGAACGCGGGCAAGAGATAGGCGCAACTGCTCGTCGAGGGCGGCGGCTGCTTTGTCGAGTTCGTCGAGTTTGTCTTTCAACGCGCGGGTCTCGTCCATGACGGCCGCGGCTTCGTCATTCTTGCCGGTTTTTTTGAGCGCTCCCACCTGCTGCGAGAGCTCGTTGCGGCGGGCCTTGAGCTGTTCCGATTGCGTGATGGCCTCGCGGCGGCTCTTGTCTAGGGCGCGAAAATCGCCGAGCAACGCGGCCGGGTCGGCACCGCGCGCGCGCAGCTTTTCTTCAACCAACTCCAGGTTGGCGCGAACAAAAGATAGGTCGAGCATTCTTCTACTAGTTTACTCGACGGCCTTTGACGCCGGCTGCGCGTTGGCCTCGGCAGTACCGGCCTGCGTTTGTTCCTTCCAGCCGGGGAGATTCGGGTCGCCGATGATGAGGCGTGCGCCACGCGCGAAGTTGAAGTAGGTCCAGGCCCAATTGATCAACACTGAAATACGGTTGCGGAACCCGATGAGAAAAAAGATGTGCACGGTGACCCACGTGAACCAGGCGGGGAAGCCGCTCATGTGGGCTTTGAAGGGCCACTTCACATCGGCGACGGCGGCCATGCGTCCGATGGTGGCCATATCGCCCTTGTCCCAGTAGCGGAAGGCTGGGCGCGGCTTGCCGGCGAGATCGGCGGCGATGGTTTTTCCCGCGTGATCGCCCATCTGCATGGCCGGTTGAGCGACGCCGGGGGTCTGGCGGCCGTCCTGCTCGAAGTGGGCGAGGTCGCCGAGGACAAAGACCTCGGGCAGCGCAGGTGGATTGAGGCGGTCGTCGACCAGGACGCAGCCGCGGCGGTCGAGTGGCGCGCCCAACAGCTTGCCCAGGGGCGAGGCCGCGACGCCGGCGGCCCACAGCGTGACCACGGCTTCAATACGTTTTCCGTTGGCTTCAACCCAGCCGGGACCGACGCCGGTAACCTGCATCTGCGTGTGGACTTCGACGCCGAGGCGGCGGAGCTCAGCTTCAGCTTTGGCGGAGAGATCCTCCGGGTACGCCGCCAGCAAGCGCGGGCCGCCATCGAGCAGCATGACGCGGCTCTTGGTGGGATCGATGTGGCGGAAGTCGTGGCGCATGTAGAGCTGCGCGATGTCGCTAATGGCGCCGGCAAGTTCGACCCCGGTGGGTCCGCCGCCGATGACGACGAAATTCAGCGGCGGGTGGGAGCCCTGCTCCAGCATTTGGCGCTCGGCCAGCTCGAAGGCCAGCAGCACGCGGCGGCGAATCTCGGTGGCGTCCTCGATAGTTTTGAGGCCGGGCGCGAACGGCTCCCACTGATCGTTGCCGAAATAGGAGTGCGTGGCGCCGGTGGCGAGGACGAGATAGTCGTAGGGGAGGCGGGAGCCGCTGGCCAGTGTTACCTGCCGTGCGGCAACGTCGATGCCGACCACCTCGTCCATGAGCACCTCAGTGTTGCTCTGATGGCGCAGGATGGAGCGGATGGGCTGGGCAATGTCGGCGGGCGAGAGCACGGCCAGCGCCACCTGATAAAGCAGCGGCTGAAAGAGATAATGATTGCGCCGATCGACCAGGGTTACATCAATGGGTAAGTGCGCGAGCCCTTTGGCCGCGTTGAGACCGGCGAAGCCTCCGCCGACTATGATTACGCGGGGGCGGCGCGGCGGCGCTTGCTTGTAACCGGGCGGATTGGTGAATTCACCCAATGGCGGACCTCGCTACTGAGAAGATGCGCGAGAGGGCCGATGCGTCACAGGATTCAGGTGAAAAACCGGCGGGAAGTTAGAGGGCTGCGGTAGCATCCAGCTATGATTGCGGGCGTTTCCTGGGTATGGTGGGTGGGGTTTCACGCGGTGGTGGCGGCGGTGCTGCTGGCGGACTCGTTTCTGCCCGGCCACCGGCGCGAATCGCGGCACGCACAGGCATTCGTGTGGGTGGGAATTGCGGGTTTGGTGCTGGCCGCAGCGGGGTTTGCCTGCTGGATCGCCGTGGCCCAGGGACGACAACCGGCGATCGAGTTTACGGCCGGGTACATGATCGAAACGTCACTGAGCATCGACAACCTCTTTGTGTTCATGGTGCTGTTTCAGGGGTTCCGGATCAGCCCGCAGCGGCAACATAAGGCGCTAATGTGGGGCGTATGGGGCGCGTTCGTGCTGAGGGCACTGTTTATCGCGGCGGGTATCTCATTGCTGCGGCGGTTTGAGTGGGTCACCTGGGTCTTCGGATTGTTTCTGCTTTATATGGCGTGGCGGCTGGTGCGCGGGGGCTCGGCGCACGCGGCGATACCGGAGTGGATTGTCCGCCTGCAGCCGGCTAAGGGATCGCTGCTGCCTGTGATTCTGGCCGTCGAATTCACCGATCTGCTTTTTGCCACCGATTCCATTCCGGCGATTCTGTCGATCACGCACAATCCGTTTGTGGCATACACGTCGAATGTGATGGCGATTCTGGGGCTGCGCTCGCTGTATTTTGCGCTGTCCGGAATGCTGGAGCGCTTTCGCAATTTGCATTATGGGTTGGGCGCGATTCTGGCCTTTACGGCGCTGAAGATGCTGGCGGCGCGATGGATTGATGTCCCAGCCACGATTTCGCTGGTGGTGATTGGCGTGATTCTGGCGGTGTGTGCGGTGATGACGGCGAGGGACCGAGCCACCCCAGTGAGCAAAGACCGCTCACCGGGGACCCCGGCAGGGACCAAGGGGCCGAGGGAACAAGAAAGCTAATAAGCGCGGGACTACCACACTTCGAAGCGGACATTGCCATCGCTGCTGAAGACGGAGTGCTTGCGGAAGTTCGCGTCGTCGTGGCGGGGATGGTCGGAGCGGAAGTGGGCGCCGCGACTTTCGGTGCGGGCGAGCGCTGAAATGAGGATGGCTTGGGCCGCGCGGCTCATGGCTTGGGCTTCAGCGAGTCGGCGGCTGGTGCGGCCGATTGCGGCGATTTCGGCGAGAGTGGATTCGGTTTCGGCCTGTGCGGCCAGGCCGTGGCGCAGGGAAGATGCTTCGCGCAACAAGCCGGCGTTGGCCCACATGGAGGCTTGCAATGAGGCGATGAGAGTCTCGAGGCGCTGGCTTTCGGCCTGCGAAAGGTGCTGCGGAACTGGACCAAGGTCCGATGCGTCTGAGGCGGAGGCGAGCGGAAGCGCATCGGCAAGCATGGAGCGGGCGGCGCGCGCGCCGAAGACGAGACCTTCGAGGAGAGAATTCGAGGCCAGGCGATTGGCGCCGTGCACGCCGGTGCAGGCGGCTTCGCCGGCGGCGTAGAGGCCGGCGAGCGAGGTGCGGCCGCCGAGATCGGTGCGGATGCCGCCCATGAGGTAGTGCGCGGCGGGGCGGACGGGGATCAAGTCGCGGCACAGGTCGAGGCCGTACTGCGCGAGAAATGCGCTGATGCCGGGGAAGCGCGCGATGAGGTCGATGTTTTGCACGTGGCGCATGTCGAGGTAGACGGGACAGAGCGGGGCCTGCGGATCGAAGGGATCGGCGAGGCCTTCGCGGGCTATGGCGCGGGCGACGACGTCGCGTGGGGCGAGCTCGAGAAGCGGATGGTAGCGCTCCATGAAGCGCTCGCCGCGCTCGTTGCGCAGGTACGCGCCCTCGCCGCGCAGGGCTTCGGAGACGAGGAAGCGCGGGGCGTTCGGGAGCGCCAGCGCCGTGGGATGGAATTGGTAAAACTCCATGTCGGCGAGTTCGGCACCGGCTGACGCGGCGAGGGCAATGCCGTCGCCGGTGGCTACGGCGGGGTTGGTGGTGTCAGAGTAGACTTGGCCTGCGCCGCCGCTGGCGATGAGGATGGAGCGCGCGGTAATGTGTCGCGGCGTGTGGTCTGCAATGCCTGGTGGCGATTGTGGGTTTTCGGCGGCGGCAAGGTCAACGCCGAAGACGCGGCCGCCGGCGACGACGAGGCCGGAGACTCGCGTCCACTCGGCAAAGCGGATATTTTTTTGCGCGCGGGCAAAGGCGACGAGGGCGCGGCTGATTTCTGCGCCGGTGGCGTCGCCGCTGGCGTGCAG